>Ga0181574_10001077_pt1 | contig 25435 bp, 24 predicted proteins | sample 101ome_24_FD_145600 | JGI IMG/M metagenome (GOLD analysis project Ga0181574, IMG submission 145600) | Coastal salt marsh microbial communities from the Groves Creek Marsh, Skidaway Island, Georgia - 101410AT metaG (spades assembly) | ecosystem: Environmental > Aquatic > Marine > Intertidal zone... | reverse complement strand
GCTGGCGTTTATGCCCATAATTGTTTTGGATACGCACCCTGCTCGTGAAATTTGGCAAGCGTATCAATGGCAATTTGTTTGTCCTCTGCATAGGTTACTCCAAACCAATTGGATTTGGATTTGATCAATCTGATTTTGACCTTTTCTTCATGCATCATATTGGACATCACCTTTGGGATAAAAACCTCTGAGGTAAGTGCATTTCCCTCTTCAAAGAAAGACTTGATTTCTTTCTCAATTTCATCAAAAACTACTGGAGTATTAATCCAAAAGTTCATGCTCACAGGAGTGTCTAAATCAAAGTATTGTTCGGTAGCGTGATCGATCACACGATCTTGATCAGCTTGTAGTTTAAGTGTTTCAGTAATCTCAGTAAGATATTCATCATCACTTTGACAAACTCCCCTTGAAACGGTACCAAAGTCAGATAGGGTATTTCCTAATTCATAAGCCACTAGTGCAAACTCATTGAGTTCCTCACTCGAATTAATAAAGTTAGCTGCCTCCTGATATGCTAAGTTCCCGTAAAAATCATCAGCATTGATGATTACAAAAGGATCGTCGATGACATGTCTTGCAGCCCAAACAGCATGTGCAGTTCCCCATGGTTTAACTCTTTCTTTTGGAAATTCAATTCCATCAGGTAAATCAGATAGTTCTTGTGCAACCACATCCAATCTAATTTTTCCATTGAGTTTTGGAGCTAGATAATCGGTTAAAGTATCGACATTCTCTTTTTTGGTGATGACTACTACTTGAGAAAATCCAGCTTGAATCGCATCGTAAATACTGTATTCCATTAAAAAAGATCCATCGGGACCAAGAGAATCAAACTGTTTTAAACCTCCATATCTACTGCCATTTCCAGCAGCCATAATCAACAATGTCATATCGATAATTTTAAGTTGCCCCAAAGGTAAGATTATCTAAATAAAATATAAAGCTAGTTTCTTATAAACTATACTTTTAATATATTCACATAAATATTATACCCTCAATCATGAACAAAAGAAGAAATTTTATAAAAACAACAGCTGCCTTTGGTGCAGCATCAGTAGTAGTGCCTCAAATGAGTTTTGGTAATGTGTTATCAGCTAATGAAAAAGTCAATGTAGCACTTATAGGAGTTGGACTAAGAGGAACCAACCATCTCAACAATTTATTAAAACGATCGGATGTCAATATTGTTGCCATTTGTGATGTAGACCTCAAACGTATTGAAATAGCCTTAGATCATATTCAGAAGGCTTCTTTTAAAAAACCTAAGGTGTTTTCTAATGGCGATTATGCCTATAGAGATCTGTTGGAACTAAAAGAAGTTGATGCAGTAGTGATTTCAACGCCATGGCTATGGCATACTAGAATGACCGTCGATGCGATGAAAGCTGGAGTTTTTGCAGGAGTAGAAGTTTCCGCTGCAAATACAATAGAAGAGTGCTGGGATTTGGTTAATACCCATGAAGAAACGGGAACTCATATGATGCTTTTGGAGAATGTCAATTATCGCAGAGATATTATGGCAGTGCTCAATATGGTGAAGCAAAATGTATTTGGAGAACTAGTGCACTTTAGATGTGGATACCAACACGATTTGCGTTTTGTGAAGTTTAACGATGGTAAAACACCTTATGGAAATGGAGTAGAGTTCGGAGAAAATGCCATTTCAGAAGCCAAATGGAGAACTCTTCACTCAGTAAAGAGAAATGCCGATGTTTATCCAACTCATGGATTAGGTCCAATAGCAGCTATGGCTGATATCAATAGAGGAAATCGATTCACATCATTGACCTCAACGGCTACAAAAGCAATAGGATTACATAATTATATTGTTGAAAAAGGAGGAGCCGATCATCCCAATGCTAAGGTTAAATTTAAACAAGGAGATGTGATTACCACCACTGTAGAAACTGCGATGGGAGAAAGTATTATTATCACCCATGATTGTAATCTGCCTAGACCCTATTCCCTTGGATTTAGAGTTCAAGGAGCTAATGGGCTTTGGGAAGTCGATGGTAATCGAATCTATATCGAAGGAAAATCTGAACCACATCGTTGGGATCAGGCAAATGAGTGGTTGGAGAAATACGATCACCCACTGTGGCAAAAATACGGTGAATACGCAACAGGAGCAGGACATGGAGGAATGGATTTCTTTGTGATGAATGCCTTTATTGAATCTGCAAAGCGCAACATTGCTCCACCAATCGACGCCTATGATGCAGCGGCTTGGAGTGCTGTGACACCACTTTCAGAAGTGTCTATTGAAAATAATGGTGCTCCTCAAATGTTCCCCGATTTTACAAGAGGATTATGGGAAAAGAGAACGCCCTACAATTGGATTAAAGATACCTGGTAATAGCTCTGATGAATTACAACGATGGATTTGTTGAAAAAATTACAAACGAAGAAGTGGTGAAAACAACATTATTTAAATCGTTTATTCCACTTTTAGTGGTGTCGGATCAAATTGGAAATACTTCAAAAAAATCGAATTCGAATAGAGCACTGACAACTTATGACTAAGTTTTAGCGCTAAAGGAAGTTGAAATCACTCAGAAATTGTATATTTGCATTGTTGTGTTGCGTCTTGACTTCTAGTCGAGACCGTGTTCGAGTAGAAAACTACTCAACTAATGAAAGGCTTTCCAGTTGGAAGGCTTTTTTATTTCCATGAATCGATGATGTGATAAATTAATTCGGCTTTGAATTCACCTCCAGTTATAACCAAAGCTGATCTAGTTGTAAGAGCATCAATGCCATAATTAAATAATAGAGGGTTTTTCATGGCTTTTAATTAAAATATGTCTGACTTAAATTCCCAAGTATATTGGACAAAGTAAACCAAATATACAATACTTAAAACGAGTTTAAGCAAAGTTCCAGCTAGAAATCCTATCAGCGATCCAAAGGCGGATTTGAGCTTATTTTTAGAGCTTTTATTGTAGATAAGTTCTCCTATATAGGATCCTAGAAAAGGAAAAATCAAGAAACCGAATGGCCCGAAAATTGGAATGAGTATCGCTACAACAACACCGATGATTGCTCCATATGAACCCTGTTTTGATCCCCCGAATTTCTTAGTACCCCATGCAGGCATGAATAAATCTATGAGATATACTCCAAGAGCAATTAAACAAGTGATGATTAAAAAACTCATACTCATTTCAACAGCCTTTGTTAAATACAATAACAATAGGCCTAACCAACTAAGAGGAGGTCCAGGAAGTGCAGGAATCACAGCTCCTAAAACACCTAAAAGAACCATTAGTAATCCCAATACAAAAAAGAGTAGTTCCATAGTGTATTTGTTTTTAAAAACTTAAGCATTACAGAGCTTTATGCTCTACAAAAAAATTGTATTTTCGAACATTATGAGTAGATTCATTTTAAAGGCACTTATAGTCTTGTTGATTTTAGGGTTCAACTCCTGTAAGTGGTTTGATTCTAAAGAGGCCATAACGGATCGAATTATCAAACAAGATATGCAAACTATCGATTGGAATCAAATTGATCGTTACCCTCTTTTTGCAAATTGCGATGAAAGCGCATCTAAGGTTAGCCAAGAACGCTGCTTTGTTTTAGAACTTCAGGAACACTTTAAAAACATTATTGATACTCTAAAGACGGATCATTCTAAAGAGCTAATTGAATTAGAATCGGTGGTATTTCAAGTAGACGCAAAAGGAGCTCTGACTATTGTTAAGGTTGCCTACAAAGATCAAATGGAACGAACTACCCTCGATAGCTTAATGCAAAATGGATTGAATCATCTGCCGCCATTATATCCAGCGATCAAAAGAGGAGTCCCTGTTAAAGTAACTTATAAAATGCCTTTCAAGGTGGCCGTAAAACACTGAGATGACCAAAGAGAAAATCATATTAGGTATTGACCCTGGAACGACCATCATGGGATTTGGACTCATTAAAGTAGTAGGCAAAAAGATGGAGTTTCTTCAGATGAATGAACTGCTTCTTCAAAAGTACAAGGACCCCTATGTCAAACTCAAATTAATCTACGAGCGTACCATAGCACTGATCGATGAATACCATCCAGATGAAATCGCAATTGAAGCTCCCTTCTTTGGAAAAAACGTTCAGTCGATGCTCAAGCTCGGAAGAGCTCAGGGGGTCGCTATGGCCGCTGGATTATCTAGAGAGATCGCCATTACGGAATACCTTCCGAAAAAGATAAAGATGGCAATCACGGGTAATGGTAATGCCTCTAAAGAACAGGTGGCGAAAATGTTGCAATCCATTCTTAAACTCGAGAGTTTGCCAAAAAACTTAGATGCAACAGACGGACTTGCGGCAGCAGTATGTCATTTCTATAACGAGGGGAAAATCGATTCTGGAAAAAGTTATTCTTCTTGGGCCTCTTTTGTGAGTCAAAACAGCGATAAAATCAAAAAATAATGGCAGGAATATACCTTCATATTCCCTTTTGTAGGCAAGCCTGTTCCTATTGTGATTTTCATTTTTCAACTTCGTTAAAAAACAAAGATACATTACTCGATGCGATGAAAAACGAACTGTTAATGCGAAAGCAGGAGCTGAAAAAACCATTGCAATCGATTTATTTTGGAGGGGGGACGCCTTCAGTATTATCCACTGTTGAAATCGAAGAATTTATCGACTTAATCAAATCTAATTTCATATTGGATACAGAAGTTGAAATTACCCTAGAAGCCAATCCTGATGATTTGACAAAAGAGAAGGTTGAAGAACTTGCAAATAGTTCGATCAATCGATTGTCAGTAGGAATACAATCTTTTAGAGATGCGGATTTACAACTCATGAATCGGGCTCATAATGCTAATGAGGCAGAGGAGTCCCTTGAGTTAATTTCCAAAAACTTTGAATTGTTTACGCTCGATTTAATCTACGGTATTCCTGGACTGACAAATGAAGACTGGGAACGCAATATCAGAAAGGCTCTTTCATACAATCCCAAGCATATTTCAGCTTATGCATTAACAGTAGAGGAGAAGACTGCCTTGGAATATCAGATCAGAAAAAAGAAAGTGGCTCCAATTGATGAAAACCTAGCGCAAGAGCAGTTTTTTATTCTAAAATCAATTCTGGAAGAGGAAGGTTTTGAGCATTATGAGATTTCTAATTTCGCCAAAGATGGATCTTACGCCATTAATAATACCGCCTATTGGAAAGGGGAGCCCTATCTTGGAATAGGACCTTCTGCACATTCCTACGATCAAAAAAATAGATCTTGGAATATTTCAAATAATGCTAAGTATATCAAATCAATTAGGCAGGGAGTATTGCCATTGGAGCAAGAGCAGTTGTCTGTGTGGGAATCCTATAATGAATATGTGATGACAGGTCTTAGAACCATGTGGGGGATTCGTTTAGAGGAGCTCAAAAGCAAGTTTTCAGAAGAACTATTCAATTACTTTATAAAGAGTAGTGCAGCTAAAATAGAATTGAATATTTTAATAAAAGAAAAGGGCAGCATTTACATCCACCCTTCCAAATTATTCTTTGCTGATGGCATAGCATCAGATCTGTTTTTTGTTCCCTAGTTTTCTTCCTTGTACAGCTCAGTGTAGTATTTGTAGAAGTAAGGAATAGTTTCAATTCCTTTGAGGTAATTCCAAACACCGTAATGTTCGTTAGGGGAGTGAATGGCATCGGAGTCCAGTCCAAACCCCATTAATACCGATTTACTTTTTAATTCTTTTTCAAATAGTGCTACAATCGGAATGGATCCTCCTCCGCGTTGAGGAACTGGTTTTTTTCCAAAAGTTTTTTCGATTGCTGCAGCTGCAGCCTTATAGCCTATATGTTTGGTTGGAATTACATAAGGCATACCACCGTGATGAGGTGTTACCTTCACCTTTACTGATTTAGGAGCTATGTTTTCAAAGTGTTTCGTAAACAATTCGGTGATTTCATGCCAATCTTGATTGGGAACCAGTCTCATAGAGATTTTAGCATAGGCCTTTGAAGGAAGTACTGTTTTAGATCCTTCACCAATGTAACCACCCCAAATTCCATTGACATCAAATGTTGGGCGAATCGAATTGCGTTCAGAGGTTGCATATCCTTTTTCACCTTGAACATCTTCGATGTCCAAACTCTTTTTATAAGCATCTAAATCAAAAGGAGCCTCAGCGAGTTCAGCTCGTTCGTCTTCTGTTAGCGGAATCACTTTATCGTAAAATCCAGGAATGGTAATGTGTTTATTTTCATCCATCGATGCTGAAATCATATCACAGAGCACATTAATAGGGTTCGCTACAGCACCTCCATAGACTCCAGAATGCAGGTCGATATTTGGTCCTGTTACCTCCACTTCAACATAACTCAAGCCTCTAAGCCCTGTATCGATTGATGGTATCGAATTATCGATCATCGAGGTATCGGAGATCAAGATGATATCGTTTTTAAGGAGTTCTCCTTGCTCTTTGATGAAAATCTCAAGGTTAGGACTTCCCACTTCTTCTTCTCCCTCAATCATAAATTTGACATTGCAGGGAAGTAGGTCATTTTGAATCATCGCTTCTACCGCTTTGACGTGCATAAACATCTGTCCTTTGTCGTCACAGGCTCCTCTAGCAAATATGGCTCCATCAGGGTGTTTTTCAGTCTTTTTGATGACTGGCTCAAAGGGTTCGGTATCCCATAATTCAACAGGATCCGCTGGTTGAACGTCATAGTGACCGTAAACTAATACAGTTGGAAGACTCTCGTCGATTATTTTTTCAGCATAGACAATAGGATGCCCAGCAGTTGGGTACATTGTGACATTGTCACAACCTGCCTTTTCCAACGATTGTTTAACCGCTTCAGCAGTTTTTGCAACCTCTTGGTTAAAGGCTGAATCGGCACTAACTGAAGGGATTCTTAATAAATCAAAAAGCTCATTTAATAGCTGTTCTTTGTGTTCTTGACTGTAGTTTGAGAGTTGTTCCATAGAGCGTTTAATTTGAATTCAAACTTACAAAAGAACTTTTTTATAAAACAGTTCTTTTTAAAATGAATTTTTCATTTATATTTGCAGCTCTTTTGCAGGCGTGGTGGAATTGGTAGACACGCTAGACTTAGGATCTAGTGCCGCAAGGTGTGAGAGTTCGAGTCTCTCCGCCTGTACAAAGTAAAAAGCCAGAATAATAGTTCTGGCTTTTTTTATGCACAATAATCAAGTTTATTTTTCTGTCAAGCTCTTGGAAAGCGATTCCAAATCAACTCCTTTCGTTTCAGGCATCATATAGCGAACAAAAGCGAGTTGTAGCACCATCATAAAAGCAAAGAACCCGAAGACAGGTGCTGTTCCAATTGAAGAGAATAAAACGGGAACCAAGGATGGAATTATGGCTGCTAAGACCCAGTGTGTCGAGACTCCAAAGGATTGTCCTTGACTTCTGAGGTGATTCGGAAACACCTCAGAGATGTACACCCATATAACGGTGCCTTGACCGATGGCGTGTGAGGCAATAAACAAGAATAAAAACCCAGGTACGGCCATTCCACCCCAATTGAATTGAAAGGCACAGGCTACAAGGCTTAGTGAAATAATGTACCCAAAAGATCCCCAATACATCAATGTTTTTCTTCCAAGACGGTCGATGAGGTTGATCCCAACAAGGGTAAAAATTAGATTGGTGACTCCAATTCCAATACTACTCAGTAAGGCTGTACTCTGTCCAAGTCCTGCAGATTCAAAGATTCTGGGAGCGTAGTACAAAAAGGCATTGATTCCTGAAAATTGATTGAAAAAAGCAAGCAACACAGCAAGTAGTAATGGGAAACGATACTTTTTTGATAGTACGGATTCTGATTGAGATTCAGAATTTTGATCTTTTTCGTGATCTGCGATTAAGACTTCAATAGAGACATCCGAATTTAGTTCATTTAATACTTCTTTGGCTTCCTCATTTCGATACTTAGATACCAACCATCTAGGAGAAAATGGAATTTTGATTACCATAAACGTATAGATAAAAGCAGGTAATGCTTCTGTGCCCATCATCCATCTCCAGTCGTTTTCTCCAAAATTTCCAGCGATTAAGTAGTTGGATAGATAAGCTATTAAAATTCCAAAGACTATATTAAATTGATACATGCCAACTAAGCGTCCGCGATCTTTTGCAGGAGCAATCTCTGAAATATATGCTGGAGCCGCTATGGTTGAAGCTCCAACTCCTAAACCTCCAATAAATCGGAAGATGGCAAATACGATCGGATCATTTGCAAGTGCAGAACCCACTGCAGAAATGGTATAGAAGATTCCAATCCACAAAAGGGTTTTCTTTCGACCGATGCGATTGGTAGGAAATCCTCCAAAAATGGCACCGATCACCGTTCCCCAAAGCGCCATTCCCATGACTACGATACCGTGAAATCCATCAGAAGAATTCCAAAGTGCTTGAAGTTGTTGATCTGCTCCAGATATGACTACAGTGTCAAATCCAAATAAAAAGCCTGCAAGGGCTGCTACTAGAGAAAGCTTGGTGATTTTGTTCATCAGTTGAAGTGTGTTTGTTTAGTTTGGTGGATGAATATACTAAAAAAAACAAACTCAAAATGAACTATGAGAATAAATCATTGATAAGCTTCATGGCTTTATCTGCAGCACCAGTGTGCTGTTCAACATATGATTTATTTATATGAGATCGTTCGTTGTACTGATCTTGATGGTCTAATAAATAATCAATTCCGTGAGCAAATTCAGCTTTAGTCTGAACCACTTCAATTCCACCGAGTTTCACTAAATCAACTGCCTCTTTGAATTTAGAGTATTGAGGTCCAATTAGAATTGGAATCCCGAATACTGCAGCTTCTAAAGTATTGTGAAGCCCTGTTTTAAATCCACCACCAATATAGGCGATATCTGCGTGGGCATATGCTTTAGTGAGAAGTCCAATCGTGTCTAATATAAACACATCAGCGTCAAGATTTTTAGCCAGGTGCATTTTCGAAAATCGAATACACTTCTTTTTGATTTGACGCTCTAATTCTTCAATGTGAACTTGATCGATTTTATGAGGAGCGATAATGTATTTGAGGTCGCGTTTCGATTCGTTTATGTATGGGATATAAATGGCTTCATCTTCTGGCCAAGAACTTCCAAAAATGAGGCATTTAGAATCTTTTTTGAATTGGTCCAAATAGGATAGGTGATTTGAGGTGGCGAGAATTCTTTGAACACGATCAAACCGGGTGTCTCCTCCAATACTGCAAGAGGTGTAATTAATGTTTTTTAGTAGTTGGATACTTTGTTCATCTTGAGTAAAGATGTGATCAAATTTCTTCAGGGTATTTCTAAAAAAACTACCATACCTTTTAAAATAGATCTGAGAAGATCGGAAAATGGCGGAAACCAAGAAAGATGGAATCGAATTTCTATCAATCTCGTTTAAGAAATTAGGCCAAATTTCATATTTGATGAATACCACTGCTGTAGGTTTTGCTGCAGCGATAAATCGTTTGGCATTTTGTTTAGTGTCAATTGGAAGATAAACCAATATGTCTGCTTTCTTCTTCGATTTAATCACCTGATAGGCAGAGGGAGAAAAAACACTCAAAAGTACCTGAGCCTCAGGATGAATTCTTTTAAAAGCTTTGATAACAGGTCTTCCTTGTTCGTATTCTCCAAGGGATGCAACGTGTACCCAAAGGAGTTTTTTTTGAGGATCTCTCAGTTGATTTATCTGAGAAATGACATCTGTTCTGCCTTTGACAAATAATTGGAGTTTGGAGTTCCACAGGGCTGCTATATGGATTCCTAATTTTCCGAGATGTATAAAAAAGTTATATAAGAAATTCAAAGTGTTTTCTTTTGGGCAAAATTACACTTCTTTGAGTAATTGCCTCCTATTTTTCGTAATTTTGTACTTTAAATTAGACCGATGAAAAAGATTCAAATGGTTGACCTACAAGGTCAGTATCAAGAAATTAAGAATGAAATTAACGACTCCTTTGATGGTGTTCTAAGTAGCGCTTCTTTTATCAATGGACCTGAAGTTCAGCGTTTTACTGATAATCTACAGCAGTATTTAGGAGTTAAACACGTCATTCCTTGCGCCAACGGTACTGATGCACTTCAAATCGCGATGATGGGACTCGGGCTTCAGCCAGGTGATGAAATTATTACTGCTGATTTCACTTTTGCAGCCACTGTGGAGGTGATTGCGCTTTTAAATCTCACCCCTGTACTTGTCGATGTTTTAGAAGACGGTTTTACCATTGACCCTAAAGCGGTAGAAGCTGCCATTACAGAGAAAACCAAAGCGATTGTCCCAGTTCATTTATTTGGACAATGTGCTGATATGGAATCTTTAGAAGCGATTGCAAAAAAACACAATCTCTATATTATAGAGGATAACGCTCAGGCTATTGGGGCTACTTATACCTATAGTGACGGTACTAAAAAAATGGCAGGAACCATGGGAGCTGTCGGTTGCACTTCTTTTTTTCCATCTAAAAATTTAGGTTGTTATGGTGATGGAGGTGCTCTTTTTACCAATTGTGATGAATTGGCACATACCCTCAGAGGAATTGTCAATCACGGAATGTACACCAGGTATTATCACGATGTAGTAGGAGTTAATTCGAGATTGGATTCTCTTCAAGCGGCAGTACTTAATGCCAAACTTCCAAGGCTAGACTCTTATAATGAAAAGCGAAGAGCTGCAGCTATCTCCTATAACAGTGCATTGGTTGGACATACAGATATTGCCTTGCCAGTTATGGCATCTCACTGTGGTGAATTGGATGTCAACAATCAAGGACATGTATTTCATCAGTATACTTTGAGAATATTAAACGGTAAACGCGATGCCTTAGCTCAGCATCTTCAAGAAGCAGGTATTCCTTTTGGAATCTATTATCCAGTTCCACTTCACTTACAGAAAGCATATACGGATTCTAGATATAAAGAGGATAATTTTAAGGTGACCAATCAACTTTGCGAAGAAGTTCTCTCACTACCAATGCATACGGAACTCGACTCAGAACAAATAAATTTTATAAGCGATACTATTTTGAAATTCTTATCTTAGGTCTTCTAAACCAATAGAAAAGAATTTTTAACTATGAGAACTCCTTTACTTTTACTGATGTTCGCTTTTTTTGCGACTCAGCTTCAAGCACAAAAAACCTATCTGCACTGTGGTCAACTAATTGATGTTGCCAAAGAAAAAACCTATAGTGAACGAACTGTAGTGATTGAAGGCGCTAAAATTGTTGAAGTTTTAAATGGATATGTTAGTGGTACGGATCTAGATCGAGTAATCGATTTAAAGAATCAAGTAGTGATGCCTGGGTTTATCGATATGCATGTGCATATTGAACACGAATCCAATCCAAAGACCTATATGAATCGTTTTACGAATAATCCTGCAGATGACGCCTTAGAATCGACAATTTACGCCAAGCGTACACTTCTTGCTGGATTCACTTCAGTAAGAGATTTAGGAGGGTCGGGTGTGAACATTGCTTTGAGAAAAGCAATTGCCAAAGGATATGTGGTGGGTCCTCGTATATTTACAGCAGGTAAATCAATTGCTACTACAGGGGGGCATGCAGATCCCACTAATGGAGTAAGAGCCGATCTCATGGGAGATCCAGGACCAAAGGAAGGGGTGGTAAATTCTCCAGAAGATGCTCGAAAAGCAGTAAGACAACGCTATAAAGACGGTTCAGATGTGATTAAAATTACAGCCACTGGAGGGGTGTTATCCATGGCCAAAAATGGCCAAAATCCACAATTTAATATGGATGAATTAAAAGCAATTGTGGAGACAGCGAAGGATTACAATATGTTAACAGCGGCCCATGCTCATGGAGATGCCGGTGCAAGACGTGCTGTACTTGCTGGAATAAAAACCATTGAACACGGGACCCTGATCAGTGAAGAGACCATGAAGTTGATGAAGGAGCACAATACTTATTTAGTGCCGACGATTTCAGCTGGAAACGCAGCCTATGAAAACGCTAAAATTCCAGGATATTTTCCAGAGATTATCGTTCCTAAAGCATTGGAAATTGGACCAAAGAGTCAATCCAATTTTGCAAAGGCTTATAAATTAGGAGTACCAATTGTGTTTGGAACTGATGCAGGTGTTTCTCCTCATGGAGCAAATGCAAAAGAATTTCGTTTTATGCACGAAGCTGGAATGCCTGTTATGGAAGCTTTATATGTCGCTACAGTGGTGCCGGCCATGTTATTGGATAGAGCAGATGACTTAGGGCAAATAAAGAAGGGCTATTTTGCAGATATCGTGGCAGTTGATGTTCATCCAAACGATGACGTTAGCAGTCTTGAAGACGTGAGTTTTGTGATGAAAGAAGGGGTGATCTACAAGCAAAATCACAAAGAACAAATTATCGATTGATGAGTTTCAACCTCAGTATTCATGAATTGGTTTCCCAGTTCGACAAAGAATCGATCAAAAGTCAAGTTTTTGATCAATTGATTAAAGACTTTTCTCGATCAGGAATTCAATTAAATGTCGATTCAAATTCTAAAACACAGCAATGGATTGAAGAATTGATAATCGTATTAAACAAGCTTTATCATAACAATTCTAATCAATTACATCAGTTGCTCTATTTGATCGATGTACCTCAAGAATACTACACTAAAACTCAAGAGCTTCAAAAGGATGAAATTGGTATGTTTTTTGCTGAGTTAATCCTATTGAGAACTTTAAAAAAAATAGCCTACCGCAATCAATATTCTTAAGCAATTGATATATTTTTTGTTTTTTGTTAAAAAAGCTGAAATTAAGCACTTAAAAGTTTTGAGGTAATCGAAATATTGTACTTTTGCTAGAATTTATTTTTAAACACACGAACAGCTAGTTATTAAATGGATAAGTATTCTTTCTTGAACGCAGCACATACCAGTTTTTTCTCTGATTTATACGAGAAATACTTGAAGTCACCCGATGAAGTAGAGCCGAGTTGGAGAGCTTTTTTTCAAGGATTTGATTTTGGCCAAGAAATGGCAGATGTGGATGAGCATATTCAAGCTGCATTAGAGTCGGATTCACCAGCAATTCCTGAGAAAATTCTCAAGGAATTCAATGTGGTAAAATTAATTAATGCCTACCGATCAAGAGGCCACTTGTTCACCAAGACCAATCCAGTTCGATCGAGAAGAACCTACAGCCCAACTTTGGATATTGCTAATTTTGATTTGAATGAATCCGATTTGGATTCGGTATTCGATGCAGGTGATATACTTGGTTTAGGAGCTGCAAGTCTTCGTGAGATTATCCAAAAACTGGAAACGATCTACTGCGAGGCTATTGGAGTTGAGTACATGTACATCAGAAATCCAGAACAAGTTAGGTGGATTCAAAATTGGTTGAATAAGAACTTAAACCATCCTATACTTAGTTCGGATCAAAAAAAACACATTCTTAAAAAGTTAACTCAAGCAGTATCTTTTGAGTCTTTTTTACATACTAAATACGTAGGTCAAAAGCGTTTTTCTTTAGAAGGTAATGAGTCGTTGATTCCTGCTATTGATGCTATTGTAGAGCGTGCTTCAGAGATTGGAGTTAAAGAATTTGTTATGGGTATGGCTCATAGAGGACGCTTGAATGTGTTGACTAATATATTTGGGAAATCAGCTCAATCGATTTTCGGTGAATTTGACGGTAAGGATTACGAGGAAGCTGTTTTTGATGGTGATGTAAAGTATCACTTAGGGTGGACTTCAGAGCGTCAATCAGATTCAGGTGCTGAAATAACCATGAATATTGCTCCAAACCCTTCTCACTTAGAGACTGTTGGAGCTGTAGTAGAAGGAATTACAAGATCGAAACAAGATCAATTTCCAAAAGGTGAAGAGCATAAGGTGTTACCGATTGTAATACACGGTGATGCTGCTATTGCTGGTCAAGGAATTGTTTATGAGATTGTTCAAATGGCCCAATTAGATGGTTATAAGACAGGAGGTACTATTCACATGGTGGTTAACAACCAAATAGGTTTTACAACCAATTATTTGGACGCTCGTTCTTCTACCTATTGTACGGATGTTGGAAAAGTTACACTTTCTCCAGTATTACATGTGAATGCTGATGATGCTGAGGCTGTAGTTCACGCTGCTCTATTTGCTTTAGAATACCGAATGCAATTTAAGTCGGATGTATTTATCGACTTATTAGGATATCGAAAATACGGGCATAACGAAGGTGATGAACCTCGTTTTACACAGCCGATTTTATATAAAGAAATCTCTAGGCACAACAATCCAAAAGAGATCTATTTTCAAAAACTACTAGCAGAAGGTATTGTAGATAAGGCTTATGCAGATCAATTAGAAGAAGAGTACAAGCAGAGTTTGGAGGTTCAATTAGAGGATTCTAGAAAGGAATCTACAACTGTGATTACACCTTTTATGCAAAATGTGTGGAAGGATTTTTCTGTGGCGCTTGAAGATGATATGCTAAAAACAGTTGATACTGCCTATCCACTTGATGGTCTTAAAGCAATTGCAGAAAAAATAACTAAGTTGCCTGAGGGTAAAAAGTTTATTCGAAAAATTCAACGACTAGTCGAAGATCGAAGAAAAATGGTGTTTGAGAATAACAGAATTGATTGGGCTATGGGTGAATTATTGGCTTATGGTTCATTGCTTAAAGAAGGAAATGACGTACGTATATCTGGACAAGATGTTGAGCGTGGTACCTTTTCGCATCGACACGCAGTAATTAAAGTAGAAGATTCTGAAGAAGAAGTAGTGCTTTTAGATCATATTGATGAACAACAAGGTGATTTTCACATATTCAATTCTCTTTTATCAGAATATGGTGTTTTAGGATTTGATTATGGATATGCTATGGCTAATCCAAATTCATTGACGATATGGGAAGCGCAATTTGGGGATTTTAGTAATGGTGCTCAAATTATGATAGATCAGTATATTTCTGCTGCAGAAGACAAGTGGAAATTGCAAAATGGATTGGTGATGCTATTGCCTCATGGGTATGAAGGACAAGGTGCAGAGCACTCATCGGCTCGAATGGAGCGTTACTTACAATTATGTGCAAAGGACAATATGTTTATAGCTGATTGTACAACTCCTGCGAATATGTTCCACTTGCTAAGAAGGCAATTGAAGGCAAATTACAGAAAACCCTTAGTGGTGTTTACTCCTAAGAGTTTGCTAAGACATCCACTAGCAATGTCCTCAATGGAAGAATTATCAAATGGTTCGTTTCAGGAACTGATTGATGATCATTCAGTAGATGCAGAAAATGTAAAACAAGTGGTTTTCTGTACTGGTAAATTTTATTACGATCTTTATGCAGAACGTGAAAATCTCGGAAAAGAAAAAGAGGTTGCATTGGTTCGTTTAGAACAATTATTCCCATTGCCAGAAGAGCAGATGGATGCAGTTATCAAGAAGTATTCAAATGCAACTGATCTTGTTTGGGCTCAAGAAGAACCAAAAAACATGGGGGCTTGGGGCCATTTATTGATGCATTACGATCCAATTATGAAGTTTAGATTGGCATCACGTAGAGTGTATGCAGCTCCTGCTGCAGGTAGCCCGACTCGATCTAAAAGAAGACATCAAGAAGTGATCGATTATGTGTTCGATCCAACAAAAAACAATAACAAATAAGGCAAATAAATATTAAGCATGATTTTAGAAATGAAAGTTCCCTCTCCTGGGGAATCCATTACGGAAGTAGAAATCGCAACTTGGCTCGTTGAAGACGGTGATTATGTTGAAAAAGACCAAGCCATAGCTGAAGTAGATTCAGACAAAGCAACTCTTGAATTACCAGCTGAAGAAAGTGGTGTCATCACTTTAAAAGCTGAAGAAGGAGACGCTGTTGCAGTAGGTCAAGTAGTGTGTTTAATTGATACTGCTGCTCAAAAACCTGAAGGAAGCCCTGCGGCTCCCGTAAAAGAAGTTTCAGCTCCAAAAGCAGCTCCAGCTCCTGTGGTAGAACAGCAAACCTATGCAACAGGGTCGGCATCTCCAGCTGCTAAGAAAATTTTATCTGAAAAAGGAATAGAGGCTTCACAAATTAAAGGAACTGGTAAAGATGGTAGAGTTACCAAAGAAGATGCTATACAGGCAGTGCCTTCTATGGGAACCATGCCTGAAGGTGGACAGCGCGGTGTTTCTAGAACAAAGCTTTCAATGCTCAGAAGAAAAGTAGCAGAACGCTTAGTCGCTGCTAAAAATGAAACTGCAATGCTTACTACTTTTAACGAGGTAGATATGAGTGCAGTATTTAACCTTAGAAAAGAATACAAGGAAGCTTTTGCTCAGAAACACGGTGTTAATTTAGGTTTTATGTCCTTTTTTACACTTGCAGTGATTCGTGCCCTTAAAATGTATCCTGCTGTCAATTCAATGATTGATGGAAAGGAAATGATTACCTATGACTTTTGCGATATATCCATTGCAGTATCAGGTCCAAAAGGACTTATGGTTCCTGTCATCAGAAATGCTGAAAAGCTTTCATTTGCAGGTGTTGAAAATGAAGTTAAAAGATTAGCGATCAGAGCCAGAGAAGGGGAGATCACTGTTGATGAAATGACTGGAGGTACTTTCACCATAACTAATGGTGGTGTATTTGGATCCATGTTATCAACACCAATCATCAACCCTCCACAATCAGGTATTTTAGGGATGCACAATATTGTTGAGCGCCCAATTGCCAAAAATGGAGAAGTTGTTATTGCTCCAGTTATGTACTTGGCACTATCTTACGATCACAGAATTATTGATGGTAAAGAATCTGTAGGATTCCTTGTAGCAATTAAAGAAGCCATTGAAAATCCACAGGAATTCTTAATGGATGGAGATGTCAATAAAGCTTTAGAACTTTAAACAGTTGTAGTCAATTTAATAAAGGTCAGCATTGCTGGCCTTTTTTATTGATACTCATCGGTGAATTAGTTGCTGATTTCAAATTTCCATTACCTTTGTGATATGTTTTTAACTGACACTCATACCCATTTGTATTCAGAGGCTTTTGATGAAGATCGAACCCTTGAAATTCAAAAAGCAATTGATGCTGGCATTCAACAATTTTTTCTTCCTGCAATTGATTCAACCTATTATTCAGGCATGAAAGCATTGAAGGAAGAGTTTCCAAATAATGTACATTTAATGACGGGTTTGCATCCTACTCATGTCAAAGAAAATGTAGAGGAGGAACTCTTGGTGGTGCAAAATGAATTAAAATCAGGTAATTATTGTGCTGTTGGAGAAATAGGAATTGATCTGTATTGGGATAAAACCTTTTTAAAGCAGCAACAAAACGCCTTTGCTATTCAAATCAAATGGGCTCGAGATTATGATCTTCCTTTTGCGATTCACTGTAGAGATGCCTTTGATGAGGTTTTTGAAGTATTAGAAACCCTTCAAGGACCCTATAAAGGAATCTTTCACTGTTTTACAGGAAGCTATCAGCAGGCTGAGCGTGCTATTGATTTTGGATTAAAACTTGGAATAGGGGGAGTGGTTACTTTTAAAAACGGAAAGATCGATCAGTTTTTAAAAGAAATCCCATTGGAACATATCGTATTAGAAACCGATGCTCCCTATTTGGCTCCGGTACCTTATAGAGGCAAGCGAAACAATCCAGAGTACCTCAAGCTCATCGCTCAAAAACTAGCACTGTTATATGAGGTGCCTCTTGAAGAAATAGCTAGAATCACTAGTGAAAACTCAAAAAAACTCTTTAAGCTTTAATCGCTATGAAAGACACAAAACCCTCTATTTTGTTAATCTACACTGGTGGTACCATTGGAATGGTTAAGGATTATGATTCAGGAGCCTTAAAAGCTTTTGATTTTTCAAATCTCGAAAAACAAATACCAGAGCTTAAGCAGATTGACTGTCAAATATCCAGCTTGTCATTTGATTATCCTATCGATTCGAGTAATATTACTCCAGATCATTGGATTGCTTTAGTGGAGCTTATTGAAAAAAATTACTACACTTACGATGGGTTTGTAGTATTGCACGGCTCCGATACCATGAGCTATACTGCTTCGGCAATCAGCTTTATGATCGATAACCTTCACAAACCAATCATATTTACGGGATCTCAATTACCTATTGGGGATTTGAGAACTGATGCAAAAGAGAATTTAATAACTGCAATTGAAATTGCTGCGCTTCAAAATAATGGAGAGGCTGTTGTTCAAGAAGTGGGACTGTATTTTGAATACAAACTCTACAGGGCTAACCGAACCACAAAGATTAGCGCCGCTCACTTTAACGCCTTTACTTCTCCAAATTATCCAGCGCTTATTGAATCTGGAGTATCTTTAGAAGTGAATAATGCTGCTTTGTATCGAGCCGATAAAACAAAAGTTACTGAGTTTAGTAAGTGTATTGACAGTTCCGTCCTTATATTAAAGTTATTTCCTGGGTTAAGTGAACCAATATTGAGATCAATTGTTCAAACTAAGGGGCTTAAAGGTATTATTGTTGAGAGCTTTGGATCTGGAAATGCTCCTATGTTTGACTGGTTTAAAAAGCTCATCGACGAATTAGTCACAAAAGGAGTGCTCATTGTTAATATAACACAGTGTTTTGGAGGCAGTGTCTTACCTTCTCACTACGAAACTTCACTCGCTAGAATAAATAAACAAATTATCAACGGAAAAGACCTCACTACAGAGGCTGCTTTAGCTAAAATGATGCTGCTTTTAGGGAATAAAACTCCGTATTCTACTTATAAAGAGAGCTTTGAAAAAGAAATTAGGGGTGAAATGAAATAAAAGCGTGACTTTGTTTTATTTTTTATCTTTTTTTTTGTTATTTGGAGCCCCAAAACGAAACTAATAGAGAGGTGGCCGAGTGGTCGAAGGCGCACGCCTGGAAAGTGTGTATACACCAAAAGTGTATCGAGGGTTCGAATCCCTTCCTCTCTGCAGTGAAGTTTTACTTAATTAATTGTAAAAATTTTATATCTTTAAAACCTATTAACTAAATTTAAGTTTCATCAAAATGAAAAGATTATTCTCTACCCTTACTGTATCAGGGTTATTTGTATTAAGTACAAATGTTGCAAACGCAGCTGTAATGTTGCAAGAAAACGGCGAACAAGCTAAAGGATTTACTCAAGTGTTGAAAGAGCAATTTATCCAAGGGGGTGCTGCCTTCATGGGAATTGTACTTTTATGTTTGATCTTAGGATTAGCAGTAGCTATTGAAAGAATTATTTTCTTAAATCTTTCTACTACGAACACTGCTAAATTAAGAGACGATGTAGAAGAAGCATTAAAATCTGGTGGTGTTGAAGCTGCTAAAGAGCTTTGTAGAAATACAAAAGGTCCTGTTGCTTCTATCTACTACCAAGGTTTAGACAGAGTAAACGAAGGAGTTGAGGCTGCTGAAAAAGCTGTTGTAGCTTATGGAGGTGTGCAAATGGGACAACTTGAGAAAAACGTTTCTTGGTTATCATTATTTATCGCGATCGCTCCGATGCTTGGGTTCATGGGAACTGTAATCGGTATGATTCAAGCATTCCAAAAGATTGCTGCGGTTGGTAACTTATCTGCTTCTCTAATTGCAGGTGATATCCAGGTAGCACTTTTAACAACAGTATTTGGACTTATTACAGCGATTATTCTTCAAATTTTCTACAACTACATTATCGCTAAAATCGATAGTATCATTAACGATATGGAGGATTCTTCAATCGCATTAATCGATTTACTTGTAGATACTAAAAAATAAGAGCTACTAACGTCCAAAAAAAACTGTTATGCATAAATATTTAAAAATAGCATTGATTGTAATCGGTCTATTGGGAGCCATATTGTGGACTCAGTTACCTGATTCAGATATGCCAGCTTCACAGGCTGTAAATAGTGGTGCACTCAACGCGATGTTAGTGATCACTTATATCTTAATTGCAATAGCAGCTGCTGTCAGCTTGTTATTCACATTAAAAAAAGTATTTTCAAAATCTTCTAATACAAAGAGAACTTTAATGTCTCTTGGAGCTATCTTATTAGTAGTAATCATTTCTTACGCTACAGCGTCTGATTCTGATGTTACTGTAGTTTCTGGAATTGAGGCAGATCCTTCTACTGTTAAAAACATAGGAATGGGTCTCAATGTATTTTACATTTTAACAACCATTGCGGTGGTGTTAATGGTAGTACCTAGTATTAAGAAACTCTTTAAAAAATAATTTACTATGGCTAGAAGAGGTGGAGCACCAGAAGTTAACGCCGGTTCTATGGCGGATATAGCATTCTTGCTCTTGATCTTTTTCTTGGTAACAACTACCATTGAAACAGATGCAGGACTCGATAGAATGTTACCTCCAATTGAACCGCCCGATAGCGACGTGGTGATTAAAGAGAAAAACATATTCATGGTTAACGTGAATAAAGAAGGTAAAATATTTGCCGACGATCAGATTGTTTCAATTGAGGATCTAAGAGAACGCGCAATAGCATTTTTGGATAATGGTGGAGATGGTACTTGTAACTACTGTAAAGGAGCTAAAAACACAGCATCTTCTGACAATCCAACTAAGGCGATTATTTCTCTAAAGAACGATAGAGAAACTAAATACGGTGTCTATATCACTGTTCAGAATGAAATTGTAGGAGCCTATAATGAACTTCGTAATAGAGAAGCTCAGCGCTTGTACAAACAAGACTTTACAGATTTAGAAGCCGCTTATTTAAATCCAGAAACGGATGAAAGTCTTAAAGATGAACTAAAGGAGAAAGTAAAGACTATTCAGGATTTATTCCCTCAAAAGTTCTCTGAAGCAGAAACATCTAAAAACTAAACAACGAACAATTATGTCTAAGTTTAATAAGAAAAAAAGTGGTGAGTTACCACCAGTATCTACAGCATCTTTGCCAGATATTGTATTCATGCTTTTGTTTTTCTTTATGACAGTTACTGTTATGAAAGATAGTACACTCAACGTAGAGAACAATCTTCCTAACGCTGATCAGATTAAAAAACTCGAGAAAAAAGACCGAGTTATTTATATCTATGCTGGGAAACCTACTCGAGAGTATCAAAAGCAATTTGGTACAGAAACCAAAATACAATTGAACGATAAATTTGCTAATGCTACTGATGTCGGTGATTACATTCTTGAAGAGCGTGGTAAAAAGGCTCAAGAGTTACAAAATGTGCTAACTACATCTCTAAAAATAGATAAAAACTCTAATATGGGTATTGTTCAAGATATCAAATTAGAGCTGAGAAAAGTGAATGCATTGAAAGTTAATTACACTACTTATGAGGGTAATGCTTTCTTGAATTTACAATAAATACAGCTTAAATTTATTAATAGGAAAGGGCTTCATATTGAAGCCCTTTTTTAGTTTTATATAGTTCCTAAGTAGTTTATATTTCTTTACGAAGTCTTGCCACCGGTATATTGAGTTGTTCTCTGTATTTGGCAACAGTTCTTCTTGCTACAGGGTACCCCTTTTGCTTAAGTGCGGCTGCAAGTTTTTCATCGGTAATTGGTTTTTTCTTGTCTTCTTTACCGATAATGGTTTCAAGGATTGTTTTGATTTCAGAGGTTGAGACCTCTTCACCTTTTTCATTGGTCATTCCTTCTGAAAAGTAGTTCTTGATGAGCTTTGTTCCATAAGGAGTGTCGATATATTTAGAATTAGCGACTCTTGATACAGTTGAGATATCCATTCCAATTAGATCAGCGATATCCTTTAAAATCATGGGCTTTAATTTTCGCTCACTACCCGTTAAAAAGTATTCTTTTTGGTAATCTACAATAGCGCTCATGGTGACAAACAAAGTCTCTTGACGCTGCTTTATAGCGTCGATAAACCATTTGGCTCCATCGAGTTTTTGTTTGATAAACTGTAGGGTTTTCTTTTGTTCTTGAGTCTTAATCTTAGCTTCCTTATAACCAGCGAGCATTTCCCCATATGATTTTGAAATATGAAGCTCTGGTGCATTTCTAGCATTGAGTTTTAAATCTAATTCACCGTCGATAACTCTGAGAATAAAATCAGGAACGATATTAGAAATAATCTTAGTACTATCTGCAAAGGAAGATCCTGGTTTAGGATTTAATCGCTCAATCTCACTAAGAGCGTCTTTGAGCTGTTCTTCTTCAATTGAGTATTTAGCGAGTAATTTCTTATAGTGTTTCTTGCTAAAGTGATCAAATGAATCAATAATGATCTTTTTGGCTAGAACAATTGCAGTGCTCTCTTCTTTTCGTTCGAGTTGTAAGATTAAGCACTCTTGAAGACTGGTAGCTCCAACTCCAGGAGGATCTAACTTGTGAATGTGTTTTTTTAAAATCTTTTTGAGTTCTTCCTCTGAGGTATAGATGTTTTCAGTGAAGGCTAAATCATCGACAATATCCAAAAGAGGTCTTCTGATATAACCACTTTCATCGATACATCCAACTAAAAATGAAGCGATGATATAGTTTTGGTCCTCTAAGAATTGATTTTGTAATTGGGCATGAAGATGTTCGTAAAAGGAAGTACCAGCAGCATAAGGTATATTGGTGTCCTCGTCGTCTGATGCATAATTGTTTGCCTGAAGTCGATAGTCTGGAATATCATCATCACTGAGATACTCATCGATATTAATATCTTCAGTATCGATATGTTCCGTTTCCTCTTCGTAGAGATCTTCATAAGGATCTTGAAATTCTTCAACTTCTTCCTTGCCACTTTCTAAAGCAGGATTTTCTTCAAGTTCTTCTTGTATGCGCTGTTCAAAACCTAAAGTAGATAACTGAATAAGTTTCATGAGCTGAATCTGTTGAGGAGACAGCTTTTGAGAAAGCTTATACTGAAGATACTGTTTTAACATAGGGTCAAGGATTCAATACCTTAAGTTACAAAATTTGCTTAAAATTCTGCGTTTTGTGGTGTTCTTGGAAAAGGAATTACATCTCTGATGTTCCCCATCCCTGTCGCAAATTGAACTAAACGCTCAAATCCAAGCCCAAATCCTGAGTGTACTGCAGATCCGTAACGTCTGAGGTCTAAGTACCACCAAAGTTCTTTTTCGTCGATGTCAAGTGCCTTAATACGCTCTTGGAGCACCTCTAAGCGCTCTTCACGTTGAGAACCTCCAACGATTTCACCAATACCAGGGAAGAGGATGTCCATAGCTCTAACCGTCTTGCCGTCTTCGTTCATACGCATATAGAAGGCCTTGATGTTGGCAGGGTAATCATAAAGAATTACCGGACAGTTAAAGTGCTTTTCAACTAAGTAGCGTTCGTGTTCACTTTGAAGATCTGCTCCCCACTCTTCAATGATATAATCGAATTTCTTCTTTTTGTTAGGTTTAGAATTTCTAAGGATATCAATAGCCTCTGTATAAGAAACACGCTTAAAGTTGTTTTCAGTAACAAATTTTAACTTCTCAAGCAGTGTCATTTCTGAACGCTGAGCTTGTGGTTTTTGTTTCTCTTCATCATTAAAACGCTGGTCTAAAAATGCGAGATCCTCTTTGCAGTTTTCTAAAACATAGCTGATGACACTTTTAATAAAGTCTTCGGCGAGATCCATATTGTCATTGAGATCAAAAAATGCCATTTCAGGTTCGATCATCCAGAACTCAGCAAGGTGTCTTGAGGTGTTCGAGTTTTCAGCTCTAAAAGTAGGCCCAAAAGTATAAACCTTACCAAGAGCCATAGCAAAAGTTTCAGCTTCTAATTGCCCCGATACTGTAAGGTTCGTTTCTTTGCCAAAGAAATCTTCTTTGTAATTGATCGATCCATCTTCGTTCAAAGGAGGGTTTTTTCCGTCAAGAGTTGTTACTCTAAACATTTCTCCTGCGCCTTCTGCATCTGATCCTGTAATAATAGGCGTGTGCACGTTGACAAAGCCATTTTGAGTAAAGTATTGGTGTACTGCAAAAGACAACGCAGCACGCACTCTCATAATGGCACTAAAAGTATTGGTACGCACTCTAAGGTGAGCCTTTTCTCTCAAAAACTCTAGAGAGTGTTTTTTAGGTTGAATCGGGTAGGTTTCAGGATCTGATTCTCCTAAGATTTCAATTGATGAAACTTGAATTTCAATCGCCTGTCCTTTTCCTTGACTCTCTTCAAGAGTTCCTTCTACAGCGATGGCAGCTCCTACACTTATTTTTTTAATAAGGGCTTCATCAGTAGCTTCGAAGTCGATAACACATTGTAAATTTGAAAGGGTAGAACCGTCATTTAAAGCGATAAATCGATTGCTTCTAAATGATTTAACCCATCCTTTTAGGCTTACTTTTGAGTGTACTACTCCTTCTGATAAAATGTTTTTGATGTTCGCTGTTTTCATATCAAAGATATCGTTGTATTTAACGAGCACAAAGATACTATTTTTATCTACTTATTCCTCGCTTGAACTGTCTTCTTCTGAATCATCCGGAAGAATATCAATTTGAGGTTCTTTAAGGGTTACCGTATTGGCAATACTTCGCTCTAGAGAGAGTAGAAGTGAAGGTAAAAGAATCAAGTTTGAGAACATTGCTAAGAGTAGTGTAATAGAGACTAAAGAACCTAGAGCAATAGTTCCACCAAAACTTGAAATTGTAAATACTGAGAATCCAAAGAAGAGAACTATTGATGTATAAAACATACTGATTCCAGTTTCTCTTAGCGCTGCATAAACCGATGGTCTAATCACCCAATTGTTTTCAATGAGTTCTTGTCGGTATTTGGCCAAAAAGTGAATGGTGTCATCCACAGAGATCCCAAATGCAATACTGAACACTAAAATTGTTGAGGGCTTGATGGGAACTCCCACAAAACCCATGATACCAGCAGTAATAAGTAAGGGTAGTAAATTAGGAACCAATGATATGGCAATCATTCTAAAAGATCGAAACTGATAGGCCATAAATAGAGATATCAACAAGATAGCTAGAGAGAGTGAGATCACCAGATTGTTGACTAGGTATTTAGTTCCCTTTAAAAATAGCAATGCTTTTCCGGTGACATAGGTGGAATAACGTTCTTCAGGAAATAATTTTTCGATCCGTTTTAAAAGGTCCGATTCAATTTCTTCCATTCGATCCGTTTTGATATCTCTTATCGCTGTTGAAATTCTAAATTTTTGAGATAGACTATCCGTAAAACTACCCAATAAAGCTGCATCTCCTCCTGAATTATTGATGGTGCTCAAAAGGAAGTTGCGTTCCTGAGAAGTCGGTAATTGATAATATCTTCTAAGTCCTTTGTAATAGGCTTGTTTTGTGTATTTAATTAGATTGACAACAGATATTGGTTGTGCTAATTCAGGAGTTTCTTTAATAAAGTTCTGAAGCTCTTCTGCACGTTTGAGATTTCCAGCATTAAAGGCGCCATTTCTGCGCTTGGTATCAATGACGATTTCAATAGGCATAATGGCGTTGAATTCTTCCTCAAAGAATCTAATTTCATTTACAAAATCAGCATTCTTAGGCATATCTTCAATTGGAGAACCAGAAGTTTCAATATTGTAGATGCCAATA
>Ga0181574_10001073_pt1 | contig 25468 bp, 22 predicted proteins | sample 101ome_24_FD_145600 | JGI IMG/M metagenome (GOLD analysis project Ga0181574, IMG submission 145600) | Coastal salt marsh microbial communities from the Groves Creek Marsh, Skidaway Island, Georgia - 101410AT metaG (spades assembly) | ecosystem: Environmental > Aquatic > Marine > Intertidal zone... | reverse complement strand
AAGACCTGTCACCCCGCCCGAAAGATGCCGAAACGAGCGCTCCGGCGCTGACCTGCCCATTTTTTTCCAGTGGCGTCCCGGGCGCGAAATGATGCAGAAAAGACATGTCAGAGTGTCGCAGGAAAGGCCGTATATCCAGCGCTAAATCCCCCACCGCCCGGGTCCAAATGGCATACAGACGCTGGCTCGCCGCGTCCCGAAACGCGTCCGGAATGGGGTTGGTCTTGGAGAGCGCTTCGTCACGGTACGCTTCGAAGCCGAATATGAACCCGGCCGTGTCCTGATCCAGCGTGGTGGCCGTGAATGCCAGCGTCAGGTCACCGCCGGCCAACCGGCCCTGATGCTTCAGGTGCAGCTTGCCCTGCCGGTGCGCCGAGTCTTCTCGAAATCCGCCGTCATAGCCAAACATGGCGGCAGCATGCCAGCGGGCGCCTTCTCCACCGGGTAGAGAAACCCGTGCCCGCGCAAAGTCATTGGCGCCGTACTCCAGGCCCAGGTAAGGCAGGTCTCCCGGCAGCGGCATCAGCGTGTTGACAATGCCGTGCAGCGCGTTGGAACCGTACAGCGCGTTGCCTGGTCCACGCACCACTTCCACCGCACGGGCCATTTCCGTGAACAACTCAAACATCTGGTTCACGTTGCAGAATCCGGATGGGCGAATGGGAATCCCATCTTCCAGAAACAGAAAACCACCGCAGGAGCCGGCGCCTGAGAGCACCGGTGAACGAATGGCGGTCAGGTGCTCCTGGCCCGAGCCCCGCACGATCCACGCGCCCGCGATGTTGTTCATGAGTTCATGCGGGTGCTGCGGGGCGATCTCGCGGATGGCCAGGGCATCGAGACGCTGAATATTGCCCGCTAACTCCAGCGTCGACTGAGCCCGCCGCTGCGCCGTGACCACGATTTCCGCCAGCACAGGTTCAAGCGTACGGTCTGCGGTCTCCGACTGCCCCGCAGCCCACAGCGGGAGCAGGGCCAACAGCGGCAGCAGTGTTAGATTCACTTTCGGCATGGGGGTGAACGTCTGATGGTTGCGCCTGGCCGCTTATGCTATCGCTTTGGGCCGTCTATTTTGGCCCGAAAATGATCAAGCGGCGACCCTGATCGACATTCCGACCAAGCCGTGGCGGCGGAGAGGCCACATCAAGGCCAGAACTTTTCAACCCGGCTACCGGTTGCACGAGCGCGGCACTCGGATCTTTACGGTAAAAAGAGTTCGATCAGGCTGAGAGCAGGACAAATGCCATGGAAGCGCACGTGGCGGTCAAGGGCCATCCGTTCCACTGAACTTTGGCTTGTCGCGAATAAAGTTGGCCAACTCGAGGTCCGTTTCAGCGGTGTGCACGGCGAACCAGGTAAATAGAAACATGACGAGCTCAGCGTGCGAATCCGATTCATGATGGACTTTGGCCGCCCGCTCAAGCAGCTCGGCCAACAGATTCTGATGCGCGGTACGATGGTGTTCATAGCCGGGATAACCATGCTCCAGCATCATGGTTTCCTCCGAGTAAAAATGAAACCGGGCGTATAACTCCAGCTCCTTGAGCTGCCGTTCCAGCACTTCAGCGGGCTTCTTGGCATCAATCGACTCACCCAGGCTGCGCAACAGCTCCACGAAGGTTTTATGCTCAATGTCGATCTTGGAATTACCGACGCTGAATTTTTTTTGCCATTGAATATCCATCATGGTTTCGCACCTGCATTGATGAATGATTGTGGCGCGTGTTCCTGCGGCGCCAAATGATGCACGTCAAGTGCATGAGTCATGGCCGCAGCGCCGGACTGTTTAACCGCCATCTTATTGCTCATTGTCGACGGCTGAAGTGGTAAATACCAATGATTTGACAATCCAAGATAATAACCTGAGGTTGTATGCGCCATTGTAAATCGGATTTTCAAAAATGCGACTGCGTCACATCGAAATTTTCCACGCGGTTTACACCTGCGGATCGATCACCGCGGCCGCAAAGGTGTTGAACGTGCCCCAACCCTCGGTCAGCAAAGTACTGGCGCACGCTGAATCACAGCTGGGCTGGACGCTGGCCTGTGCCAGTGGACACGAGGTCGCCCAACTCGTGTAAGCCTCGTCGCCCGCGGCCGCGAGCCCATCGAGAACAGAAAGCCTTCCCTCAGTCGGGCAACAGCCTCCCTTCGGTCAGCCTGTCGTGAAAAGGCAGTTTGTCGATGGCATGCTGATACTGAGCCAGGACATCCCGAGGCGCCAGGTCACGCGCACGCTGCAGGGAGGCTTCCGCGCCACTGTGGTCACCCTCGAGGTACCGGACCTGCGCCAACGCGTAATGTAACTGGTGAATGTCATCGCGCAGCCTGATACCTCTGCGCAGCAGCCTCTCGGCCCCATCGAGATCACCCAGCGCCAGGGCCTCTTCACCCAGATAAAGCAGGTAATAGGGGTTTTCCTGGCGATATCGCTCCACCTTGCGCTGCAGCGCGGCCGCTTCTTCAATGCGACCCTGATCGGCATAAATGCCATGCAGGTTGTTCATGGCGGACATTTCCCGCCGGTTTAGATCAAGGGCGTGTAGGTAGGCCATTTCCGCCGCGTGACCCTGCCCATTGCGGGCATAAAGCACCCCCAGGTTAGACCAGGTATCTTCCAGCTGCGGATAGGTTTCAATGGCGCGCAGAAACCAGGCGTAAGCCGTCCCATAGTCTTCATCGACCAGGGCATCGGCACCCAAATTATTGTAATAAAGGGCCTGAGCTTCTTCGTCGGTCAGAACCCGGCGTGGCGCCTTGGGTGAAATTTGCTCCCCGGACACGTCGACGGTGTAAGAATACGGCCCGCTTTCCACCACCACGTTGATGTGTTTGGTCACCAGCAGCGTCTCTTTGCGACTGTTCCAGACCGGGTCCAGTTCCACTTCCTGGAAGCGAGCCCTGAGACCTGCCTCTCGCGCCAGTGAAATGAACAGGTTTGCGAAAGAAATGCAATTACCCGAACGCCTCTGAAAAGCTTCAGGGGCTGCCAGGGTCTGCCGCTCGTTGTAGTGGTATCCCAGCACGCCCTTGTCTGTCACCGCCATCAACAAGAGCGTTAGCCGCAACTGGTCGCTCTCGTGAGGCACTACGTAGCGATCCAGGAAATCCTGCATCTGAGGCGTGACTGCCAGGGTCTCCACCGCTTCGGCAGGCCCGACCGGATCATGCGTGGTCAAAGCGGGAAGCTCGGGCGATTTGATGGTGGACACGGAGGAACAGGCCGACAACACCAGGCCGAGTGAGGCCGCGATAAACGGCCTAATCGACAGGGGGCGATAACAATCCATTGCCTGTAAGACTATACCGCAGCGCAGATGGTTCAACCCAGGGCATTGATCATCCCGCCATTGAAACCAGCGCCCGGAGGCCCGATCCATCGCTCGCGTCGAGTGCCGGCACATGGGAAACAGGATGGGCTGACGCCGCTCTGCGGCCAACAGTATCGAAGATTCTTTGAATTTCTTGCCGGAGCAGGTAAAGTAAGCGCTTACATTCTTCTTTATCGGCAGGAAAACTCATGTCTCGCAACCACGCTCTCAACCCCCTTCTGGCAGGCGCTCTGCTGTCCGTCGGTTTCCTCACGTCGGTGTCGGCCATCGCCCAAGACCCCCTCTGGAGCGAGGAATTCGATTCCGGTTCACAGCCTAATGAGGACGTGTGGACTTACGACCTCGGCAAGGGGCCTAACAATGACGGCTGGGGCAACTGGGAGTTGCAGGAGTACACCAGCAATCCGCAGAACATAAAAATTGAGGACGGTAAGCTGGTCATAACCGCCATACCCAACATCGTTGGTGAGGAAGTGGTCGGTTTCACCTCGGCCCGCATCAAGACTCAGGACAAGCTGGCGTTCAAATACGGGCGAATAGAGGCACGAATCAAGGTACCCGACTTGGAGCGAGGCTTGTGGCCGGCATTCTGGCTGCTGGGCAGCAGTTTCGCAGAGGTGGGCTGGCCAGCATCCGGCGAACTGGACATCCTCGAAATGGGCATGCTCACGGCTATTCAGGCGGGCGAAGGCAAAGTGAACGAGTGGGTGGCCTCGGCCGCGCACTGGGAAAGCGGTGGTAATTACGCCTATTACAGTCGAACCCTGGAATCAGGCATCAACCTGACCGACGAATTCCATGTCCTCACCATGGACTGGACGCCAAGCACCATCACCACGTACATCGACGGCGAGGAAATCTGGCCATTCGACATCGGCAACTCGAACTGCAACTGCGATGAATTTCAGAAGCCTCACTTCATGATTCTCAACATGGCCGTCGGCGGCACCTTTACCGGCATGCGCTCAATTGGCGCCATCACCGCGACGCTCCCGGCGAGCATGGAAGTCGACTGGGTACGCCTCTACGACAACGGCTTTACAGAATTGTATGGATCTTCGCTCGGCTCACCCGACATCGGCCCTGCACACTCGGGCTCCTGGTATAACCCCGATCAAACCGGGCACGGTTTCTCGATGGAATTCACGGAGACTGATGAACTGGGGCGCATCGCCGTGGTTTACTGGTACACCTACGATGATCAGGGTAATCCCATTTTCATGGTCGGCAACGGCGTTCCGAACGGCACCCGGGTGGAGCTCACCTTCTTCGCCTACAAAGGGATGGTATACGGGGAATTCGACCCAGACACGAACAACGACTTCGACGGCGGCACTGCCGTGCTTGATTTTACCGATCGTGAAAACGCCACCTTCAGCTACACGCCCTCTCAGGACATGATTGATTACTTTGGCCACACAACAGGCGTTGAGAATCTGCCGCTGGTGAAGCTGCTCGGCATTCCGGCCGACCTGAACTTCAGCTCAGACACCCTCGACTAGTCGCACACCCAAAGGCTCCGGGCGACGGCCCGGAGCGCTTCCGCTCGATGGGCCTCGTTGAATGGTTCCGTGACGCCGTGCCGCAACCTATCCACTGGCACAGGATCATACCGCTGCCGGCGTCTATACTCGGTCTACTGTTCGAAGTGGAGAACCCGCATGAAAACATCGGGCAGATTACCCTTATTACTCGGCCTCATCGGCGCCGCGATGGCCTGCTATCTCATTGGCTTCGTGCTGGGCGCGGTGGCGTTCGTGGTGGCCGGCGCCATCCTGGAGATATCATTTTGGGTCCGCCTGTTTCGCCGCAGACAATGACGTTCCGACCGGTTCTCAGGCCCATCGGCTTGATGTGAGCGCGCAACAAGTGATGCTGGTCAGATCGTAGGTCTGAGGGGTATTGAACCTCAGTCGAGCAGGATTTCGACGGCCGTCCGGAACTCGTCCAGAGACCATTTCCCCTGGATCTTTCGGGCCACCTGCCCTTCGCGGTTGATCAGGTAGGTGGTTGGCAGGATGCCATTCCAAGCGAAGTCCACCACGCTGACCAGCGTGTCCATATCGGGCTCTCCCCGCAACCAAGTGCGAAATTCGGGAAAATGGCGTGCGCGGAAGGCTTCCACCGCGCCGAGGTCAGCCGGATCATCCATGGAAACCGCGACCAATCTCATTCCCCGGCTGTCTAATTCCGACTCCAGCGTCATCAAGTCGGGGATTTCCTTGATACAGGGCACGCACCAGGTCGCCCACAGATTGAGCACCACCACCTCGCCCTGGTGCCCGTTCAATTGGGCGCGCATGTCTTCGGCGTCGATCAGCGCGACCGGGCTGGACGCCCAGGCGCCAACGGAGACCATCAGGCACAGCATGCCGGTGCGCCAGGCGAGCCGGAACCGCGAAAGGCCGTTCACGGCGCGCCATCCATCGGTGGGCTATCCAGGGCCAAAGCCCGGTACATGATGCGCTCATCCTGCTGCCAAACCAGCGCAAAACCATCGTCCGGCAGTTTGACCACCTCCGGATATCCGACCACAGCCTCGCCCTGTGTCAATCTCATCACCGGCCCAAAGCGGGCGCCATGGTCGTTGGAGACCCGGTAATACACCGCCCGGGGCCCACCCTCTTTCGCGTGCCAGACAGCCACGACGCGCGCGCCGCTGGCGGCCAGCGACGGGCTGTCGCTCACATCAGCGCCGGGGTGGATGGGATGGGCCGCTTCAAAACTCGCGCCTTCATCCAGGGAACGGGCGAACAGCAATCCGGGCGGATCCTCGGCTCCGTTATGAACCAGCGAATAGAGATGATTGCCGGATGTCGCCAGCGCATTCAGCTTCAGCGGGCAGCCGTCGAGTTGCCACGGCTTGCCGCCCGTGCTCACGCGCGGTCCAAAATGATCGCCGCCATCCTTCGAGGCCGCGACGAACGGCGTGCGAATTTTCTCTCCAGACACCTTGCGTGCCGACACGTAAACCGTGCCTTTCTCGCTCACCGTGCTGGTGACCTGGCAACAGGGACAGGCGTCGCCGCTAAACAGGTCGCGCTCTGGCCCCCAGGACGCGCCACCGTCATTGGAAGAACGCATGAACAAAGAGGACAGTTTGTCCTCCGCGTTCATATCGCGCGTATCCAGCCAGAACGCGTGGATGGCACCCTCCGCACCGGTGGACAGGGTGCCAAAGACCTGCGCTTGCGCCAGCCCGCCGCTGACCAACTCGGACAGGTCGTCTTCCGGATCCGTGTTGACCATCATGGCGGGCGAGAACGTGACCCCGTCGGTCGAGACCGTGTAAGCCGATGACGCGACATCAAGGCCGGTCGTAGACGAAGTCGCGTTGGCCGGATAGAGGATGTGCACCCGGCCGTCGGTATCGACCACTAACGAGGATTTACTAATGGAAAAACCCCAGACCTCACCATCGCTGTGATTGACTCGGACGGGCGCGCCGAATGTCTGCCCGCCGTCCACGGATCTGGCATACATCAGGCTGGCGAATGCCTGGTGGCTGTGTTGCATGCCGGCCATTTTCTTGCCCTTGCGGTCTGCGGCACCCACGGCGCCCTTGTCCAGCCAGATGACGTGGATCGACCCGTCACGCCCAACGGCCACTTCCGGTGCCTGCGCGCGACGGCCCTCATCGCTGACAGCCACTGGGTCCGCCTCGACGAGGGCGGCAAAACCCAACGCCGCGACTGCCGCCCACGCCAGTTTCCACGTCGCTTTCATAGCCAATACCTCTGTTTCCCAAAAACGTTGGGGCCCGCGAACGGGCCCCAACCATCTTGCAACCGCATCAACGCAGATCCATGCGCCAATGTGCCGATGTCATCAGAAGCGGAACCTGATGGTGCCGCCAATCTGACGACCGCGAGGCAGCGTAATCGCAAACCCGCGCGGGGATATGGGCCCGCCGCCGATGTCAGAGGCGGAGCGCGCCAGGTAAGGGGCACAGTTGGCCGAAGGACCAAAGGGCGGGAACGGCAGGAAACCGTAAGCGCCGCAGGCCACTTCACCGGCCTCGGTGTAATCACGCCAGTCGATATAGCGCAAAATATCCTGCGCGGTATCGTCGTCAAACAGGTTCTTCACCCACAGCGTGAAATCCCAGTTGCGGGTGCGCAGTCCCGCCTGCACACCGACACGCGTGGCGTCGCCGGTCTCGGCCAGGTTGTGCACCTGCGCGTAGCGGCTGCCCTCGTAGGTCACGTCCGCGCTGAGGAACCACTCACGCCCATTGTTCATGGGGAAGGTGTACATGGTCCTGACTGAAGCCTGGTGGGGTGAGGAGCGCGGTGACTTGTTGCCCGCGACCGACCCGAACTGCTGGATGCAGTTAAAGTAATCGACCGGGTCCGAATTTGGATTACAGCCGTAGAACAAGGCTTGATCAACGGTGGTGAACTCCCTGATCTCGGAGTCTATCCAGGCGTAGTTGGCGCTGACAGACCAGCGGTCGGTGATCAGCCACGTCAGTTCGGTCTCAAGACCCGTCACTTCTGTTCTGCCGACGTTCACGATATAGGACCCCAGGGTGCCATCGGGCAGAATCGCGTTTTGCGTCAACTGCTGGTCCGTCCAGTCGATGAAGAACAGGGAAGTGTTCCAGATCATGGCGCCATCGAGCAGCATCGTTTTCACGCCGACCTCGTAGTTCCAGGCCTCTTCCTCGTCATAGGCTACCTGGGGCGCGTTAAACGCGTTGAAACCGCCGGGCTTGTTGCCCTTGGCAACGCTGGCGTACACGGTCAGGCGGTCGCTGCCCACCCAGGTCAGGCTGGCGCGCGGCGTGACAGAATCGAAGGTCTCTTCCGCCATACCACCCCCTGTGGGTGCGAAAAACGGCGGCGGATTGTAGGAATACTCTTCACGCGTCAACGTCTCTCTCGCGTACCGGGCTTCGAGTGTGCCACGCAACCGTTCGGTGAAGTCGAATTCAATCGATCCGAACAGGGCCGTGTTCTCGGTGGTCGAGGTGAAGGTCGCGGCGTTGTTCTGCTGCTGAGCGTTGGCCGGATTCCACTGCGAAGGGAAGTTGGTCATCGGATTTATCCGGTCATCCGTGGTGCGATCAAAGGTCGAGTCGTAGTAGTAGGCGCCCAGGGACCAGCGCAGCCGCTGATCCTGCGGAGAACTGATCCGGATCTCCTGCGAGAAAGACTCTTCCTCTTCTTCCTGCACGCGCCAGAACTGACCGGCCAGGTCCAGGAAAAAGAGCGCGTTGAGCACGCTCAATGGATCATAGCCTGCATGCGACACGTCGATCTGGCGGCCGGTGTCTTCAGTCTGGTACCCGGTGATGCTTGTCAGCGTATGACCGCTGGCGAAATCCCAGTCGAGCGTCAACGCCGTGCGCATGATCTCACGGTCGATGCCCGGATCAGGCAGGAAATCGGTACGGTACGTTACGGTGTCGTTGGTCTTCACCACACCACAGTAGTAACCGCGGGAAGCCGGGCGGGCCGGGCTCGGGAACAGGCAGTTGTTGTAGTCCGAGCCCTGCAGCCACAGTGCAATGTGCTCGTCGTCATCTTCCTGGTAGGTGATACGGAAGGTCGCGTCGAAGGTTTCCGATGGCGTCCAGATCAACTTACCGCTCAGCGTGAGGCTCTCCTCGCCGCCGATTTTCTCGCCGCTGACCGTGTTGGTGTACTCGCCCCCATAGCTGTAGTACGAGGCGCCGAGGTAATAGTACAAGCTGTCTTCAACCAGCGCGCCGCTGAGATAGCCGGTCAGGTCCGTCTGGTCGTGTTCGGCCACGCTGGCGGAAATTTCAGCCTCTCTTTCATTGGTCGGGCGCCGGGTCACGTAGTTGATGGCGCCGGAGAACGTCGCGCGCCCGTACAGGGCAGCCTGCGGCCCCTTGATCACTTCCACCCGCTCAAGCATCTGCAAATCTGTTGAGGCGATGGTGCCCGGCACGTAAACACCATCCACAAAGAAGGACGCATTGGCCGCGCCGAGAATGTTGGACATGCCGCGAATCACCGGACGGTCGGAATCCCGGCCGAACGACTTGATAAACGAGAACCCTGGCGTGTAGAGCGCCACGTCCTCGACGTTCATGATGCGGTAATCCCGCAACGCCTCGTTGGTGAACGCCGTCACAGAGACCGGAATCTCCTGCAGGCTCTCTTCTTTTTTACGCGCCGTAACGATGATCTCTTCCAGTTTGCCGGAATCGATCTCGTCATCATCCTCGTCCTGGGCCCAGGAAGGCTGTGAAAAGATGAGCGACGAGGCGAGAGTGGTCAGGAAAAATGCTAGCAAGCTACTGTTTTTCATGGACTTTTATCCCTGAGTTGATGCCACAAGTATGACTGAGAGGGCGCATCGCTCGCGCTCAATAAGCAAAAATTGATTGCAAGCCCGCACCCACATACACCCTAAAGTTATGTCTTTATAGCATTTAGCCGATCATCCTGCCAGTCGCATCACCCATTGCTACCGGGTCATGAGGAGGATGGCACCGACGGAATCTTCAGGTTCAGAGCCAGAATGATCTTGAGCGTGTTGGTGATGGCGGGAATGACAGCGATGGCGATGGTAATGGCCAGCAGCGCGCTTTCCGGCTGGGTCGCGCTCCGCGGGAGCCCCTGAACAAAACCCATCTGGCTGAGCAAAATACCCAGCGTCAACGGCGCGGTGGCAAATGCGAGCTTTTCAATGAAGCTGTAAAGACCGGCATACAGCCCCTCGCGCCGTAAGCCTGTGCGCTGGTAGTCGTATTCCATGACGTCCGGCAGCAGGCTCTGGCCCATCAGCAACATACCGCCGTTGCAGGCAGCCAGCAAAAACGCCCGCAGCATGTAGATGTAGATCGGCTCAGAGGGCCCCGACAGGAACCAGGTGAGGTTGGCCAGCGCCGCCAGTCCGGCGGAGAGCGCCAGCGTGTGTGTTTTGCCCAGTCGCTTGGAAGTCAGTACCCATGGTGCAATCGCGCACAGGCTGCCGGCCATGTAGGCCAGGCCGTACCAGAGCATAATCGCTTCAGATTGCTGCATCACCTGGCGCACGAAGAAAATATTGGTGGCGACCGTGGCCGAGAGCGCGTACAGACCCAGGTACTTGATACCCAGAAGCATCAAAAACGGCTTGTTACCCAGCGCAAATCGCGCCTGCTCCATCAAGGGCATGCGTTTGCTGCTTTTTTGTGTGGCCGGCGCACCGGCGGTCATCCTGAAACACGCGACCGACGCGATGAGGATAATGCTCCCGGCGACCACCGACATGAATTGATAGGCAGAGGCCTCATCCCAGCCCAGGCCGTCCCGCGCATACGCGATCAATCGCGGTGCAAGGGCAATGCCCACAAAGGTGCCCACGGAAATCCAGGCCACCCGGTAAGACATCAACTTGGAGCGTTCGTAGCGGTCGCTCACCATCTCAGCGGGCATGGACAGGTAGGGCACGTTAAAGAGGGTATAGGCGGTGGCGGCCAGGATGAGCACGCCCAGCACCCAGGCATAGAGCAGCATGCCGCTGAACTGCGGAATGGAAAACATCGCCACCGCGCTGATCGCGCAGAGCACCCCACCCACCAGCAGGTACGGCCGCCGCCGGCCCCAGCGGCTGTGCGTTTTGTCGCTGATGACGCCCATCACGGGATCGGTGACACCGTCATACAGCTTGGAAGCAAAGAGCAAGGTGCCCGCCACCGCCGGCGCAATGCCGACCACGTTGATCAGGTAGGCCATCAAAAGCGCAGTTTGGGTATTCAGCAGGCTCGACATGGCCAGCGTTCCGAGACTCCAGCCAAAGTACAGCTTGACAAAACCCTGCGTTTTCATGCTTTCGACTCTCGTTCCGCCAGGTCCTCCAGCGGTTCCAGCAAGCGCTGAACAAAGTCTTTCCGGACCGGGTCATAGGCATCGCCCAGGTCCAGGGCGTCGACTCGTTCGCGGGTGGCCAGCTCGCCCTCCTGCTGCAACGCCAGTGCCGCATCCACCCGCTCTCTCAGTACCGCAACTTCCTCGGCCAGAACCAGCATCATCTGGTACAGCGCGTCGAGCCCGGGGTCCGAGAAGTATTGCGGCGCCGAGGCGCGCTGGGGTCCCTTGACCCCCATCAGTGGCGGGCTCCTACGAAATACCAGGTCAGCGGGCCGTCTACCTGCGGCACGTAGGCCTCGAATACCGCATCAACGTTGAATCCCGCCTCGACCAGCGCATCGGTGACGCTGCTCTCGGCAAATTCGGTCCAGAAAGGCTCGTCGTTGTGGGCGGTCTGCCACAGCGCCATGTGGCGGGCAAAACCCGGCATGGCATTGACTTGCGTCGGCACATCCTGGTGAATGACAACCCCGCCGGGGGCAAGCAGGCGGTGACATTGGCGCATGATCTCCTGCATGGAGGCGGTCGGCACCTCGTGCAGCAAGATATTACTGATGATCAGATCAAAGTGACCGTCGGGAAAACCCGGCGCACAGGCATCTGCCTGGCGCAGGTGCAGCGCGATGCCTAACGATTCGGCGCGGAGATGACCGTAACGCAACTGGGCCTCTCCCAGGTCGATGCCATAGGTCTCCGCGTCCGGGTAAGCCAGCGCATACCCGCAGGTCTGTCCGCCGAAACCGCAGCCCAAATCAAGTACGCGACGAGGCCTCAGATCGGGGAAATTCGCATCGAGATAGCGCACCACAGCCTGCGCCTTGCTGTCTTTGCGCCCCGTGCCGGCGCCTCGCGTATACACCGTGCCGCCGGCCTCCTGCAAAAGACCCGCCCGTATGTCCCGCTCATCGCGGGTGTCCACGTACCCACCGGGCTGTCCGTGGAAGGCGGTCTCCAACAAGTAGCCCGGCAGCTCAACATCCGGGACCAGCCTGAGCGAACCTTGTTTCTCTCGCCCATTCAGTCTTGCTGCCTGTGATTCCAGTGCGGGCAATTGCCGATCGACCATGTCCGCCAGCGCCATCCACATGCGTCTTTGTGAACCCCGGTTCAGCGAACTCCAGGCAGCAAAGGCAGTGCTTTGCCCCAGGATATCAGCCGTTTCTGACTGGTTGGGCAGATCCTCGTCCGACCGGGCGCTGACCAGCGCCTTCAACCGGGTCTGGCCCAGGGCGCCCAGGCCACGCTTCAGGTGCATAACAAAACCCAGGCGCGCCCGGTCTTCGGTGCACTCAGTCGGTGTCAATTCATGCCGCGTCGAGCGGTTCATGTCTTCGAGTCGAAGCGTGGCCGACATGGTCATCTCCTATCAACGTACTGCTGCAGTATAGCCTTGCACCGGAACATCGGGTCAACTGGCCATCATGCTGGACAAAGGCGCTCGGGCCGTACGCGCGGGAGCGGAGACGGGCTGTCGCTTGTGCTAATCGCCCTTCAGGGTGTGCAGGTGGCAGATGATGGCGTCGAGCGTGTCGGGGTCGCTGATCGGCGCACTGGCCATGCGCGTACCCGGGATGGTCAGCGACGGGTTGGCGAGGTACTCGCGCAGCGACTGTTCATTCCAGGTCAGGCCGGATTCAACAACCGCAGTGGAGTATCGATAACCCGATCCCGTGCCGGCATCACGGCCAACGACATTCCAGAGATTGGGCCCTGATAGATCAGCAGCGCCGGGGGCGGACGCGTGACAGACCCGGCAGCGGTTAAAGGCTTTGCTGTCGCCGTCGGGATCACAGCCAGCCGAAGCTTCAGCCAGCGCGGTCCCTGCCAGGGCGGTGAGGCAGAGCAAGACAAGAAATCTCATGGCTCCGTCATCTTGGTCAGACGGATATGTGTCCTGTCCTCCCGGCCCTGGAACAGGCTGCCGTCTTCCAGGTAACCGTTGTCGTAAATCCAAAGTTCTTCGGGGTTCAGCACCCACTCCGCGTCCCAGGTCATGGCTATACCACTGCGTTTGGACACCATCGAGCAACTTCCATCGATGAATGGTTCATCCGGTTGAGCCAACCTTCCTACGATCTGTCGACCATGCTTACGCCAACGGAAGTCACAATTTCCGCCATACTCCGGGTCGACCGCAATCGATTTCAACTTTTCGGGATCCAGATGTGCGGACTCGAACTGCTCCGGATCCTTGACTCTTCGCCCACTCACACTGACGGCACCGAGTTCGGTTGCCAGCGTGACAATATAAAGCACCTGTGTTCCGGGCAGGATCAACTTGTCTTTTCCCCCAACTCGCAGTTCGCCGTAGATCACATGATCACCGATATGAGGTGCATCCACCCGTGCGAACACCCGATACCAGTCGGGATGCATCCCATCAGGAGGCGGGCCGAACTCGCGCTCCGTTTCAAGCTGCGGCGCGGTGGTGTATTCGCCGGGTAACCAATCAAGCAGACGCGCCATGACCCATTCCAGTTCGGGTTCGCTATTGGTCGCTGTTGCGGGAACCGACCATGCAACCATGATCATCAGCGCCATTGCACCTGATATCAATCTCATGATGAACCTCCCTTTTTTCGGGCACCGCGGCGGCGCAATACAGCCGCCTGTCCGGGCCCTCTGGTGGCATTATAGGCATGACCACCGCCGGTCAATCAACGCGTGGTGATGAATCCAGCGTGAACAAGAGGCGACCGCAGCTGTGATAGATTGTGGTTGTTCAAGCGCTGTGCCGGACCGCCGCGTGCCGGTTGGGGGAATTACTTGGCATCCGTCCGACGGACCATTTTTCTACTGCTGTTTCTGCTGCTGGCGATGCCACCGTGCGAGGCCGGCGACGATCAGATCCTGATTCGCGTCGGCAGCCACGTGCCCGAACGGAGCATCGGCATACGCCGCGTCATCAAGCCATGGATGGAAGCCGTGGCGGCCGAACCGGGCGCACGGTTGCGCCTCGATGGGTACTGGGGCGGGGCGTTGGGCCGCAGCCCGCAGAAACAATATGATCTCGTTCGCGCGGGCATACTGGACGTTGCATGGGTCCTGCCTGCCTATACCTCCGGCCAGTTTCCGGAAATGGGTCTGTTTGAACTGCCATTTCTCTTTCGCGACGCGCGCGAGGCCTCTGCGACAGGCTGGCAACTCCACCAGGAAGGCCTGCTCACCGGTCTCGAGGATGTCCGGCTGATTGGTTTCTTCACGGGCGGGCCCAACGCGCTCTTCCTGGCCGACCCCATCAATGACCTGCAAAACCTCCAGCGCCTGAAAATCCGTTCATTTGGCGCCATCCACGCCCGGTGGCTGTCATCCTGGGGCGCCGCCCCGCAAACCCTGAGCGCCGCCGACATGAACCATGCGCTGGATCGCGGCGTCATCGATGGCGCCATTCAGGGCTGGACGGGCATGCAAACCTTCGCCAGCTTTCCGCTCGTCGATCAGGCCATCTCCATTCCCCTCGGCGCCACCCCTTTTCTGCTGGTCATGAATGCCCGCACCTGGGCAAGACTGCCAGAAGCCGCGCGGACATCCGTCATGCGGCATGGTGGCCTGGCGTTGGCCAGCGCCGGTGCTGAGGCCTACACGGAAACCGACCAGGCCATCCATGACCGTCAGGCCAGTGCCGGACGCCTGAACATTTGGGCGCCGTCTTCTCCGGAGCAAGCGCGCTTTGAGCGACAGGCTAAAGCCATCCATGACGACTGGATCAGGCGGACCCCCAACGGCGCGGCCGTTTACGCGCGTGCCCTGCACATACTTCAGGACATGAGGGCCGGCCAGTGAATCACGCAGCCGGACGGATTGATCAGGCGGCGGCGCGCATCGACCGGATCACGCAGTCCGCGGCGCTGATCGGCTTTTTCGGCCTGGCCCTGATGGGGTTGCTGATTTTTTACGACGGATCCGCCCGCGCGCTGGGTTGGCCGCGCGTAGCAGGGTTTTCCGATTATGGCGAACTGATCCTGCCGGTTGTCATCGCATCCTGTTTTCCCGCGGGCCTGCTGAGGCGCTCCAACCTGTCTATCCGACTATTGGGAAAACGCCTGGGCGAACGAGCTTCCGCCTGGCTGGAAACCGGCGCAGCCACCGCCACCCTGCTCTTTTTCGGCCTCCTTGCCTGGCAATTCGCTGTGATGTCGAGCGATTTTTCGGCAGCCGGGCGAACGACGCCGACCCGTGAAATGATGCTGGCGCCATGGTGGTGGGGCGTGACCTTCATCATGGTCGTCAGTTCGCTGGTACAGGTCTATGTACTGACGGCATGGGCGCGCGCGGCCATCACGGGCACCGTGCCCGCGCTGGAAACATTAGCGGCGCCGCCGGACCATTCGGCGGTCACATCTGATGACTGACTCCATGTGGCTTGGCGTTCTGGGCCTGCCGGCGCTATTGCTGCTGGTGGCTTTTCATGTGCCTGTCGGCGTCGCCATGGCGCTGGTGGGAGTGGTGGGCGTGGGCATCTTGATCGGTTTCGAGCCCGCGTTTGCGCTACTGTCGATCGAACCCTCGGCTGCGATGGCCTCGGAAGGACTGGCTATCATCGCCCTGTTTCTGCTGATGGGTAACCTGGCGCATGCAGGCGGTATTTCCGCCGACCTGTTCCGCCTGGCGCACGTTTTCGTCGGTCACCGGCGCGGCGGATTGGTTTTTGCAACCATCGCCGCCAGCGCTGGATTCGGCGCGGTCTGTGGTTCCTCGATTGCCACCGCCGCCACCATGGTGAGGGTGGCGTTACCGGAAATGCTCGAGCGCGGCTACGCCCGCTCACTGGCCGCCGGCACCATCGCGGCGGGCGGCACCCTGGGAATGATCATTCCTCCCTCCCTGGTGCTGATACTGTATGGCGTGCTCACGGAGACATCGATCATCGCCCTGTTCCTGGCGGCGGTCGTTCCCGGCATCCTTGCGGTCGTGTTCAACCTGGGCGCCGTCGCGGTGCTGACCCGCGCGCGCCCGGAGATCGCCCCTCGCGGCATCCGCGAAAGCGTCAGCGCGCGCCGCAAGGCACTGCGGCAAAGCGGGCCGGCGCTGACGCTCATTACCGCGATGATGCTCGGCATTTATGGTGGCATTTTCACCGTGCCCGAGGCAGCGGCGGTTGGCAGTTCGGTCACGTTATTGCTTGTCCTGATCAATCGCCGGCTCTCGCTGCGTGGCTTTTTAACCAGCCTCAGCGAGACCGCCGCCAACACGGGCATGATTTTCATCATCATCATCGGCGCCTCGATCTTCTCGTATTTTGCCGCCCTCTCCGGCTTGCCAACGGCCATCGTCGACGGCATCAACAGCCTGGGTCTGTCCGCGCCGCTGGTGCTGATCGGGCTGCTGCTGTTTTACCTCATGCTGGGCTCGGTGCTGGATACCATCGCTGCCATGGTCATTACCTTGCCCGTCGCGTTCCCACTGGTCATCAGCATGGGCTATGACCCGGTCTGGTGGGGTGTGATCAACGTGGTGGTGATTGAAATGGGCATGATCACCCCGCCCTTCGGCATCAATGTATTCGTGCTGCACGGAATGGCACGGGACCTCCCCTTGGGCGAAGTTTACCGGGGTGTGCTCCCGTTCCTGGCTGCAGACCTGTTGCGTCTCGCGCTCCTCGTCTCCCTGCCCGCACTCAGCCTGTGGCTGCCTGAAACACTCGGCTGGCTATAGAGCCATCAAGTCTTGCCGTGGGTACCGCCGGCTTGGGCGCTTGATGGCTTGACACGAGCAGGGTATGTACTCTACGCCTGCTTGTGGGCCGTCACACAGAGGTGCTGAAAAAATGATCAGTTTATTATTCCGGCAGTCAATAAAACTGGCACGTAACGCCACCCTTTTGGCCCTACCCATGATCCTCGTCCTGACGCCATTAGGCGTCGCGGCCGGCGAGGCGATACAGGTCTCCGCAGACGGCATGCGATCGACAGGCGTGCAAGCCGTTATCGACAGCAAGGGCACCACATGGCTGTTGTGGGTGGTCAAAGGCGAGCGCATCGAGGGCGCCGGCCACGCCTCGCGGGATGATCTGCACCTGCTCCGCTGGCCCGCAGCAGCGGCACCCGACGCGGCCAGTACCCGCCTGAATCCCGAACCGGGAACGGTCAGGGGCTCAGCGTTGAGCCGGCCCCGCATCGCCATCGATGGCAGCGACCACCTGCACGTGTTGTATCCAGCCACCGGGATATCACCCGTCACGGGAAAACCGGTGATCAACGTCAGTTATCTGAAAGGTATTGATGACGGCTTTGATGCTCCACGAACACTGAATCGGCCCGCGGGCAACGACCTCAGCGAAACCTCTCACAGCGGCATCGCGGCTTCCGCGACCTTCATCAGCCTCGCCGCCAGCCCCAGCGGAGCGGTATTCGCCCTGTGGCTGGACAGCAGGCACTCGGCTGAGACGGAGTCGCCTGCACATCTGTTCGCAGCACGCTCAACCGATGGCGGGCTGAACTGGACACAGGACCAGTCCCTGTTCCAGGAGGTCTGCCCATGCTGCCAGCCGGATTCCCGCTGGTCGGACGATCACTTGCTGGTAAGCTCGCGGATGGTGGACGCGGAGTCTCAACGAGACCCCCACATTCGACGTTTCGACGCGCAACTCGACGCGATCGGTAAGCCGGTGCGGCTCGGCGACCAATCCTGGCGGCTCGAAGGCTGCCCGCTCAAAAGCATAGCCGTGGCCGGGGCGGATGCCTGGGATTACACGGCCTGGTATTCAGAGACCGACCAACCCTCTGGCGTCTGGTTTGCCCGCTCAGCACCTGGAGATGCTGCGTTCACAGAAGCCAGGCCCCTGCAGCTGAACGCCCTGATCTCGGACGCACCCGCGCTGGCAAGCGACCTTGCCCAGGTCTGGGTGGCCTGGCATGCCAAAGAGGACGAAAGTGAGCGTCGCGTCTTTGTCAGCCACAGCGATGATCACGGAGCCACCTTTTCCGGCGCCGAGGCCGTCTCAGAGCCGGGTGGGACGGCTTCGTATCCCACCGTCGCCATGAGAGACGGGATCGTGGTGGTAGCCTGGGAGCAAAACGGTGCCATCCACGCCTGGCGCCAGGCGCTTGGCGATGACGTAGGACAATGACGGCCGACAGGGCCATCGGCTTCCGAACCAAGAAAAGCGCCGGCGTCGCCCGATTCGACGCCGGCAGATGACCCTTACAGGGTTGGCGCGCCTGGTCCAGCGCCCAGCCGACGGCCTATGTCCTGTTTGCGACCATCTCGGGTCGATCCCTTGGGACATTGCCAAAGCACAACATTCGCGGTGTTTCCGGGAGCCAGCGGCTCATGCTTCAGGCTGCGGCTGCACAGGCGATTTCCAGCACGCCGCCGTGCACGTCGCCTTTGGGTGGCTAAAAGCCCATGATCGCTCTGGCGGACGACACGCCTACTCAACGCGAAACGCCCGGAAAGGGCACCATCGAAAGGGTTTCCCTTGCCGGCCCGGCAGGCGGCCCAAGACTTTTATCCCATGAAGTGGGATTCATCCCACTTTTTATTAAAATAAAAACTATGGTAGTAATCCCAAAAACAGGATGGTAAGAGTGGCGGCATGGAAAACGGGACACCAGCAAGTCAGGCAGCGCACGTCGACACCAGCCTGCTCGAGGCCATCACGGCGTTCTGCCAGCGGGAAAAAATTGCCGAATCGACATTCGGCAAACTGGCGGTGAATGACGGCAAATTCGTCTCGCGATTGCGTGACGGCTCGCGCGTCACCCCGGAGACCTGGGAAAAAGTGACGGGCTACATCTCGACCCGGGGAGGCAAAGTCCCGGCCGAAATCGACCCGAGCGCCCTGCATGTGATGTCACGCGATCACCTGAACCTCCAGTCACGCCAGGCCGCCACCGAGGCGGAGGGCGAGCATGAGGCGTCGAGCGAGCGCGACTTTCGCTTCTTCGACAATCGCCAGAAATATCTCCTTTTCATCAACACCTGCAGCGAAAAAGAAAAGGTCGCTGAACGCGTCGGACGCGAACTGAGGCACATCACGCCAACGCCGCCCGCGCTTCGTGTCTTCGACGCCGGCATCGGCGACGGGACGGTGCTTTCACGGGTTTTTCGGGAGATGCATTGTCGATTTCCAACGTTGCCGTTTTATATCTCCGGCAAGGAAGTCAGCTTGGAGGATGTGCGGCTGACCCTGGCAAAAATGGCGGATCGGCTTTTCGAGCACCCCTCTACCGTGCTGGTGTTCACCAATATGTACTACGCCGAGGCGCCCTGGCTTTCGCCCCGCAATGAGAACATGGCGAGCAAAGTCGAGTGGAAAGAGGTAGCACTTAAAGGCAACACGGCTTTTCAGTTCGATGAGCAGATCAAGTCGCTCGATGATTTCCTGGTCAGCCACTGGCAGGCCAAGCACAGCCCCAAGACCGGCAATCCCATCTATGAAAAACCGGCGGTGCTGGTGATATACCGGGAGGATTACCGCTTTCTGCTCGACGACGTCATCCCCCGCAAGGGTCCGCAGCACGCCGACTTCGATCTCGTGATCGCGTCTCAGCCCTACCGCTCACGCATGAGCGCCGATTTCAAGGTGGAAAAAGTGGTCGCACCCCTGACCCGCGCGCTGGGCAAAGGCGGCCGCCTGCTGGGCATCCATTCTTACGGCAACGATCCGGGCCTGGAAATCGTGCGTCGCGTCTGGCCGGGGGAAGACCCATTCCCGACGGGACGCCATGACATCCTTAACGCTTTGCGAAATGAGCTGGCGGATGAATCCGGACGCTATTCCTTCAGCGCGAACTCGGACGACCGCGCGGTGTTCAGCTATGAAATGCACGCCCTGCCGACCGAAATTGCCTCCAGCATTGGCACCTCTACCCTGTTCGCTGCCTGGAACGCGGCTGTCTATGTCGCGCAGATCGAGGACGACAGGCTGAATGAGGTCATGACCGGCCGGAACTACCTGGAGGCAACCCAATCGGTGCTGAAAGAGTATGGGGGGCTGTGGTTCAACGATGAGACCTACGTCGTGGTTCGCAAAGACAGCTGATCGAAGCTCTGATCTGATCCTAACACTCCTTGAGTGCATCGTGGGCAGTGCACGCGGCGGGCAGGAAACCACTTTTATCCGATAGGATCAGGTCGCCTGGCTGCGACTCCTCAACGAGCGAACAAAGCCGTCATGGCGTCTACTTGAGCGAACGCGACCGATTCGACCTCACCGAGCCCATTGAGCTGACTTCATTCTCAATCTTCTCGCGGTCGCTCACGATCCGCCGGGTGCTTCATGCCATGACCAGCAGGGCGCCTGGGGGGCAAATCCCCGGAGGAACTTGCCCGACAGCACTCACTCTAATACAGCAAGAGCCTCTTTCGATGCGAGGGGTGGGATGCGAACGTTCCCTGGCGCCATTGGAGTCGTGGGCCTGCTTGTCCTGGCCGGCACAGCATGCGCGGGGGAAATGTGCAAATGGGTCGATGAAGACGGATGCGTGCACTACGCCGCGTCCTGTCCGCCAGGTGTGAAGAGCGAGAAACTGGCCCTGCCCGCGCCGCCCACGGATGCGCAAAGAACCGCGGCGGCGGAGGGCTACGAGTCCGCCCGGGAATACCTCGACGACAGGGATGACCAACGGTCAAAAGGTGGCGACGGCGATCGGGTTCGCTCCATTTCCACGGCCGCCCTGGGGCCTCTGCCTGAGAACCTTGAATCCAGGTACCTCACCACGACCAGCACACATTTCGGCATTCACATCGACGATATGTCGTATTCCCTGATGCTGACGGTGAAGGCCAAACCCAATCTGCCCATCGGCAGCCTGCTGCAGGCCCACATACCCGACCCGTCCAACCGTCATGCCCAGGTCATTATCGAGCGGACCGTCGAAAGAAAGGGGCAGACACTGGTCTTCCACGCCGAATCGCTGAAGGCCATGTATTGCCAGAACTTCCCTGTCATTGTCCGCGTGTATGAGGATTTTTCCGCCCAGCGGTTGCTGGGTACGCATCGGCAGACCATTCAAGCGCGCGTGGACTCCCGGCTGGTGAAAAGCCGGTCGGATCTGGTCGCGGCAGTCACCGGTGGCTTATGCCCGGACCGGATGACTGAAAAGTCGCTGGAGGAACTGAAACAGATCTGCGAGGAGGCCCGCGAACGTCTGCTCAAGCCGCTGCGTGAGGAGAAAATCGAGCAATGCGCGTCAGAGAAACGCAAAACCCGGGAGGACTGTGAGCGGTTTTACTCCAGCTTCGGGGATGCGACGCTGCATCAGCGCTACTATCTCCCCAGAATGTTCGACAACATACCCGAGTGCGTAGCGGCCAGGAAAGCAGACGACCGCGACCGCGAATAACGCGCTGCCGTCAAACAGGCAGGGAAAGAGCGTGCTTGAAACCCCGATGGTCATCATGAGACGATCACCGGATGCCTTTCAGCAGCCAATCCCGCCCTGAAATCACCCGCCTCAAGGGTCCGGCCCTGGCCTTGGGCCTGTTGCTTTTGTTGGGTTGCGATGACTCCGCCAGCGGCCCGCCTGAGCCGGCCGCTGACCCGATGGAGACGCCGACCAGCGAAGCGATGAACACCAACCGCGACGCCACGACGGGGCAACCTCTGCTGAGCATGGAGGAGTTGGGTCTTCCATCAGAGTTGGCGCCATTTGGAGAGCCATGGACCGGTGATTTCGACGCCATGGTCGAGCGCCGAATCGTGCGCATACTGACGGTGTACCAGTTGGGCGGTTATTTTCTCGACGGCCCCCAGCAGAAAGGCCTGACCTACGATCTCTCACAGCAATTCGAGCAATTCATCAATGAAAAACTTGAGACCCGCCACCTGAAGGTGCATGTCGTACTGGTTCCGGTGGAATTCGATCGGCTCATCGATGCGCTGGAGGCGGGATATGGTGACATCATCGCGGCCGGCATGAGCATCACAGATGATCGCCTGGAGATCGTCGATTTCAGCGACCCCCTGTCACGGGATATCAGTGAAATCATCGTGTCCGGGCCCAGCGGCGCGGCCTTGAGTTCGCTCTCGGAGCTGGCGGGGCGCCGCGTGTACGCCAAGCCGGGAAGCAGCTACATCTCCAGCTTGCGGGAATTGAACGCGGAGTTCGCCCGTCAAGGGCTCGAACCCGTCGATATCGTGCCGGCGCCACAACAACTGGACGACGAGGACCTGCTGGAAATGGTGTCTGCTGACCTCCTGCCGCTGATCGCCATGGACAGCTATAAAGCCAGGTTCTGGGCACAGGTACTGCCGGATATCCATGTGCATGAAGATCTCGTCATCCGTTCGGGCCGCCGCATCGCCTGGGCTTTCCGCAAGGAGAGCCCGCTACTGGCACAGGAGGTCAACGCATTTATCAAGACCCACCGGCAAGGCACGCTCATCGGTAATGTGCTGATCAAGCGCTATTTTGACAACGCCGACTGGGTCGCACGCGCGATGGACCCGGATGAACTCGGCCGCTTTGACACGACCATCCACCTGTTTCAGCTGTACGGGGATACGTATGGCTTTGATCCGCTGCTCATCGCCGCTCAAGGCTACCAGGAGTCCAGGCTGGATCAGAGCGTGCGCAGCCCTGCCGGCGCCATTGGCGTCATGCAGCTGCTGCCGAGCACCGCGGCCGACCCCAACGTCGGCATCAGCAATATCGAGGAACTGGAACCCAACATTCATGCGGGGACCAAGTACCTGCGTTTCCTGCGCGATCGCTATTTCAGCGACACGGCGATGAGCGAACTGAACCAGACCCTGTTCTCTTTTGCCGCCTACAATGCCGGGCCGGCAAGGGTCAGAAAGATGCGCGACAAAGCACGCGAGGCAGGTCTCGACCCGAACATCTGGTTCAAGAATGTGGAATTGATCGCAGCGCGGGAAATTGGACGCGAAACCGTCCAGTACGTGTCGAACATCTACAAATACTACGTTGCATACAGCCTGGTGAATTCAAAAAGAGACACAGCGCCGCCCCAATAATGGCGGCACCAGCGGGCCTCGGTCCGGCATTCAGACGCTCAACGCCAGGCCACAGTGAAGTCAGGGGTGATCTCCCGGCAAATTGATCAGCCCTTCTCCCCCTGCCAGGCCAACAGGCTTGGACGTCGGCGCGACGATCACGGAAACGGCTTTGGCAGATTGATCCTGATAGCCGGTGACGACTTGACCGCGCCCACGCAGCGCGGCCGCGAAAAAGATGGCCATCAAAAGCCCGATGGCGCCTACCCACCAGTGAAGGTTGGAATACATGTCTCTGACCATGGCCCTGCTGGGCTCGATCTGCAACCGCAGATCAACGCCAAACCGCTCGCCCAGCACGGCAACGGCCTTGTAGGTATGGGCGTACTCACCGCTGGGATTATTGGAGAAAGCGGCCACCGGCGAGGCATCCGAATTTTCGGCGTGAGCCAGCGTGATGCGTCCTTCAAACTCGTGCACGCTGTTGGCGGCCAGCAAGGATCGCTGCAGCATCTTGTCCACATCCAGAACGCTCAAAACAAACCCCTGGATATTTTGCCGCCGGGCCACATGGTTGACCGGAAAAATCGAAGCTCCAAAGACGGGCTTGAGCAACAGCAGACCGGGCCGCCCCGTCTGCACCAGGGTGACGATGGCGCTGAGCTGATCCCTTCCCGATTCAATTGAATTTTCGATCGCCGCACGCCTTTCAGGTCGTGAGCCAAGATCGAAGCCAATGACGTTGTCGTTGCCTGCCCTCGGCATCGTGTGCGCCACGGGAAAAAACTCCTCGCCCTCTAGCTGTTCAAGCTCGCGGCCCGCTTGATCGAATTGCTTGATCATGTAACCGGGATAACGAGCGGCCATGAGACTCTGAAATGAGCCGACATCCTCTTTGCGAACCCTCGGCACCCACTCCACGGCCCGAACATCGGAGTGTTCAGCCAGCAAGCGCCCCGCGTAGGTCTCGAAGTCAGCGAAGGAGAAAGCTTCAAATGTCGAGATACGCGCCCGTAAGTTTTCCATGTCCGCGGATTCATGGGCCAGCGACCGATCCAATTCCGTGGCCAAAGCCGCGCTGAGCAGGTGCATATCCAGGCCAATCTGCTGTGACTCGCGAAGGTGAATGGTTGCGGCGATACCCGTGGCATAAAGCGCCGTCATCGTGACAATGGCGCAACACCGGGTCTTTCTGTCTGGCTCAGCACCGCCTTTACCATCTCGTCTCAGGGAACCCTGAAAGTAGTCAATATCAGCAGGATCTCGCAGGAGTTCGCCGCCCTTCAGATCGAAAGACCATGACAAGATGGTGACAATCGGCAACCCCAATACCAATAGCAGGAAAATCAGCTTTGCCACCCAGTTGGGCAAGTCGAGAATGGGGATCACAACATCGATGATCTGCAAAACCAGCCAGCACAACACGATATAAGTCATGCAGGCCTTCAGAACACTTCGACGTTTAAGCTCAGCGTAGAGCGACATCCTGTGCCAGGTATCCTCTGATCCGGACGGCTCCGTGTCGTTGTGACGGCATCAAACAGGTCACACCCAATCCTTAGAGGGTAACTCTCAATATAGACCACGGAGCCCAGTTAGCAAGTTGGCAGCAAGCGATGCAGACTGTCAGATCCGACTGAACAGGACGGGCATTCCGCCCCGAAAGACCGCTCAGACGGGGCCATCGAGTTGAAATACTTGAACAATTTGCTCAACGCGGAGCCATACCTCCGGCGTCAGGTCTTTAGAACTCATGCTGCTAATGATGTCTATCAGTATCGACCGCTCCGCGGAATCTAGACTTCCGTCCTCCAGACCAAGCGCGATGATCCGATCCAACTCCTCAAGCTCCAATCGACCATTGGAGCGAAAGCTCTCCATACCCAGGAGAAACATCTCGCGCGCTTTTCCATTCTCTGCCATTCCCTTACCCCTTTGTTCGAATCACGGCAACCCAGCGTGGACTGCCCGCGTCGGGTAACGACCGTGATCATATTAAACCGACCAGCCGGTGTCTTGCAGCCGGCACCCACCATTGCGAAGACGACCGGCACTGATCCGATTCATCAGCACCCGATCTATGCGACCCTTGTGTCCCAGCGATCACGCGCCCTCCCCCCGGCTTTCAAACTGGGTCCCCTGCTCTGTCATATCGGCCAACCGGGTTAAGGCGAACTTGGGCTCGACCGGCCGTCGGTCCAGCAGGTGGCTGGCGACCATCTGCCCCACCGCCGGCGACAGCTTGAAGCCATGGCCGGAGCCACCGCCAACCAGCCACGCGTTGGTTGCGCCCGGGTGGCGATCGATGATCAGGTGGCCGTCTGGGCTGTTTTCATACTGGCAGACCCTGGCTTCCAGCAACGGCGCGTCACGCATCGATGGAAACCGTTGGGCCATCAACGCTC
>Ga0181574_10001060_pt1 | contig 25668 bp, 24 predicted proteins | sample 101ome_24_FD_145600 | JGI IMG/M metagenome (GOLD analysis project Ga0181574, IMG submission 145600) | Coastal salt marsh microbial communities from the Groves Creek Marsh, Skidaway Island, Georgia - 101410AT metaG (spades assembly) | ecosystem: Environmental > Aquatic > Marine > Intertidal zone... | reverse complement strand
TCTGCACCGAGTGGATGGCGCGGCCGACAGGCAGTCGAATCCAGACCCACCTCCCCGTCTTCAAGGAAAAAGGTGTTGGCTGCTTTTGCTGGGGGCTGGTGTCTGGCAAAACGCAGACCATTCATGGGTGGCGAGACCCACCCGGCACTGCGACACCGGAGATTTGGCATCACGATCTTCTCCGAGCAGACGGCTCTGCGTTCGATAATCAAGAAATCAAGATGCTACAACAATCGACGTCGGGCTCATCTCCCTCAGAACCCATTAGCGCAAAGGATCGTTACGCCTAGACGCCAGCAATGGCGGATGTTCAGGCAAACAGCGGGGATATTTTCCATACCGAATTGCAAATGGGCACAGCATTTGGACGCCCAAACGCCCTCGGAAACTGGCATGTTCCACGTGCCCAGCGCCGTAAGGCTAGAGTCAACAACCTGCGCTGAAAAATTATCGCTTCACCTGCTGTCAGGACTAATCGCTGAACCCTGATGCCGTCTACTTGGGCGGGGGAGCTGGCAAAAATCTGTGTTCACGCCTCTTCATTCTCAGTCTGAGCTGGACCTCTCCAAGGGAGCACCCTAAGGCTGCCCGTCGCTATAAAGTTGAAGGCGTAACACATAGGAGCGAATCCCAGAATCATCCAGCCCTGCATTTTGAACACGCCAAAAGCATAAAGATCGTAGATCCGCTCGGATATCATTGTTAGGGGGTTTTCATCTGAAATGCCGATCACCCCCCAGAGTAAAAACGTGATCACCATCCAGCAAACATGAAGAAAAGCCCACCAAGCCAATAGCCCGGATATCAGCTGCTTAATCATTGTCCTGCCCCCCCGCTCTTGTGATTTTAGAGTCGAAGAATCATATCAAGGCCGCGGAGCCAGATCAGGTGCTTTACGGTAGCAACTCCAGCCAGAGTATGGTCTGGGTGGCCAGATATAGTGCGACCCCCGCCCACAGCACGAAAACGATGACGCCGATAACGCCGTCCTTCAGCCATTCGGGCCATTGAAAATTCAGCTTTGTCAGCACTACCCAAGGCCCGGCGATGTATGCCAGAACGATAAACAGATCAATAATCAAATAGAGAAAGGGCAGCATGTTGGGGTCCTATGGGCACCGAGGCGCCCAGTGAGGGGCACTTTTGATAGTGACCGTATGCGCTGGGGATTGATTGATGGCGGAGAGGGAGGGATTCGAACCCTCGATACGTTGCCGTATACACACTTTCCAGGCGTGCGCCTTCGACCACTCGGCCACCTCTCCGTGGGCGCGGATTCTAGCACAGTGGCAGTACCACTGAATCGATCTCCGGAGCTAAAAAGAGGTCCCCACCTCAAAACTAAAGTGATATTTCTCCGATGATTGAGGCCCATTGAGGTCAAGGAACAGCGGCCGGGCATAGGACAGTTCCCCATACCACTGGCCTGCCAACGGCACCCGTAAAAAGACGGTGAAATCGAGCTGCTCTCCACCGAATGCGAAGGGGTTAGTCACTGGAGCGGGATACGGAAACGCGGGGATCGGAACTCTCAAGGAAAGATCCTCTCCCTCGATATCGTCGCGCCAACGATAATCCAGCCGGATACCCGGCTTCACTGCCGACCAGCTATTCCACATCAGCCAGCCCCCTAGACTGGCTTTGTTACCCAAGCGGTAGTCTCGATCGTTCTTACCGGTGCGAACAGTAAAACTGGCGTCCAGACCCCAATTCCAGCGCGCTTCGTATTTGCGAAAGCTCAAAAACAGGGGAAAATCCCAAGTGCCCGAGCCCAATTGCATGGTGTAAGGCAACTGCTGATTACCCGGAGCCCGGGGCGTGTCCCCTTCCTCATCGATGCTGCCGGTGGGCACGCTCACCCCCAACCCCGCCTTCCATACGCTGTTTAAGGATTGCTTGAGGGTGCTATCCAACACCATTGCCAGATCACCCACGCCATCGGAACTAATATTGAACGCGTCATAATCCGGGATAATAGAAATATGGTCCGTGCTTTGCTTCACCATCGGGAGCTGAGCCCTCAACGTAAGGGCATCGTTCAAATCATAAGCCACTCTTAGGGCATGAACTTCCTGTTTGATCTCCGTGGGAACCACTGGGTAGTTATTTTCTGTGCGCGGCTCGTTACCGGGCGTAAAAAGCACATCATCATAAGTCACGCTGCTCGTTCCGATGTAGTACTCGTCGTAATCTGATACCGCATAGGTGTAAGCAATGTGCCAGCGGTTATCAGAAGCTGCTTTTTCCGATTCGCTGATGACGTTCGCGTCAAAAAGCTCTTCGATAGAAAGATCCAGTAGATCGGTGGGCACTTTTTGCGCCAGTGCTGATGAGCCAAAAAAGACAACCAGAATCCCGACAATGCGAGCGGCACTTCTGCCGCTTTGATTAAAAGGCCTAAATTCCATTTTAGTAATACCTCTTGCTAGGTGCTGCACTGTTCAATTTTGCCTAATCAACCTTATGTTTAAGACAGGCATCCAAAATCTCCTGCAAGGCTGCTGGACGGATCGGCTTGGTCAGGTAGTCAGCCATACCCTCAGCCATGTATTTCTCGCGATCTCCACTCATGGCATGCGCCGACAACCCAACAACGATGCAATGAGTATTAATCGATTCCTTCCGCTGCAGAGACCGAATCTGCCGCGTCGCCTCCAACCCATCCATCTTGGGCATCTGAATATCCATCAGTATCAAATCGAACCCCGTGGATTTGAACGCTTCAACTGCGGCCGCTCCGTCCGCCACCACGGAAACGTTCATGCCCCAATCGACCAACAGCTCTCGAATGATGAATTGATTGACTTCCGAGTCCTCCGCCACCAGAACATTAAGCTCATAACGTGATGAACTTGTCGTCTTTTTCTCCGAAACATCGGGGGCGGCATCAGCTGCATCCGTGTTGGTCAGCCGGCCCAGCCGCGCCATTTCTGCGCGCGCCTGACTGGCGGTCAGCGCAGAAATAGCAGGCCCAAGCGCTTCATCAGAGGACGCCTCCATCAGCGGAATATGGAACCAAAAATGACTTCCTCCCGCCGGATTGGGAGAGTAGCCAATGGCACCTTCCATTAGTGTCACCAGTTGCCGGGCGATCGCCAGTCCCAAACCGGTGCCGCCATGGGCTCGGGTCAAGCTCACGTCTGCCTGAAAAAATTCACCGAAAATACGCTCTTCGTCCTCTGGCAGAATACCGGGCCCCGTGTCTTCAACGGTGAACTTTAATGCCGGTAGCGTCTGGTTATCGACCACATAAACAGATAGCGACACAGAGCCCTGATCCGTGAATTTAATGGCATTGCCGATCAAATTGAGTAGCACCTGCCGGATACGGCCCGGGTCACCTACTATGCGTTGCGGAACGCCTTGACTGATATCGACTTTGAGCTCTAACCCTTTTTGCTTGGCGGTCTCTACAAACAGCGCCTCGATGGAGGCAATGCTGTCAAAGAGGTCAAAAGGTTCCCGTATGAGCACCAATCGGCCCGCCTCAATCTTGGTGAAATCAAGGATATCGTCAATGATCGTCAGCAAAGCCTCTGAGGACCGCTCGATCGTTTCAAAATAAGCCCTTTGCTGCGCACTCAGCTCGTCGCGTTGGAGTAAGGCAATCATCCCCATAATGCCGTTCATGGGCGTTCTAATTTCGTGGGACATGTTGGCTAAAAAGCTTGTTTTGGATCGCGCGGCGGCCTCTGCCTCATCTCTCGCCTTAACCAGCGCAGTAATCATCGCTTTCAGTCGTTGTTCCCGATCTTCCGTGCGCTCCATCAATTCGTTGAAGGCATCCACAACCAGCCCCAATTCGTTTTTTTGCTCAAAAGTGAATCGCCGGCTGTAGTCCTCTCGGTCTGTCACCTCAGACATCATCCCTGCAAGCGCCGAGAGGGGCTGAGTTATCCGTGCATTGAGAGTTCTGGACAGTATGTAAGCGGCTAAAACACCCACCAACCATAGCAACGCGGCCAAAAGGGAGACCCATATCAACCGCTCATAAACGGGCCATAGGTCTACCGTCACTCTTAAGGTCGCGATTTGCTCTCGCTCGAGTTGAACGGGGATCGTCAAGGTCTCCAGATACCCCTGATCTGGAAGGTTGGCGGACGGTAAATCGCCTGGTCGGTAATAAGCAAACGCGGTTCTATCTGGCAAAAAAAGCATGGCTTCGACCACGTTAGGTACCGCATCCAAGCCACTCAACAGCTCGGCGGCGGTGGCCGGGTCACGAAACGCAACGGACGCGGTCAAGTTAGACGCCAACACGCTGGTTAAAGCGGAGGTGCTCTCAAGTAGCTCCTCTCGGGAACTCACCAAAGAGACACCCAATAACACAACGAGAAATACGCCACCCACCAGGCTGGTGATGAACGCACCCACCTTTGCAAGGTGCCGATGGATAGACTGCTGGCGGACTCGACTAAGCATCATCGGGGAGGTCCCCCACCACTTCCGATAACTGCAGCAACTTGCTACTGGCTCGGAGACCGGCCGACTCCAGCACCCTGAGATTAATGAGCATCCTCATCCTCGCGCCACTGCGCTTGAGTTCGACCATGCCGCCGTCTCGGGCAAAACCGGGTTGATCGCTCACCCACAACACGCCCCTGACGCCGGCGAGGTCTTCAACCGTGTCACTCAGAGATCCGAATACAATGTCACAACTATTGATTTGACCGGGCAGCAGTGGCCGCACCTCGCGACCTTTGGGTTCTGACGCAACAATTTCCTGCAATAGCGCCGACAGCTCAGTTGCCGGCGCGATACAAAAGATCGTTCCGGATTGGTCATCCGGCCAGCTGACAAACTGCGGTAACCGCAAAAGAAAAACTGCTTTTAACTCGCTCTCGGTCAACCCGGGAGCACTCTGCGATGGCGCCGAGGGCACCAAAAAGACAATCGCCAACGCAGCGCTCAAAAGAACGCCAGAGCGCATTAGCTTAAGGATCATGACGACTACTGACGCCCAATGCGTTGAGTATCAATGGGAATCTCCATGGTGCTCCGCCACGGAGTGATATCGATCCCCCCTCTCCGCTGATAGAAGCCAACCACTTGCAGAGAATCGAGCCCTAGGCCCTTTAGGTCTGAATAAATTTGCTCAACACATTGCTCGTGGAAACCCTGGTGGGTGCGATAAGCATCGAGGTAAGTGGCGAGGCTGGCATGCTCTATCTGAGGCCCTGAGTAGCGGACTGACAAAGTGCCCCAATCGGGCTGGGAGGTAACCGGGCACAGCGATCTGAGACTGTGGCTCACTAGGTGTTCAGACACGACATTCCCCTTCCTTGGTGAAATGGTCAACTCTGCTGGATCGATTATGACAAGCTCTTCGTTCACCTTGCAAGCGGGCAGATTCACGCCCGTCAGCTCACGGGTAATCGTCCCGACCTGGTCAACCGGTATGCAGGACAGCGAAACCGAAGCGCCGATGCAGGCAGCAATATCTCGCTCAACAACCCGCCTCGCCGCCTCGTGACTTTCGAACACGTGATGATTCAGCGAGTTGAGATAAAGCTTGAGCGACTTCGACTCAACGGTTGCTGGGGAATGGGCCGGAATAGCCAGTATGCCCACCCAATTCTCGACCTCGTCCCCAACACACCAAGACACCTCGTAACAATGCCAAACATCCCACCCAAGACCGACGTGTTGAACCGAGCGCCGGCGCTCAATTCGCTCGAGCACATCTGGGGCATAAGAGAGCGGTGCGGGGACGGTTTGGCCAAGAACCCCTTCCATAGGTACTAGGTGCGCAACCTTCGGCCGGTTCTCAGCAGATGCGCTGCATACCAATAAGCCACGAGCGTGAAGGCGGCAATCATGATGAAGGCAAAGCCAACGCTGACATCACTGACGCCAAGCATGCCGTAACGAAACGCGTTGACCACATAAACCAATGGGTTCGCCTGTGACACGGTAGCCCAGAATTCTGGCAACAGTTCGAGAGAGTAAAACACACCCCCGAGGTAGGTCAGCGGTGTCAGCACAAAAGTAGGAACAATATTGATGTCATCGAAGGTGTTGGCGAACACGGCATTGATCAATCCACATAACGAAAACAGGATTGCGGTCATCACCACGACCGCCACCACAACGCCGTAGCTGTGGATGTGAAGGTCCACAAAAAGAGATGCCACCACCGTCACAATAACAGCCACCAGCATCCCGCGACTGACGCCGCCAGAGACAAAACCCAACAAAATGATGTGATTGGGCGTGGGCGACACCAGCAGCTCTTCGATACTGTTGTTAAATTTTGAACCAAAAAACGAGGACACCACATTGGCGTAGGAGTTGGTCACGATGGCCATCATGATGAGGCCGGGCACCACGAACTCCATATAACTGACGCCGCCCATCTCTCCGATACGTGACCCAATTAAATTACCAAAGATCAAAAAGTAGAGGGACATAGTGATCGCCGACGGCAACAGTGTTTGCGACCAGATACGGGTGTACCGGCGAATCTCTTTGCGCATGAGCGTCAGCAGCGCCACCATTTGCTCGTAACCAGTCACGACGCTTGCTCCAGTAACGAGACAAACATTTGCTCGAGCCGATTTTCACGGTTGCGCATGCTGATGATACTCACTCCTTTTTCATGCAGGCGCGCCATCAGCTCCGCCAGATCCTGACCCTGCTCGATCTGGGCCTCGAAACAGTAATCGTCTTTCCGAGACAATGTAAATCCATCCACTGAAAGGCCCTGCGGTAGCGGCTCCCGCGAATCCAGAATAAAAATCTCACGGTGCAGTTCTCTCAAGAGGTTTTTGATCGAGGTATTGGTGACGATCTTGCCATGGTTAATGATGGCGATATTTCGGCAAAGCGACTCCGCTTCTTCCAAATAATGTGTCGTGAGAATGATCGTTGTCCCAGCAGCATTAATCTCGCGCAAAAACTCATACATCGAGCGTCGCATCTCGATATCGACACCCGCGGTGGGCTCATCGAGGATTAACACACTTGGCTCATGAATCAGGGCCCGCGCGATCATCAACCGCCTTTTCATACCTCCAGAAAGCATTCTCGCCCGGGTTTGTCGCTTGTCTCCCAACCCCAGTTTTTCAAGATAGACGTCAATGCGCTCCAGAGCCGTCTTCAGCGGTATGCCGTAATAACCGGCCTGATGAATCAGAATATCCTCAACGGTTTCAAAAACATTGAAGTTGAACTCCTGAGGCACAATACCAAGGTGCCGCTTTGCTGCCGGAAAATTGTCGTCGATATCGATCCCTTTCACCCGTACCGTGCCCGCCGACTTATTGACCAGAGAGCAAATCACGCCAATGGTGGTAGATTTTCCTGCACCGTTGGGCCCCAGAAGCGCAAAAAAGTCACCCTCCTCAACCTTTAAGTCGATGCCCTTTAGCGCCTGCAGACCCGTGGCGTAGGTTTTTTCCAGTCCAATAATCTCGAGGGCGGGGGACATAGGTTAAGTATTACTCCGAGGGGGGTTCAGAAAGCGGCGTAGTGTAACCAATCCCGCCTTGCATCAGAAGGAAGCTAAATTCGCCCTTGACGGGCCTGTGGGGGGTCACTAACATGCGCGCCTGCTGTTGTTAGGATCACTGTCCCCTTCGTCTAGTGGCCTAGGACACCGCCCTTTCACGGCGGGAACAGGGGTTCGAACCCCCTAGGGGACGCCACTTCTGCGGGAATAGCTCAGTTGGTAGAGCGCAACCTTGCCAAGGTTGAGGTCGCGAGTTCGAACCTCGTTTCCCGCTCCATTTTCCCACTTGAAATAGACCCTGAGTTGAGACGTCACTCAGGGCTCATTGCGACTTATCGTCCGATGAATCCAGTGCGATGGATAAGCTATTGATGCAGTACCGTTGTCCTGTCTCGGTGGGCCCATCTGGAAAGACGTGCCCAAGATGTCCGCCACAGCGTTGACACAAGACCTCGGTTCGAATCATGCCATGACTGGTGTCGCGGCTTTCGGCGACGACTCCCTCGGTCGCGGGGCGGTCAAAGCTGGGCCAGCCACATCCCGCATCGAATTTTGTCTCTGAGCTGAAAAGCGCCTCTCCGCAGCCGCGACAACGGTAGGTCCCGTCCTCCCAGACGTTCCAATACTCTCCCGTGAAGGCTCGTTCCGTGCCTTTTTCCCGCAATACATAGTACTCGTCTGGCGTCAGCTGCTCCCGCCACGCTGCCTCGTCTTTTTCTTGGTCTGTCATTGTCACTCGCCTAGGTCGCTATATTCATCCCCAATCGCTTTGCCATTTCGCAAAGCGTAGGGTCTTGGCTCGATAGTCTAATCGTTCGTCCGGACCATTCAGAGGGCTGTCGGTACGTTTTTCGCAGCGTATCGAAGTGCTTAGCAGTGAGACCACCTGATCCTACCGCGCGCATACGCGCGTCCTCGCGGGCCAGCGTGCCCCGGCTTGTCAAAAATTGAGTCGCCCAGTCGGTAGCATCAGTCTCCATGACACGACCCTCTATCGAGGCCTCCTCGGGGACAATGTTTAGTGGATTTTCGTGAGTCCTAAGGAGCAATTCCTTGCCAGCCCAACGCGCCAACGCGCTCGCCAACATATCACTACCGCGCGTCTTGGCATCCTGCGAATGCCCCGCAATATGAGGAGAGATCCAGTCCGCAGTGGACAAAACCGATTCCGGTAGCCGTGGCTCACCGGGCCAGGTGTCCAGAATCACTGTCATCGGACTCGCCAACAGGAGCATCAAGGCACTTGGGGTGATGAGTTCGCCTCGCGCCGCGTTAATCAACAATCCCATACCGCGGTTTTCTGCCCCTTGCGCCATCGGCTCGGCAACCGCGGTACCCAACAGCCCAGTGGAGGAATAGGGGGCTTGATCGTGCAAGTTGGCATGCAAAGACACGATCGGCTGAGACAGCGCTTCGTTCAGTGTCACCCGCTGAATATTGTCTGGCCAGCTCTGCCGCAACGGGTCATGCGCGACCACACTGCAACCTAAACCGAGTAGCCGGGCAGCCAGTCGAGAGCCCACCGCACCGAGGCCGACAATGCCCACACCCAAACCGCGTATTGCTGGCGCCAAGAATCCACTTAACGCCATCGCCGACAGCACATATTCCACGACGGCAATGGCATTGGACCCTGGCGCGGCTGACCAGGGGATTCCCAACTCTGCCAGCGCCGGCGCATCAATATGATCTGTGCCTGCAGTAGCAGAGCCCACAAAGCGCACTGAGCTGTCTTGCAGCAACGCCCTGTCGACTTTGGTAATGGATCTCACCAACAAGATCTGAGCATGGGCTATCACCTCGGGGGTAATATCACGGCCGGGCACCACATCGGCCTTGCCCATAAGCTGGTTGAGTGCCGGGGTAATCGGGATACCCTCGTCGATGACCCAACGCATCTCCCTTAGATCAGGCTTCATGCCCTGCGCGCCTCGCTCTGGGAATCAACAGACACACCACCCTCATTTAGGGACTGAAGAAATAGTGCCGCGCGCTCGGGTAAGCCCTGATCCAGTAAACGTGACCTCCAGTGCGCTATCCGTTCAAAAAAAACCTGAATATCTGCATCTGTCGGGTCTCCCTCGATATTATCGACGCTCGGGGTAAACCCCAAGCCACAGGCGTCGCAAAATACCCACTCCACGGCCTGCGGCCGCGCCTCGACAGCAAAAAAGGCGGCTTGCTGCGCAGCGGTTCGACCATCCGGTGCATACCAATAGCCGTAATCAGGCAGTTCACGCCTGCGCTTACCCGCAACGCACCAGTGCGCGACCTCATGCAACGCGCTGCGAACGTAATCTTCGCGAAAATGAATTTGAGACGGTTTTCCGGGCGCAAAAAAAGGCTCCACCGCCCCCCCCACCAAGACAGTGGCCTCAACGATGGCAAAGCGCTTGTTAAAAAGCGCGACGACGTCACCCGCACCGATCTCAGCCGCCGAAACCCCCATCGGGTACCCTAACCGCCAGCTTTACGAATGCGGTACAACAGTCGCTCTCCGTCGCGCCGCGACGATACCAGCGAGTGCCCCAAGAACTCGCAAAAATTGGCGACGTCTCTCTCCGTGGAGGGGTCGGTGGCTTGCAAAACCAACTCCTGACCGGGCTCAAGCCGTCGCATCCCGGCGTGCAATAGCATCAGGGGCTCCGGGCACTTGAGCCCTACCGCATTGATTGTCTCCTGCGGCTCGACATCGTCCACAAAGCTACTCCACTGGCTTTATGAATCTCAGTGTCATCCGGTCACTTTCACCGATGGCGATGAAGCGCGCGCGATCGACATCCCCCTCTGTCAGGCTCGGAGGCAACGTCCACACCCCTTTTGGATAGTCCTTGGTGTCCTTCGGATTGGCGTTAATTTCACTGCGCCCATCCAATTCCAACCCGGCCAGTTCCGCCAACTCAATCACCTTTGATTCAGTCACATAGGCAGTCTGCTTCATCTGATCTACCGAGAGACCTTCGTCGCCCCGATGCTGAACAATTCCCAATACGCCGCCCGGCTTAAGCGTTTCCGCGATCGCCGAGAACATCATTTCCGCCTGGTCGGCGCGAAGCCAAGAGTGGACATTGCGAAATGCCAGTGCCATATCGACGCTACCCGCCGGTGCGGGTGTGGTGGCACTGGGAGGCTGCAAGACGGCGACCTCAACCTCGCCAAGCACATCACCATTCTGTCCCAACTTTCTCAAAAATCCACCCAGAGACCGTCGAGCATAGTTACCGCCATTGGGGCTGGCGTGGGCTGCAATCAGCGTCCCGTTACCCCTCATTAAAGGGGCCAGAACCTCGGTATACCAGCCGCCCCCTGGAGAGACCTCCATCACCGTCATGCCGGTCTCAAGGCCAAAAAAAGTCAGCGTCTCCCGAGGGTGACGATACTCGTCTCGCGCCTTATTTTGCTCGGAGCGGTGCTCGCCCGCCAGCGCGGCGTTCCAATCCAGGTCCGCGCGCGCAACTGCGCCGTGGAGAAGCAGCACGGATGCCACTATCCAAGTCAATTTGTTCATTTCTCTGCTCCTGCGAAAATCTTTCACCGACTATAACCACTTTTTACCCGTTTCGGACCCGCCGACGACGATCAGCGTCGGCCTTTAAACCGACTCAGCCCCCAGCCTGCGACCGCGGCAACCGCCATAACGGCCCCCACACCCAGGCTCACCCACAGGAACTGGCTCCACAAACGCTCCGATGAGACGCCGACAATGTCGACTGCCCCCCAAAATAATGCGACGCAGGCCGCGAGGGCCAGTATGACCGTGCGGATTCGGCTCCTTCGGATCATCAAGTGGATGCGCTGAGCGCAGTCTCCCCCAATGGGGGCGCGACGTCAGCGTTCTGCCCGCGGTGTCGCAATGCGTGGTCGATCAACACGAGCGCAAGCATCGCTTCAGCGATGGGGGTAGCACGAATACCGACACAGGGATCATGACGCCCGGTGGTAACGACCTCGGTCGGCTCACCCGACGCGGTGATGGTCTGACCAGGGATACGAATACTCGAGGTGGGCTTTAGCGCAATGCTCACCCGAAGGGGCTGACCCGACGAAATCCCGCCGAGTGTGCCACCTGAGTGGTTACTCAAAAATCCCTCTGGTGTTATCTCGTCCCGGTGCTCGCTGCCCAACTGAGACACCGCGCCAAACCCATCACCCAGCTCGACGCCTTTCACCGCGTTGATACCCATCATCGCGTGGGCAATATCGGCATCGAGGCGATCGAACACTGGCTCGCCCCACCCCGCAGGCACGTTTTCTGCGACGATATTGATGCGCGCGCCCACAGAATCCCCCTGCTTGATCAGATCCTGCATATAAGCCTCGAGTTGCGGCACCAGCGCGGCATCGCCACAGAAAAAGGGATTCTGTTCCACCAGATCCCAATCATGATCGGCGGCGACTAATGGCCCCAGAGCACTGAGATATCCGCGGATACGCACGCCGTATCGCTCCGACAACCATTTTTTAGCCACAGCGCCAGCCGCGACACGGAGCGTTGTCTCGCGCGCCGATGAGCGGCCGCCGCCACGATAATCTCGGCGCCCATACTTCATGTCGTAGGTATAATCAGCATGAGCAGGGCGATATAAATCCTTAATTTTACTGTAATCTTTGGATTTTTGGTCTTCGTTATGAACCAACAACCCTATGGGCGTGCCCGTTGTCACACCGTCAAATACGCCGGACAAAATTTGAACCGCATCGTCCTCTTTGCGTTGGGTCGTGTAGCGCGATTGTCCGGGCTTGCGACGATTCAGATCATGCTGCAAGTCCGAAGCTTGAAGCGCCATTCCGGGGGGGCAACCATCGATAATACAGCCCAGCGCCGGCCCGTGGCTTTCGCCAAAGGTCGTTACAGTGAATAGCTTGCCAAAGGTGTTACCAGACATTCGCCCCTCCTGCCCTAATTATAGGTTGCCAGCGGCGCTCCAGTCCCGTAATTCCTGCGCACTTACCGCGGCCACCCCAGAACCCCCCGCAGGCAGATCGACCCAGATAAAGGGCACTGAGGGTAACCGCTGCTCCAGCGCCTCCGCGCTCTCCCCCACCTCGAGGATCAGCAAACCCCGATCTGACAACACCCGCGCGGCATCCTTTAATACCTCAACCGCTAACGCGACTCCCTCCTCATCGGCCTGCAATCCCCCCCGCGGCTCATGCGCGTACTCTGGCGGCAACTGCCCCATCTCAGCACCCGAAACGTAGGGCGGATTTGCCACGATCAAGTCCACAGAACCGCTGGCGAGCGACGCCAAAAGATGGGCCTGGACGCAGCGAACAGTCCCCTCGGTCACACAGCGTTCTATGTTTTCCTGCGCCAACGCCAGCGCTCGCTGATCGATATCGCTAAGGAAAACCGCAGCCGACGGAAAAGCATGCGCCGCAATAATCCCAAGGCTCCCACCACCGCAACATAGATCAATGATGATCTCTGGCGGCGCAGTCTTCGGCCACCAGGGCCAACAACCCTCTCTGAGTAAATGCGCAATCGGTGATCGCGGCACCAACGCACGATCGTCACAGGTGAAGCAAGTACCCGCCAGCCACGCCTCCCCTAGCAAGTAAGCCACCGGCACTCGATCCTCGCAACGACCATGCAGTAACCCATCTAGGCGGCGCTGGGCACTCGGCGGAAAAGGCGCTGCCAATAGGTCATAGCTTTGCTCTTGAGGCAGCCCTGCGGCCCCTAGGATCAAAGCCACGGCCTCATCGTGAATAGACTCATAGCCATGACCGCAAAATACATCAGCGGCGCTCAGCCGCTTCATGACCCTACTCAGCGTGTCACCGAAAGTTTCCATAACAAGAAGTGTCTAGAAAATTTGACGCATCATGATACCCTTCTTTCCTTACATGCAAATCGACACATGAAAGCAGAAACGAGGTCGTTTGCGCTTTTAGCGTCTTGATGGCCCGAGGAAATCGCCGGTAATTGGCGCCCATTAGCAATCTGAGTGATGACTACCACAGTAGAAACACACAAGAGCGCATTAAAACCAACCGAGGTACCTATGCCGATCAATCCTGTACAGACAAGAGCTCCCACCACCCTGCCAGGCTCCCTGACTCCCGAGGCGATTGCCGTGCGGGGTGCGCTACTTGCCCGAGGCCTGGAAACCCCCATGACGGCTAACGAGCTCTCGCGGGATCAGCGATACGCAAAGATCAGGGATGCGTTTACGCAGGTTATGGAGTCTCTCGGACTCGATCTACGAGACGACAGTCTCGAGGAAACACCCCACCGTATCGCCAAAATGTATGTTGACGAAATTTTCAGCGGCCTCGATTACGCGCAGTTCCCCAAGATCACACTCATTGAGAACAAAATGAATGTTGAGGAAATGGTCTGCGTGGAAGACATCGACCTAACCAGTACCTGCGAGCATCACTTTGTGACTATCGATGGCTCGGCAAAGGTCGCTTATATCCCCAAAGACACCGTGATTGGGCTGAGCAAAATTAATCGCTTGGTCAGGTTCTTCTCTCAGCGACCGCAAGTACAGGAGCGCCTGACACAACAGGTACTGGTGGCCATGCAAACCCTCTTGGGAACAGAGGATGTCGCTGTAACCATCAATGCCGTGCATTATTGCGTCAAGGCGAGAGGCGTTCAGGATGGCAACAGCAGTACCCGAACCACCTCGCTGGGCGGCGTCTTTAAGTCTGACCCCGCATCTCGAGCAGAGTTCCTAAGCTAACGGCAACCGAGATGACGTCGCGGCAGCACAGCCGTGATGGTGCGCTCAAGAGGGGCGCCGTGGAAGCACGACCCTAATCTATGGTGGTACCACAGAATCGGTTAATGTGGCCTGCCATCATTGGGCTGCCGTTTTCCATGTGAGTGTGATGGCCTCCGGGTATCTGCTCTACTTGGCAGTCACGCACCTCATCGAGCGCCCTGCGTGCCGCCTCGGCTCCGGCGCGAACGAAGAGCCCCTCCTCGGCGATCAACACCAGTGTTTTGGCCTGCACACTGGCGTAAAGAACGCGGCACATTTCCTCGGTCAGCTTAATGGCGGAGGCGTGGTTTAAACGAGGATCATGGGTGAGCGCCATTGTGTCGGCATCCGACCCGACCCGGAGCGCTCTGGGCGCCAGCAGCCGAGCACTTTCCTCGGAAAATCCGAGCTTGCGGCGCGCAGCCACAAATTCCTCAACCCCGGCAAAGGTTCGAGACCGATATTTCCCGGGATCGCGTTTATCCTGCTGGGCGCGCACGAACTGCTCGGGAACCGACGCCGCGGCAATCGGCGAAGGCAGCAAGCCGTCTAATAAAACGAGATGAGAACACTGAGAACCGAGGGCCGCGGCGAGCAAAACCGCTATTGCTGCCCCTCGGCTATGGCCAAGTATTGCGATCGGCCCACCTCCCAGCTGCTCAACAATACCCACCAGCTGCGGGATGTCGTCCCAGATGTGATAGGTGGCATCCTGTGAACGATGGTCACTGTACCCTTGGCCGGATAAGTCCACCGCCACTACCCGCCGCTCCGTCAGCTGCGGTGCCAGAACCGAAAACGACAGCGCATTATCTAGCCAACCGTGCAAGGCGAGCACCAAGGGTGCTTCGGGCTTACCCCACTCCAGTCCCGCATAGGTCAAACCATCGATCTGAAAGGAGACCTCCCTTCCCGCGATACTCATAATGCGCTGGAAGCTCTGATCGGCGGGTAGCACTTCGCTGCAGCAGCGCTCCCGCCGGGCCGTGACCGCCTCACACTGATCGTCAAAACGGCACCGCTACACTAATTTGCGCTCATCTCCACCAGCAGTTTGTTCAGTCGCGAGACATAGGTCGCGGGATCTTCAAGCGCTGAGCCCTCAGCAAGAAATGCTTGGTCAAGCAGAATTTGCGCGAGGTCAGCAAAACGGTCTTCATCCGCCTCCTGATCAAGCCGCTTGACCAGCGGGTGCTCGACATTGATCTCCATGGTCGGCTTGCTACTGGGCATTTCCTGTCCGGCCGCCTCCATAATCTTTCGCATTTGGGCACCCATTTCATGCTCAGCCACCGTCAAGCAGGCAGGCGACGAGGTCAGCCTCACCGTCGGACGTACTGAATCAACCCTGTCACCCAGCACCCCCTGCATCCGCTCAATCAACGATTCACTCGCTTTCTCTGCCGCATCGAGGGCCTCTTTGGCGCTCTCGTCATCACCTTCACCATCCCACTGCCCCTTGGCACAATCTCGCAAAGGCTTGCCTTCAAATTCGCCAAGGTGACTCATCAACCATTCATCGACCCGGTCAGAAAGCAGTAAAACTTCGACACCCTTTTGACGCAAAGCTTCAATATGGGGACTGTTTTTCGCTGTCGCATGATTCTCGGCAACAACGTAGTAGATCGACTTTTGGTCATCCGCCATGCCCTCGACATACTGGGCAAGGGAAATACGCTGTTCAGCCGCATCATTCCGGGTCGTGGCAAACCTCAATAGCGACGAAATCTTCTCCCGATTGCTGAAATCCTCTGCTGGACCTTCCTTCAGCACCACACCAAATGTATCCCAGAACTGCTCATACTCTTCAGGCTGCTTGGATGCCATTTTCGACAGCATATCCAATACCCTTTTAGTCAAGGCGCCCCGGATAGAATCCACCTGCTGATTTTTCTGCAGAATCTCCCGCGACACATTCAGGGGCAAGTCGTTGGAGTCCAGAATGCCTTTGACAAAGCGAAGATACATTGGCAGAAAGTGCTCCGCCTCATCCATGATAAACGTGCGCTGGACATACAATTTAAGTCCGCGCGCACCCTCTCGATGCCACAGGTCAAACGGCGCCCTGCGGGGGATGTAGAGCAGTGAGGTGTACTCGAGCTTGCCTTCGACCGCGTTGTGGCTCCAGCTCAGAGCGTCTTCAAAATCATGTGAGATATGCTTGTAAAAAGCCTGATACTCCTCGTCTGAGATGTCGGAACGACTGCGCGTCCACAGCGCTTTCGCCTCATTGACTGGCTTCCACTCGGGCACCGCCTTTGATTTTTCGTCGTCCTCGTCTGCCTCGCCGTGATCTTCCTCGGGCATCATCACCGGCACGGAGATATGGTCCGAATACTTTTTGATCACAGAGCGCACTCGCCAACTGTCAGCAAACTCTTCAGCGTCTGATTTCAGATGAAGGGTAATCGTCGTGCCCGGCATCTCACGGCTCGCATCGGAAACCGTAAACTCATCTTCGCCTGCCGACACCCACCGCGTGGCTGAGGCCTCGCCTGCTTTGCGTGTGACCACCTCAACCTCGCTTGCGACGATGAATGACGAGTAAAAGCCAACGCCGAATTGCCCAATAAGCTGACTATCCTGCTTCTGGTCACCGCTGAGCTGCTCCATGAAAGCTGCGGTACCCGACTTCGCGATGGTTCCAAGGTTATCAATCACTTCCTCGCGGGACATTCCAATACCGTTGTCATCAATGGTGATGACTTTTTTCTCAGCGTCTGTGGCAACACGAATGCGATAATCGGCCCCAGATTCGGCCAAGTCCTTATCCGCAACGACTGCAAAGCGATGTTTGTCGATCGCGTCCGACGCGTTCGATATCAGCTCTCGCAAAAAGATTTCTTTGTTGGAATACAGTGAATGGATCATGAGATGAAGCAAGCGCTTCGCCTCGGTTTGAAATCCCATGGTCTGTGTCGCTTCAGCAGTCATATTTTGGCCCAAAACTGATTAGATGGTGGGGAAATGGGGTCCTCGCGGGGAATTTCAAGTCTCGCCAGGCTCCACCCAGCGATAAAAAAGCCCGCTCGTGGCGGGCTTTGGAAATTTGACGATGCTACCAGCCAGTCGCTTCGGTCAAAGCCGCGCCGATGTCTGCCAAAGATCTCACTGTGCGCACCCCCGCGGCCTCTAGCGCCGCGAATTTTTCATCGGCAGTGCCTTTACCACCAGAAATGATAGCGCCAGCGTGGCCCATGCGCTTGCCCTTGGGGGCGGTAACCCCAGCAATGTAAGACACCACTGGCTTGGTCACCTGACTTTTGATAAACGCGGCGGCCTCCTCCTCAGCTGTACCGCCAATTTCGCCGATCATCACAATCGCCTCGGTTTGCTCATCTTGCTCGAACAAACCCAGGATATCGATAAAGTGAGAACCGGGAATCGGGTCCCCACCAATACCGACACAGGTCGACTGACCATAACCGACATCGGTAGTTTGCTTGACCGCTTCGTAGGTGAGCGTACCGGAGCGAGACACGATCCCCACCCGCCCCGGCAGATGAATTTCTGCCGGCATGATGCCGATCTTGCACTCCCCCGGCGTGATAACACCCGGACAATTGGGGCCTACCAATCGGACACCCAGTTCGTCGCACTTCACCTTTGCCTCCAGCATATCCAGCGTAGGCACGCCTTCGGTGATGCACACGATCAATCCGATGCCCGCATTTGCAGCCTCCAGAATCGAATCCTTGCAAAAAGCCGCTGGCACATAAATCACTGACGCGTCAGCGCCGGTCCCCGCCACCGCCTCGGAGACGGTGTTAAAAACGGGCAAATCAAGATGAACTTGCCCCCCTTTACCCGGCGTGACACCGCCAACCATGTTTGTGCCATAGGCAATGGCTTGTTCGGAATGAAAGGTCCCCTGGGAGCCCGTGAACCCCTGGCAAATGACCTTGGTTTCGCTATTGATCAAAATACTCATGAGCACGCTCCCGCAGCGGCAACCACTTTCTGGGCGGCATCCGCTAATCCCTCCGCGGCTTCAATGTTGAGGCCACTCTCCGCCAGTATCTGCCGCCCACGAGGCGCATTATTTCCCTCCAGTCGGACGACCACGGGCACCTCCACGCCGACCTCCTCCACTGCACCAATCACCCCCTCGGCGATCAAGTCACAGCGGACAATGCCACCGAATATATTGATTAAAACTGCGTTGACATTGCTGTCTGACAAAATAATCTTGAAGGCTTCAGTCACGCGCTCTTTGGTAGCACCACCGCCGACGTCGAGGAAATTAGCCGGCGCACCGCCATGCAGTTTGACGATATCCATCGTGCCCATGGCCAAGCCAGCGCCGTTAACCATACAGCCGATATTGCCATCCAGAGCGACATAGTTGAGGTCCCATTGCGCCGCATGGGCCTCTCGCTCGTCCTCCTGACTCGCATCGTGCATGGCCTCAAGATCAGGATGCCGATACAGCGCGTTTGAATCGACCACCACCTTGGCATCTAGACAATGCAGATCTCCCTCTTCGGTGACGACCAGCGGATTGACCTCAATCAACGCCAGATCTTTTTCTGCAAACAACTTGGCGAGACCCATAAAGATGTCGACGAACTGCCGAACCTGCTTGCCGGCGAGGCCCAACTGAAAGGCCAGCTCGCGCCCCTGATAGGGTTGCGCCCCGACAAGCGGGTCGATTTCAGCCTTGAGAATTTTCTCAGGGGTCTCGTGAGCGACTTTTTCAATCTCAACGCCCCCCTCGGTAGACGCCATGAATACAATTCTGCGGCTGGCACGATCGACCACCGCACCCAGATAGAGTTCCTCGGCAATATCGGTGCAGGATTCGACCAAAATCCGAGACACCGGCTGGCCAGCAGCATCCGTCTGATAGGTGACCAATCGCTGCCCAAGCCACTGTGCGGCGAATTCACCTGCTGCTTCCGGCGTCTCTACCAGCTTAACGCCTCCCGCTTTGCCGCGACCCCCTGCATGAACCTGCGCTTTTACAACCCAACGCTGACCACCGATGTCCCGAGCCGCTTGTATCGCCGCCTCGGCCGATTCGACCGCATGGCCGGAAGAGACCGGCAAGCCATAATTAGCAAATAACGTCTTACCCTGATATTCGTGCAGATTCATGCTTTCCCCTCAACTGGGCCCGGCACACTTCTCACCCCCTCGATGCCGGACGCTCGAGGAGACCGATCCCAGAATTAACTCCTATCGTCGGGGCCGATTCACCATATGAATCGCCCTACCGTCAACGGCCAAGGCCGCCTCATGGACGGCTTCAGACATCGTGGGATGCCCAAAAACCATCAACTGCAGATCCTCGGTGCTCGCAGCCATTTCCATCGCGATCACTATCTGCTGAACCAGATCAGCTGCCGAGGGGCCCACAACATGCGCACCCAGAATCTGATCAGACTCTGCATCCGATATGATCTTCACTAATCCCTCGGTTTCTCCTGATGCCAGCGCTCGACCTATCGCGGCAAAGGGGAAAGTACCGACTTTAATCTCAACGCCCTCATTACGGAGCTCCTGCTCAGTCTTGCCGACTGCCGCTACCTCGGGATGCGTGTAAATGATAGAAGGAACCACCTCATAGTTAAGTTGGGCTGATTTGCCATGGATACGCTCAGCCACCATTACCCCCTCTTCGGAGCCTTTGTGCGCCAGCATCGGTCCCCGAACAATATCTCCGATTGCCCAAACTCCGGGCGCTTCGGTTGCGCAGTACTCGTTGACAAAAACAAAGCCTCGTTCATCGACGCTCACCCCCGAATCTGCGGCAAACAGCTTATCCGTGCGCGGGCGCCGGCCAACGGCCACAATTACCTTGTCAAAATTCTCAGAGTGATCTTCACCGCCGTGAGAATAGGCAACAGTGACACCAGATCCAGAAAGTTCGCTGCCACTGACCCTGGCGCCCAACCGAATGTCGAGTCCCTGTTTGGTAAAGATTTTTTTCGCTTCTTTGGCAATTTGCTCGTCCATACTAGGCAGAAACGTGTCCATTGCCTCGAGCACGACCACCTCTGCACCAAGACGTGCCCAGACACTACCGAGCTCAAGGCCGATGACACCGGCACCGATCACACCCAAACGCTCCGGTACCGCGTCAAAACAAAGCGCTCCGGTAGAGTCGACAATCCGATCGTCATCCACCGGCGCAGGGGGAATATCAATAGGCTCTGAGCCTGCCGCCAGCACCACGTTGTCTGCACTGTAGACTGCCGTTTCCGAGCCGCCAGCGCTAACTTCAACTTGGCGTCCCGCCCGAAGCGTTGCGGTTCCTGTAACGACTTCCACGCCGTTGTGCTTTAAGAGACCTGAAACACCCCCGGTTAGCTGCGAGACGATTTTTTGTTTGCGCGCCATCATTTCCGCGATGTCCACCGAAACCTCTGACACCGCAATACCGTGCTCTGCCATATGAGATGTCGCTTCAGCATATCGATGCGAGCTGTCCAGAAGCGCCTTGGAGGGGATACACCCAACGTTCAAACAGGTGCCGCCCAACTCGGGCTGCCCGTTTGCCCCCACAGCCTGCTCGACAACCGCTGTGGACAGCCCCAATTGAGCACACTTAATGGCACAGACGTAGCCCGCGGGCCCCGAACCGATAACAATCACGTCATAGTGAGTAGACACGTTTATTCTCCTCAATCAGAGTTGCAGCAGGATCCTTGCAGGATCCTCGATCAATCCCTTGATGGTCACCAGGAACTGCACCGCTGTTTTTCCATCCACCAGGCGGTGGTCGTAAGAAAGAGCCAGATACATCATCGGCTGGATCACCACTTCACCGTCCATGGCTATCGGGCGCTCTTGTATCGTGTGCATCCCGAGTATCCCGGTTTGTGGCGGATTCAGAATTGGCGTAGACAGGAGCGAACCAAAAACCCCGCCATTTGATACCGTAAATGTGCCGCCCGTCATGTCTTCGATAGTCAACTTTTTGTCACGCGCTTTTATTCCGAGGTCATAAATAGCGGCTTCGATATCCGCAATACTCATGAAATCGGCATCGCGTAAAATGGGCACGACGAGGCCTTCATCCACCGATACCGCGACACCAATATCCTGATACCCATGGTAGACGACGTCGTTACCGTCGATGGACGCGTTCACCGCGGGGAATCGCTTCAGCGCCTCGCAAGCGGCCCGCACGAAAAACCCCATAAAGCCCAATCGAGTGCCATTGTGGGCAGCCTCAAATTCCTCTCGGTACTGCTTGCGCAACTTCATAAGCGGCGCCATATTGACCTCGTTGAACGTTGTCAGCATGGCGGTCTGTTGCGTGGCTCCCAATAAGCGTTCGGCAATTCTTGCCCGCATGCGACTCATCGGCACACGTTTTTCAATTCGCTCGCTGGTGGGCCCACCGACGTCCAACGCCTCGGCAGCGGTGGGCGCGACCGGGGTAGCGACTTCTTCGCCCCGGTTGCTCTGCGCGGAACCCTTTGACAGATGCGTCAAGACATCCTCTTTGAGCAAGCGACCGCCTTTACCCGAAGCGGCGACGTCATGCGCCTCCAAACCGTGCTCTTCCAATAATGCCCTTACGGCAGGCCCCATTGGAACCACGTCGGCAACAACCGGTTCCTTTTCGGAAATCGCTGTGGGTGCCTCTACCTGCGCCACGGGATCGCTGTTGGCGGCCTGACTATCATCAGCCCCAGAAACGGCACCCGCCACCAGCGTGGCCAACAGCGCCTCACTCGCGATCGTCTCTCCTTCCGGAACAATAATCGCCTCAATAACGCCGGGCTCAGGCGCCACCACCTCCATAACGACTTTGTCGGTCTCGATTTCGACCAGCAGTTCATCTCTAGCGACACGCTCACCCGGCTGTTTATGCCAGGCAGCAACAACACCATCGGCCACAGACTCCGGAAACGCCGGTGCTTTAATCTCAATCGTCATGCGAATGCCCTCAACTCAAGACACAACTAGTGACCCCAGGGCATAGGCCCCAGCGCCTCATCAATAAATTTTTCCTGCTCCCGCAAATGAAGAGCGGAATATCCCGCTGCCGCTGAGGCAGAAGGCTCGCGGCCGACATACCTCAGAAAGACGTCCACCTTGTGCCTCTGCACCACAGAGGCCATGCGGCTCTGCATTGCGTACCAGGCACCCTGATTCTTGGGCTCCTCCTGAAGCCAAACCGCGTCTTCAACGTTGGGATAGCGCGACAGCACCTCAAGCAGATCCAATCTCGGAAAGGGGTACATCTGCTCGATCCGCACGATCGCAATATCTACAATCTCTCGTTCCCTCCTCGCCGCACGAAGGTCGTAAAACACCTTACCGGAGCAGAAGATCACGCGCTTGATCTGTGCGGCATCGAGCTCATCTGTCTCGTCTATCACCGTCTGAAAAGCGCCTTCAGCCAACGCCTCCAGCGGCGAGACCGCCTCTTTATGACGCAATAAACTCTTGGGCGTCATCACGATCAGTGGGCAACGTAATGGTCTGATCGCCTGGCGCCGCAACATATGGAAAACCTGCGCGGGGGTCGTTGGAATACACACCTGAATATTATCTTCTGCGCAAAGCTGCAAGAAACGCTCCAACCTCGCAGATGAGTGCTCTGGCCCCTGGCCTTCATACCCATGGGGGAGCAACATGGTAAGCCCGCATAGGCGACTCCACTTGTTTTCACCGCTCGAAATGAATTGGTCTATCACCACCTGGGCGCCGTTGGCGAAGTCACCAAATTGCGCCTCCCAGACAACCAGTCCGACGGGTGATGTGGTCGCGTATCCGTATTCAAACGCCAGCACCGCTTCTTCAGACAGCAGCGAATCGAATATCTGAAAAGGCGCCTGCTCTTCAGATACTGACTCGAGCGGAATCCAGGTGCCGAACTCTTTTTGGTTGTGCAGAACGGCGTGACGATGACTGAAAGTACCCCGCCCTACGTCCTGACCAGTAAGCCTCACCGGGAAGCCCTCCGCCAGCAGCGAGGCGTAAGCCATGGTTTCTGCAAAGCCCCAGTTCACCTCCTGGGCACCCGCACCCATCTTGAGGCGGTCATCCAATAACTTGCGAACGACACGATGTACCGTAACACCCGATGGCACCGCTCCCATCCGCTCTGACAGCGCCTTGAGCTCGGTCAGGCGAACCCGGGTATCCGCGGCAACGTCCCAGCGATGGTTAAGGTAGGGCGACCAATCGACGAACAGCTCCTTGCTCGGTTCCGATACGAGAGAGCTCACCAGCGGCTGGTTTTTTTCCAGCGCCTGCCGGTAATGCTCAACCCACGCCGCATCCTCCTCCTGAGACAACAACTGCTCGCGGATAAGGCGCTGGGCATATAAATCTCGCGTGCTCGGATGACGCTTGATTGTTTCGTACATTCTCGGCTGAGTGACGGAAGGCTCATCAGCTTCGTTGTGTCCTCGTCTGCGATAGCATACGAGGTCGATCACGACATCTTTTTGAAATTGATTCCGAAAGTCAGCCGCCAGCTGGGTCACAAATACGACCGCCTCCGGGTCGTCGCCATTCACGTGAAAAATGGGCGCTTGCACCATTTTGGCAATATCCGTGCAGTATTCCGTTGACCGCGCATCGCTAGGCTCGCTGGTGGTGAAGCCAATCTGATTATTCAGAACAATATGCAAAGTCCCGCCCGTCCTATAGGCCCGGGTCTGCGACATTTGGAAGGTTTCCATGACAACGCCTTGCCCTGCAAAAGAAGCGTCGCCGTGAATCACGATTGGCACTACCGAGTTGCCCACCGGGTCCTCTCTCCGATCCTGCCTCGCTCGAACAGACCCCTCGACCACAGGAGAAACTATTTCGAGGTGAGAGGGGTTGAACGCCAGCGCTAAATGAACCTCGCCCCCGGGCGTCATCATGTTTGAAGAAAATCCCTGATGGTACTTAACATCCCCCGAGCCAATGTAAGCCACTCTCCCCTCGAACTCGTCGAACAGCTCTTCTGGATTCTTGCCCAGAATGTTGACCAGCACGTTCAGGCGTCCGCGATGCGCCATCCCAATACAGATCTCCTTCGCGCCGTATCCGCCAACTCTTTGAATCGCCTCGGACAACATAGGGATCAGGCTCTCACCCCCTTCGAGACCAAAACGCTTCGTACCGGGATATTTGGATCCCAGCGAACGCTCCAGCCCCTCGGCTCCATTAATCTGACGAAGAATGTTCAGGCGCTGCTCTCGAGTGAACTCCGGCGCACTCCGCACAGCCTCCATCCGGCTCATGATCCAGTGCCGCTCTTCGGTATTCACAATGTGCATAAATTCCGCACCTACTGTCTCGCAGTAAGTGCGCTGCAAATCGTCGCGGATTTGAGCGAGGGTCGCTTCAGAGCGGCCAAAATAGGCAGTCCCTACCTGGAAAGTGGTATCAAGATCTGCCTCGCTAAGCTCGTGAAAGGAGAGGTCCAGATCGGGTACAGCGGGTCTCTGTGATAATCCAAGCGGATCCAACGAAGCCCGCTGATGCCCGCGCTGCCGGTAGGCTGAAATCAGTTGCACAACCCTGACCTGCTTGCGCTCATACTCCGTCGCATGTGCGTCGTTGGCCACTGTCGCATCGGTTCGCACTCGCATTTTGCCGATGCGGGCGAAGTGTTCTCTCAGGACAGAGTGGGGAAGATCATGCAAAGTCCCCGCCTCGGACTGCACCAGCGGCAGCTTGTCGAAGTATTCCCGCCACTGGGGTGAAACGCCATTGGGGTCCTGCAGGTACGCTTCATACAGCGCCTCGACATACTCCGCATTGCCCCCCGCAATATGCGAGGTGGACCACTGCGCCAGCATGCCCGGCAACGGCGTGATTTTTGACACACTCCCCCCCTTATTGCGCCGATGGCGCTCGAAACGCCCTTTTCTCAGTCAAGCTAGGTAGAGCGCGGAGCCTATAGTACGAGAAAAAAGGCGGGGGTGCCCCTGATAACGCTTTGTCAGCGAAATAAGAAGCGCGCATTAAGGCGCTTGTAGGATATTATATAAATATAAGTTATATATATTATAACCGCTGAAGAGCGCGATATGATCGGTGGGAATGGGGCTTATTCAGGTGGCCCGACTCAGCAACATACTCCGAATGTGTCCTATCGCTTTTGTGGGATTCAGCCCCTTGGGACACACGTTCACGCAGTTCTGAATCCCGTGGCAGCGAAATACGCTGAAGGGATCGTCTAACTTTGCCAAACGCTCATCCGTCGCTGTATCCCGACTATCGGCCAGGAACCGGTAAGCTTGCAAAAGGCCTGCGGGGCCGATGAACCGATCGGGGTTCCACCAGAACGAGGGGCAACTGGTGGAACAGCAGGCACACAAAATACATTCGTAGAGGCCGTCGAGTTGCGCCCGCTCCTCAGGGCTTTGCAGTCGTTCTATTGCTGGCGCGGGTGAGGGATTCTGTAAGTACGGTTGAACCTTCTCGTACTGGGCGTAGAAGAGACTCATGTCCACGACCAGATCTCTAATCACCGGCAGCCCAGGTAAAGGCCGAATGACTAATTTATTATTTTTTACCGACTCTGACAGGGCCGAGATGCAC
>Ga0181574_10001056_pt1 | contig 25690 bp, 25 predicted proteins | sample 101ome_24_FD_145600 | JGI IMG/M metagenome (GOLD analysis project Ga0181574, IMG submission 145600) | Coastal salt marsh microbial communities from the Groves Creek Marsh, Skidaway Island, Georgia - 101410AT metaG (spades assembly) | ecosystem: Environmental > Aquatic > Marine > Intertidal zone... | reverse complement strand
TGGGTAAAGAATTAATTGTAAGATCACAAGTTGATTTAGATAGGTTGGCAAGATTATGGAACAATACTAAAGATCAAAAATATTATAACGCCTGGTTTAAAGGTGTTAAAGAATTGTATGGAGGCGGCTAATACCGCCCCCATTGAATTTTTATTTCTTACCTTTAAAGATTTGAGTACCCTTAATACCATATACGCTCGCAACTACAAGAATCCACAAATTTGTGAACCATGACGGCAACGACTGGAAATGATCGAAGAATATTTGAATTTTTTCCATAGCTTGATCGTCACCTGAAAAAACTCCATAAGCCAAAACCGCTATAGGGGCTGAGAGAATTATAAGAATTGCCTCATCCTTATAATCGTTTTGCCTTGCCTCTAAAAGCTTTCCGCTGTACTCTATTTCCCCCTTAGCCATCTTAGCCGCATGAGTTGCTTGAGCATCAGCCATCATCATTTTAGTTTCTTGTTTCTTTTGGTATATATGCTTTGCCGCACCTAAACCTAATTTTAATGCACTGAACCACATAATTATCTCCTATTAATTTGATGGTGGATTATCAATAACAGTTCCACCATCTGCTATCCATTGTTGTATTGTTTGGTAATCTGTGTTTGCTTCGTCTAGTGGTACAAATGTTGTAATAGAATTATGTACTACTTGATAACCATTAAATTCATTATTTAATGGATTATAGTTTTTTGTTACTGTTGTAATATTTTCTTTATTCATAATTATAACTCCGCATCTGCTGTAAATCCAATTCCACTTGCAGTTCCTGAAGAATGTGAAGTATAAAATCCTTCTGGTCTAGTGGCATTAACATTGAGAGTTCCTCCACCACTATATCCAACTATTGAAACTGATGGATTTGCTCTTTTTGTAACTGAAAAACCAAATGGTGTATATTGAACTTTTGCAGAATTATCTACCACAAGACCTTCGTCTTCAGCTTTTTCATAATACCTCTGACATCTCTGTAAATTCACACCATAAGGCAAAATTTCTATGTCAGTTTTAGAACTTCCTTTTTCATATTGAACACCTGTTAACCAAAATTCATTATTTACAGTACCAGCTAAATTAACTTGTCCTGTTGCTTTTTGACTACTACTTACAGTATTCCAACTAGTGTTTAATGCACCACTTTGATTTCCATAAGCTACATAAAAATCTATAGTTAAAGATTTATTAACATCATCTCTATATTTTCTAGCACTATCTCCTGGTATAGTTATTTCTTTTTGTTCCCAAGTATTAGCAGAATTAATAGTATAACTTTGAGATATACCACCTGCATAATCTGTGTTATTAAAAAACACAATATAAGTACCTGTAACATTTGATTTAACCCAAAATGAAAGTGTACTATCACTTGGTGTACTTGTACCATAAGATAAATCTTGAAGATCTCTACCTTCTAAAGCATAATGAAGAGTAGTATAACTATAACTAGCTAAACTTGCCTCTGCTGTTTCACAAGTAATTTTTAATGAAGATTTTAAACCTGAACCTAAAGGTATTATGTCAGTAGAACCTAAAGTTTGTTGAGTATAATCCTCTAACTTCTTTTGTTCCATTCCCCACGTACCACCTTGTAAAGTTTTAAGTTTCCATCTATCTAATGTATGAAATGTACTTGTACTATTTGAAATACTATTAGCTGATTGAGCACGTTGAGATACATCCATAGTACCATTTACTATTTTATTTCTAAAAGTTTCAAGGCTAGAACCTCCGCCAGATAAAACTGTTCCACCTACGTATAAAGCCATTATTCAATCTCCTTTAGGCAGAATTTAAACTTCTTACCATTTTTGTTGTTAATAATATAAAGATCATTAGCACCTTCTTGAATTGTCCAATTACCAGTAGTCCCATCAACTGAGTTACCTTCCTTGTGTCTTTCATTAGATAAGTGTAAGTCACCAGTATAAATGTTTTGCCATTGTAAACTTGAAGAACCTAAGTCTTGAGCATTATCAGTGAACGGCATTATTGAACCATTAGTTCTAACTACAGTAACACTACTATTACCTAAAGTAATTTCATTACTTACTGTTGCTGAACTTGGTTGAGCACTAAAACCAACAAATGTATTGTTAGCACCTGTAGTTATTTGTTGACCTGCGGCCTTACCTATTGCTGTGTTAGTATAACCAGTTGTTAAGTTTGACATTGCACTTTCACCAACAGCAGTATTATCTGAACCACTAGATTGAGTAAATAAAGAATTATAACCCACAGCAGTACTAGAACTACCTGTATTATTCAGCAATGAACTTCTACCTACAGCAACGTTTTGTTGACCAGTAACGTTTTGTCTCAATGAGAAGTTTCCAACAGCAGTATTACTTTGACCACTTGTAGTATCTCTACCAGAAGTATAACCAATAAATACGTTATGATAGTTAGTAGTTGATTGGCCTGCTTGAGTACCAATAGCTATATTAGAGCCATTAGTTGTAGCCGCTGATAAAGTATTATAACCTATTGCAATGTTATCAGTACCGCTAGTTATATTTGTTCCAGCATTTTCACCAATACCAATGTTATCTGTTCCAGTAGTAATAGCATCTGTAGCACCACTACCTAATCCTAAGTTGTGGTCTGTATCATATACAGCACTTGTTAAATCACCAATGTCACTAGCACCGCCACCAGAAGCAGAAGCAAAAGTAATGTCTGTTCCGTTAAATGTTAATACATCACCACTAGATGCACTTGAAGTTAATCCTGGTATTCTTAAAGAATCAACATTAGTATCTCCAAGTGTAATTTCATTTGTAGCATTTGTTGCTGAAGCCTCAGCATTGTAACCAATAACTGTACAATTAGAACCATCAACAAAACTATCAGCGGCATTCTTACCAATAAAAGTATTACTACTACCTGTAGTCATTGCTAAACCAGCTGATTCACCAACACTTACGTTCATTTGTCCAGTAGTTAATACTTTGTTTGCATTTGAACCTATACTTGTGTTGTTATGAGATGTACCAGTTGAGTTTGATTGATAACCTATAGATACGTTATTAATACCACTTTGAGAAGAACCAAAAGCATCTTTACCAATAGCAATGTTATTACCACCTGTTGTATTAGCAAAACCTGCCATGTCTCCTAAAAATACGTTTCTATTACCAGTAGTTATATTTGTACCTGATCTGTAACCTATAGCTATATTATCAACACCAGATGTAATAGCATCCATAGCCTCGTCACCTAAACCTAAGTTATGATCTGAATCATAAATAGCATCTGATAAACCATTTATATCTGAAACACCAGAAGCAGAAGCAAAAGTTATATCTGTACCATTCCAAGTTAATACATCTCCTGTAGTTGCTGAACCAGTTAATCCAGGTATTCTTAATGAAGTAACATTGGAATTACCTAAAGTAATTTCATTTGTTGCTGTAGCTGAACTTGGTTCTGCATCGTAACCTAAAGTAGTTATATTACTACCAGAAGTTAATGTTGAACCAGAACTCCAACCAATTAAAGTATTACTACTTCCTAAAACATTCTCACCTGCTCTTGAACCTATACAAGTATTATAACCACCTGTAACTAAATCCCAACCAGATCTCATACCTAGTAAACAGTTTTCAGAACCAGTTGTAGTAAGTCTACCACTTTCATAACCTATGTATGTATTCCAAGAACCTGTTGTGTTTTTAACACCAGCTTGATACCCAATACCTATAGTACCGTTTGCTTGGTTATCACTTAATGCACTTCTACCAATAGCAACAGCTTTTTCACCAGCACTTGCATTGTACATAGCGTAACCACCAACAGCAACGTTATCTTTAGTAGTTGTAATTGATTGACCAGCATAATATCCAATAAATGTATTAGTATTACCAGTAGTAACACTATCACCAGTACCGTAACCAACAGCAACATTATTTCCAGCTGTGTTATTAATTAATGAGTTAGTACCAATTGCTACACAGTTTGCCGCTGTATGATTTTGTAAAGCAGAGTAACCAATTGCAATATTATTACTACCTGTAGAGTTTGCTTGTAAAGCTTGTGCACCTAAAACAATATTAGAACCACCACTAGTTATAGCTACTCCTGAATTATCTCCAACAATAGTATTTCTATCACCTGTAGTTATAGCTGTTCCTGCATTATGACCAATACCAATATTATCAATACCACTTCCAGCAGTTATGTTATCCATTGCATTATCACCAATACCAATGTTATGATCTGCATCATAAATAGCATCTGATAAGCCATCGATATCTGTAACACCACCACTTCCAGGTGCCGCAATAACAAATGAATCTGTTGATGCTTGATAAGTTAATAGATCACCATCACTAGCACTACTAGTCATTCCTGGTATTCTAAATTTGAAAGGATAACTTGCACCTAATACAATTTCATAACTTGTTGTAGCAGTAGATGGTTGTGCACCGTAACCTAAACAAATATTCATAGTACCTGTAGATATATTCTCTCCAGTTTTAGCACCGATAAGAGTATTATAAGAACCTGTACTCATACTATACCCAGCATTATATCCAAACAATGCATTTCTATAACCAGCTGTATTACCTGTACCTACCACTGAAGTTCCCGCTCTGTAACCAACAGCAGTATTTTCACTACCACCTATATTAGTTGTTAAGGCATCTGTACCAAAAGCAGTATTACTAAAACCAGTTGTTGTATCATCTAAAGCCTGAGAACCAAAAGCTGTATTACCATCCCCAGTTGTTAAAGCCTCTAAAGTATTATAACCATAACCAGTTGATGCTGTTGCTGTAGTTATATTATTTAAAGTATTTGTACCTGCGGCCATTGTATTTGTATTCTCAATTACATTGGCTGTGTCAGGTATCTTAATTTCTATATATCGTGACATTTAAAATTCCTTATATTGTGTGTGGCCCAAATAAATGAGCCACACAAAATTATTATTACTTATTAGTTAAAACCCAACCATAAGAACTAATGAACATAAGTTCAAAACCAGCTCTTGAAGTTGCAACTGTTAAGTCAGATGCGTCACCTTGTATGTTATTACCATTTCTAGCAATAGTTATATTGTTAGACGCCGCGTTACCACCAACATCAACAATCTTAACTAATTCACCACTACTTGGAGAACCAGGTAGAGTTACTGTTACAGCCGCAGACGTAGTATCTATAAAGAAACCTTGCCAGTATTCAGCTGAAGAAACAGAGAATGAACTAGTTTTAACTGTAGTATCCCATTTACCAAAAGATACATTAGCATTGTTTACCCATGCAGAACCATTGTAAACTAAAGCATCTTTATTAGATGCAGAAGTAATAGTTACATCAGATAAGTCACCAATGTTTTCATTTGTAATGTCAGATATGAATGCACTGTCATTAGTAAAATCAGATACATTAGTTGGTGTACCAGATAAATCTGTGTACGCTAATTGAGCATTTACAAAGTTAGAACCATCATGTCTAATAACTTGACCAGATGATGCTGTAGTAATTGTAACATCACTTAGTTCATCAATTGATTCACTGTTAATGTTTTGTAAAGCAGTGTCAGCTTTAGCACCTTGAGCCGCAGTAGCATAATCACTAGCCGCAGTAGTAGCCGCAGAACCTAGACCTAAAGTAGTTCTAGCTGTAGCCGCATCAGCATCGTCAATTAAAGTTCCACCAAAAGTAGAAACTGAAGAAGCATCTAATTTAGCCGCTAAATCAGTTGTTAAGTTTGTTACTTGTGATTGAGCAATTGTTAAAGCCGCCTCATGTTGAGTAACAGATGCCTCAGGTACAGTAGTTGATAAAACAACATTTGCAGTACCGTCAAAAGAAACAGCAGAAGCAGTTACATCACCACTTAAACTAAAGTCTCTAGCAGTTGCTAATCTTGTAGCTGAATCTGAAGTAGATACAGAATCATTAATCTGTACATATGAACTACCAGACCATCTGTAAATATCACCAGTTGATTGATCTACATAAAGTTTGCCAGTTTCACCAGTTGTTGGGAATGATGACACATTAGCATATTCAGCAACATCATCTACATAAGATGGAAGTTGAGATGCAGGAACTTTAGCATTACTATCTAGTGATGCATAACCATTAGCTTGACCTTTTTCAGAAGTAGCTTGTAAACCAGAAGCACTAGTAGAAACAGCACTTGCGATTTCTGTATCTACATAATCTTTAGTTGTTACATCAGTTGCATTCGTTGGTGTAAACGATGCGTCTAATGCAATCGAGTCAGCAAGAATACCACCAACTATTTCAAGTTCTACACTTGGAGTTATAGTACCTATACCTACTCTGTTATTAGCACTATCAACATGTAACGTAGTTGAGTCTACTGTTAGATTGTTGATTTGACTATTTGTTTTTATATCTATATAATTAGCCATTATTTGTTTTCCTTATTATTATTTAGTTGTTAAGAACCAGCCGTAAGAATTTACGTACATTAATTCAAATGCCGCATTATTTAAAGCCACGTTCAAATTACCAGAACCACCCTGAATACTATTTCCACTAGGGTTTATTGTTAAACTATTTGATGATAAATTACCACCAACATCCAAAAATCTTACCTTTTGCATATGATTTGGTGTAGTAGGTAAAGTTACAGTTATACTCGTAGTCGCTGTATCTATTAAATATCCTGTCCATTGATCTCCAGAAGAGACAGTGAAATTCGATGTTTTAACTGATGAGTCATAAGTACCATGAGATACTTGTGAATCTACATAAGCTTTAACTGATTGTTGTGTTGGAAAATGACTGGCAGAATTAGAAGCCATATCATCTTCATCTAATTTAAACTGAGAATTTATTCTACTATCAACTCTACTATCAGTATAAAATAATTTAGAACCCTCAGATATATGATTTGTACTATTAGGTATACTAAAAGCACCAGTAGATTGATTATATCCCGCAGTACCAATAGTTGCACTTACAGCAGATCTAACTCTTGTATCAGTATAATATAAATTAGAACCTTCAGCTAAATCACTTGTTGTGTTATTTGATAATGTTTCTTCATCACCAGCATTAACCCAACCACTTCCATTGTATCTTAATACTTGACCATTAGAAGGTGAAGTGACTGTTACGTTTCCAATATCACTTAGATCATTATTTGTTAAATCATAACCACCAACACTATTAGCACTAATTGTTAATTGGTTGTTAGCATCATCATAATTAAATGTAACATTAGAACCAGCTACTAATAAGTTAGATATTCTATCATCTACTCTTTCATCAGTATAATATAAATTGTTTGAACCTTCAGGTAAACTATCTGTATCAGCATTAGTTTGATCTGTTTGGTTTTCCCATACAGAACCATTCCATTTTAATACTTGACCTATTTGTGCATTACTAACATTAACATCATTTAAATAACTAATACTCTTAGCCGCAATTCTTGTATCAACTTTAGTATCAGTATAATAAAAGTTAACACTACCTTCAGATAAGTCATCAGTAGTTTTAGTTGATAATCTAGTATCAAAAGCACTATCAACTCTAGCATTTGTAAAGTATAAATTACTTCCTTCTGCTAAATCAGATGTAGTTTTAACAGATAACCTTTGATCAAAAGCCGCATAAGCTCTTGTGTCAGTGTAATATAAATTACCACCTTCAGCTATATCGTCAGTTGTTTTACTTGCTATGTTAGCATTAACTCTAGCCTCAGTGTAATATAAAGCACTTCCTTCAGCTATATCATCAGTTGTCTTAGTTGCAAGTCTTGTATCAAATGTAGTATTAAAATCAGCAATAGCTAATTTAGTTGCAATACTAGCTGTTAAAGTACTAGCAAGATTAGCATCATCATTTAATGCTGTTGATATTTCTCCAAGTGTATCAAGTTGAGCTGGTGAACCATTAACTAAGTTTGCTACAGCTTGATCAGTATATGCATTAGCTTGTTGTACAGCATTACCTTGTACAGCACCTTGCGATATTGTTAAAAAATCTGAGTATCTAATTTTGTATTCTACAAATGTATTATCACTAGACCACAATACCCAGTCATTAGTTGTTATTGCAGTACTTGTAACGTATTCACTAAAATCCCATTTATCACCCTTTGGGCCTGTTGGGCCTTGAGGGCCTTGTGGGCCTACTGGGCCTGTTATAGATACACCTTGATCTCCTCTAGGGCCTTGTACACCCTGTGGGCCAGTTGCTCCTGTTAAACCTGTAGGGCCTGTTGGGCCTGTTGGGCCTTGAGGGCCTGTTGGGCCTACTGGGCCTTGTGGGCCTATCAAACCTACATTACCGTACTCATCTGTAAATGTTCCATAAGTTATTGACATTTTTAATTCCTTTATAAGTTAGGTTGATATCTTATTATAAATAAGAACCTTATTGATTTAATTTCTTCACCGTTTTGCCATTGCACCTTTACAGCAACTATATATGGAGTTGTTGAATCTGGGCTTGACGTATGTACATGACCACCTTGATTAAAATCAGATAATAAAGTACTTGGTATTAGAAAACTAAATCCACCAACAGCCTTATCTCTTATCACTTGTGTATCAGTGTATGTTGTAACATTTGAGTTACTATCTTTTTGTAAATTTTCTATAACGGCAACACTTCTTTTATAACTTACAGTTCCCGTAAATAATTCTGCGTTTATTGTAAATGTAGTTGTTGTAAAATCTGTATTATCACCACTCGAAATTGTTTTCTTAAATTGATTGGTTTCTAATATCTCTTCAGCAACAACATCATCTGCACCACCTAAGTAGTGTGCAATGTTAGATATTCTCATAATTATCTCCTATTGGTTAGTTTATGAGTTTATATAAAACTATAGTCTTATATAAATTTTGTTATGGGGCATTACTCTTATATGGATGTGAATTAGGTAAACGACCAGTTAATCCCCATTTATGAGCAAGATAACCCTCAGCTTTTTCAAAATGTGTCATGTCAGTACCACTAGTTCCAGGCATACCATTAATAAAAAATATTTCAGCTACTCGACCATCTAATTCTTGCGATGCTCTATTTCTCATTAGCCTTAATTGTTGGTTTTGTGATAAGTTATTATCATAATCATTTACTGGTGTAAATGCGTTAGACCCATCTACTCTTAAACCTATTTGATTACCTGTTTTATTAAAATAAACACCAACAATCTGATAAGTATATCTACTTAATGATATTAAATTCCATTGTTGAAGATTACCAATTGTTGAACTAATCCTATTACTACTTAAACCATCTAAGTCTAATTCTCCAGGCCAAGTATCATTATTTGCACCTGAACTCATAGAATAATCTCTTTTTTGATTTGCATTAGTTTCTATAGACCACAATGAATCTGAAGTTGAGTTTACATTGTCCCATTTAAAAATACCAATAGCAAAATGATTTCCACCAGTTATTGTATTATAATAAGTTGAACTTTGTATATACTCATTAGACCCATTAAAATCTAAAACATTTTTATTATTTAAATCGTTAATTAAATTAGGTGTACCGCCTATATTAAAACTATGTACACCTGCTTTATCTGTTACACCAATAACTGTAGCACCTGAAGTAGAAATACTAGAACTATCATTAGCATCAATCCATAATGCTACATTAAGATCAGACGGAACCCATGCAGGAGTTGTCCCTCCACTTGTTATTGCTCTTCTTGTCATTGAATGACCAATAGAACTAAACGATGAACCCATGATATTTCCCCTATGAATAACTAACAGATTGACCCATAACAACGTATGTTGAACCTGTATAATAAATTGTAAATGAAATTATATCTACACCATTAGCAGTACCATTTGGTGTTGAACCGCCTTGCCAATTAATTGTTTGTGATGTACCATTAACATTTAATGCATTTACCATATAAGGTGTTGAACCTTGATTCCATATAATTGTAATGTTACTACCTTGATTATTTGATAAGCTTAAATTAGTTACATTTAAAGTCTTATTATTTGAAGCACTTGAAATATATAAACTATGACTTGTTTGTGCATTTAAAGTTATAGTAGATATTATTCCTGTATGTGTATCAAAAGTTTCTATAATACCATTATCAGATAATTTTAAACCACCTGTAATATTATGACTATTAGTATTTAAGTTACCACCTAAATCAGGTGATGTATCATGTGATATATGTAAAGCTTGTATATTATGTGAACCTGCTTGTTGTGAATAAACTAAATAACCATTATCTATACTAGATGTATTTACATCACTTAAATCATTAAGAGCTGTTACTAATGTTGGTTTATTACTTAAACTATTATAGTCACCGTCAAATAAAGTTGGTTTATTAGTTAAATTATTATAATCACCATCAAATAAAGTTGGTTTATTAGTTAAATTATTATAATCACCGTCAAATGCATCTGTAATACCATAACCTGATATTGTAGTTGGTACACCAGTTAACGAACTAAATTGTCCATCAAAAGTAGAAGGTAAAAGTGTCCATACATAATCTGTACCATTCCAAGATAATACTTGGTTAGTTAATGCTGAACTTGTATTTAAATGTGTATCAACATCTGCATCAGTATAAACTGTATATGTAGTTGGTGTTACCCAAGTATAATCTGTACCATTCCAATTTAATACTTGACCACTAGTAGCATTAGATGTGTTTAAATGTGTATCAACTCTAGCATCAGTAAAATATAAATTACTACCTTCACTAATATCTGTTGTAGATTTAGTAGCTAATCTAGTATCAAATGTAGAATTAAAATCAGATATATTTAATTTTAATGCTAAGTTATTAGTCATTGTAGTAGCAAAGTTAGGGTCATCGCCTAAAGCACTTGCTAATTCATTTAATGTATCTAAAGAACCTGGAGCACTATCTAATATTTGATCAATCTTTAATTGTGCTCTAGCATCTACTCTAGCATCTGTATAATATAAATTATTAGTACCTTCAGCAATATCATCTGTGTCTAAAACTACAGTACCAGTTTGTGTATTAACACTGTTAACCGCATTAGAGACAGCAGGAGTAGTATAACTTATAACACCAGTAGTACTATTGTAAGATAAATCACCACCAGCACTTATAGCTAATCTAGCTCTAGTATCTGTATAATATAAATTAGTACCTTCGGCTAAATCTGTTGTTGATTTAGAACTGAACTTATTATCAAATCTTTGATCTGTGTAATATAAATTATTATTACCTTCATTAATATTATCTGTATTTAATACAACAGCACCAGTTAATGAGTTAACACTTGTAACATCACTACTAAAAGTAGGTGTAGTATAACTAATTACTCCAGTTTGACTATTATAAGATAAATCACCACTAACACCAATAGCTGATCTGGCTCTACTATTTGTATAATATAAGTTTGAACCTTCTGTTAAATGATCTGTAGTTCTAGTAGCAAGTCTAGCATCAAAATCCGCATCAGTATAAACATCATCTAATACTATATCTGCCTGATTAATTCTTGCATCAACTCTCGCATCTGTATAATAAAGATTACTAGTTCCTTCAGGTACATCATCTGTTGTTTCAATATCTGTATTACTTATAATTTGATTTATAATAGGTGTATCGACTACAATAGAATCGCTAGTTGTGCTTTGTCCCTGATTACCTATTGTAATATCTCCATCAGAGAGATTAATATAATCAGCATTGCCTTCTTTTAAATTTATATCAGCCATTTTTGTTTCCTTAATTAATTAGTTTGTATGCACCAAAATATGTTTTGGATGCACCGCCAGAGAAGTCTTTATCACTTCCTGAGTTTTGATAACCAAATACTTCAACATAATCTGTTGTACCATTTAATTGTATAATCTTAGATACATTGTAGTATTCATTATCTTCATGTCTCTTAGCATGAGTCGCTACAGCAGACCCATTCTTTTTAATTATTAAAGCACTACCATCAAAGTCATCAGAACTATTTATTTGTGTTTGTGCATATACATAATACTTACCTGCTGTTGTTGGTAAAAATCTGAAATCAGTTGCATTATCATAAGATGAACCATCATCAAAATCTTCAGTATCAATTTCTAATTTAGTTTCAGTACCAGATGTTATAGTTTGATCAGCACTTAAATACGCCTCAAACGATGGTGTATTTTTCATATTGTCAGCTAACACAACAGTCTTAGCAGATAAATCTAATGTGTTCGCTAATTGATTAGTACCCACAGCACCAGTTTGAATAGATGTTGTACTTACTGAGTTTGTACCAACATTAGTACTAGCATTAACTGGATTCCAAGCACCACAAGATAAACCTGAAGAGTATGCACCCTTACCAAAACTATTTGTACATTTGACCCAGATATATAAATCTGCTGTTGTAGGTATACCTTGTAAAGCAAAAGTCTCTACAGAATTAGCCGCATAAGTTCCAGCTGGAGCTGTAAATAAACCTGTTAAATATTTTGTACCTGTAACAGTATCAGAATAATAAAACTCAAGCCCTTCAACATTAGCTGAGTTTGGTAATGTTATTGATACATCTACATTAGGTATACTTGCTGAAGTGTTTAAACTATTTAAAGTTAAATTAGTTGCTACACCAAGATTTAAAAACCCTCTACTAGGATTTAATTGTGGTGCATCAGCCTTAGCAGTTAATGTAGCTACAACATAATCGTCAGGATTATATTCTTGAGCTGTTAAATTATAACCTTGTACTCCACCTTGAAGTTCAGTTTCAGATATACTATTAACTTTATATTGAGTACCACTTCTTGAACCATTATCTATAACACCAACATTCCAAGTAGTACTGTCTATACTAGTTATATTTTGTATAACAATATTGTTAGGACTATTCTTAGGTACAAATGAAATATGATTTAATGTAAATATAAATCCACCACCATAATCTCCACCAGTAGTAAATGCAGTATTTAATTCTACTAAACTTACTAATTGGCCTAATTTATTATTTTGATCTAACTCTTCTTTAGTTAAAGTACCACTAGTATCTTCATATTGAGATATGATACAGTCTTTAAAAAATGTAAATAACTGATCAAATGTTGCAACATTATAAGGGAACGTTACAATTGCATCTGTACCATCCATATATTTAACATCTTTAGATTCAGTATTATCTATAAACTTTATTTGACCTTTAGCATTAGCGGGACTAGTACCTTGGTTAGAAGTATTAGTTAAATTAGCATTTAGTTTTCTAGGTGTATCTAAATCATAATAAGTATTATAAACTCTAATTACATCATTAACTTGTAAAGAAACAGCTCTTGTATCTGTTTTAAAAGATATTATTTTAGAGCTTCTAGATTTATTCATTAACACAGTACCAAGCCTTTGTGCCTCAACATTTGTATTAATAAATTTTAAATCTAAATCTTTAGATAATATAGGTTCATTAAAATATTTATCAGGGTAATCTATAAACACTTGATCATCTTGATACTTCTCACTTTTAGATTTAAACTTTAATGTCATTTCATTTAAATTAGAATTAAATCCGTCTTCAAGTATACTTACATCACCATAGATATTAGTATCATCAAAGTTCATAACAGGACTACCTGTTGTGTCTGATATCATTTGAAACTTACCTAAAGTATAACTAAATATAGATTGTGAGTTACTTACTATATCAGATATATTTAAATCTTTACTATCATTAGTATTTATAAAACCATTACATTGATATCTTTTACTTGTTACTGAATTACCATCAGGGTCATTATGTGTAACTAAGGTATCACAAAATACTTTATGATTATAAAATGTTTCTAAATCTATGTCGCTATCCTCTATTGATAAACCACAACCATATATTTTATTAGTTAAATAATCTAATAAACATTCTGCTGGATTACTAGAATAATATCCTCTTGCGGCCTCACCAACTACATAAGGTAACTTAGCAGTAAACCATTGTTGGTGTTCTTGATAAACACCTTGATAAATATTACCATAACTATCTGTACTAGCAGTAGCTTTACGTCTATAGCCATAATTATAAGGGTCACTTGTATAAGCAAAACTAAAATTATTTAATAAATTATCTCTTTTTTGCTCATCAGTACTACCAGTATTAAAATTATAAGTTACAATTGGAAAATAAAATGTACCAGTAACACCTAAATAATCTGTATAAGTATAAATACCCCAAACTCTAAATTGATTACTACCTGTAGATGCATCAGATACACTATAGTTATTTCCCCAATTCTTAATTTTAAGACCATTAATAATTCTATAACCATCATCAGGATAAGATACGCCTGTAGCAGGGTTAGTATAACCTGATGGTTGCCAATAAGTATATGTTGTAGTATTTGAACTATGACTAGATGTATGATGCTCTCCAGGTTCAACAAATACTAATTCAGCACTACCATTAACGCCACTACCATATGCACCACCAGTTCCATTTATGTAAGCTGTTACTGATGCAGGTTGACCAGTATTTGGGTCATCACCTAAATCTACTATTTGTAATGTACCGTTTACATGAACTTTTGTGTGAGAACTACCTATAGCACTACTTGGGAATATCCCTGAAGTAGAATAATATTTTAATTGATTACCTTGAAAATCACTAAAACTTAAATTCCTATCAAATATATCTAAGTTAATTGTATCTCTTAAAGGCTCAGGTCTAGGCGGTGGCCCCGCTAAAGTATTAGCATTAACTATCGTTCTAACTAATTTACCTTGTATTTCAAAACCTAACTTAGATGTTAATCCTGTAACGTTTTCTTCCCTATCATATTTTAATTCAGCGTAAACATATGCAACGTCTGGCATTTGTCTATTCTCTTTATTACCATTCCATTTACCACTAAAAGATTCCATAGGCCCACATCTACCGCCATCAGGAAACTTTATAATTTTTAAATTACCATTTAACCAATCATCAGTGTTAATACCATCAGCATGTAATGCACTTGTTACTGTACCTGTACTATCTAAAGTTAATTTATAATCATCCCAGTAAACATCCCCAATATTATTAATTGGGCCTTCACATAATGCTATTATAAAAGCCATTGTCTGATTATCTTGTGTTATATCTGCATAAACAATACTACCAAATATTTTATCTTCACCGTATACAACAGGAAGTTTATTGGATGGGTCAGCAGGTATTCTCTGTTTAACACCAGGATCTCTTGCAGAACCAGCTCCTCCTCCAGGCAAGTCAGGGCCAAATACTTTTTGTGTTATGTAACTAATAGCTAAAGATAGTGCAAATCTCAATACCGCATTACCAATACCTTTAGTAATTAAACCCCCAACTATAGGTGCTACAGCCGCCATATATTTATCTCCATTCGTAAGTTAATTCTACTGATTTAAAACCTAACTTATCAAACTTTATATTAGTTTTATGATTAGTTAACTTTGCCATTATTACTCTGTCTATTTTATTTTGTTCTCTTTCTTTTTTATAATATTCCTCATACTTTTTAAACATTCTATAAAATGCAGAGCTTTTTCTTCTTTTAGGTTGAACCCATGTTGCAATTGTCACAAGTTCAGTCATTGCTGAAAATATATTAGCATTTTTAAAACCTAATATACCACCAATAATTTCACCATTATCTTCGGCTATTATAATAACACCATTATCAAAACATAAATTACATAATGTTTGATAGTATCTTTTAGTTACAATTAAACCTTTTATTGTAAAATCTGGGAACTCTTTTAGAGCCTCAAATATTTTTTCTACTATATTATCTATATCTTCTTTACTAGCTATCCTAATATTCATTTTATTATCCTTAATCTTCTTTACCAAAATGCGGATTAAACAAAGCCATTGCCGCAACATATTCCATAGACCTATCATTCCCAGAACTTCTTTTAAAAGAACTGTCTGATGTAAATCTACCGTGTGTACTATCTAATATTGTTGATAGTATATTTTTACATTCTAAATTTACTTTTACTTTACCAAACTCTTGATTCTCTTCAGAAACAGAATGAGATTGTATAACACCCTTCCATTTTATATAAGTACCTTCTACAGGGCTAGTCTCATCAAAATCAGCATCTTGATCATTCATCCAACCTTGATAAATAGTTACAATACCACCAACACCATCATATCTTTTTAAAATAGGTATTATAGAATTAGGTAAACCATTTAACTCTACAGTTATCTGATTTGTTTTAACATCTTTAGTTTCTTCAACAGCAGTTAAATTTAATATACCTGTAGCAGGATAAGTTAATTTTGTTTGACCATTATGATATAAATTTAATTTCCTATATGAAGTATTTAAATATAAACTGTGTGTTTCGTTTTCATCAGGTTGAACTACAACAAACTGTACAGGATAACCGTTTTCTGAATCAGAATATTGGTTTAACATTGATCTCATTATAACACCTCCGTAAATTCAAATTTACCATATTGATATAAATTCTTATCTTCATCTTTTGGAATAATAGTTACAGCAGGTTTCTTAGTTAACATTAATCTCATATTAACATCAGGCCCCATTAATGCTGGATAAGTACTAGTATAAAACTGAGCCGCACTAGTAACTCTTGCAGAACTTATAAATCCAGTACTTTGAGATAATGAATCGTTTTGATGTCTTGCAATAGTATTATTAGGAGAATAGTCATACCAACCTGTAGTTCCACTAGAAAATGTAGTATCAAAATTAATTGTAGTTGTAGTACCAACAGTTGATACACTTAAAATCTTTTTAGTATAACTAGTACCAGGAAAAACCCATTGTGGTTGTATATATTCACCAGCTGTATAAGTGTGTGTAGCATTTTCAATTTCTATACCATCTGTAATAAGAGCAGAAACGGTATCATTTAAAAATTCATATGCATTGTAATCTGTAGGATTAGGGCCTGTAGGTGTTGTTAATTCAATTGTACAACCCTCATATTCAGCAGACCAACGAGCACTAAATGTTCCTACATGATCTAAATTAGTTTCATTCCAATATTCATTAAAATTACCACTACCAAAAAATGTAAATACAGGTTCAGTTTTCAATACACTAGTAGATGCACTATCATTAAATAAATTATAAACATGATTATAAATATCTTGTGCTGTAGTTAATGTTCTAGATAATGGTATAGTTATATCATTACCATTACTATCTTTAGCTATTGAATTGTCAGCATTTCTAATAGTTATTAAACCATCTTGATAAGGGTTAGTAATTGTACTTAATACTGTTTCATTACTTACACTTTGTCCTGGTTTAGTAGTTGTAGTTAATACTAATCTTACATTAGGAACATTAAAATTAAATGTTAAAGTACCATCAGGATTACCAACACCTGTAACAGCAGTTAATATTTCACCAAGTTTATTATTAGCATCTTGTTCAGCTTGTGTTAATCCGCCTGGAGCATTACCAGCAATAGATGAAGTAATAGTATTTCTAATATCATTAGCTGTATATAAGCCAGATAAAATATGACACACAGCATAAGTACCGTCAGCATATTGATATGGATTACCAGATGTATCTGTAAATGTAATTAAACCTTGACTGTTTGTTCCTGAACCACCAACCCAATCGTATGATACTTGTTCTGATTCATCACCAACACCATTAACTATTTGATAAGTCTGTTGACTACCTACTGATTGGGAACCAGCACTTAATCCTATATTAGAAACTAAAGGTGTAGATAATCTTATCTTACATGTACCAGCAGACGTAGTTGTAAATGTACTAGTAGTTGAACCTAAAGGTTTTGATATTTGATATACTTTAGGACTATTATAAAATTGTATAAAATCACCAACTTTAAAAATATCTTGTGTATTAGGTTTTAAATTAGTTAAAGTAATTTGTCTTAAAGTAGAATAATCATTATTCATTACTTTTATTTCTGTTTGACCAGCACCTAATTCTACAGCTGTTTTAGACATAATATTGTTACCATTATTATTACTAACATTTACATCTAAAAAGAATATACCATCATCAATACTAAATAATTCATTTTCAACTTCATGATATTGTTCTTCTGTAAGAATAGGTAAATTAACATCTAATGAAATAAGACTTGGGCCTAATCTATGTGTTCTAGCATATCCACCAGTAGTTACAGATCTAGCAGAAGATGCTGATCTATTCATTGATATGTCATTAGCATATTTAAAAATTGCACTATCAGCCATTATCTATTTCTCCCTCTAACACCTCTTGTATTAGTTTGATATGATCTATTAGCACCACCAACTTCAGCTTGAGATGATGATATAACAGCTCTTATCTGATCTATAGCTCTCTGATCTACATTACCAGATATATTAATATTAGTTATGTTTGTTGAACCCATTGAATTATCTTTAACTTTATTTCTTGGTACAACCATTTCTCCTGGAGTTAACATTGCAGGTATTCTGTCTGTGTATGGAGCACCGCCTGGAACCATTCCACCTTCAGAGAATTTAAAGAAGTTACTAAAGAAACCTCCGCCTCCTGATGATAGGCCTCCACTAAATAAACTTGTTATACCACTAAACAATCCGCCTTTTGTTCCTGGAGGGCCTCCGCCTCCTTTAAACAAATTACCTATACCACTAGTTAAAGTTCCTAAGAAATTTTGAGATTTACCAACTAAGGTATCCATTATGTTACCTTGATTTGATACTTCAGCATTTAACTGTCTCTGTTTAATAATCTTTTGATCAGCAATAGTTAAAAATAATTGTTCTACTAATAATTCAGCAGATCTTCTAACCATTGTTTCAGCAATAGATAACGCTACATTTTTAAATGAGTTCTTAGTATTCTCTAATAAAGAGTTACCTTCTTTAATACCATTAACCCATGTATCACCTATGATACCGCCAATCTTTTTAGATTCTATTCCTATTTCAGCTAATCTTTTTCTATACGCTATTACTTGTTTTTGTGTCTCTTCATCAAATAAAACTTTATCTGATGCTGATTTCCTATGAAAGTTTCTGTTAGATAAGTCAGCTCTGTTATTTAATTCAGCTATTCTCTTAGCTTGCTCTTCAGCCGCCGCCTTAGCCTCAGCTTGCATTTCCCTTTGTGGTGATGGTTGACTATAAGATCTTCTCTCTTCTAATTTAGCTTTATACTTGTCAGCCTCTTTAGTTAGAGTAGTGTACTTCATAGCTAATCTGTCAACACCATACTCTTGTTTTCTTAATGCACTATTAATTTGATTAATTCTTTTTACATTATTTTCTGATGTACCAAAACCTATAGCTTCTTTAAATTCATACCAGGCTTTACTAACTTTTAAAACAGCTTTGTACAACATATCTTTAAGTTTTTTAGCTATCTTACCTAGATCTACATCTAATAAAACTAATGCAGGTAAAACTAATTGTATAGCAGTAAGAAAAATACCTAAAGGATTCATCTTCATAGCAATGTTTAAAGCTTTTTGTGAAAGCGTTAAACCTTTAAGACCTTTTGTAGCTCTAAATACTTTTACAGTGAATTTACCTAACTGTGCTACTAAACCACTTATTACACCGCCAACTTTTAAAGCGATATAAACTTTAGTTGCAGTTATAAATAGATCAAAATTATTAATTACAAATCTTATAGCTCTCTCTAAAGATTGAAAACCTCTAGCTAACTTCTCACCTATCAGTTCACCATAAGCCTCAAATAAACTTTGGTTTGCACCTAAATCTTTATTTAAATTAGATATCTGTTCTTTTAACGGGCCAAAAAATGATTTAGACACAATAGATCTAAATTGAAAGTACTTATCTTGTACCATTGAAACTTGTCCAGTAAGTGTGTTAGCAAGTAATTTAGTTGCATTACCAAACTCACCACCTGGGCCAAATACTTCAAAAAATCTTTTTCTAGTTTCCTCAACTGATACTTTAGCACCAGCCTCAAATCCTAACATAGCTCTAACACCACGTTCTCTGAATATATCAGCAGACGCTATACCACCAGCAAACGACCTTTGAATTTGTGTTGCTGTTTGTTGGAAGTCTAGACCAGTAGCCGCCGCAACGTTACCAGTAATCTCCATTATCTTAGATAGCTCATTAGCATCTTCAGAAATAACGGCTAAGTTACCTGAACCTGCCGCAATCTCTTCTAGTGAGAACGGTACTTTAGCCGCAAAAGCCGCTAAACTATCAAAAGCTTTACCACCTTCTTCTACAGAACCAAATAGTAGTTGAAACCTATTTTGTAGTTGCTCTACTTGATTACCTGCACTGAAAGTGTCTTTTACAAATTTACCAACACCAAAAGTTACAGCTCCTAAACCTGCAACAACACCAACTTTAAGAGTTGTACCTAACGCCGCAAAAGCACTAGTAGCTCTAGCCGCACTACGTTTAAGTGAGTCTAAGCTTTTTGATGCTAATACACTATTTCTAGATACTTTGTTAATATCATTGGCTAAAGCTTTTACCTGGCTTTGACCCTTGATCTGTGTATCTATTACTATTTTTGCCATATATGTTTCCGTGTTAACACAATATCGTGTTTATACTCGGTTAAATTCTTGTTTTATATTCGACTCTTACTTCGTCAAATTCTTCTTCAAATGCAGATTCTATAAATTTAGCAGGAGCTTGTTTAGAGTTCCCTTCGTTCAAATCTTGTATGTATTGAACACCATTAGTAACGTAAATCCTTTGTGGTTTATCTAAAGGTCTTAATACATTTAATTCTGCTTGTGGGTTACTTTCACCCTTACCATCAGGTGGTTCAGCTGTATCATAATAAGTTTCTGTGTAACCTGTCCACCATGCATTTCTAGCCGCACCAGTATCAACAGGTGTAGCCTTTTTAACTTTAGCTGTTGCCCTAAATACAGCGGCCCTAGTTGTCTTCTCAGCAAATTTATCAACATCCTTCATAGCGTCTGATGCTAATTTAGTTAATCCTATAGTAGTTATAGATTTTGCCATTAGACAACCTTACCTTTGTTAACACCATTTTTAATAGTATATCTTCCACTACCAAAACCATTAATGTTAACTTCTTTTTTTAAATTCTTAAATAATTCTTTTTCTTTTTTGTCTTTTTTAATTTTATTAGTGTAAGACTTTAATACTTTAGTATCTCTCATAAAACACTCCTTAAAGATAAGGCGGTATTAACCGCCCTACCTATTTATTTATTACTTAATTGATATAGTTTTTAGTCTCTTATGTTCAGGCACTATCTTCTCTAAATCAATTTTAAGTAAGCCGTCTTTTAACTCAGCTCCCTTAACTTCAACATCATCTGATATTGTAAATGATTTGCTAAAATATCTTTTAGATATCCCCTTGTGAATGATAGTATCTTTTTCCTCAGAAACCTCTTTTGCTTTGGATTTAATCGATAGCAAACTATTTTCCAAAGTAATGTCGATGTCTTTTTTACTATAACCAGCAAGAGCAAGTTCAATACAATATTTATTATCACCTGTTTTAATAATGTTGTAAAAGGGGAAGTTTGGAATATACTCATTGTCAAACATCCTTTCAAAGTGATTAAACATGTCATCAAACCCGACAGTCATTGGTTTTAGTTTATTGAAAATAGATAGATTATTAATCGTCATTATTTACTCCTTTATTAGCAAGTTTATTATTAGAAGCTTTATCGCCTTCTAAAAATGATATCTTATTTTTCTTAGCAATAGATTTTAATTGTTTTAAACCTTCTTGCATTTTTATATCATTATCATCTATAGATTGTCTCATCATTTTTAATGTTGGAAACAATTCATTTATTCTCAATGGTTTTGTACCCTGGTATGTTGTTTGTGCTATTACAGCAGATCTATGATCTTCTCGCCAACCGTAAGGTCTTTTATTAAAATATTCAATCCAACCATAATATTCTTTAGAAGACATATTATATAGTTGATCAATTGTTATACCTAATTGGAAGGCCATCTCATATTCTGCTAGCTCTTCTTCCCCAACGTACCACCATTATCATCTTTTGCACCTAATCCGTTATAGATTAAGATCTCACTAGACAATTCTGTTAATGATTTAATAGGGAAGTTTTCAAATTCTTCATCCTTCATATCTTCAGCACCTACTACTGTAGATCTAAAAATTGCAGATAAGGTTTTCATCCCTGTTACATCATCCTTATGTTTATCCATAAGCTTTTGTAAATCTTTAACACCCTTAACTGTTAGTTGTTTGATCTCCACTTCCTGATTCAGGAACGGTATCTTCTTCGTTATGTCCACTAGTTTTATGTGTTTCATTTTCATCCTTTTTATTATCTTCTGGTTTTTGATATAAATGTTTATTATTTGCCTCAAAGTCTTCCATTAATTTTCTAATTTTATGTAGAACGTCTAATGTCTCGAAGACTTCATTCTTACTTGGTACATCTTTTAGTCTGTCATAAGTTTTACGAATAGATGTATCAATAGCCTTTTTAATATGTAATGACGTGATGCGTAGCACGTAATACTTGTTAAATGGTTTATTCATTTTTATTATACTCATTTCTATTTCCTTAGATAATCATTAATTTGTGTTTTATATTTTTCTATAAAAGATAATCTAACATTACAAGAATGACAGAGTAATCCTCGTACTTTACCTGTAGTATGGCAATGATCAATCGCTAATCTTTTAATACGATTAGATTGCGTTGCTCTTTCAGGCTTATTACAAATTTTACATTTGTTATTCTGATCTTTTTTTAATTTCTCATAATCAGATACAGTAATGTTGTATAATCTTAATAATCTTTTATCACTATGATTATTCCATTTGTGTTTATTTCTTAGATAGTATTTTTTATTATATTCTTTTAATGTCATAAAATTGTCCTTATGAATGGTTTTAATGTGCTGGGGATTTTACACCCCAACACAAAAATTTTATTAGTCAGCAAAAGGGCCAACATAGTCACCTTGAGTACTCATAGTCAAAGTTGCCTGATTTGAATCAGTCAAGTTTGGAGATACTTCAAAAGAAGCTATTTGTCCTTTTACATAAAATGCCGCGTTATCACCTGTTTCAGCGTTCTTAACATCAAGTTGAAATACATAAGTAAGACCATCTTGTACTAATGCTTGAATAGCATCATGAGAACCTGGAACATAGTTTAACGTGAATTCCATAGTAGGTGCATCTGATTGTCCTTGAATTTGAGAACTTACAGATTGACCATACTGAGGAACGTTAACAATGTTAGCAGGTTTTCCAAAAGATGGAAACTCTCTTATGTTAGTAACTTCAGTAGCACCATCAAAATCACCAGTACCAGAAGCAATAAATGCTTGGTGTGTAGTATCATTTGTTGGTAGCGTGTAGCTACTATCAGCTTTGAATTTAAGTGTAGTGAAAATACCAGCACCTATATTTGAAATTAGAGCCATTGTAGTTTTTCCTTATATTGTTTATTGGTTAAATTGAACGGAAGTTGGCAGTATAATTCACGTTGTATAAACTAGAATCACCTGTATCAACTCCCACGTTTGTTATAAAGCTATTAGTTGTTTGCAGATACCCTGAAATTTCTTTCCTGTCTAATAATGTTTTAAGTATATCAGCGATCTCATAAGCACGTTTCATACCCTTACCAGATGGTACGAATATTTGACATACTACTTGACCGTTTGCAGATACATCTTGGTTAAAAGCAAGATCAGACGAAAAAGGCAATACATTAACTCTAACCCATTCATCAGCATCAATTTCGCCTTGATAGTTTCCTGGGAAAGCTTTAATATTATGTTGTGTCCAAGTATTGGTTGTGAAGAGATTTTCAACAGACGTTAATAATTGACTTATCGTAGCCATATTAAACCTCCCTTCCAACTGTTAATGTAATTATATATCCATTATCTTCATATTTATTAATACCCCAAGTTTTAGATCTAAACACAAGTGAATCATATCCGTCTAAAGTCTTAGAGTCTATATCAGAAGTTTTAAGAATTATATCAGCATTTATTCTAGGTTTATCATCATTAGTTTTATATTCTTTACTAACAATACCTTTTACAGTTTTTGTAGTAGTATTTCCGTTGACAATAGTTTGACTAGCAAAATCATAACCATCAACAGTTTCATTTGTTAATGTTATATCTTCTGCTATATCACCAACTAAATTAAATGCATTTGTTACATTATTAGTGATAAGTGTTTTATAACTCATTACGCACCTCCACTAACTTTAACACCTCTATTTGAGATACTTGAAGTCTCACTCATATATTTATTTACAATATCACCTATCTGATCAGGTAATTCTTTTAGATTAGTAACACCAGAATTGATGTCAAAAACTAATCTTACAGCACCAACAGTTAAGTCTTTGACTTTATTGGAACCAGTAGCATTACCTTCTACAGTAGATAAATTATTTAATAAATGCAGAGCAAGTTCATAAGTTGCCTTTTTGATATCTCCAGGAATTGTACCATATGAACTAGTAGATCTGTCATCTTCTAGGTCAACATAGTCACCAGATTTATTATCATAATATGTAATATCTCTAGGCCAAGATAAAGGATATGAGGCAGTTGGCGTAGCCGTACCACCCCAATCCATGTCATCAAGAATTCCTGTGGCTGTTACTAAAGCTTGTGTTAATTTATCTTCATTAGCATCACTGAACCAACTGTCACTATTTAACCTATCGTTAAAGTAGTTATCAGCCTCAGTTGCAGTAACAAAGGAATTAACTCCGATTTGTAAAGCCATTATATTTCTCCGTATCTAATAGTTATAATAATTAACCGTGGAATATAGGGAACATACCCATTTGGTTAACATTAGTAGCGTGAACTGTCCAGTTAGAACCAGCCGCTAGATCTGCATTTGAAGGGTAAGCAGTTGCCGAACCACTCCAAGATAGACCTTTAGGATGCATAATATTACCCCATCTAGAGATAATAGTTACAAGTCCGCCACCATTTCCAGCTAATTCATTTCTGTCAATAGCAGTTGGATTAGTCTGAGCGATTTCACTGTAGTGTACCGCACCAGCTTTAGCCATGTATGAACATTTTAAACCAGCAGGCATGTTAGCCGTTAATGATTGGTTGTTAATAACTAATCTGATTTTTCCACCAAGAATAGTGTTGAAGTTAAAGTTACCGTCAACAACTGGAGCAACATCAAGAACGTTTTGTTTTCTTAGAGTGTTGTAAGTTGGTGTATCAATTACTAGGTAGTAAAAAGGCTCTTCGAATTCACCTTTAAGAGCAGTAATACCATCTAATAATGCATCGAAAAACGCAGATCTTTTATTAGCGTTAGTCTCTAATGAAAATAGAGGATTTGGATTAGAACTAGCGTCAGAACCCATGTAGTAACCAAACGAGTTAACTACAGCCGCAGGGTCAGAAGCACCAACAGTAGTAGCACCCCAGATTTTATCAGCAACACCATTCATTAAAGATCTAAGTTGTAGATCTTCTCTTCTAGCTCTTACTCCAGCGAATTGTGAACCTAAGTAAGATAAACCATCAACTTTAGAAATTAATTTCTGAATTGATAATTCTTGAGCCGCGATATGATCAATGTTTTTGACGTATACAGCAGATTTGTTTGATACCGACATAGTGTTTAAATTCTCGTCAGTAGCAGTCTCGTTTTGTTTGTTATATGTTACTGGGTCTACATAGTCTAACCATCTTAGCGTACCAGTATAGTTTTCACCTGAATCAGTGATTCTTGCATCAGAACCAACTAAAGCAGTTGAAGTTAATAACGCCGCGTCAGCTCTTTCAACT
>Ga0181574_10001049_pt1 | contig 25820 bp, 26 predicted proteins | sample 101ome_24_FD_145600 | JGI IMG/M metagenome (GOLD analysis project Ga0181574, IMG submission 145600) | Coastal salt marsh microbial communities from the Groves Creek Marsh, Skidaway Island, Georgia - 101410AT metaG (spades assembly) | ecosystem: Environmental > Aquatic > Marine > Intertidal zone... | reverse complement strand
ATTTGGGGTTTGGCGCTTTCTTGATCGGAAATGACCAACTCACGCTCATGACGGGCTTTCGCTTTTCGTATGGAATTGCTCCATTCGCTGAAACGGAGTCGTTCATTGCCCCTGACAATGCGGAGTATGCCTCCGACAAAAGTGTGCACGTCCTAACCGCCATGTTCTGCCTAGAGCTCAACTATTCGTTGGGGTACTTGGTGAAGCGAGGATGTGGTCAGCGCACGGCCTTGATTTCATTCTAAGCGATACAGCGTTAAGGGCTGTCGTTTCGCCCCTGCTTACCAACGGGAACGTGTTGGAATCTTATCGGGGGAATCGCGTCCATTCTTCCCGCTCTTTTATTACTTTTGCGGATTAGTATAGCAAAACAGACACATGAAGGTTTCTTATAACTGGTTGAAGAATTATGTAGCCACGGACATTTCCCCGGAGAAAATGGGCGAAATCCTAACAGATACAGGACTCGAAGTAGAAGGAATAGAAAAGATAGAATTGGTCAAAGGAGGCCTCCAAGGCGTTGTAGTGGGACACGTATTGACGTGTGAAAAGCACGAAAATGCCGATAAACTGAACGTAACAACGGTTGATGTAGGGGACGCAACTCCTCGGCAAATCGTATGTGGCGCTCCGAATGTAGCGGCGGGTCAAAAAGTACTCGTAGCCACGGTGGGATGTACACTCTACCCTTCTCCAGAAGAACCGTTCAAAATTAAAGCTGCGAAAATTCGTGGCGTTGATTCGGAAGGAATGATTTGCGCCGAGGATGAATTAGGCATTGGAACGAGTCATGCCGGTATCATGGTGCTTCCAAACGATGCACAGGTGGGTCAACCTGCTGCGGATTTTCTCAATTTACAAGACGATTATTTACTCGAAATAGGACTTACCCCGAACCGAAGCGATGCGATGGGACATGTGGGTGTAGCTCGCGACATCATTGCGTACTTAAATGTACACGAAGAGCAAGCACTAACGTTGAACCTGCCTGCTGTGGAGGGTTTTAAGGTGACTTCAAACGCCGTTCCGGTGAACGTTACCGTGGAAGATCACGAAAGTGCACCGCGGTATGCGGGAATCACCATCGACCAGGTGAAGGTGGCTCCTTCTCCGAACTGGTTGCAGCAAGCATTGCGCGCTATTGGCCTTACACCGATCAACAATGTGGTTGATGCGACCAATTATGTGTTACACGAATTGGGAACACCGCTTCATGCGTTCGACGCTGCCGCAGTGAATGGAAATGTAGTGGTTCGAAAAGCGCATGCTGGTGAGAAGCTGGTAACGCTCGACGAGGTAGAACGCACGTTATCGGAAGAAGATTTGGTGATTGCCAATGCGACTTCCCCCATGTGTATTGCGGGAGTATTTGGAGGATTGACCTCTGGTGTTTCGGAGCAAACCACGCAAATCTTCCTAGAAGCGGCGTATTTCCACCCAGTAAGTGTCCGCAAGACGGCTAAGCGTCACGGACTCAATACCGACGCTTCTTTTCGCTTTGAACGCGGCGTAGATCCAAACAATATGGGCTATGCTTTGCGCAGAGCAGCGTTATTGATTCAAGAATTAACGGGAGGTGTCCTTGCAATGGAGCCTGTAGATCTTTATCCACAGCCCATTGAAAAAGTGGTCATTCCGTTCCGATACGATAAATGCCGAGCGGTCATTGGTTCTAACATCGACAATGCGAACATCGCAGAGATCCTCACGCAACTGGAATTTGAGCTGACTGATACCACCGCAACAGGGTGTACGTTGCTCGCACCGACCTATCGTACAGATGTAACCCGAGAAATTGACGTCATTGAAGAGGTCTTGCGCATTTATGGCTTCAACAAGGTAGAATTGCCCGCGAAGCTCAACATGAGTTTACCGGGAACGTATGATCAATCGGCGGAAAAAACACAACGATTATTAACGCAACACTTGGTAAGCAATGGCTTCTTCGAGATGATGAACAATTCACTCACGCAGAGCCAATACATCGATGCTTTGGGCGGAGAACTCCTCTCCAACGAGCGCAGTGTGCACATGTTAAATCCATTAAGTAATGATTTAAACATATTGCGTCAAACACTTGTTTTTCAAACATTAGAGTCGGTAGTTCGCAATCAGAACAGACAGCAATCAGACGTTAAGTTATTTGAATTTGGAAAGACGTACCATAAGTACGATTCAGGATATGTAGAGAACAAACGAGTGGTCCTTGCGCTCTCTGGAAGGAAAGAACCAGAACAGTGGAATACGAGCAACGAAAAAGTAAGTTTTTACACGCTGAAAGGAATCGTATACGCGTTGTTCGAACAAATGGGCCTAGCGGGGATGTTACAGGCAAAACCGTTGAAGAAGTCGATTTTAGAGGACGGTGTACAGCTGTCCATCTTGAAATTCAATGTCGGGGAAATCGGATGGGCAAGCCAGAAGATGCGCAAGCATTTCGGCATCAAGCAGCCGGTCTTCATCGCTGATCTAGATTGGGATGCAATCGTCAATTGCCTTAAAATGAACAAGGTGAAATTCAGCGAATTGCCCAAAACATTTGCGGTGCGCCGCGACTTCTCCTTACTGTTGGATAACGCCATCACGTTTGAGTCCATCTGTGCCATAGCGGCCAAATCGGATAAGAAATTGTTGCGCGACGTGCAGTTGTTCGACGTCTACGAAGGCGATAAATTACCTGAAGGCAAGAAGTCGTACGCCGTTAGTTTCACCTTCCAAGATAATGAAAAGACGTTGAAAGACGAGCAGATTGATGCCATCATGAACAAAGTACGTCAAGGATTAGAACAAGAACTTCACGCTGAATTACGTTAAGATGAGAGGATTTGCCATTGCAGGAATAGGAACAGACGTAGGGAAAACAGTAGTGAGCGCAATTGTCACCGAAGCGCTGGAAGGATGTTACTTCAAACCGGTTCAAGCAGGAGATTTAGACAACTCGGACTCCATCAAGGTGCGCCGTTGGTGCTCCGACAAGGTAACCGTTTCGGAAGAATGTTTTCGCTTGCAAGAGCCGATGGCACCACACAAAGCAGCGGAAATCGACGGCGTTCAACTCGAACTGAGCAAGATTGCATTTCCAGAAACGGATCAACCGTTGATCTTGGAAGGCGCTGGAGGCGTACTCGTTCCACTGAACGAAAAGGGAGAAACGATTTTAGATGTATATAAGAAGTCCAAACTACCGGTGATTTTGGTATCACGGCATTACTTGGGCAGCATCAACCATACCTTACTCACGATTCAAGCCATTCGCGCACAGGGATTGCCTCTGGCAGGAATTATCTATGTGGGAGATCCCTCTGAACACACGGAAGACATCATTGAGAAATTTACCCAAGTGAAGTGCCTGGGACGCGTACCGATGGCAACGGAAGTGAACGCAGCATTTGTTCAAGAACAAGCAAACGAATTCAAGCATTTAATCTATGAGCTTAACGGACAGCGATAAAGAAGTGGTTTGGCATCCATTCACCCAAATGAAAACTGCCGACTCTCCCCTAGCGATTACACGCGCAAAAGGAGCTTTACTGTACGATGAAAACGACCGCGCATATATCGATTGCAACTCGTCGTGGTGGGTAAATGTCCACGGTCACTGTCACCCGCACATAGGTCAAGCGATAACACAGCAATTCGCACAATTGGATCATGTGCTTTTGGCAGGCGTGACGCACCCAAAAGTGGTTGAACTCGCCGAAAAGGTCATCAATATCCTACCAGAAGGGTTTTCGAAAGTCTTTTATTCCGACAACGGAAGTACCGCAGTGGAAGTCGCGATAAAAATGGTGATGCAGTATTGGTACAACCACGGCATCGAGAAACATCGCTTTTTAGCGTTGGACGGCGCCTACCACGGGGATACCTTCGGCGCCATGAGCTTGGGACAACGCGGATATTTCAACAAACCGTTCGAGTCTTTTTTCTTTGAAGCTGACTTTTTAGAATTCCCCACAGCTGAAAATCACCAAGAAACCCTTGAAAAAGCTGAGGAACTGTTTCAAACAGGTGAATTTGCTGGAGTGATCGTAGAACCGCTCGTGCAAGGTAGCGCTGGAATGCGCATGTACGATGCAGCTTGGCTGAATCAACTGTTGGCGCTGGCTAAGAAATATAACGTGTTGATCATTTTTGATGAAATCATGACCGGTTGGGGACGCACAGGTGAACTGTTTGCGATGAATCACTGCAACGACACCCCAGACATTGTTTGTTTGTCCAAAGGACTAACGGGAGGCGTTCTTCCTTTAGGACTGACCGTAGCGAAACAACACATTTACGACGCCTTCTTGGACGACGATACACTTAAAGCATTGCTTCACGGACATTCGTTTACCGGTAATCCGTTGGCGTGTGCCGCAGCGTGTGCCAGCATAGAATTATTCGAAGAACCACAAACCAAGGAGAACATAGAATTTATCTGTCATGCCCACGGCGTCTTTAAAGCACAATTGGAAGCACAAGACTATCCCATCAAAGAAATCCGCCAGTGTGGAACCATCTTAGCGATTGAAGTAGAGACTGGTTCTGAATCGAGCTACTTCTCCTCTATTCGCGTGGAAGCCATTCGTCATTTTCTAGCACACGGCATGTTATTGCGTCCTTTGGGAAATGTGATTTTCTTAAATCCGCCGTATTGCATCCACGAAGAAGAGCTGAATACCTGTTACAGCGAGATTGAAGGATTCTTGCAAAAGGTAGATATTTCAGCATAAATCATCCAAAAACAACCTGTGCTCATCGGGTGTAGGCAACGCGCAAAAACCTCTTTTAATGCGGTGGCGCCGTTTGGCGACTTGATCATAGAGGGCATCGCGCAGAAAGCGGGGCATCACCATTCCCAAATAAAAGAAGATGGGAAATGGAAACCGCAGGAACAAATTCACCCGCAGTGCTGCTGAGGACTTTTGATACAGTTTACCGTGGTTCAACAAATACATAGTATTCATTTCAATCGTTAACCCATGCTCCTGCATAATATCATGTGCACGCTTCGACTGCAACGGTAAAAAGTAGACATCCTTCTTCCTTCTATTCAACACAAACTGCACAGACGAGTTGCAAAAACCGCAGTCGTCGTCATAAAATACAATTGGATTGGGAAGGTGCCGTTCCATACTCAAAAATACATATTAATGTCAGACAGTACCTCGATTCGCCTGTAATTTGATAGAATTAATCCTATGCGACGAACTTCTTTTTCAGGTAAAATAGTATCTTAGCGGTATACCATTAAAAGCGATAATTCATGAAAATCGGTGTTTTACTTTCCGGATGCGGTGTGTACGATGGAGCAGAGATTCAAGAGGCGGTGTTCGCCTTATTAGCCATAGAGGAAGTGGGTGCGGAAGCTGTTTGCATTAGTGTGAACAAAGACCAACATCACGTGGTAAATCACTTGACAGGCGAAGAAATGAATGAATCGAGAAATATGCTCGTTGAGGCCGGACGCATTGCACGAGGGAAGGTCGCTGATATCTCAACCATTACCCCTGCCGATATTGACGCGCTGGTTATTCCGGGAGGATTTGGCTCAGCGAAAAACTTCACTAAATGGGCATTTGCAGGACCGGAGGGAGAAATTCTTCCTGAGGTGAAGTTGCTGCTTGTCAATCTTGTGAATGTGGGAAGACCAATTGCGGCACTTTGCGTGAGTCCGGTAGTGGTGGCCAAAGCTTTCGAAGGGTCGACGGTTAAGCCCTTTATGACCATCGGTTCGAGCGCTGCTCCTTCGCCGTACAACATTGAAGGATTCGCTGCAGGACTCTTAGCTACCGGTGCTAAAACCTCTATGAAAACAAACGCAGAAATCAATATTGACCGCGAAAATAAAATCGTTACGGCTCCATGTTATATGATGGAAACAGATTTGATCACGTTGAGAAACAACATTAAAGATTCGGTAGGAGCGCTGGTAGAGTTGATGGGGTAATTTTGACTTTACACTTTACACTTTATACTTTCCATTCTCCCTCTCTCACCTAAAAGCCTTACCTTTGTCAGAGGATGGTATAGTTCGTGTAACAAACACGCGAAATAAACGTTTAGGCAGTATGCAACAATTGGTCATCTTTATTTTTATCCTTTTCACCTCTTTTGGGTGGACACAAACGGATGGTGCTGAGCGCATGGGTAGTCAAGAAGAACACCTGGCGCAATTGCTCAATGACTTGCGTGCTGCAGAAGGCGACCAGGAATTGAAAGAAAAGAATGACCTTTTCCGAGAGGCCCTCAGAAAAGTTCTCCAAGAAGAAGCCGCTTTCGATCATCCATTTACTACATTACAAACATTAGGAAAAGTGCATTCGCAGGACAAACAAGTGCGTTTAGTTACCTGGAATGTAGAATTGGCAGACTTCTCCCAGCGCTATTTCGGGTTCGTCTTGAAGAAAGATTCGCGTAAACAAATTCACAATGTGATAGAACTGCGACAGTATCCACGAGGAATTTATCCTAAATACAACTTCGAAACGTTGACTGCTGAACATTGGAATGGCTGCTTGTATTATCAAATCGTTGACGTTAAAAAAGGGAACAAAACCTACTATACATTAATGGGTTATGATGCCTACAGTGATCGCTCTACTATCAAATTATTGGATGTACTCTACTTCACAGGTAAAGTGCCGAAATTCGGAAAGCCAATCTTCGCAACAGAAGACGGGTATCGTTCTCGCGTATATTTCGAGCATTCAGCGAAAGCAACCATGAGTTTGAAGTACGACAAGGCGCGCGATATGATTATTTTCGATCACCTTTCCCCTGAAGCACCAAATCTTGCTGAGTTCAGAGATTACTATGTACCAGACATGACGTATGACGCCTATACATTTGACGGATCGAGATGGCAGTTAAAAGAGGACATCGTTGCGCTCAACAAGAAAGACCATGAGGTAGTAGTCTTGGGCTATGATGAGAAAAAAGACACTACTATTGTGTTAGACAACAACAACAAATGGGTGGATCCTACGGATAAAAACGCGCCGATTGAAAGTATTGGTCACCGTGTCGTAAAAATTGACGACACAAACAATACCGAGAATAGCAAACCTCAAAAGGTTAAGAAATCCAAAGACAAAGGATTTAGCGGGGTGAAATATTCGAATCTCCCAGCCGAAGGCGAGAAAAAGAAAAAAAAGAACTAGCCCCTTCCCTTGAAAGAATTCCTTAATTTTAGGGCAATTATTGCCTTATGAAGATCAAAGAGATTACAGATTATTTAGAGTCACTTGCTCCATTGAGTAGCCAAGAAAGCTACGACAACTGTGGGTTGCTTGTTGGTGATGCATCCGCAGAGGTCACCAATGCCCTACTGACCCTAGATTGCACGGAAGCCATTGTGGAAGAAGCCGAACGTAAAGGCTGCAACCTTATCATTGCGCATCATCCCATTGTATTCAAAGGATTGAAAAAGTTGAACGGCAAGAACTATGTCGAACGTACCATTCTTTCAGCAATTCGAAAAAACATCGCCATTTACGCGATACATACGAATTTAGACAACTACCGATTTGGAGTAAACCATGAAATCGCAGAGCGTATCGGATTGACAAATGTACGCATCCTTCAACCTAAAACGGAAGTATTGAGCAAACTTGCAGTTTATTGCCCCACAACACATGTCAATAAAGTGGCTCAAGCATTATTCGAGGCAGGAGCTGGACGGATTGGCAACTACAGCGAATGTAGTTTTGAAGTAGAAGGGACAGGAGCATTTAAACCTGAAGAAGGCAGTAATCCCGTCATTGGTCAACAAGGTACCCGGGAGCAACTAGCAGAAACCAAATTAGAAGTCCTTTGCTCCAACCATCACTTAAATGCTATTGTGTCCGCCATGTTGAGCGCACATCCATATGAGGAAGTCGCCTACGACCTCGTACCATTGAACAATCTGAACAGCTATGAAGGTTCCGGGATGATTGGCACCTTGGCACAACCGATGCCGAGTACCGACTTTCTTCAACTGTTAAAAGATCGCTTCCGCACGGGATGTATTCGGCATACCGCGCTCGTTCGAGATAACATTCAAACAGTGGCCTTTTGTGGTGGATCGGGTAGCTTTTTACTCCCTCAAGCCATTCGTCTAAAAGCCGATATTTACATCACAGGAGATTTCAAATACCATGAGTTTTTTGATGCCGAAAATCACCTCATCATTGCAGATATCGGGCACTACGAAAGTGAACAATTTACACCAAATTTATTAAATCGTATTTTGAAGAAAAAATTTATTAACTTTGCCCCTCATTTAAGTGAAGTAAGTACGAATCCGATTAATTATTTTTAGCGCTTATGGCAGCAAAAACAAAAGCTAAATCAACTACAGTTTCAGAGAAATTAGAAGCGTTGATCAATTTACAACGTGTTGACTCCGAAATCGATCGCATATTGACAATTCGTGGTGAATTACCTTTAGAGGTAGAAGATTTAGAAGACGAAGTATTGGGACTACAAACACGTATCCGTAATATTGAGGAAGAGCTTGAAGCAATAGATCAAGAAGTGATCGATAGAAAGAACGCACAAAAAGATGCGCAAACAGCTATCATCGCATATAAAGAAAAGCAAAGCAATGTTCGTAACAACAGAGAGTACGAATCATTGAGTAAAGAAATTGAATTTCAAGAATTAGAAATTCAATTGCACGAAAAGAAAACAAAAGAAGCGTTATTCAGAGTAGAACAGAAGAAAGAAGCCCTTGCGGAAACAAAAGAGCGTTTAGAAGTTCGAACTGGAGACTTAGATGCCAAGAAGAAAGAATTGGATGCAATTATCGCTGAAACGCAAAAAGACGAAGAGAAATTGCGTAAAGAGTCTGATAAGGCAAAAAAATCAATTGATGAGCCGTTGCTGATTGCATACGATCGTTTACGTGTGAATTCGAAGAACGGACTTGCGGTAGTTCCAATCGATCGTGATGCGTGTGGAGGATGTTTTAACCGTATCCCGGCACAACGTCAGTTGGACATCATGCAGCGTAAAAAAATTATCGTTTGTGAGCACTGTGGAAGAATCCTAGTGCCAGCTGAAGATAGTGCTGAATAAAATTTCCAATGAGGTCATCGCAAGATGGCCTTTTTTTTTGAACCTTCAACTTTTGACTTTCAACTAAACATGGAAACACGCATCAATAAATTTCTCAGTGAATCTGGATACTGCTCGCGACGTGCAGCTGATAAACTGATTGAGGAAGGTCGTGTGACAATCAACGGGAAAGTTCCTGAAATGGGTACTAAAGTGCAACCTGGAGATCAAGTGGAAGTGGATGGCAAAGCGATCAATAAACCGCAGGAAGAGTTTGTATACATCGCGCTCAATAAGCCGGTAGGAATCGTTTGTACAACCGATACAACCAGAGAGCCCGACAACATCGTTGATTTCATGAAGTACCCGAAGCGTATCTTCCCTATCGGCAGGTTGGACAAACCCAGTGAAGGACTTATTCTACTTACGAACGACGGTGATATTGTCAACAAAATACTTCGAGCGCGAAACAACCATGAAAAGGAATACGTGGTAACTGTCGACAAGCCAATTACGAAGAGTTTTATACAGAAGATGAGCAGTGGCGTTCCTATTTTAGACACTATTACACGAGAATGTGTGGTAGAACCTATAGGAGACCGAACATTTCGCATCATTCTCACACAAGGACTTAACCGCCAAATTCGAAGAATGTGTGAGCACTTGAGCTACGAAGTTATCCGCTTAAAGCGTATCCGCATCATGAACATACAACTGGATACACCTGAAGGTGAATGGCGTTATTTATCCACCGCTGAGTTATCGGAATTGAATCGCTTACTCAAGAACTCTGACAAAACTTATGAAGTAGAATAGTATTTGGAGTTTATAGTTCTGAATTCTCAACTCTGAATTCTGAATTCAAAATCAAACCAAAACACCAAACAAATCATAATGCTCTGCGTGGGTAATCTTAACATCTGCGAAGTCGCCAATACGCACATAGCCATCGGCCTTTTTCACCAACACTTCGTTATCCACCTCTGGAGAATCGAATTCAGTGCGTCCAATGAAATAGTCCCCTTCCACGCGATCAAACAACACCTTAAACGTCTTACCGATTTTTTCTTGGTTCAGTTCATAGCTAATACCCGACTGTAATTCCATAATGGCATCCGCACGTTCACGTTTCACCTTGTCGAGAACATCGTCTTCATAACTGTAGGCGTGCGTATTCTCTTCGTGTGAATAAGTAAATATTCCTAGACGATCGAAACGGGATTGCTCTACCCAATCGTACATTTCTTGGAAATCTTCTTCTGTTTCACCTGGGAATCCAGCGATCAAGGTTGTGCGAATAGCAACTCCAGGTATTTTTTCACGTATTTCCTGAATCAATGCGTCTGTTTTTTCACGGGTAATTCCGCGACGCATCGCATGGAGCATTTTTGTTGTTCCGTGCTGCAGGGGCATATCCAAGTAATTACATACCTTCGGATTGTTTTTCATAACATCCAACACGTCTCTTGGGAAACCAGCTGGAAACGCATAATGCAAACGAATCCATTCGATTCCATCCACTTCACTTAACCGCTCAATCAATTCAGCCAAATTCCGCTTCTTATAGATGTCTAACCCATAATAGGTCAAGTCCTGTGCTATCAACATCAACTCTTTCACCCCTTGCGCAGCTAGTGCTTCGGCATGCTTTACCAAATCTTCAATCGGGGTTGAAACATGCTTTCCGCGCATCAACGGAATCGCGCAAAACGCACACGGACGATCACATCCCTCGGCAATTTTGAAATACGCATAGTGAGAAGGTGTTGTCAACAAGCGCTCACCTACCAACTCATGCTTATAATCTGCCTTCAACGTCTTCAATAAACGGGGAAGTTCGCGCGTACCAAAATACGCATCTACTTCAGGGATTTCAGTTTCTAAATCATCCTTGTAGCGTTCAGAAAGACAACCCGTAACGTATAATTTGTCTACTTGTCCCTCTTTCTTTGCATCGGCATAGCGCAAAATAGTATCAATCGACTCCTGTTTTGCATTATCGATAAACCCACACGTATTGATAATCACAATAGAAGAGTCATCGACCATCGACTCATGTTCCACCTCAAACTTATTCGCTTTCAATTGCGCCATAAGCACCTCCGAGTCGAATAAGTTCTTGGAACATCCCAAGGTTACGACGTTTACTTTATTCTTTTTTAATGTTTTTGTTTTCATTCAATGTCTTTTTAAAATAATGTTGCGGGTCACAGGGACTTCGTCCGTTTCAGGTTTCAGGTTGCACGTTCAACCCCAACCTATAACTCCTAACCTGTAACGCACGCAGCGCAACCTACCACCCCTTCTTCTGATTCCGTTTATTATCTTCTTCAATTAAGCTCTGCCAGTTATAGGTAATGTCTTCTGAATCTTCGATTACCGCTAAATAGTCTCCTTTCGACAATTCATACACAGGAATCGCATCCCCTGTATACTCTTCAATGGCCTGCAAAAACGGTTTTTCCTCTTCGCTGCAAAATGATATTGCCCAGCCCTTCTCTTTTCCACGACCTGTTCGTCCTACACGGTGAACATAGTTCTCTGGGAGCTCAGGCAAATCATAGTTCACAACTGCATGTACCCCAGGAATATCTATTCCCCGAGCAGCCACATCCGTCGTAATCAACAATTGGTTCTCTCCTGATTTAAAGCGCTCAAAAATAGAAAACCGCTCATCTTGAGGTATACCACCGTGCAGAGCTTCAGCTTTTACTCCTACTCTCTCCATCGCCTTTACAACGCGTTCTGCCCGCACCTTCGTGCGCACAAATGCAATCATCTTCTTATCATCATTCTCTTTCACCAAGTTCTCCAAGAAGAAGCGTTTGTCATCCATCGCTACAAACGTCACTGAATGCTCAATATTCTTGGCAACCTGGTTTTTAGGTGAAATCTGAATGCGAATGGCATTTTTTACCAATTCGTACGCAATCTTCTTAATGTCCTTATCAATGGTTGCAGAAAAGAAAAGCGTTTGGCGATTTCTTGGTAATTTTTTATTGAGGTCACGTATATCCTTGATAAAACCAAGGTCCAACATATGATCGGCTTCGTCGAGCACGACCGTTTTTATGTTTTCCAATTTCAAATACCCTTGAGAAACTAAATCAAACATTCTCCCTGGAGTAGCAATAACAATGTCCACCCCTTTCTTTAACTGTTCGATTTGTGCATCTTGTTCAACGCCCCCCATGAGCGTCATAATTTTGACATCTAATCCTTTGGCTATATCCGCATACACATCTCGAATTTGCTCAGACAATTCGCGGGTTGGAACCATTACTAAAATTTCTGGTGTTCGTTTCTGATACTTCTTACCTCCACCAGCTTGAGCAACAAAATGTACTGTAGGGATAACGAAACTCGCTGTTTTTCCAGTCCCCGTTTGGGCAATCGCTAAAACATCTTCTCCTTTCAACACGGGGAAAATAACTTTATATTGAATATCAGTAGGTCTATTCCAACCCATGCGTTCAATATTGGATTTTATTTTCTCTTCAACCGGAAAATCTTTGAATTTCATGTACCCATTCCTTTAGAGGTGCAAAGTTAACGAATTATTGTATGTTTCGCTCATCATTAGAAATTTGAAGGAAGTCTCCTCAAGTAAAATTTCTTACAGAACATACACACAAGAGCACACGCGTCCAGCCATAGGAATTACTATCCAGTCTCGAAGTATCAATTCTAAAAAGCATGAAGCTTTCGATAGTCATTCATTCATATTCCATCCTAATTGATCATTAGTTTGAGCCATTATTTAAGGATTTTCTATTATTTTTAACGTTCAATATTTAACAGAAAATGACAATATCAGCGAAAGAATTGGATTTCAATAAAAACGAAGATGCAATGCGTCTTAAGATTTCTCATCTGGAACGTGAACTGGAGAAAGTATACCTAGGTGGAGGTCAAAAGAAGATGGATAAACTGCACGAGAAAGGAAAACTTTCAGCCAGAGAACGTATCGACTTATTGTTGGATAAAGATACTGAACGCATAGAAATAGCAGCTTTTGCAGGACGTGGTATGTATGAAGAACATGGCGGCTGCCCAGGAGGAGGTGTAGTTGTGGTCATTGGCTACGTTTCTGGAAAACAATGTATTGTTGTTGCCAATGATGCTACCGTAAAGGCAGGCGCATGGTTTCCAATTACCGGAAAGAAGAACCTGCGCGCACAAGAAATTGCTATGGAAAATAACTTACCAATCATCTACTTAGTTGATTCTGCAGGAGTTTATCTTCCGATGCAAGACGAAATATTTCCGGACAAAGAGCATTTTGGACGTATCTTTAGAAACAACGCCATTATGAGTTCTCGAGGAATTCCTCAAATTGCTGCAGTAATGGGAAGTTGTGTGGCAGGTGGAGCTTACCTCCCGATTATGTCGGATGAGAGTTTGATCGTAAACGAAACAGGTACCATCTTCTTAGCAGGTTCTTATCTGGTAAAAGCAGCTATCGGCGAATCGATAGACAATGAGACGTTAGGCGGAGCTACTACGCATACGCAAATCTCTGGGGTGTGTGATTACAACTCAGAAAATGACGAAGAGTGTTTAGCAACTATCCGTGATTTGATGGATAAAATTGGGGCAGCACAAGACGCTGGTTTCGATAGAAAAGAGTCGATTGCTCCTAAAAAAGACCCGAAAGAGGTGTATGGAATATTGCCAAAAGATCGTTCGAAGCCATACGATATGCGCGATATATTAAAATGTATCGTAGACGATTCTAAATTTACAGAATACAAAAAAGACTATGGTCAATCAATTATTACTGCTTACGCGCGAATTGACGGTTGGAGTGTCGGAATTGTAGCCAATCAGCGTATTTTAGTAAAAAACGCAAAAGGAGAAATGCAGTTCGGTGGTGTGATCTATTCTGATTCCGCGGACAAAGCAGCACGTTTCATTATGAATTGTAATCAAAAGAGTATTCCTCTGGTCTTTTTGCATGACGTCTCCGGATTTATGGTAGGTTCCAAAAGTGAACACGGTGGGATAATCAAAGACGGTGCTAAAATGGTGAATGCTATGGCGAATTCTGTAGTACCTAAGTTCTCTATAGTCATCGGAAACTCATACGGCGCAGGAAACTACGCCATGTGCGGAAAAGCCTATGACCCCCGACTAATCGTGGCATGGCCAACCGCTGAATTAGCGGTGATGAGCGGAGCCGCCGCAGCAAAAACATTGTTACAGATTGAAGTAGCCTCTTTAAAAGCGAAAGGAGAAGAAATTACACCAGAACGCGAAAGTGAACTGTATAATAAAATTAAAGACCGCTACGATGAGCAAATTTCACCATATTATGCGGCCTCTCGAATTTGGGTGGATGCCATCATTAATCCTGCAGAAACGCGTAAAGTCATCTCTATGGGGATTGAAGCGGCAAATCACAAACCGATAACAGAACGTTACAACGTTGGGGTTATTCAAACTTGATGAGATGTTGAATTGGACATTTAAGCACTACAAGGATCTGTCGCTGGATGAATTTCACGACTGTATTGCCTTGCGCATCAAAGTTTTTGTTATTGAACAAGATTGCCCTTACCAAGACCTCGATGGATTGGATAAGGAATGTTATCACGTACTCGCAACAAATGTGCAAGGAGAAATCGTAGGCACTGCACGCATCATTCCTCCTGGACTACTCTATCCTTCAGCTGGTATTGGTCGCATTGTACTCGACCCCTCAGTCCGAGGTGGAAAGAATGGACATGAGTTAATGAAGCAATCCATGCAGTTTATTTTTACTAAATTTGGAGAAACGGACATGAAGCTTTCTGCACAAAAGCATTTGGAACAATTTTATGCTCAGCACGGATTCTCCTCTACAGGAAAAGAATACCTTGAAGACGGAATTCCGCATGTTGAGATGATAAATAAACATTAATTAAAAGCAAACAAAGCTATATACTATGAAAACACTACACGTATTTGCAACCTCTACACTCCTATTGGGATTGTACTCCTGCGGCGTAAACTCCGTAGAAACAACGGATGAGAATGCTCAATCTGTGATATCCATTGACCCTAACCTGATGGATACTACTATTCGCCCACAGGATGACTTTTTCATGTTTGCAAATGGAAATTGGATAAAGAATACAGAAATACCTGCTTCTGAGTCGCGCTGGGGAAGCTTCAATGAATTAGACCAAAATAATAAAGAAAAGTTGACCACCATTCTAGAGGCGGCTGCTAAGGCCAATGCAGACAAAGGTTCCGCAACACAATTAATTGGTGATTATTACGCTTCTTTCATCAACATGGAGCAACGCAACGCTGTTGGAGCAACATTTATCGCGGAGAAATTAGACAAAGTCAATGCAATTAACTCCAAAGATGGATTGCTCAACCACATGGCGAATGATTATATCAAAGGCATTTCAACTTTTTTCAGCTTTGGTGTTGGACAGGACTTGAAAGACGTAGAGAACAATACGGTATATTTCTCTCAAGGCGGACTTGGTCTTCCAAATAGAGACTATTACTTCGACGAAACGAAAGAAGATATCCGTGCGAAATACATTGCACACATTGAGGCTTCTTTCGAACTTGCAGGACAAGAAGATGCTGCAGCAAAAGCACAAGAGATTTTCGAATTTGAAAAAACGTTGGCATCTAAGATGATGAAACCTGCTGAACTGAGAGTTCCAGAAAACACGTACAACAAATATAATCGCGCAGACTTCCTTGGAATGCTGAAGCCCTTTGATTTTGAAACGTTCCTTGTTTCTATCGAATGTGAAAGCTTTGATTCGATCATCGTGGGTCAGCCGGAATATGTACAACACATTGCTGCACTCTACGACAAAACGAGTTTAGAGACCTTGAAGAATTACACGGCATGGAAAACCATTAATAACTATGCTGGTCATTTAAATGAAGCGTTCGTGCAATTGAATTTCGATTTCTACAAAGGTGTGCTATCTGGTACGAGAGAAATGAAACCAATTAACGAGCGTGCGATTGATGAAATTACTGGACAACCCATTAACGAGGCCCTAGGTCAAGCATTTGTGGCTGAGCATTTCTCAGTTGAAGCCAAAGACAAAATAAATCGCATGGTGGATGATTTGTTAGCTGTTTACCGCGAGCGTATCAATGAACTTGAGTGGATGACCGATGAGACTAAGAAACAAGCCTTATCGAAGTTGGAAGCTATTGGTCGTAAATTGGGCTACCCAGATAACTGGGAAGATTTAAGCATCATCGACATTAAGGCAGATAATTACCTGAATAACATTGATCAATGTGCCATGTACAGTGTGCGCGATAACTTATCTGACCTTCACCGTCCCGTAGATAAAGACGAATGGGGAATGCCAGCTCACATGGTAAATGCATACTACCATCCGTTATTGAATGAAATCGCCTTCCCGGCGGGAATCATGCAATATCCTTTCTTTGACATTAATGTAGAAGATGCAGTAAACTACGGAGGTATTGGAATGGTGATCGGCCACGAATTCACACATGGATTCGACGATATGGGAAGTAAGTTTGCAGCAGATGGTTCCTTCACAAATTGGTGGACAGAAATTGATCGTGAAAATTTCGAGCAACGCACGCAAAAATTAGGCGCTACTTTCTCCGGCTTCTGCCCGATTGATGGTCACTGTGTAAATCCTGACTTAACAATGGGAGAAAATATTGCCGATCTCGGTGGAATTACAATGGCCTACTATGCTTACACGCGAACACAAGAGTTTGAAAAGGGGGAAATCATTAATGGATTTACTCCAGCTCAACGCTTCTTTATTGCATATGCACAATTGTGGAAAATCAAGTATACTGATGAGGAATTGAAAAAACGCATTGCAACAGATCCTCATAGCCCAGGAATGTACCGCGTAAATGGTCCATTAATGAACTGTCCGGAATTCTTCGAAGCCTTTGATGTGAAAGAAGGAGATCCGATGCGGAATTCAGAAGACGTGATTTCAAAAATTTGGTAATATACCATGGTTAGGTCAGTTACTTTCTTGCTACTACTTTTGTTCAGCTTCGCTTATCGGGGCTGGACACAAGTGGCATTGAGTGAAACTGACCTGCGCATTGACTTCCCTCAGCGTTTTTATGATAGAAATCAACTTATTACAGAGAATACTTATGTGTATACCGACTCTGCGTACATTTATTTCGAGCAAGACTTGCTAAATGATGGAAAAGACTTGTCTGATTATAGAAAACATAAGCACGGAAAGTGGCTCGAGTATTTTGATAAAAACTGGAATAGTATCACCGACAAGGAGGAAATGGCCTATTACAGTCTTACTGAATACGACGTCGGCACTGCCAAAGGTTCAGCATTCTTCTTTGATAAAAAAGACAGATTGCACCACGCAACGCTTCGCCACCCTCCCTGTGGAGAAAATACCTTCGAGGGATTTCGTGTTATTTGGTTTGATCAAAATGAACAAGTGAAGACTATTCAATACGAACGTTTTCGCGATCAACTAGACCTCGAATATGTTAACCGAACTACCTACTTCTCTAACGGGAAGATTGAATCCTATACGCTGCGCGATGAAGAACAGTCGAATTATCATATTGTTGAATACGATAAGGAAGGTAAAATCACGTATGAGCTGATTGCCAATAATAAAGAACAATACAAGGTAAAATATAAGCGAAGAGGAAAAGTGGAGCTGCGCGAGTCCAGAGAGGATGGTGTTTCCTATAAGTCTAAACGGGTGAAAGGAGAATTGAAGTGGAAGAAGAAAATGTAACTTCGGTCAACTTCGCATCCCTTGAATACCTCCCGTATGAATAAATAGCACCTTCGGGTGCTCACCTAATTCACCTTTTTTCCATGTAATCAATAATTCATGCAATGATTTGCCTGTATATACTGAATCAAGAGGAAGTTGCGTTTGTGAATGAATTTCCTGAATAAATCCAAGCAACTCAGGTGTTGTTTTCGCATATCCTCCGAAATGCGCGTTATCATGAAATACTGCCTTTCGCTTAAGCTCTTCCACGAGTTCTTCATCAAAGCATACGGAATTCAGCATTTTAGAAACCTGAGCTTCCATGAAATCACCTTTTAACGCCGAAACAACATGTACTTTCGTATTTGGTCCAGTACTCAAAATCACACCCGCCGCTGTGGTTCCTGTCCCTGCACTAACGAATACGTGATCGAAGTCGTTCGGTGTCTCCTTAAGAATTTCTTGACAACCAATAATTCCATAGAAATTGGATCCACCCTCTGGAACTATATGAAAAGATGGAAAACCATGACGCACTTGATTCATGTATTCCCAATCCTCTCTGTTCCGGTATTCTTCTCTGCTGATAAAGACGAGTTCCATTCCCAGTTGAGCGCAGTCCATTAAGGTACTGTTACTATTATAAGAAAGTTCTTCACCACGCACAAACCCAACCGATTTCAACCCTGCCACATGGCACGCTTTGGCAGTAGCTACTAAATGATTGGAATGTGCACCTCCAAAAGTTAAAATGCCTTCACTTGACTTATGAAGCGCTTGCTCAATGTTGTATTTAAGTTTACGCCATTTATTGCCTGAAACTAATGGATCGATTAAATCGTCGCGTTTGACATAAAAATCAAACACTCGACCGTCCTGAGCATCCGTGTAACGGACATGCTCCAAAACAGAACGTTCACTATTGAAAAGCATGCAATCGATTGATTACATTCCGCCCATCATAGGATTCGCTTGTTGCAAAGATCCTGCTTCGCCGAAATTGAGAATCTCCATCTCAAATGTCAACGTTTCATAGGGAGGAATCCCTTGGTTCCCAGTCTCTCCGTAGGCTAAATTGTATGGCACGTACAAACGGTAACGTCCACCTTTCTTCATCTCCGGAACACCTTCTTGCCACCCTTTAATCACTCCATTTAAAGAGAAAATTGGAGCAGGACGACCTTGCATTGCGCCCATGTAGCTGTTTTCAATTACTTCACCTCGAGAATCCATTAAAATATAATGCGCTTGCACATCACTTCCAGGCTTTACTTTAGGCCCAGTTCCTTCTTCTAGTGTTTCTAATACATATCCAGAAGCACCTACTTTCGTATTCGGCTTTTGTTTTGCTATTTCAATGACTTTCTCACCGCGCTCTATCGCAAATGAATTACGCTCTTGCTGAGCTAGGATTTGAGAAGAAATAATTAATCCCGTATATGGATTGATGTAGTATCCATCTCCGCGAGGACTTGGCAACCCCTTCTCTCCATACGCCAATTCATACGGAAGGTAAACTGAGTATTTCCCTCCTACTTTCATATGTTCTGTCGCCAACTTCCAACCTTCGACAATATCTGCACCTGCAATTTCCAATGAATTAGATTCTGCATCTGCCATTGGATCGCTCACGGTAGACATCAATGTGTCACCATTGGCATTCATCATGGTATAGATCATTTTGTATTCCATAGTTGGGTCAATTGCCGCTCCTGTCCCTGGAATCTCCTCAATCAAAACATATCCTGAGTTCCCAATGACTGCATTCGGAAGAGACCGAGCGTTCTCCATCATTTTTTCACCCTTCTTCTTGTTCATATCATTGTTGAAGTCTGCAATCATCTGTGCGCGCTCATCAAAAGCAATCAATGTATCGATTGCGCACAAAGCATGGGCAAATCCTTTTTTCGCTAATTCAATGTCCACCATTTCTAGTGCATCTTTCGATTCCAATGATTTGCGCGTCATATTCCCCAAAATAAACCCGTAACAATTTGACACAGCCATCATATCGTTCGCTGCTGTATCAATACCTTCAGGAGAACTGAAGGCCGATTGCAGGATATCATCACATTCAGGGCGATCTCCATCTTCACCTTTCATTCCAGAAACAAATCCTTCTTCAATCTCACTTTTGTCAAACAACATGAACATCTCTTCCGGCATATTTTGAGAATTACTTCCCATATCTGCTCCTAAACCATAAGATAAACGCTCTTCAAATGTAGTTAGCACCACATCTGGATAAGGCATTCCATTCTCGTCAAAATCACGCTCTTTTTCCCCACACGCCAGCAATATTAATCCTGCCGCAAGTAATGTTATTGTTTTCTTCATAAAATTTCGTTTAGAACTTACGTTCAATCTGCAAATATAGAACTAAATAAAAGGCAACAACCCTTGACATTAAAATTCATTCTGTACTAAGTAACTTTCGACAGAATTACTCACCAAAAAGCGAATCAACGAAAGCCTTTTTATTGAACGGCTGCAAATCCGTCATCTTCTCACCTACACCGATGTATTTCACCGGAATTTTCATTTGATCCGAAATACCGATAACAACACCTCCTTTAGCTGTCCCATCTAATTTCGTAATAGCAAGCGCATTTATTTCGGTAGCAAGCGCAAATTGTTTGGCTTGTTCAAAAGCATTTTGGCCTGTAGAACCGTCCAATACAAGTAAAATTTCATGTGGAGCGCCAGGAACTACTTTTTCCATCACTCGCTTAATTTTACTCAACTCATTCATTAAGTTGACTTTGTTATGAAGACGTCCTGCTGTGTCAATAATGGCTATATCCGCTCCCTTAGCCTTGGCCGCTTGCAATGTATCAAAGGCAACCGATGCAGGATCTGCATTCATCCCTTGTTGAACAATGGGCACACCTACGCGCTCGGACCAAATGATTAATTGGTCAACAGCAGCAGCTCTAAAAGTATCTGCAGCACCAAGAATAACAGACTTACCCATCTCTTTGAACTGATGAGAAAGTTTTCCGATTGTAGTTGTTTTTCCAACACCATTAACACCCACAACCATAATTACATGAGGATTACCGTCCGGATGTTTTGGGATGTCATACATGGCATCACTGGTATTATTCTCCTCTAGCAGTGCAGCAATTTCTTCGCGCAGCATAGTTTGAAGCTCAGCAGCCCCTACGTATTTATCAATGGCAGCTCTTTTTTCGATGCGCTCTATAATTTTAACCGTAGTTTGCACTCCGACATCAGAAGAAATCAAAATCTCCTCGAGCTGATCCAAAATGTCTGCATCAACTTTCGATTTACCGACAAATGTGCGCGTTAGCTTTGAGAGAAACGACTCTTTTGTTTTCTCCAAGCCCTTATCGAGGGATTCCTTTTTCTCCTTTGAGAACAGTCCAAAAAATGCCATAATAATAAATTAGAAAGAGCTCCTTACCGAAGTAAGAAGCTCAATATTATTGTCAACGAAATAAGTCAGAATTAGTTTTTATCAAACCACTCTTTCACTTTATCATTGTGAACGATTTCTTCTTTAAATGAGTAAGACCCTTTTTCAGTCTTCACCATTTTAATCACTTTCGTATGTTCTTTTCCTCCACCTTTTTGAAGTGATGCTACTGTTTTCTTAGCCATGTCTTAACTATTTAATTTCTTTATGTACAGTGTACTTTTTCAAAATTGGATTGAACTTCTTAATCTCCAATCGGTCTGGAGTGTTCTTTCTATTTTTCGTTGAAATGTAACGAGAAGTTCCAGGCATACCTGAATCTTTGTGCTCTGTACACTCTAATATAACTTGAACTCTATTTCCTTTTCCTTTCTTAGCCATCTCTTCGATCTTTTAGCCCAAGGCTGTTATTTTAAATATCCTTTTTCTTTCGCTTTCTTAATACACGCTTGGATTCCGTTTTTATTCACGGTACGCAAAGCGGATGTACTGATTCGCAAAGTGATGTACTTATCCTCTTCTGGTAAGTAAAATTTCTTTTTAACTAAGTTCGGGTAGAACTTGCGCTTAGTTCTTCTTTTGGAGTGAGAAACATTGTTCCCAACCATTACTTTCTTACCCGTTAATTGACATACTCGTGACATAATTCTAAAATTTGCTATTTACAAAAGCGGGTGCAAAGAAAGTTATTTTTTTTTAATTGACAAAGAGGACTTCAATTATTTTTCAATTTTTTTCACCACAGCACAAATATAGCTGGATTCCTTGAAATATGGCAATCAGCACTCAATTTATTTCTTAAAAAGCGACAATTTACAGATAAGTATTTGGCTTCAATTGAACTAGACAACTGCAAAACCCTTTTCAGTTCGTTAAAAGGGTCGTCCAAATGCTTTTTCGGCGGGGTACGCGTTAAAAGTTCCGCTTGCCTTTGCGATCAAATCTCCTGTCTGATTCATTACTTCACACTCTACATAGAGCAAACGATTGCCTGCCGACACAACATTTCCTTTAGCAAGCAAAACATCACCTAACAGAGCAGGTCGTAAAAAGTTCATCCTCAACTCTATAGTACTCACCACTTTCTTATTGATGGATACTTTACTTAATGCAGCAACACCTAAGGCCCCGTCAACAAGAGCAGCAACTGCCCCTCCATGCGCAGCGAAAGGAGTCGCCAAATGATGTGGCTTTACCTCCATTTCATAAGTCACCACTCCTTGATCCACCAGTGTCAGCTGCATACCCAGCAGATCGCCAAACGCGTTAGCTGCTTCATACAGCCGGATTATTTCTTCGTTATATTTTTCCATAACCTCAGCGAAATTAGTTAAAAGTAGCTAATGAATTACCACCCTTCAAGAGATTAAAACATACAAGAGCATTTACCCAAGTTCCGCGAACAGGTTAAGCAACTATTCATAGGCCTGCAACTTTTTAACCATGCAAGCCAACTTTTCTTTATCCTCAAACGTTTATGAAGTGTAATAGTGAAGAATTATGAACTACAAACTCGACGATATGAGAACGAGTAACATCCAATCCATCAATAACGCGGTGAATGTGATGAAGCATTTCGTGGAATTAAGTGCTAAACTCTTACCCTATTACGAAAAAATCACCCGCAATTCAGAAGGCGATTTACAAGCTCAAGACGAAGAAAGAAAGATAGCTGCTGTGTACGAATCTTACCGTATTGATCCTAAGTCCTCTGAGGTACTACTCGACTCTAATATTCTTGAAATTATTTTAGAAGGGTTTCGCTCGATCAAAAAGCGAAGTGAAGTTGGAGAAAATCGCGTAAAGCAACTACTACGTGATTTTCATGACGAATACGATAAGCTTCAAGCGCGTTGGAATTATGCCTTGATGAATTAAGCAACTTCCTTTCCACTTTGTGCCCAACGAATGCCAACACAAATTTTGTGTAGAGAGTAATTAAGTCGTTATACTTAGCGCCATTTGGACTTATTACTTGCCTATAACCTCCCGAAACAAAGCAAACTTATCCTCAAATTCTGATTTTATTCCTACATCAAGAATTCCTTTTTCCGGATCAAAATTTTCTTCAAATTTCGGCAATGAAAAATGAGCTACAATCTGAGCTCGAAACTTAGGTAAGCGGGCCAAGGCTGCTTCCATGACATTTCCTCCTCCAAATCCACCCGGAGAGGTACTCAGTAAAAACATAGGAACGCCTTGAAAGAACCCCAACTCTATTCGTGATGTCCAATCGATCAAGTTTTTGAATACCGCTGTATAGGTGCCATTATGCTCCGCCAATGAAAGGATGATGCCATTCGCTTGTTTCAATATTGAAATAAACTTATGTACCTCAGGTGGTACTTCGCCTCTTTTCTCTTTGTCGATGGAGTATAGCGGAATGTCGTAATCGTTAAGGTCTAACAATTCTAGCTCAGCACTCAAGTCTGTGGCTGCTTTTTCACCAACGTAAGTGGCGAATTGCTTATTTAAAGAGTGGATACTACTCGATCCTGCGAATGCAATTAGTTTCATATTGATTTTTTAGATGAACAGTTCAAAGATAACACTGTTCGAAAGCGGAATATATTTAACTCAAGTTATTGAAATTTAATCAATTGCAGGAACTTCCAGTTCAAACTTCTGATTCAATAAATCTGTAATTTTTCGAGTCATCTCGTTACTGTAGCGTTTGGTGCGGTATCCTCCTACCCATATAATTCCACGAATAGCATTGGTAAGAAACAATTCAGATCCGGCCAACAGGTTTTGAGGAAGAATGGAACATTCATAGACTTTGATCCCATGTTCCAGCGCCAAGTTAATGACCGTCATGCGCATTACACCTGCGAGACAGCCGTCTTCTAATCCTGGAGTATAGAGCACGCCATTACTTACCACAAAGAGATTGGAGCTCGTGCCTTCGAGCACATTTCCTTGCGGGTTGCACAATAAATACTCGTCCAATTCCTTTTCCTGTGCAGCAATGGAAGCCATAACATAACACAAGCCATTCTTTGTTTTGAAATTCGACAGTTTATCCCTGTGCTTTTTCATCTCCATGAACAAATCCACTTCCCATCCTTTTGCATTCAGTTGATAGGTACTCTCGTTGAGCGGATATACCTCAATGAAGTAGGTGCATTCATTCGATATAGGCATGTATGTTCCCCCAGCGATACGATCCAACGAAAAGCGAACACGTCCGCCTCCTGTAATTTCGCTCTTTTTCACCAATTCTATGATGTGCTTTGAGAAATAATCCAAGGTAAGGAATGCCGGAACCCGCATCTTTAATGCCATTGCCCCATCCACTAAACGAAGATAATGCGCTTCTAGATTAACTGGCGTTCCTTTAAAGACTCGAATCGACTCGAACAAGCCATCGCCATAGAGGTGTCCTCTATTTCCTGCCTCTACTGTGAAACCACTATTTTCAAGGAGTTGACCGTTATTATTTACATAGAGTAACGCCATTTCTTGGGTAATTTACTAAATAATTGTTAAAAACCAAGCGTTTTGTTAATTATCTAGACGAACCCCAAACTATTTCCGACGAGCTTGATGAATTCCACTCCTTTGTCGAAATTAATCAACAGCACATATGCTATACCAAAAAGCGCCCCCCCGAAATGTGCGTCGTGTGCAATAGCCGTCCCTCCTCTTTTGCTCATATAATACTCATAACCAAGGTAAAGTATCCCAAACAACCAGGAAGGTATTTCGAAGGGAATAAACATCAGGTAAATGCCTCCGTCGGGATACCACAAAATGGAAGCGAACAACACAGCAGATACTGCACCCGATGCGCCCAAACTCATGTAATGTATATTATCTTGATTGCGGTGATACGGCCAAATCCCTGCTGCGAATCCTCCAATAACATAGAGAATGACATAATGACCCCATCCAGCACTTCCGTAATTGAACAGCAATGAAGCCTCCATGATCCGACCGAAGGAATACAAAACAAACATGTTGAAAAACAAGTGCAGATAGTCCCCATGAATAAGCATATGAGAGAAAAAACGGTAGAACTCCCTATTGTTCTTTACTTTGTACGGGTAAAACAACATTTTGAATTTAACATCTGGTTGATTAAACGCATTCAGCGATACAAGTACTGTTGCGATGATGATAAGAAGCGTGATGGAAAGCGACATTGATTAAATTTGAGTTGCAAAAGTAGTTAAAAAGTTACAGGTTGAAAGTTGAGCCCAACTTGTAAATTGCAACCTGCAACACCCATTGCAAACTAACCCTTTCCCCAATTGTGAATAACTTTCCAAGAACAGTAAAATATTATCAAATCGCTTCCGTTTCAGAAAAACTTGTGAATACTAACGGTCCCATATCGAGTAAAACGCTATTTTTGGGCTTTTTTGAAAGTTAATGTCGAGAATATTTAGTCCTGTTGTACACTACGTATTGGCCTTGCCTATATCCTACTTGCCCTTTGGGATACTTTATGCATTCTCGAATTTCATTTATTTTCTAACCTATCGGGTTGTCGGCTATCGTAAAAAGGTAGTACGCGAGAATCTAAAAAACTCCTTTCCTGAGCTTTCAGAAAAGGCTCTAACAGAAATCGAGAAACGTTTTTTCAAACATTTTGCTGATTTCCTCGTGGAAAGCGCCAAGTCACTTAC
>Ga0181574_10001044_pt1 | contig 25890 bp, 19 predicted proteins | sample 101ome_24_FD_145600 | JGI IMG/M metagenome (GOLD analysis project Ga0181574, IMG submission 145600) | Coastal salt marsh microbial communities from the Groves Creek Marsh, Skidaway Island, Georgia - 101410AT metaG (spades assembly) | ecosystem: Environmental > Aquatic > Marine > Intertidal zone... | reverse complement strand
CGTACCGCCGTAATCACCAGCGACCTGCTTGGTCCATTTAAAGGGCGTGTCGGTCGCCACTGTCCAGCCCGCGGACATATGCGGGAAGGAGTCGGGACCACCCCAGTCATCGGCGATCGCGAGCATACTCTCAACGGTCTCAACCCCGAAAATACCGTTGAGGCTGAGCATCTCGTTGAAGGTACCGATCAAGCCACCCTCGGCGCTGGAGCCGTTGTCGCCCATGATGTAAACGAACAGGGTGTTATCCAGCTCACCGAGATCGTCGATGGCATCCACCAATCGACCGATCTCGACATCCGTGTGCTCCATGAAGCCGGAAAAGGTTTCCATTTGCAGTTCGAACAGCTGCTGCTCTTGCTCAGTCAGCTCGTCCCAATCCTTAATTTCATCTGGCTTGTCAGCAAGCACAGTGCTCTCGGGCACGATGCCCATGGCCTTCTGCCGAGCCAGTGTCTCTTCACGCAGTGCGTCCCAGCCGTCAGCAAAGCGGCCCTTGTACTTATCCCTCCACTCCATGGGAACATGATGCGGCGCATGAACGGCTCCCGGTGCGTAGTAGATGAAGAAAGGCTTATCGGGTGTCACGGCCTGCTGGAAACGCACCCAGGAGACCGCTTGGTTGGTCATATCGGTCGTAAAGTGATAATCGGGGTCGTCCTCACGCTCAAGCTTGGTCACACCGTCGAAAATGACCGGATCCCACTGATTGGTCTCACCAGCAATAAAGCCGTAGAACTTGTCAAAGCCCGAGTTAGTCGGCCAGCGGAAGAACGGGCCGGAGACTGAGGTTTCCCAGGGTGCGGTCTCATGCCACTTACCGAATGCGGCCGTGCTATAGCCATTCTGGCGCAGGATTTCGGCGTAGTACTTGGCGTTGTCGGGGCGCCGGCCCTGATTACCCGAGAAACCGGTCGCGATCTCCATCACGGAACCCACGTTGACTCTGTGGTGATTGCGCCCGGCGAGCAGGGAAGCCCGGGTGGGCGAGCACAGCGCGGTGGTGTGGAACTGGTTAAAGCGCAGGCCGTTTTCTGCCAATTGGGAGAAGGTCGGCGTCTCGATCGCGCCGCCAAAGGGCTCTGTGGCACCAAAGCCAATGTCATCAATTAATACGATGACCACATTGGGTGCGCCCTCGGGGGGCTTAATGCTAAAGGGCGCCGGCGCCGTGACGTTGCGCGCGTCCAACTCGGTAATCGGCGCGGCTTCAGGTGGCTGAATGGGGAGCGACGAGCGATCCAGGGCATCGCCCTGCGCAACCGCACTGCCCTCGCAACCCAGTGTCATGGCCAACAGGCCGCCGATCGCGGAAGCAAACAATTTATTCATGGCATTCTCACTCCTGGGGGAGACGAACGCCACAACTTACGCTTATTCACTCAATTCGCTAGGCGGGTCACGCCACCTGTCACCTTTTGCTAATTTTTTTGCGGCCCCGGAGCAGAATTTAGCCTTTAGAGGCCGGCACCATCCTCGGAATAAATGACCCAGATCTTGCGATACCCCTCGGTCTCCCATCGGCCCATCCACTCTTTGGGGATCGTCACGGCCTCGCCCGCATTGATCGTTGTCACAACGCCGTCGGCGGAGGTGAGCGTGACACTACCCTCGAGGAAAAACATGAATTCGTCGACGCCGTAGGGCTCGGTGATATCAAAAGTCTGCGACCCGGCTTTGTACATGCCCGAGGCAAACTTACCGTCGCTCGACTTGAGCGAGGTGAAGTCGAAAATTTTTTCTCCCTCTACTTCGGTGACTGTTGTTGAGGGGTTATCAAAGGCCGCACCTGCAAGCGCCTTCTGTGACAGCTTGGCCGGATGACTCACCTCCGCCATGGCCGATACGCTGATTAGCCCAGTGAGCAACATCACGCCCAGATAACCTCTGAAATTGAAAATTTGCGACGCTTTCATTCTTGAATCTCCTGCAGTCTATGAGCACGGGAAGTCATTTCATCACACACAGAGCAGTGACAGGGCACTATCTTACTGAGCTGCTAGAGCCCTTGATGAGCTGTCTGGTTCAAACGCTCAAAATGTATCACGCCAAAACCGGTCTTCACCCATCCGTTGCCTCAACACATTGCGGGATAGTAGCGCCAGCTCTGGCACAAAGACTCATTCGACGTCACTCACGCTCACAACATGAGATAGACTGGGGTTCTCTCACACTGCTGCGCGCTTTGGCCGAGGCCCTTTATGAAATATGAGAGAAACGCAGCCTGGATAGCAGGCCTCACGGTATGCATCGCGGTTCTAGTCTCACCGGTACTCACCGCAAATGAATCTGGCACGCAAAGCGGGGCTCGCAAACCTAATATTGTCTTGGTACTCATGGACAACTTTGGCTGGGGCGAAGTGGGCGTCTACGGCGGCGGCGTGATGCGAGGCGCACCCACGCCCAATATTGACAGTATCGCCGCTCAAGGGATGCGCTTAACCAACTTTAACGTCGAGGCAGAGTGCACTCCCTCTCGCTCAGCCCTTTTGACAGGCCGCTATGGCATTCGCACACGACAGCGAGAAAACAGTCCTCCGCGGGGAGTCTGGTATGGCATCACAAAATGGGAAATCACCCTCGCGGAGCTGCTGGAGCAGCAGGGTTACGTATCCGGAATCTTTGGCAAGTGGCATTTGGGGGATACCGAGGGTCGCTTTCCCACAGACCAGGGGTTTGATGAGTGGATCGGCCTCCCGAGATCATCGGACCGCGCCTTTTGGCCAGACAGCAACAGCTTCCAACCAGACGCTCATCCCGACATTCGTTTCGCTCATGTTATGTCGAGTCGAAGAGGCGAGGAGCCAAAGGAGCTAGAGGTTTTTGACCGCGCTAAGCGCACTGTGATGGACCGCGAAATTACGGACAATACCCTCGACTTTATCGAGCGACAGGCGGCTGCAGCGCAGCCCTTTTTCGCTTTCGTCACCTACACCCAAACTCATGAACCCGTAGACCCCCACCCAGATTTTTATGGCAGTACAGGTAACGGTAGCTTCGCAGATGTACTGGCGCAAACTGACACCTATGTGGGTGAGTTGCTGTCGAAGCTAGATGCTCTTGAGCTTGTAGAGGACACGATCTTTATCTTCACCTCGGACAATGGCCGAGAAGGTGTGCCTCGTTCGTTTGGTTTTACAGGACCATGGCGCAGCGGAATGTTCTCCCCCTATGAAGGCTCCTTAAGGGTGCCGTTCATCATCCGATGGCCCGGCAAAATCCCCGCGCAGCGCGTCTCCAACGAGATGGTGCATCAACTCGATGTCTTTCCGACGATCGCCCAATTTGTCGGCGCTGATACGCCGACCGATCGTGTTTTGGATGGCGTGGATCAGTCAGGTTTCTTTATGGGAAAAACCGACGATTCTGCGCGAGAGAGTCTGGTCATCTATATCGGAAACACGCTATTTGGTGCCAAATGGCGCGACTGGAAAATCTTGCTCAAGGAAATGGACTCTGACACCTATGCAGTGAAAGACATTGCGTATCCCTCTATTTACAACCTGATCGTTGACCCCAAAGAGGAAGTGCCGGAACTGAATTATCTGAACGACACCTGGGTAGACTTCCCCTTGTATCAGGTAATTGAGGACCATGAAGCGTCACTCGCTAATGACCCTCAACTGCCAGTGGGCGACTAACGCAGACTTACCGACCCCGCAACATGACCTGCGCGGCGTTGCGGCCGGGCAACCCGGTGACGCCGCCGCCGGGATGCGCACCAGAGCCACACAAGAAAACATTGTCTACGGGCATCCGGTAAGACGCGTGGCCCGGTATGGGACGCATGGAGTAGAACTGGTCCAGCTGCAACGCACCGTGGAAGATGTCTCCCCCGATCATGCCAAGATCACGCTCGATATCGAGCGGCGTCTTGATCTGGCGACCTAGCACTGACGCTTTGAAGTTGGGCGCGTACGCGTCGATGGTGTCAATAATCTGATCAGCGACTTTTTCTCTGACATCATCCCAGTTTTGACCATTGGGCAAATGACGCTGGAAGTGCTGACAGAAAAGGCTTGCAACATGCGCGCCCTCTGGCGCCAGCGAGTTATCTTGGGTGGTGGGCACCTGCATCGAGATCACGGGCCGTTGTGCCCAACCCAATTGCTTGGCATCTAGATAGGCCTGCTCTATGTACGCTAACGAGGGCGAGACCTCGATGGCTCCCGCAAAATGCGCATCGCCACGCCCTGCCATCGAGGTGAACTGCGGTAACTCAGACAAGGCGACGTTCATGCGGAAGGTCGCCGAGTGGCTACGGTAGCCCTCAATGCGCCGCCGATCTTCACCACTCAGTAGCTCGGGATCCAGCATTTTCGTTAGTAAGGTCTGCGGGTGTACATTGGCAGCAACCTGTCGTGCATAAAACGTTCGCCCATCGGCCAGCTTGACACCGACGGCCCGACGCCCTTCCATCACAATATGCTCAACCGGTGCGCCGACTTCCAGCACGGCACCTTGGGCTTGGGCATAGCGCGCCATAGCATCACTGATGGCACCCATACCACCTTTGGCGATCCCCCATGCGCCAGCACGACCCTTCACCTCACCAAATGCATGGTGCAGCAGGATGTAAGCGGTGCCAGATTGGTAAGGGCTTGCGAAGTTGCCGATAACGCCCTCGAGTCCCAGCACCCCCTTGAGTGCCTCACCCTCAAACCACGAATCCAGGTAATCGCCAAGAGAACTGGTCAATAAAGTCGCCAACACTTTCTGCGATTGCGAGCCCAGCTTTCTGGCCACATTCCCAGCCGACAGCAACTGCATCAGGTCGCGCCATCCCCCTCCAAAATCGGGAGGTGCCTGAGTCGCCAGTTGGCGTAGCGCAATCGCTACCGCACTGATCTCTTCCTCGAATTGCTCGATCCGATCTGCATCGCGCTTTGAAAATCTGGCGATTTCTGCTCGCGCCTGGGCATCGTCTCGAGTCAAAAGCAGATGATCGTTCTCTAGTAAACTGAGCGTACCGGCGGGCCGCTCCATTATCTCTAGACCGTGACGCTCGAGCGACAGATCACTAATGACCTGTGGGTGGAGCAAACTCACGGAATAGGAATAAACGGAATTGCGGAAACCAGGGTGAAATTCCTCCGTAATGGCTGCGCCACCCAGGATATCGCGCGCCTCAAAAAGTCGTACCGACTTGCCCGCTTTTGCCAGATACCCAGCACAAGCCAAACCATTATGGCCACCACCAATAATGATGACATCGGAGTCAGAATTGTGCGCAGTCATGGTCTTCATTCCGGCAGATGAAAGTTGAGTGTAAGGCGGCTGAGAGGCGTCGACATACGAGCCTTCAGGGAAGCATACTAAACAAATACTTCGAGACCGGCTTAGCTCGCTACATTTCGACTGCTTCGTAGGTTTTCTCCAGTAGAGGTCACATTTAGGGATTCTTGCCACAAGCAAGCAATTGGATTGCCCATGAGTCGTTACGACGCCATCGTCATCGGTGCGGGCCACAACGGGCTCACCACCGCCAACTATCTCGCCAGAGGCGGGATGAACGTCTGCGTGCTAGAGCAACGCTCAATAGTGGGGGGAGCAGCCGTCACAGAAGAGTTTTACCCGGGGTACCGTAATTCAACGTTTTCCTATGTCGTGAGTCTGCTGCGGCCTGAGGTCATAGAGGATTTACAGCTAACCCACCACGGGTATGAGGCCATCACCCTTGAAAACGCGCTCTACATTGACTCCAGCGGCGACCATTTACTGCTCACCCCAGATGAGCAGTTCAATCGAGCACAGTTCGAAAAATTTTCGCAAACGGACTATCAGGCTTACGAGTCGTTCGAGCACTCTGTGGATCAGATTGGGCAGCTACTGGCCAAGCAATGGTTGAACGAGCCGCCTAAATTGGGGGAACAGGGCGTTGGAGATCTCCTCGTCATGCTCAAAATGGGTGTTGATGTGTTCCGTCTTGACGCGGAGGCACGCTGGCGACTGATGCAGTTCTTCATAGGCGCGCCGGAGACGATCATTGACCGCTGGTTTGAAAGCGAAAAAGTGAAGTCGATGGTGGCCGCCCACATCATGCCTGCCAACTACGCGCCCTTAAGCCAGCCTGGGGCCAGCCTGGCGATGTTGCATCACGCCGTCGGCGAGGTCGATGGGCGCGCAGGCGCCTGGGGTATTGTCAAAGGTGGTATGGGCAGTATCACCCAAGCGATGATGAAATCGGCAGTGACTCACGGCGTGACGATTCGCACTGAAGCTGCAGTGCAGCGCGTTAACGTATCGGATGAGAGGGTCACAGGTGTCACGCTTGCCTCGGGCGAAGTGCTCACTGCACCGGTTGTCGCAGCCAATACCGACCCCAAGCGCACGTTTTTTACCCTATTGGGCGAAGAGCATCTGCCGGAAGACTTCGCCCGTGACGTGAAAAGTTTTCGGCAAGAATCTGCGTCCTTGCGCATGAATCTCGCGTTATCTGAGCTGCCAGAATTTGCCGCACTCCCCGGCCCTGAGGGGGCACATCATCGAGCCAGCATCACGATGATTGAGAGTGCCGACCATTTGAATGCCGCATTCCACAGCGCTAAGCGGGGCGAACCTTCGGACCCGCCGATCATTGAGGCGATTATCCCCAGCGTGCTGGACGCGACATTGACCGATACGCGGGGCCACCACGTAATGAGCCTCCTATGCAAATATATGCCATACGATCTGAGTGGCGGACGCTCATGGGACAATGAAAAAGATCGCATCACTGATCGCATTTTCAGCTATGTGGAACGCTTCATCCCTCGATTGAGGGACATTACAGTGGGGCACCAGTGCCTTACACCACTGGATCTTGAGCGGATGCTTGGGATGACCCGCGGTGACATCTGCCACGGCAGACTCGAACCCGATCAACTGTTCAACATGCGACCACACCCCGATGCCGCACAATACGCCACACCGGTAAACGGCCTCTATCTGTGCGGTTCAGGTGCGCACCCCGGTGGCGGCGTGACCGGCGCACCAGGACACAACGCCGCGCGGCGCATACTAAAAGATGCGTGAAGGCGTAACAGCGAGATAGCTCACGCGTGACTTGTGGGCGCGATAGACGCACTCGGCATGTATCGCCGGCGAATCACACGCCATGCAATCACACCCAGAGGCACATGGATCAGCAATGGCCCGATGACGAACCATGGCTCCGCATGACGCCAATTAATATTCTCACCCAACTCAATAATGCCCGCACCGAGCTGATAAGGCTCCACATAAAAGTGCAGCAGCAAGAATGGCATCACACATCCGTAAGCAATCAACAACGTAGGCGCCAACAGCGTGATGCGTGCCGCACGCCGATCGACATCGATCGAAGGCGTTTGGTGAAGTTGCGTTCGATAATCTCGCTCTGTATCAGAGACGACATCGCCTCTAGAACCCAGTCGAGCGAAAAGGACAGAGGCCACAATGCCTAGCAGAACTGGCTCCATATAACTGGGCAAATCGATTAGCCCGATATAGTCGATCGCTGCCGGTACGATGTTCGCCAGCAGGCCAGCCAGCATTCCCCATCGCGCGCCGCGCGCAGTGATCGTCCGGCTCCAGATGCTCATCAATCCAACCGGACCCCAACTGGAGGCAAAAACTGTCCCGATAAATAACGTGATCCAGAACAGGTTGTGCGGCAAAAAAAGGCTCAGGCCAAGCACCATGACGCTGATCAACGCCATTGCTGTGCGCGTTCGACCCAAGCTTTCAGCATTATTCTGGATACCTAAATCTTTGCTGACACTAAAACCAACCAGCGACAAAAAAGTTGACGCCGACGACAGCGCAGCGCAGACGATACCCGCAACTAATATGGCACCCAGGTAGCTGGGCACCAGATTCATAGCGGCCCAAATCAAGACCGTCTCTTCATTCTCGATGTCCGGGTTTGCAAGGTTTACGAAACCGCCGGCGCCGTAAATAGCAATTTGCAAAAAGATAACGACCAGTACGGTGTAAATTGATGCGCGTAATACGACGTGTTCGCTTTTAGCCATGAGGTGTCGGCTGGATTGCCAGGGGCTCACGGCGTAAACGAGGCTCCAAGACAGATCAATCAAGACAAACCAAATTAAGAAGTCCAATGCCGTTGGCCAAGGAGTCCCATCGCCGATGATGCCGTGCCAGCTCGTTAAGCCAGGCTTTACATCCTGCCGCGTAAGATCTTGGATCGTCTGCGAGATACCGCCAAAACCCTCGACCAAGTGCACCACCACAAAGAAAGAGGCAGCAGTAAACAACAGGAACATCAGCGTGTCGGTGATCACCACACCCTTAGAGCCCGCATACAGCGTGAACGTGGAATAACTTAGCCACGCAATCAAAACACCTTCGGCGTAGCTGACACCGGTCAGGTCAGATAGCAGCAGTGCCGCGCCCTGTGTCACTACCAGCAGATACCCTCCCAGGCCCAGTATCACCGTCCATCCGGCGATCCGCTGGACCGCTGGAGATGCAAAACGCTCTCCAAAAAAAGCAGCTACGGTAGTCGCCCTGCTGCGCCTCAGATAGGTACCAAAAAATAGTGCGCCAAAGACATAACCTGTCACTGGGAGTCCGGGGAGCAACAGGTAAGGGCCCAGTTGGCCCGCATAGGTGAAACCGGCCTCCCCCATGAAGACGGTTGTGCTCATATTGCTCGCAACAAGCGTTCCGATAATGAGAAATGTCGGCGCGCGCCGACCTGCGACGTAGTAGTCCTCGAGCGTCTTCACGCGACGCCCCGCATAGTTGCCTATCGCTACAAAGATGAAAACGAAAAAAGCAGTGGTAGCGGCAAATAGCGTCATGAGTGGCGACCTGTTACTACACCAACGGCCATACTCCAGATGCCTCGATCCGCATCGTGAAGGCGCACTTCGCTCACCACCGCATCGTTCGTCATTGACTACTCATCACACATTGCCTATTCACACAGAGTACTCGATTGCAGAAGTGCGTGACTGCGAGCATATGGGCTGAGAAGCGCAGCAGTCGCTATGTCACTTACACTAGCGTCCCTTACTGATCACAGGTGAGATCTGCTTTAAAGCACCCTGTGATGAGCGAACACATCTGGCGGAGAGCAAGTTATGACGGACATCAGTATTCAAAAGCAGCCCGCAACGCTGACAGGGCTCGAGGAGTGCGAATCTTTTGGGGAGCCGGTGGGCGCACTGCCCTTGCAAACCAATGCCGGTTTTTTTGAGTGCGAACTGGCGAAAGGTCAGCTGTATACCGGCACCTGGGTGTGCGAGCCCGGTACACTAGAGCTTGATCTCGAACTCACTGAATTCTGTTACCTGCTGGAGGGGCACTGGCGCTTTACTTCGGAGGTTGGCGTTGTCTCTGAGGTCAGAGCAGGCGATAGCTGGGTCTTCCCAAAAGGCTGGAAAGGCACTGCCGAGGTGATTGAAAAAGTCCGTAAGGTCTACGCAATGATGGTGCCAGACGAGGCGGCGTAACGGATAGCCGTTACCGCAGATCCATCAGTTTGTAATACGCCATTCCCGCGGCGAGCAATGGCCTGCCGAACACTCGTCCTCCCGGGAAGGGCAGGTGGGGAATGGCCGCCATCACGTTGAACCGGTCAGATTCACCAGCAATGCTCTCAGCGGTGATCTTGGCCATGATGTGGGTCGGCGCCACGCCATGACCTGAATAGGCCTGAATATAGCGAATGTTCGGTGCCAGCTCACCAAGCTGCGGCATCCGGTTGATGCCAATGCCAATCCACCCACTCCAGGCGTAATCCACTTCCATGTCCGCGAGATCCGGGAACACATTGCGCATTTTCTTGCGCATCACCGAAACCAGATTTTTGGGTTCCATACCGGTGTAATTAGACAACCCACCAAACAACATGCGGCGATCGGCAGACAGCCTGAAGTAATCCAGCGCGGTTCGCGGGTCACACACGGCGACGTCGCCCGGCAGTAACTTTTGGGCCAGTGACTCAGACAACGGCTCGGTGGCAATTACCGAGCTGGCTGAGGGCAGCACCCGGGTACTGAGCTTTGGAATCAACTTTCCCATATACGCGTTGCCCGCAAGCACGACATGCTTGGCGGTCACGCGACCTTGCTCTGTCCTCACGACGGGCCTGTCACCGGGCATGATCTCCAGCGCCCGGGTTTGTTCAAAAATACGTGCGCCTTTACTGACTGCCGCAGCAGCCTCACCAATGCAGAGGTTCAGAGGGTGAATGTGGCCATTGGCCGTATTATGAAGACCACCGAGATACCGATCAGAATTTACGAACTCCTTCAGTTCGCTAGCATCCAGCAGCGTGTAAGGGTGCGGGTTACCAATGGTTTTCTCCCAATCACGCCACTCGGCAAAGTCGTTCATATGCCGCGGCTTCAACGCCACATCGCAGTAACCCCACTTAAGATCACAATCAATACTGTAGGTTTCAACGCGCTCCTTAATGATGTCTCGGGCTTCAATACCCATTCGATAAATGGTATTGATGCCCTCTTCACCAATAGATTTCTTGAATCGTTCTGGAGTGTGGCCAATGCCGCCGATGATTTGTCCACCGTTGCGCCCGCTCGCGCCCCATCCGATTCGATTAGCCTCAATCAGGACCACCTCATAACCACGCTCTGCGAGCTCAACCGCCGTGTTGACGCCAGAAAAACCCCCGCCGACGACGACAACATCACATTCAATTGCGTCGGTCAGTGGCGGATACTCGAGCGCAGGGCTGCGCGATGCCGCGTAGTAGGATCCGGTGTGCTCAGAAGAGTCTTTTATCGCGCGCAGTCCAAACATGTGGCTCTCTCCAAGGGGGAAAAGGGGTGGACGGTGAATACCCCTCGCATCGTGTACCTGATTAATAGGCCAGAGTGTATCGAAGTTAATACGCTATCGAATGGCGGCCTATACGACTGGTAGACAAACGCGAATGCCGCTCTAAGCTTGCCGCTATGGGCAATAAGAGAGACGAAACATGAATTATGCCGACGCGGCAGAATTAGAGCGGTTCCTAAAAGCACACCCTGACACGCAAGTGCTGGAACTGCTGATGCCCGATATCTCGGGTATTTTGCGCGCGAAGCGTATTCATCGCTCAGAGTTCTCAAGACTCTTCGACGGCACATTTCTGACACCTCGCTCGGCGCCCCTGCTTGGCGCAAGGGGAGACTGGTACGACGAGATTCCCCTCTCAGAGCTCGGTGGTGACCCCGATCAAATCATCCTGCCCATATCGGGTACGCTCGCACCGGCACCCTGGTATGACTCCCCCGTCGCTCAAGTCATGGTCGCCTACACGCAGGATAACGGCGAATTGGACTGGGTGGACCCCCGGCAGCCATTGGAAAACGTGCTCGCTCGGTATCTCGCAGACGGTCTCTCGGCGACAGTCGCAACAGAATTGGAGTTTTATCTTCTTGCTAATACTGACGATAGCCGCCCGATGCCCTTGAAGGGCAACATCCCCGGCACGAATCTCGAGCAGCAAGGCATCCAATACTGCATGGCTGATGACCTCTTCGACTGCGATGCCTTTCTAAACGACGTCAGAATCGCCAGCGAGCTTCAGGGCGTGCCGCTGACCACCCTGCACGGCGAGTTCTCACCAGGGCAATGGGAAATCAACACGCTGCACCAAGCCGACGCGGTTGTAGCAGGTACTCACGCGCTCCTACTCAGGCGCATTGTGAAGGGCGTAGCCAGAAAACACGGTTATGGCGCTACGTTTATGGCGAAGCCTTTTGGCCAGTTGGCCGGCAGTGGCATGCATATTCATGCCAGCGTCTACGACAGTGAAGGCGTTAACGTCTTTGCGGATCCCGACCCGGTGGAACCACCTCGCCTAATGCCACGGCTGCGCCATGCGGTTGGCGGGCTGGGTCAGCTTCTGGATGAATCCATGCTCTGCTTTGCGCCGCACGCCAACTCCTATCGTCGGTTTAAAGCAGGCGCACTGGCGCCCTCAGGGCAAAGTTGGGGATACGACCATCGCGAGGTTGCACTGCGCATCCCGCGATCGACCGAGCATAACCGACGTATCGAGCACCGGGTAGCGGGTGCAGAGGCCAACCCCTATTTGGTGCTGGCGGCAGTCCTGGCAGGTATTCACTACGGGCTACAAAGCGCTATCGACCCCGGAGAGCCAGTGCCCCGGGATGCTGACTTATCGGAAGACGAGACAACTCTGCCCGCTCGTGTTGATAAAGCGATTGAATTGTTTGCCGGCAGCGAGATTTTACCTGGCTATTTCGGAGAGGAATTCGCGCGAATTTATACCGCCATCCGGCAAGGCGAGAGCAATGCCTACCACGCAGAGGTTCCAGATCTAGATTATGCCTGGTACCTCAGGGCACTCTGAGCCTCTCAGGCTTCTGACAATAGCCTCTGACGGTAAGCACCGGGCGTCTGCCCAGTGACCTTGCGAAACGCGTTATAAAAAGTTGAGGTCGAGTTGAAACCAACCTCCAATGCAATATCGAGAATCGCTTCACGAGAGGTGGTATCTGACTGCATCAGCTTGATCGCCGCCTCCACCCGCTTCTGATTGATGTAATCAAAGAAGGTTGTTTGCAAACCGGCGTTAATCGTTTGCGACACATGGTTCACGGTCGTGCTCAGGTAATCGGCCAGTTTGGGCAGAGACAACTCCGGGTCTAAATACAGCTGCTGTTCTACCATTAGGCACTCCAGCGCCTCCAGTAGTTGCGCCATGGTCTCCTCGCGCAAACCAGACTTCACATATCTGGCTGTGTCGTCACCTCGCTGGCTGTGTGGCAGGCTAACGGGCGCCTGATAGTAGTCCCGAATCTCTAGAGCCGAGTTCCCACGTAGCGTAATGAACTCGGCACCATGCCAACTTGCCGTCCGATTTTCAGGCGCCATCGGCTTGGCACAGTATTGAAAGGCGATGGTTTTGCCGTTGGTCAGGATATCGCCTGTCACCTCATAGAAATAATGGTCGCTTTGAAAATAGTCGACCAACTCTTCAAACAAGGCTTCTCTGCTGATCTGCTGCTGCAACACCTCATCAATGTATTTTCCGTTGGGGCAAAGATGCTCCGTGACAGAATTGGCATCCCGCTCGTTCCAAGCCTCGAGATAACTGGTTACGAAAGAGTTGGCTTCAACTTTTTTCATGAGGTTCGCCACTGCACTAATGACCGTGCTATCCATATTGAGTGAATGACCTGACCCAAGCAACTTTCCCGCTCTTCTAGCCTATCGGGCGCTACAGTTGCTTATTGCCAGTCCAGTAGGGTTGCAGAGGGCGTTTCAGGATCGTAACGCGCATTGAACAATGCCAAAATCCTCGAGAACGAGAGGCTCAGTTACACGATTCAAAGGGTTGGGCATATGAGCACACAGCGGACATGGTGGCAGTCGCTTGACGTTAAACAGCGATTGAAGCTTGTCGTCTATGCGCTATTACTCGTCAACTTTGCGCACTACATCGGCAACGATATCGAGCAGGCGCAACACACCTTCCACTCCGGATGGCGTTGGTATGACTGGACCAGTAACTTCGCCACCACGCTGGATGAGCTTGGTTGGTTCGTACTGCTTTTTCTCCTCGAGCTGGAAACCTATGTGCTTTCAGACCACGCGTTTACACGCGGTCGTGTCGTTGCGATGAACGCGATTCGTCTGATCTGCTACGTGGCAATCGGTCACGCAGTCTTTGCGTTTGGGGAATACCTTGTCGATTTAGCAGGGGCTACTCACCATGTCGACACCGCACTGTGTGCCTTCGCGAACGACAGCCTGTCGTTTACGCGCAACCTAGAATATTGGGAGCTCGATGCCAGCAATTGCGGCACGCTGTCTGCCGGCAACGAGTTCTACATTTTTTCCCAAGGCCAGGTCATTAGCGACGCGGCGGGCATGACCATAGAGCTTGAACTCGCTTGGGTTGACCTTGTCGAGGTAGTCGTTTGGCTGTTTATCCTTTTCTTCATAGAACTCCGCATCCGATTGCAGGATCGCGGCATCAGCAGCAGTCGACTGCTTTCCTTCGCAACGACCACTAAGGGTGTGCTCTACGGCATCTTGTGGTGCCTCGCCGCCTATTGGGCTTATCGCGGACATTGGATATTTGCCTGGGACGAAGCACTCTGGATTCTCGGCTTCATGGCAATCGGCATGAACCTCTCTGATTGGCGAAAAGAGATCGCTCAGTCGACGACACCCAGTGGAGCAACCAGCAGCAACTGATTGCTTAGAGTTGCCCTACTACTGAGTTAGACCAGCCCTGGCGGAGTGAGTCTTGCCCGGTCTGGAGACCAGAAAGGCTTGCTCTGGATAGTGCATCGCGCCACCTTGTGGTGATGTCGCAACTCGCGCTGGTAATAAATTTCTGCCCAGATCTCACCTTTTAGCGCAGCAGTATCAATCATCGCCAGTGCAATGTTGGCCTTGACCGCTGGCGACCACATTGCAGAGGTCACATAGCCGATCTCGCGTGAGCAATTCTTATCGCTATACAAAATCGACTCCTCAGCCGGCTTATTGCCCTCGATATTCAACTTTGTGAGAAGCACTTTGGGCCCGTTGCGCTTTTGCTCCAGCAACGCCGCCCTGCCGTTGAAGTGGGGCTTTTTAAAATCCACCAGCCATCCAAGATCCAACTCAAACGGCGTCTGATCGTACTCAAAATTGACCGTTTTGAGCGCCTCGTTAAATTCCATGTAGGGCATGATAAATCCTGCTTCAAGGCGCGCCATGTTCGTGGCTGATTCACCATAGGGCTGGATACCAAAGTCGGCGCCCGCGGCATACAAGGCATCCCAGAACGGCAAAGCCAACTCCGGGTCAATCCATAGCTCGTAACCCAAGTCACCGGTAAATCCAGTGCGAGACACCATCAGCGTGCCGCCCATAAAAGGAAAATGACCAATGTCGAAAGGTTTCAGGGCGGCAACCTCATCGAGGCCCATCCGCTCCAGCACGGCGAAACTGGTGGGGCCTTGCAGTGATAGCGCGGCGTAGTCTTCTGTCGCATCTGTGACCTCAACGTCGGCAAATCCAAAGGCACTTTTGCGAAGCCAAGCCAAGCAGGGACTGCCGCAGGTCAGCAGATAGCGATTCTCACCAAGACGGAACACCGTCCCATCGTCAATCAATCTTCCAGAGTCGGTGCACCACGCGACGTAGGTCACGCGATTGTCCCTGAGCTTGTTTAAATCTCGGGTCACCATGCGATTGAGCATAGGCAGGGCGTCCTCACCCTCAACCAAATATTTCTGCATCGGACAGATGTCATAGGTGCCGCAGGTGTTCCGAATGCAGAAATACTCGTAATCGACATCGTAGTAATAGTCGGCAAACTTAAACCCGTTCCATGATGACCATGCATCCCGCAGGTTCAGCACCTTCTCCCGGTCGTGAAAGTAGGAGACCTTAAGGCGCTCTCCCGCGAAGGGATCACTGGCGTCATCTCTGAGGATATCGGTCCTATTCGTCATAGAAGTCGTCCTCTGGCACCGTATTGGGTTTGCGCAAATCACGCAGAATTTCCCGCGCCGCATTGGCGCCACACGCCGATGAGACGCCACCGCCGGGATGGGTAGACGAGCCACACATGTACATTTTCTTTAACGGCATACGGTATTGCCCATAACCGGGGAATGGTCGATTGAAGAGCAGCTGATCTATTGTGAGTTCGCCCTGAAAGATATTGCCCTCGGTAAGGCCAATTTCGTTCTCGATTTCATGAGGTGTTCTCACTTCGGCGTGCACAACAAGATCCTTGAATCCTGGCGCGTAGCGCTCAATTTTATCGATGACGGTGGCACCAAATGCATCGCGCTTATCGGGGGTCCACTCGCCATCGGCCAGCTTTGGCGGGCAGTATTGAATAAATGTCGACATCCAATGACAACCCGGTGGCGCTACAGTGGGATCCCAGGCCGAGGGAATCACTGCCTCTATGAACGGATCATCTGACCATCGGCCGCGCTTCCAGCAGTCGTATGCTCGCTCCATCGTTTCCATGGAACCCGTAAATCCCTGCCCACCACGATTGATATAGCGATTGTCCGGCACATGGGTGAACTTGGGCATGCCCGAGAGGGCGATGTTGACCTTGCCCGATGAACCGCGAATCTTGAAATGTTTTGCACGCTCGTAAATGCCATCAGGCAGATCAGCGCGGTCCATGATTTTGGTGAAGGTTCGTTTAGCGTCAAGGTTAGACACCACGATATCGGCAAATACCTCGTCACCGTTATCAAGCGCCACCCCAACCGTGGCGCCGTTTTTGACCAAAATCTGACTCACGGGCGCCTCGGTGCGGATCTCTCCGCCGTGCTCTTTTAACGCGCCCGCCAATGCGTGAGAAATCGCGCCCATACCGCCTCTGGCTAGGCCCCAAGCGCCCACGTTACCGTCGACGTCTCCCATGACGTGATGCAGCAGAATGTAAGCAGAACCAGGCGAATAAACACCCAGCGCTGTGCCGATAATACCGGGACTCGCCATCGCGGCTTTGATCAAGTCATCCTCAAAATAGTCATGCAGAAAATCGGCCGCGCTCATCGTAAAGAAACGAATGTACTCGTAGAGCTCACGTTCACCGAGGTTCCAGAACTGTTTGGCCATCCAGAGGAGCTCCTGAATGTCCCGCGGCTTGAACGAACTCGGGTCTGGCGGCGTCCTGAGCAAGGTTTTACGGATCAACTGCGCATACCTACCAAGGTCAGCCTGAAAGCGCGACATTGCATCCGCGTCGTGGGGTGAGTGACGGCGCAACTCGAGATAAGCGGCCTCTTCATCGGGGTAATCGATTAACACCCGATCACCACGATCGCTGAAGTTCACCGTGCCCAAATAAGGGACCAACAGTAAGCCATGTCGGGTGAGATCAAGATCGCGATGAATCGATTGCCGCATCATTGAGCAAACGTAGGAGCAACTCGAGTAGAACCAGCCCTCGTGCATTTCACGAGTGACCGCAGCACCCCCGATATAGTCGTTCTTTTCCAGCACGACGACATCCAAACCAGCTTTGGCTAAGTAAGCTGCGGCCGTCAAACCATTATGCCCGGCACCAATAATGATGGCGTCATAGCGCTTCATGCCAAGATCTCCTTGGCGGCGTTGCGCCCGGGATTCCCACTTACGTCGCCAGCGGGATGGCATCCAGCACCACACAAATAAAGTCCAGAAATGGGCGTGGCGTACTGCGCGGCCTCATAGGTTGGTCGCATCATCAACAGCTGGTCGATAGCAGGCTCGCAATGATGCCAATGGCCATTAGTCGTGCGGTACTGAGTTGCCAGGTCCTCAGGCGTGAGCAGCTCGCTGGCGAGCACAAGATCCTGAATGCCGGGGGCATAACGTGCCAGCTCGCTCAACACTGTGTTCAGCAACTCGGCGCGGCACTCAGGCGTCCACCCCGACTTTAGGTCATGGGGCACGTACATCACATTAGCCGCCAATACGTGCTGACCCTGAGGTGCCAAATTTGGCTCCTGAAGAGAAGGGATCAACACCTCCATCACGGGCGCCTCCGGTAACTCTCCGTACTTCGCGGCGTCCCACGCAAATTCGATGCTGTCCATGGTGGGCGCAATGATGAGCCTTCCCTCCGGCGAGTCGAGCCCATGAAAAGCGGGTAGCCCCGATAGCGCGAGGTGGACTCTGGCGACATAGCCCTTACTGCGCAGACGGCGAATACGATTGGTGAACTCAATCTCTAGGTGCTGTGCACCAATCAGCTTCAGAAAAGTCGTTTGTGGGTCAGCGCTCGACACCACGCGATCGCTCAGTAGTGTTTCCCCATTTTGGAGCTCTACCCCACTACACCGCTGACCATTTTCATCACCCTCGATCCGAACTGACTTCACGGTGCAGTCTGTCCTGATGGTCACCCCCGCCTGAACCGCTGCGTTTTCAAGGGCGCGCACCAAGCCCGGCATACCCCCCTTGGGAACCACATGTTGCCCTGCGTCCTTCCCCGCCATTCGATTCAACAGTGTGAGTACAGCTTGATTAGGTGATCGAGGCGCCAATTGGGAACCCACCAGGGCATCCCAGCATAGGGCCGCCTTGAGCTGGTCATCAGAAAAATGTTCATCGAGCAGGTCGCGCATGGGCAGGGTCGCAACCCGGAAAAACTCCAACATATCTTCCTTGCCCAAAAGACGAAGTTTGAGGCCCAACTTGCCAAACGTCATAAGGTCTGACAGGCCGGTTGCACCCACTCTGGGCATCGTCCGCTCCCAAAAAGGTGCCAGCGCTGCTGCAAACTTCGCCAGCATGGCGACGTACTTGGGATAGGCCGCTGTATCGTCGTCCTCTGCGCCCACAAGTGATGAGGCGGTAATCGACTGGGTGGTGCCAGCTTTGTTAGTGAGTGGCCTGATGGGAAGCGGCTCAGTAGCGGACTCCAACCCATGCGCAGTCAAATCCAGCTCTCGAATCAGAGAGTCGGGCATAGAGTAAAGTGTTTGCGCCAGCGCGGACTTAAAACCGGGGTGAAACTCCCGCTCAGCCGCCATGCCACCCAAGTTGGAGCCAGCCTCAAGCACCGTGACCCGCTGACCCGCGCGTGCCAACACAATGGCGCAAACCAATCCGTTGTGCCCACCGCCAATAATGATCGTGTCCTGATCCGCCATATGCCTCGCTGTCTCTCTCCTGATCACATGTGATGCGGTGCTACCTGCGCAATTGACTGCGGCTACGCAGGAGAATGTACACGCTACATTAACGAGCGTGTCGTGGGCGCGACCACTGACCCTATAGGCCACCAACCGTGCAACGTAGCAGCCCGCCCGGGTTTAATTACGCAGTAGCGCGCTGAAGCGAGCCGTCGGCAGCCATATCACTTGTGGCCGTCCAAACCCCCACTGCCATGACAAGTAGAGGCAGGAAGGGCTCAAATGGCCAAAAAGGCAGCCACAGCTCTAACTCAGCAGACCACGGCGGCGCTAACAAGGCGGTCGATAATGCGGGCTGCCACAAGTGACCGGAAACTGCGAGCGCGACAGACAACAGCACCACGCCGCCACCTATCAACTGCCTTGTTCTCGCACCCGGCACTCCAACTCTTTCCTTACCCCACGCCAAAATCCTCAACGCAAACGCGGAGTAGCCCAGTATGTAGAAAAGCCAGTCAAACCAATGCTGTGTCTGGTAATGGAAGACATTCCACCAATAAACACTGAAAGGGTAAGCCCACAGGAAAATGACGCCGCTGAGGTGCAAAAACCGCCACTGCTCTGCGGAGAGTCGACGGCGAAAGAGCCCAAACGAGGTTAACGTCATCGCAGCGAGAAATAAGTAGCCACTGCTGCCCTCAAGCTCGTCACGTAGGAGGTAGATTTCACCGTAGTAGTGCGCTGAGTGCGAGAAAGACACAATAAAAATAAACGCACCCTGCCATGCCATGGCTACCGCAAAACACAGCCCGAGGTAGCGCCGATTCCGCAACAACCACCGCGTTAGGCGACTGGGAAATAGTTTGAACAATGCTGAAGTCGCGATCACCAAAAAGATGAAAGGCACTGCCCATCGGACCGAATACTGGATCATCGCCGAGAGATCTTGAGGTGATGAAAAATCTGTCGACCCCAGCCGGAGCAACATAAAAGTGGTAATCACCCCGGCTATCACTGCGAACAGCCGCCATCCATTCATCCACTGGGGTAACATATTTTTCACCTTCTCGTTAGGGACAGGCTCCGCCAAGCACCCCATTGTGTCAATGGCGTGAAGCGTTAGACTGGTTCCATGAGTACCCTATCACTTTACTGGCGCAACGAGTTCAAACATGACACAGCCGGCAGATCACGTGATTAACGTGCAACGGATAGTGGGCTGGTGCGTCGTTATGTTGCCCTGGTTGGCGGCGCTGTACCTGCACTTTTGGCTCGTTGAAAACGAAGCATGGGCACCAGAGCAGTCCTATCGAGGGCTCATGTCGGTGCTGTTACTCGCACTGGGCATGTTGATCAGTTTTCTATTGCATGGCCGCCTCAAAGCAAGGCGTGAGTTATGACTACCCGAGTGGGTAATGAATGTTCAAACCGGATACTCCTGACAGATTCAATGATGTCGATCACACTTGGCCAAAGCCTGACGAGTGCGAGCAACAATGAAAAAGCCATCGGATAAAAAACTGGGCATGCAGCGCGCCATTACGCGCCGAGATTTCGTGCAGGGCGCTGCCGTGGCCGCGGGTGCTGCGCTGCAATCGGGAGCACTGGGGTTGCCCAATATGGCAACTGCCAGCACTTCGGTCGGCGCAACCGTTCAAGGCACGGTGGCAACCGACTACCCGCCGACCAAAACCGGCATGCGGGGATCCCACCCAGGCGCCTACGAAATTGCCCATGCACTCGCCCGGGACGGTGCAAAATTCCCCGAGCCCAAAGCGACGAATGAGCACTACGACTTGATCGTGGTGGGCGCAGGTATTTCAGGCCTGGCCGCGGCGCACTACTACCAAAAGCGCTTCGGGCCGAACTCAAAAATATTATTACTTGAAAACCACGACGACTTTGGTGGCCATGCCAAGCGCAATGAATTTCACCAGAGTGGCGACATGGTGCTGTCACTTGGCGGTACACATAATCTTGAGTGGTGGAAGTTCAGCGAAACCGTCAATGCGTTCGTAGCAGAACATGGCGTGGACGTCCAAGCCATGCGCAAGCAGATGGACTTCGCCTACGGGCGGGATGCAGCCAACGGCGAAGCAATGTGGTTTGACGAAGATACTTACGGCGTCAATCGCCTTGTCACTCACTTCAGTCTGTCAGCAAAGCTCGCTCCAGAAGACATCGATCAGATACCCATCTCAGATGCCGGACGCGAGTCACTCAAACGCTTTTACGGCAGTGCCCCTCGGTTTGAAGATTGGACCGAGGCTGAGGCTGAAGAACTGCTCTCGAGCATCAGCTACCCCGATTTTCTGCGCCAATACGGCGGCTTAACGGAAGATGCGGTGCAACTCTTCGACAAGGAAGAGCATGGATCCTGGGGGTTAGAAATGCGCGCTATCTCTGCCGCAGAGGCGATTTGGGAGGGGTACCCGGGCGCACACTTATTTGGCGAAGAGTGGAGCGAGGACAGTTTTGGTTATCCTGTAGCGATGTGGCCAGACGGCAATGCCAGTCTGGTGCGCCTGATGGTGGCCAAGCTCATGCCACACTCAGCGCCAGACGTTACCGCAGACAACGTTGCCATGGCACGTTTCGACTATTCCGCGTTAGACCAACAAAACGCCAACGTGCGATTGCGACTCAATGCAACGGTCATCGGCGTTGACAATACCGATCAGGGTGCCTCGGTCACTTACGCATCCTCCGAAGGCGAACTTAAACAGGTCTCGGCTCGACATGCCGTGTTGGCCTGCTACCACAGCGTCATTCCACACCTCTGCCCGACAATGCCCGCCACACAAAAGGCCGCGCTGAAGTATCAGGTTAAGGTCCCTATGATTTTGACCAACGTCCTGCTTCGGAACAGCGACGCGCTGGACAAACTTGGCGTCGACGCGATCTCCTGCCCCGGCAGGCTGCACGCTAGGCTGTTCCTTTTTAAAGGCCTGCATACCGGGGGCTATAAGCGCCCGGACAGTCCTGACGAAGCCGTGTCGCTGGTCTTTTGGGGTTCGGTTTCTCCACCCGAGGACGCTATCGACATCCGCAGTCAACTTCGTGGCTCCCGCCAAAAATTGCTCGAACTCAGCTTTGAGGATTTCGAACGCGAGGTGCGCACGGTGCTTGACGGACTATTGGGCCCCGCCGGGTTCGATGTCGCCGAAGATATCCTCGCGATCACGGTTAACCGTTGGCCACACGGGTACGCTTATGAATACATGCAGCTCTGGGATCCGGAGTGGAAGCCGGGGGAAGCGCCACATGAAATTGCCCGAAAGCCCTTTGGTTCCGTCACGATCGCCAACTCAGATGCGGGCGCCTCTGCCTATACACATGTCGCTATTGATCAAGCCTATCGTGCAATAGACGAGTTACCAGATAACACTGATGAATCACTTGCATCATAGCGAGCTACAGACGCGCTCACGCAACTCAGGCAAACCTCGCATTATCTGAACCAGAGCTAGCGCAACCAAAGAGTGATGCGAAGTCAAAAGTCCGCGTTACTCTGGTAAAGCGCCGTGCATGATCTGACCCTGCATGACCACCAAAGAGGGTTTTAGCGTCCAAATGGTGTGTGGATCGATCTGGAACAGATCCTCCTGCAGCACCACGAAATCCGCGTCTTTACCCACCTCAATGGCACCTAGCGTGTCTTCTAACCGCAGTTGGTAAGCGCCGTTACGAGTGTACCCGGCAAGGAGTTGCTCCAGTTCAAGCCGCTCCGCCGCCGGTGCGCGAATGCCGTCATTCTCGGACTGCCACCAATCCTTTGGGTATTGTCGGGTATGACCGGTCTGGATACCTAAGTAAGGGCTGACGTAGGTGGGCAGCATATCGCCACCCCACCACTCGTCACTGGAGAACGTGACGCGCGCCCCCGTGTCAAATACGGACCTAGCTGGATACATCGCGTCGTAGCGCTCTGGCCCCAATAGGTCGCGAACCACTGGACTATTCTCTACTCCGAACCACCACGGCGAAAAATTCGCAATCACGCCCAGCGTCTGAATGCGATCTATATCGGCGGGGTCAATCAGGGCCAAATGAGCAACGGTGACCCGAGGATAAAAGGGGCCTCCCACTTTGGCTTTAGCGGCCTCAACCGCGTCGAGTACTGTCTTGATCGCACGATCACCAATGCTGTGTACCATGAGATCAAGCTGTTCCTCATGAAGCGATAGCAACAGCGTCGTCAATTCCTCTGTCGACAGCAGCGGTTCTGTCGCGATGCCGCTTCCCAAGTAAGGCTGGGTGTAAGAGGCCGATTGGTTGGCGCTGATGCCGTCCATAAAGACCTTCACCGAGTTAAAACGCAGTAATGACCCACCGTACTCGCGGCGATAGCGTTTTACCTCGGCGATCGCTTTCTCCGCACGCTCTGGTGTGAAGATCTGGTATGTCCCGTAGTATCTCAGTGGCAGGCGCCCTTCCCTCTCCAGGGACGCGATAACACTGTAGACATGGTCCCCATAACCCTTGTTGCCGGCATCAAAGATTGCCGTCAAACCGTGGCCACTCATCACGTCAAGAATCTTGGCGACGCCGTCTTTATGACGTTCAATCTGACTGGGATCGGTCAGAGCGAACTGCTCGGCAAAATGCTGAACACCTGCACCCTCTTTGATCCAACCAGTGGGGTTACCCTGCTCATCTCGGGCATACATTGCCAATCCAGGCTTTGGATCTGGGCTTTTGCTATCGACCCCCAATTCGGCCAGAGCTTTGGAGTTCAGCCAGAAATCATGCGCCGTCTCGCTCTCGAACCACACCAGACGGTCAGGGACAACGGCGTCCAGCACTTCTTTTTTGGGGCCTTCGCCACCGTCAACAAACATTGCCGTCGGCCAGCAACATAGCCGCAACCACCGTTGTTCCGGGTGCTGCTCTGCATAAGCTTTTACGGACGCCAACAGAGCCTGTGGGGTCTCGCCCGAGACCTCGCCAAAGTTCTCAACGTTTACGTAACCCGGGTGAGCGTGGCCGTCGATTAAACCTGGCAAGACCATCCGCCCCTGTAAATCCAAACTCATCGCGGTCTGAATCGATTTGACTCCCTCGTCGTCCCCTACGAAGACAAATTCGCCATCAGAAATCGCAACTGCCTCAGCCCAAGTTTGTTCGCTATTTGACGTGAAGATCTTGGCATTCGTAATCACGAGATCTGCTTCGACCAAGGTTGTCGGCTCGTCTTGAGGGCCTCTAAGTTCGCACGCAACACCTGATAGCAAGGTCAGAAGGGTTATCAAACGAATCACTTTCATAAGTGCCATTATGCTCCGTCATGTTGCAATCAGCGACAACCGGTTGTCATGGCGCCGCTCCTTGCCTCAGCGAGAGACCAAATCAGGCTATTTGTCCGCCACTCGCAGGCAACGCTTTCAGAATCTCACGCCTGACGGCGTCAGCATAGTCCTGGGCATTGCGATACAAGCGAAGCGGGAGCTTAGTCACGCGTCATCATTTGCCTATAAAGTGTTTACAAATAAGAGCGCATCACCACAGGCTAAGAAGATGGAAACAAATCAGCACAGCTGCCAATGCCCTTGCGGTACCAACCAATTCTCGGCGGTGGGGGAACCCATCGTCCGGTTCTTCTGCCATTGCACGATCTGCCAAGACAAATATCAGGCACCGTTTGCTGATGTCACGCTGTTCAAACTGGCGGCCGTCAGGTTGCCCGAGCAGGCAACGACCTACGGCAAGTACAAGCGGTTCGCTGCAATTGACCGGGGCATCTGTGACGCCTGCCACAAACCGGTCATGGCCAAAATGGGCGCAGGTGACAAAGGCTACGCCTTTATCTCGACCCAGAATTTTGTTGACCCCAGCGCGCTGCCACCCAGCTTCATGCACGTGTTTTATGGCACCCGCGCCGCTGATATTGAGGACGACCTGCCGAAATACAGCAGCTGGCTGAGTAGCCAGTGGGCGTTTTTAAAACTCTTGAGGGCCGCGGGCTAGGCGGCTCAATCACCAGGGCACCTAAACCATCACGTCCTGAAGAGTTGATGGATCCTGAGAGCGAGAATCACGCTAGAAAGCGGAGTCCTGGAAGATGCCCCTGCGATGACAAGCAGGTGCCTCTCCCATGAGAAGCCTCTAGAAGGTCCAGAAACTGGCTTCCATGCGAGAATTGCCGCTACAGGTGCACGGTGACGGTAGGCACCTTTGAGGCGCGCAGCAGGTCATTGGTTTTGCTGCCAAGAAACAGGCTCTTCAAAGGCGAGCGGCTATAGGCCCCCATCACCAACATGTCGATCTCCCGGTCAGCAATCGCCTGCGTGATCTGTTGCTCCGGATCCCCGGGCAGATAGGCCGTCTCCACCTCGAAACCGCTTTTTGCCAGGGTGCTGCTGGCCCACGCCAAGTGCTTGTCTACCTCACCGTTTTGCTTGCCCGACATGACCACGTGCACGGGTAAATCCGTGAGCGCGGGGTTGGCAGCCAGCAGGCTGATACAGTTGCGCGTCATGCGCTTACCGTCGTACGCCACCAACAAACTTTTGGGCTCGGAGAACGCATTGGCGACGGTCAGGATCGGTCTGCGGATTTTGCGGCTGATGCTCTCGACGTGACGCCCCAGATCACGTTGCGTCTGGGCGGCTGATTTACCGCGGCGGCCAAGCACGTAAAGCGCCACATCCTGCTGCTGTTCATCGAGGGTTTCCAGCAGCTGCCCGTAGCGTTGCCGAACATCAACGGCGATGCCCTCGCGTTGCTCACACCGCTTCTTCAGCTCGTTGAGAAACAATCGTCCCTGCTCCCGGATCGCCCTCGAGCGCTCGCCCTCTTCCTCGGTGAGGCGGTTGAGCAGATTCTCCTGCGCATCAAAACCAATGGCGCCACTGTGATCGTCACTCGTCGCCGTTTCCTGATGGCGGTCGATAATGTGCAGGAGTTCCAGCGGCAGCGAAAACCGCTCCGCGGCCCAGGCACTGTAGGCAGCGACATAATCGGCGTAGGGCGACTGGTCAACGCAGGCTAGGACCTTTTTGGGTTGCTTCATGACCGATGCCTACTGAGGCAGGAGCAAATCTTCCGCTCCTTCCTTGTCGTGCAACCCGAAGCGATCCACCATCGTCGCGCTGGCTTCGTTGAGACCGATAACCTCAACGTCTGCGCCCTCGCGGCGAAACTTCAGCACCACCTTATCCAGGGCGCTGACTGCGGTGATATCCCAGAAGTGGGCGCGGCTCACATCAATCCGCACGGTGTCGATCACCTCTTTAAAGTCGAATGACTGGGCAAACCGGTCGGCGCTGGCAAAAAACACTTGGCCCAGCACCGTGTAGGTGCGAACGCGACCTTCGTCCTCAGACTGGGACCGAAT
>Ga0181574_10001039_pt1 | contig 25942 bp, 18 predicted proteins | sample 101ome_24_FD_145600 | JGI IMG/M metagenome (GOLD analysis project Ga0181574, IMG submission 145600) | Coastal salt marsh microbial communities from the Groves Creek Marsh, Skidaway Island, Georgia - 101410AT metaG (spades assembly) | ecosystem: Environmental > Aquatic > Marine > Intertidal zone... | reverse complement strand
ATCAACCACGCGCGACTCCATTCCCTCTTCTGCCATCGTATCTAGAACCAATTCGCTGTCAGCATGGGATCTTCTTTTCAGGATCCAGCGACCCCGCTCATCCGTGAGAGTCCGACGAATTAATGCGTTTACTTTCTCTTGAGCATCCAAAAGAGTGGCGCCCTCCAAGCCTGAGGAGCGAAGCGATAGCTCAATAGCAGCTAGCAGCGGCTCATCAAGGTCATCAGGCAGCGTTGACCTGAGGGACAGCAACTCCAGCGCGCGATGACTACTAGTACCCACCGCTCGGTCGACTCGATTGCCCTCCCGATACAAGACACCTTTGTCGATTTGCCTGCCGCCAAAGGTTGCGCTCTCCGAATCACCCGCTGGGGTTCGACCTTGACCAACCATCGCCGGCTCTGACATCTTCACAAGCGGGAGCGCATCCAGCGGCAGGCGACAAAACCCCTCCTCCACCGACTCCTGCTCCGGTGCCAGCGGCTGTTTCACATCATCGGGGTGAAAGATAACCTCTTCACTCACCGCTTCACGTAAAACACCAAGCCCGGTGCCGCTGGACGGCCAGTGCGGCCAATCCTGCGTCGGATTATGGCCAGCACTAATACACACGCTGTTTCTGGCGCGGGTGACACCCACGTAAACAAGACGACGCAATTCAGCCGCGTCCTTTTTTCTCTGCAACCAATTGAGGTAGTTATAGAGACTAGGCTCTTCTGGACTGCGACGATCATTAGCCGCAATCAAAAGCCCGTCCACGGAACCAGAGGATAGCCAATGCCATCTCAGCAGATCCCGGCCTTGACCTCCGATAGTTTTATGCATCATTGGCATGAAAACGTGATCGAACTGCAGGCCTTTTGCCTTGTGTAAGGTCATTATTTCAACCGATGAATGCTCGGCTACCTGCTCGGCATAGAGCGTGTTGAGATGCTGGTTAATCCGGGATAGATCGAGCCCAGCCCCAACATTTTCTGCTTCAGCAAGAAGATCCAAAAAACGTCGAGCTTCATTGCGCTCAGCATCATCTAGCGCTAAATCTGCGCCTAGACGCTGCCAACTCTGCTCAACCCACACCGCTAAGCCCATACGATCGCGATGTGCCATGGACCAGCTTAGGGCATTCAATACATGTTGTGCCCGCTGATACTCCTCTTCGCCATGAGGCGCAGGGGTCCTTTGCTCGCGTTCTTTCAACCACTGGCGCAGCGACGCTCGAAGTGAAAAAGGCGGCGGTCCAGAGGACTGCACCAATGCCTCGATTGTGTCTAGGGACAGACCACACCAAGGGCCGCGGAGTAACGATACCGCTGCCACCTCGTCCGCGGGGTTTGCCAACCACCGACACAGGCTAAGCAGGTCCCGGATAGCAGGCCGATATTTTAATAGGTCAAAATCTCGCGCGATGTAGTCAATGCCAGCATGCTCCAGCGCCTCTATGATTGGTAAAGCATGCGATCTCGCACGCACCAGAATGGCAATGGTCGACTCGGGTTCCTGTGTCCTAAGCGACATAAGCCGCTCGACGACAAACGCGGCCTCATTCAGGCCACCTTCATCTTCAATGACATGAACGCCGACAGCTGGCGACTCACTGGCGGCGCGGGTCGCCTCAGCACAAACATGTCGCACTTGACCCCGAGAGGGATCATCCGTTGTTGGGAGGATCTTGGCAAAGACGCGATTCACCCAGTCAACGACACCCTGGGTCGATCTAAAATTACTGCGAAGCTCCAGAGGCTCTAATTCAAGGCCGTTCAGCCCCTGATTGCGCGCCTGGAGAAAAATACCGACGTTGGCATAGCGAAATCCATAAATTGACTGCATCCCATCGCCGACTAAAAACAGGGTCCGCGGTGCGAGTCCTGAGCGATTATGCTCAGCCCACCCCCGGGTAAGACGAGTTAACAGCCGATATTGCTGATCGGAGGTGTCTTGAAATTCGTCGACCAATATATGCTGTAACTGATAATCAAACCGTAGGGCGAGATCAGTGGGGTCATCTTCTCTCCCTAGGGCCTGCTCGGCCGCTAGCGCGATATGACTATAGTCGACACAGCCCTCTTGCTGAAAAACAAGAAGTAACTGCGCCTGAAGAACAGGTAACAAGTGGCTCAGATGGAGTACCAACCCCCAACTCGGGTCTCCCTCGCTAGTATGCGGAAGCCTCAGGCACTCTTCGAACAATTCCAGCCAGGAGGCTGACTCGCTAGATAAGACCGCCACAAGCTCGGCAAGTTGCCGCTTTTCTGATGTGTCTTCAGGGGGAAAGCCTTGATTCTTGTTCCAAACTTTCCGCCACTCTCCTTTCTTGGTTATCAACAGCGATAAGGCTTGCTGCCACGCTGGCACATCGTCAACTTGATAACTGTAATCGTCACGATAAATGAGGCTTTTACGCGGGAGCCCAAGGCGATCGCAGGAGTGATTCAACAAATCGAACAAGGTTTTTGCATGCTCACCCAGATCAGCAGCCAAGGTTGCCAGTACCGACTCACAGAGCGCGGTGACCGTCTCAACAAGCTGCCTCTCGGCATCCTCGGGGGCATGGTGCATCCCCAGGCGCCCCGCCCAATCAGCTCGCCGATTTAACAGCGCGACAAGCAGCTCCTTAAGCCTTCCCCAGTCATTATCAAAATGGAGGAGCAGTGCTCTCAGTGCTGCGCCGGTTGCATCCTGGGAATCTGTTTGTTCAAGCAACTGGTCAACAGCTTGACTGAAGAGTGGACCCGACTGCGGCGTAACATCGACTGAACCGCCTAGCGCACTGGTAATTGGCATCTGTCGGGTAATGTCTGCGCACAAACTATCGATTGTTCGTAAATTGAAGCTACCCGGAACAAGCTCCCACTGACGATCACGCGCCCTCGCCAATACCTCTTTGGCGAGCTTTCTCGTCACCTGCTCGTGCGCGTCATCAACCGGTTCATCCTGCTCTGCCTGCTGGAGTTTCTCGAGCAGCCGGGAACGCATCTCAGCTGCTGCCTTGCGTGTAAACGTGATGGCGAGGACTTGTTGCGGCTGATCAACGCGACTGAGGAGCGCGAGCAACCGCTGGGTTAGCAATTCGGTCTTACCCGACCCGGCGGGTGCCGTGACACAAAAACTGTGCCTAGGATCTAATGCCCTGACCCTGGCCTCTGCGTCGCCGATCAACCCTCGGACTCCTCGCTGAACACACCGTATTGATCGTCGAATCGACAGAGGCCTGCATAAGCGCAATATCGGCATGCATCCGGCGACGGCGTCACTGCCACATGACCTGCCATAAATTCTTCAGCCAGGCCCTCTAGGCGCTCATACCAAAGCTGCCTAAGAGCAGGCCAATCACTCACAGGTTCAACTAAATCGCGGGTTTGACTGGCGAGATCATCCGCACCCCGGGAAGATTTTTTGAGCCCGAGCCCCTCTCCAAGCCAGGTAAAGTCTGAGTCTCCACCTGCGACAACACGCCCATAGGCAACACCTTGAATGCTCTCATCCAATAAGGTGTACAGGGGCAGTTGTGGCTCCTTCAGCCGCTCTCCTAATAGCGCCTTTCGCTGAACCACTCCGGTTTTATAGTCGATGACCAGTTTTCTACCGTCAGACAAAGCGTCAACTCGGTCTAAACGAAGATTTAGCGTGAGCCCTGCCAGCTCAATCGAGGCTTTTACTTCTCGATTCACCACCTCAAACGGCACAGAGCGCTGGGCTTCAGTGTCTAGCCACTCGACCATAAGCGTAGCGAGACGGGCCTGCTCAAGATCTAGACACGCGGCACCCGCTCTTGCTCGCAACGAAACCCCGCGCTGCTCTGCGTCTGCCTCCAGCGCCCTCAAACCACCGCTTACCGCCTCTTTGATCCAAGCCTCTCGCCGCTTAGGGGGCGCCTTCGCCAGGGCTTCCGAATCTTCGATCAATCCCCACAGGTAATACAATGCCTGATGAACCAGAGCACCACGTTCCGTAGCAGAGAGCCCAACCACCTCCTCAGCAGGCTCTTTGAGCTTAAGCCGGTGGTCTGTCCAAGCTTTAAACGGACACAGCGCTTGGTTTTTTAACAGCTGGCTTCCACCGGTTATTGTCTCCGAAGACGTTAGTGCAGATGCTTTATCTTCGATCCATTCAAGCACAACGTCGGGCTTGGCGATTGCTGAAGGCATCGCGAGTACGTCACCTGGCTGCAGATCTAAAAACTCACTGGGATACACACCCTCCTCACCGACGCCGGAGCTATAACTGGCGATCAGTGCACCGTTGGTTTGACGCCAACTGCGAAGCATTAGCCGAGCGTGATCACGCCGGAGCTTTTCACTCGCCTCGGCCAGCCCAAGCTCTTTCTGCAACGACGGAGGGATAAATGGCAGTAGCCTGGCGGGCTGGGGTAGGCCCTCGGCATGCAGTCCACAGACCCAGACCTGATCGAAGCTCAGACCGATTGCCTCTCTGGCATCAAGAACTTGTATCGAGTCTCGCGCAGTCTGGGGTTGAAACACTGTCTCGGCAAGGACCGATTGCCATTGCTGTACCGCCTCCGGATAGGTAACGAGTCCAACCAAAGATAGCGCCTGAGCCAGCATATCCAGCGACGGCTCCAGCCGCTGTATTTGCTGATATTCCATCGAATCAATATTGTGCCGAGCGGGCCACTGCCACAGAGCCAATCGGCCGCGAATCACTTCAACCCAGTACTGCCCCGATTGACGCACCGCCAATTGTCGACTTTGTTCTCGTACGGCTTCTATCACTGACGCCAGAACGGATTCCTTGGCGTGCACACTGACGCAATGTCGAAAATCCCCGGGGGCAATATGCTGCTTCCCTAGGTCGAACAAAGCGCTAGCTAATCTGAGACCCGCCGACGTCTCCGCGAAACCGGCAGGCAATAAAAACGGAGAATTTAACAAGGTCAGGCATTCCTGACGGGTGAGCGGGAAAAGGCCGGCTCGCAGCCCCAACAGAGCATCCCGATACATGGGGGTGGCAAAGAGCGAAACGCCCGATGAAAAGTTAACCGGTAGCCGATCGTAACGCTCGCCCAGGCAATCAAACTCACGGCGTAAAAAATATTCCAGGCGCTGGCGTTGATTTGCCGTGTCGAGCAAGACGATGGCGCAACGGCGCTCCTTCTCGGCAAACTGGGTATAAGCCCATCGAGATACTGCGGCGAACTCGGCGTCGGGCTCACTAAACTTTCTGCCAGCGATCTTCAAGTTGTCGGTGGTTAATGACGACTCAGGCGACTCCGATGGCGGGATAACCTGTACCGTCCCTAGGTGATCAAGAAGTCGGGCAAACAAGGGCGGCATTGGAGGCATATGAAAGAGGACCAAGGGCTGCGGCTCGGGCCGCTCCAATGTCAGCAGCTGATGGTATGCATCCTCACGAGTAATAGCTTGCTTAGCGAGCAAAAGTTTTTCAAACCCACGCACCCACTCGATAAATATTTTTCCGTCGAGGTCAAACTGAAACTGCGCATTGTCGACATAACGACTCCCAATCGCCGAATAAAGCATAACCGCACGTCGACTTTGACTCGCGCGCTCGGCGGCTACCGAGGGTCGGAGCAGCCTGAAGTTCCCGGATCTCTCCAAACTTTCATCGATGACCTGCCGCCATAAAAGCCGCTCTTCATAGCGAGTAAGCACACGGCAAACAGGTAATACACCTCGTTCAACTTGCTCGCGCCACCGGGATTCAAACCATGCTTCGATCGGCAGCGCTGCGCTCGACCGACCCTCGACCACAGAGTGACCCTGCTCGCGCTTTGCAGCCAGCCTCGCGATCCTAATTTCGCGAGCAAGACGTAAACTGTGAGTAAGAACCAAGTCACCTCTATCAAGAAACGGTTGAACCTGACTCAAATCGACATATTGCGTCATAAGGGCACGATCCGACTGCTAGAACGGGCCATGACTCTCTCGCCATAAGTGTTTACACTTCGCAGCCCCGCGCAGTGTGGTCGTGCCATTTGGACCCGCAGATTAGTCACTGGGTGAAACTCGATGAAAAGGTTTATCAAAAGCTAACATGTCCAAGCCAAGCATTCACAACGTTAACGTTGCCTCGCAGAAGATTTTAGTCGCACCCGCCGCTTTACGCGACACTGTGACGGTCAGCGATGCTATTTACCAACAGGTTGAGGGGACTCGAAACACCATTGAAGCCATTCTCGATCGCAAAGATCCTAGGCTCATGGTAGTCGTGGGGCCTTGTTCCATACACGATGTTGATGCAGCTATGGAATACGCGGCACGGCTCAAGGCCTTGAGCAATGAGGTGCAAGGTGTCTTGTACTTGGTCATGCGCGTGTATTTTGAAAAACCTAGGACAACCGTTGGTTGGAAGGGGCTCATCAATGATCCGCACATGGACGATTCTTTTGATATCGAAGCTGGGCTGACCCTCGGTAGAACCCTGCTGCGGGACATACTGGCGCTGGGACTCCCCACTGCAACGGAAGCCCTCGACCCGATTACCCCGCAGTATTTGCAGGACTTGATCAGCTGGTCTGCCATCGGAGCGCGCACCACTGAATCGCAAACCCACCGCGAGATGGCGAGCGGTTTATCGTCAGCGGTGGGTTTCAAAAACGGCACCGATGGCGGGCTGGAGGTCGCAATTAATGCCATGAAGTCCGTATGCAACCCACACCGATTCCTCGGCATCAACAGTGAGGGAAAGGTGTCGGTGTTCGAGACCCGCGGGAATCGATACGGACACGTTGTGCTTCGTGGCGGGAGCGCCGGTCCCAACTACGACAGCGTCCATATCGCTCAGTGTGAATCCGCACTGGACAAGGCCGGGCTCAGTAAAAATATTATGGTCGACTGCAGCCACGCCAACTCGGACAAACAACCTGAACTACAGCCTCTGGTAGCCAAAAACGTCGCCCACCAATTGATTGAGGGCAACGAATCCATTATCGGCCTGATGCTGGAAAGTCATTTGCACAGCGGCAATCAGGCAATACCCGATGACTTGGCAGACCTACGCTATGGGGTATCGGTCACCGACGGATGTATCGACTGGGACGCGACCGAGCAACTGCTGCGAGACCTCGCCGAAATGCTTGCACCCATCGTAGAGAAACGCGGGGAAAACGGCACTCCTCAGTAGTAAGCCTGACTCCTGTCGGTATGATCCGTGGAATCGCGAACGCCCGCTAACTCCGGGACTTGCTCGAGCAGGGTTTTTTCGACGCCATCCTTGAGCGTGATACTGACCGCACTGCAACCCTGACATCCACCGCCAAACTGCAGAATCGCAAACTGATCGTCAGTGACCTCCACAAGCGATACTTCGCCGCCATGGGCCGCGAGCGAGGGGTTTACCTCGTTGTAAAGAATATAGTTGATGCGGTCCTCGACCGGACTGTCATCACTGACGCGGGGCATTTTTGCGTTTGGCGCTTTGATCGTGAGTTGTCCACCAAATTTATCCTTGCTGTAGTCGACCAACGCATCTTCCAAGAAAGGAATGCTTCGTCCCTGAAACCACGCTTTAAACTGACCGAAGTCTTCCTCAACATCCCCCTCCTGGATGTCCTCTGAACGGCAGTAGGCAATACACGTTTCGGCGCGGGGTGTTCCCGGGTTGTTGATAAATACCCGCACGCCCAGAGCACCTTCCTGCTTGCTCAACAGTTCTTCGAGGTAATCTCGCGCCGATTCAGTGATGGTGATCATGTCTCTATTCCAAGTATTTTAGGGAGTGAGCGGCAATACTTGACCGCCACACTAGGTTACCACAAGCCTACGGCTTACAGGTGGCTCCATACTGCGGCAGTATTAGATCAAATTATTTTGATCTAATACTCTTATTAATCAATTTATTTTGATATATTGGCAAAAATTTGAACAGAACTAGCCCGCATGGACCGTCATCGCTTGAAAACCCGTTACACCCACAGCAGTGCGCCAGCACTGTTAGCCGCATTGCAGGAGCGAATCCTCGTACTAGATGGCGCGATGGGCACGATGATCCAGGCGCTTGCCCTTGATGATGCGTCCTATCGGGGGACCCATTGGGCGGATCATCCGGTTGACCTTCAGGGCAACAACGACCTTCTTAACCTCACCCAGCCCGAGGCAATCAAGGAGATTCATCTTGCCTATCTGCGCGCTGGCGCCGACATCATCAGCACCAATACATTCAATAGCACGGCTATCGCCCAAGACGATTATGCCCTCAGCGACGCAACACGGTCGCTCAATCGCGAGGGCGCTCGACTCGCCCGGGAAGCCGCGGACGAGGTTTCCGCGGAAACTCCGCACCGCCGACGCTTTGTCGCAGGGATTCTGGGGCCCACCCCAAGAACCGCATCGATTTCTCCCGATGTCAACGACCCGGGGGCTCGCAATATTTCATTTGATCAGCTCGCTGCTGACTACACACAAGCGGCAATTACCCTCATCGAAGGCGATGTCGACTTACTCATGATCGAGACCGTGTTTGACACGCTTAACGCCAAAGCAGCCACATTTGCCTGCGAGGCCGCCATGCAAGCAACGGATATAAGGCTGCCCCTCATGGTCTCTGCCACCTTCCCCGACACCAGCGGGCGGCTACTGTCTGGTCAAACTCCCGAGGCCTTCTGGCATGCGATATCCCACGCAAAACCGCTCATCGTGGGGAGCAACTGCGGACGTCGGTTCAAGGAGGTTAGACCCTTTCTCGAAACGCTGTCACAAACCATAGAGTGCTACTTCAGCGCTCATCTCAATGCAGGGTTACCCAACGCCTTCGGTGACTACGACGAAACACCCAGCGAAATGCAGGAGGACTTCACCGAGTTTGCACAGCGGGGTTACCTCAATCTCGCCGGGGGCTGCTGTGGAACAACGCCAGAACACATTAAAGCTATTGCCTCTGGGGTCGCCGAGATGGCGCCTCGCCAACTCCCCGAGGCATCGCAAGACACCCACTTGAGCGGCCTTGAAGCATTCAGCTTCGCTGGAAAAAACTTCGTCAACATCGGCGAGCGCTGTAATGTGACCGGGTCGGCAAAGTTCAAACGACTCATCCTAGACGACAACTTTAGTGAAGCCCTCGATGTGGCTCGTCTTCAAGTCGAGGATGGCGCTCAAATCATTGATATCAACATGGATGAGGGCATGCTCGATGCTCAGTCGGCAATGACCCGCTTTTTATCGCTGGCGGCGGCGGAACCCGACATCTGCAAAGTGCCTTTTATGGTTGATGCATCAGCATGGCCAGTCATCGAGGCCGGTCTAAAGTGCATCCCGGGAAAGGCTGTGGTCAACTCGATTAGCTTGAAGGCGGGTCAAGAAGAGTTCCTCGCCCAAGCGTCGCTATGTCAGCGATACGGAGCCGCCGTTGTTGTAATGGCGTTCGATGAAGACGGTCAGGCTGATACGCTTGATCGAAGGAGAGCCATTTGCCAGCGTAGCTATAACCTGCTGGTCGAGCGACTTGATTTCAATCCCAGCGACATTATTTTTGATCCCAACATCTTTGCGATCGGCACGGGCATCGAAGCCCACGATAACCACGCCGTAGATTTCATCGAAACAACACGCTGGATCAAACGTGCTTTGCCGGGCGCGAAAGTATCGGGCGGTGTATCCAATGTTTCTTTCTCATTCCGCGGCAATAACCCTGTGCGCGAGGCCATTCATTCGGTTTTTCTATTCCATGCCATCAATGCCGGGTTGGATATGGGGATCGTGAATGCCGGACAGCTCGCCGTTTATGACGAGTTGCCAGTCGATTTGCGCGATGCGGTAGAAGACCTGGTTTTAAACCGCCGTCCTGACGCCACCGAGCGCCTGCTGGACATGGCGCAAGGCCTGCAGGGTACAGGCTCTCAGGGCCGACAAGAGGACCTCACTTGGCGAGATCAGCCGGTGGCAAAGCGGTTAGAACACGCCCTCGTCAAAGGAATAACCACCTACATTGAAGCCGATACCGAGGAGGCCCGCGCACTCGCTGCCAAACCCATTCAGGTCATTGAAGGCCCTTTGATGGATGGCATGAATATCGTGGGAGACCTCTTTGGTGAGGGCAAGATGTTTCTGCCCCAAGTCGTAAAGTCCGCTCGAGTCATGAAACAGGCCGTCGCCTACCTCCAACCGTTCATTGAGGCTGAGAAGGCCGAGGGGAAGCCCAGCAGCAATGGCAAAATCCTGATGGCAACGGTCAAAGGGGACGTACACGATATCGGAAAAAACATTGTCGGCATCGTTTTGCAGTGCAACAACTTTGAAATTATCGATCTGGGAGTCATGGTGCACTGTGAAGAGATCTTGCGCGTGGCCCAAGAAGAGCGGGTTGACATCATCGGCTTGTCGGGACTAATCACCCCCTCCCTCCAGGAAATGGCGCATGTGGCCACTGAAATGCAGCGTCTCAATTTCAACATCCCGCTGATGATTGGCGGGGCTACCACGTCGAAAGCCCACACCGCGGTAAAAATCAGTCCCGCCTATAACAATAACGGTGTGATTTACGTACCCGATGCTTCGCGTAGCGTATCGGTCGCTACCAAGCTCATGGGAACTGACCAAGAAAAATTCGTCCTTGGCACACAGGAGGAATATGCCGACATAGCGGAGCGAGTGGGCCGACGAAAAGCCAAGCGGCAGCGGCTTTCCTACGCTGACGCAGTTGCCCGCAGATTTGACGGCGGCTGGGATGATTACGTGCCGCCAACACCGCGCTTTACCGGGGTAAAACTGATCGAAGACTACCCGCTTGAAGAGGTAATCCCTCTCATCGACTGGACGCCCTTTTATATTACCTGGGATCTGCACGGAAAATTTCCTGCCATCTTGGAAGATCCGGTTGTTGGCGAGCAAGCAAAACTGCTGTTTGCTGACGCACAGGCCATGCTGCAAAAAATTGTGGAAGAGCGCTGGCTTGATCCAAAGGCTGTGGTGGGGTTTTGGCGGGCACAGCGAAAGGACGGCGACGACATCATCCTTTACGGCGACCAGAATGAATTGTTAGCAACGCTTCATCACCTTCGCCAACAGATGGAGAAGCGACCGGGGGAGCCCAACCTGTCGCTGGCTGATTATATTGCGCCCGAGCAAGGACCCAACGACTTTTTAGGGGGGTTTTGCGTCACCGCAGGACATGGTGTCGCCGAACGCGCCGACACCTACGAGAAGAATCACGATGATTACAACGCGATTATGCTCAAAGCGATAGCCGATCGGCTCGCTGAGGCCATGGCAGAACATTTGCACCAACAGGTTCGTGTTGACCTTTGGGGTTATGACGAGACCGAATCCCTGAGTCGGGAGGAGCTCATCAGGGAACGCTACCGAGGAATCCGCCCGGCACCTGGCTATCCTGCCTGCCCAGATCACACAGAGAAAAGCACCCTATTCCGACTTTTGGACTGTGAGGCCAACTGTGGGGTATCACTCACCGATTCGTTCGCCATGTTACCCACTGCGACCGTTGGGGGCTGGTATTTCGCGCACCCTGAAGCCAAATACTTTTCCGTTGGCACCATAGAGATGGACCAGGTTGATTCGCTCGCGGCAAGAAAATCCATGTCAGCCTCAGACCTAGCCTCGTGGCTGGCGCCGGTTCTGGATTAATTTTTCAGCCGACACATGGCGGCTGGAGCTCCTGCTTGGGGTATAGTTGTCCCCCACCCCGCACGACGCGACCGCAAAATGGTTAAGCCACTAGGACCCAAAATTCAAGATCCCAAGGAGACCCAAACGCGTCTGAAAAATCTGCTGCAAAGCGTCCTAGCCGCGGCACTAGGAGTTCAGAGTAATAAAAATCGGGAACGCGATTTTAAGGAGGGTAACCCCGGCGCCTTTATCATCGCCGGCGTGCTCTTCACCGCGGTATTTGTTGCCAGCGTTCTGGTCGTGGTCCAACTTGTGCTGAACGGTTAGATCTCAAGGGCACTCCCATCGTGCCTTGCCCTCACGCGGGCATCCCGGACAGATAAACGTAAGCCCAAATAACGGCGACCGAAATGACGATGACTGCGGCCAAGCCGTCCGCAGCATCATCCGACATATTACTTTTAGCCATAAAAAAACTCCAAATTGGTATAGAAAGGCTATATAAAATCCGCGCATATTGTGAAATAAAGCGGGCTCCAAAGTAAACCCCCAGGACCGACCGTGTACCAATATCAACCGCAAGATCGGCAGCTCGTGCACGATCGCGTTAGGCAGTTCAAAGATCAAACCGAGCGTTATCTATCGGGCCAGCTGACGGAAGAAGCGTTCCGCCCACTGCGTCTCCAAAACGGTCTCTATCTCCAACGACAGGCGCCAATGTTACGGATCGCCGTTCCCTATGGATTGCTCAACAGCAAGCAGCTACGGCAACTCGCTTCGATCAGTCGGCGTTACGACCGAGAATATGCCCACGTCAGTACACGCCAAAATTTCCAACTCAACTGGCCAACACTCGAGTCTGTGCCAGCGATCCTAGCGGAGCTCGCGGAAGTCGACATGCACTGTATTCAGACCAGCGGCAACTGCATTCGCAATACCACAACCGATGCCCTGGCCGGCGTGGCTGCGGACGAACTGATTGATCCCAGACCGGTTTGTGAATTGATCCGCCAATGGTCGACTCTCCATCCTGAATTTGCCTACCTCCCCCGAAAATTTAAAATTGCAGTGAGTGGAAGCCGCCAAGACCGAGCCGCAATTTATGCGCACGACATCGGCATTGCTCTTTGCGAGCGCGAGGGCGCACTAGGCTTTCGCGTGCTGGTCGGTGGTGGCTTGGGACGCACCCCAGTCATCGGGAGCGAACTCGAACCCTGGCTGCCAATACGGCACTTAATCTCCTATCTCGAAGCGATCCTCCGGGTCTATAACGCGCTGGGGCGTCGGGATAACAAATACAAAGCGCGCATCAAAATTCTGTTGCGCGCAATGGGTATGAGCGCTTTTCGCGCAGCAGTTATGCGGGAATGGTCTTCGCTGAGGGATGGAGAGCAAACGATAACGGATGAGCAACTCGCGCGCCTTGGCGTTCATTTTTCACCCCCGCCATACAAAAAAAACCTAGCCCGTAATGACTTGCCAGGAGACCCGCTCTTTCAAAGATGGCTCGAACTGAATACCCATGCACACAAGCAGCAGGGGTACAGAGCGGTAACGGTTGTACTCAAGGGTCATGGCCACGCACCCGGTGACATCACCGCCGACCAGATGGAGTGGCTTGCTGGTCTCGCCGACGATTTCAGCTTTGGCCAACTGCGCACCACACACGAGCAGAATATAGTGCTGGCAGATGTCGAGGAACAGCACCTTCACTCACTGTGGAAAGCCCTGCAGGCTCGCGGCCTCGCTAAATCCTACGCCGGCATGCTCACCGATCTGATTAGCTGCCCGGGCGGCGATTTTTGCTCGCTGGCCAATGCGCGCTCTTTGCCTGTAGCCGCTGCAATCCATCAGCGCTTTGAGGATGCCGACTACCTCTATGACTTAGGACCCATCGATTTGAATATATCGGGCTGTATGAATGCTTGCGGTCACCACCATATTGGTCATATCGGTATTCTCGGCGTTGACAAGAAAGGCGAGGAGTTTTTTCAGGTTTCTGTCGGCGGTCGTCAAGGCAATAGCGCAAAGATAGGGACGATTCTAGGTCCCTCATTCAGTGCGTCCGAGATACCCGAGGTCATCCAGAAGCTCTTAACTACCTATCTACAACACCGCCAACCCGAAGAGCTATTTATTGAGACCTGTGACCGGATTGGCGTAGCCCCGTTTAAGGAAGCCGTTTATGTCTCTTAAGCTCCAATACGAGCAAGATCCTGTCGGGTATAACCCCGACGAAACCCAACCTGCGGCCAATGATTCCCAGCCGCCGACAACCCAGAGACTCGAAGAGTGGCTCGCTAACCCAACCGGATCTCAAGTTACCCTAACCACAGGAGACGATCCCGAGGTTCTCGCAAGCAGTCTGCTCTCGATCACCCACATTGCTATTGAGTTTCCCGACATCACCGATGGGCGCGGCTTTAGCCTCGGTCGACGCCTCAGAAATATGGGTTATACCGGGCCATTGAGGGCAACAGGGAATTACGCGACCGATCAGTTACAATATTTACATCGGTGCGGGTATGACTGCTTTGATCTCCCCGCCGGAGTCACCATAGAGTTGGCCACCAAATTACTCGGCTCCATCTCTGTGGCCATGCAGGCCTCGACGATCTCAGAGAGGCAGGTTGCTTTCAACGTGAGGTGAATTATGGAAATGAGCGGCATCACTTTCACCTTTGCCGCTATTTTCCTTGGCGCCGCCCTCCTTGCGTCCCTGGCGCTCTATACACGACAACCCATCATCATTGCCTATATTGCGCTAGGCGCGCTGCTGGGCCCCTATGGGGGTGGCGTCATCACGGATGTGCAACTGGTCAACGATGCAGGTCACGTCGGGATCATCTTTCTGTTGTTCTTACTGGGATTAGACATGCAGCCCCGGGCGCTGCTGAACAGTTTGCGTGCGTCCTCCGTTGTGGCGATTTTGAGCTCGGCCGCCTTTGCACTTATCGCCGGAGGGATCGCCCTCCTTTTTGGCTTCTCCAATACAGATGCTGTCGTTATTGCCGCCGCGCTCATGTTTTCTTCCACGATTATCGGTATTAAATTACTCCCCACCACCGTGCTACACCATCGGCATTTAGGCGAGGTGTTGGTGGCCCTACTCCTGTTTCAGGACTTAATGGCAATTGTCCTGCTCGTGACGTTGCAAAGTGCAGGAGGCCCAGGAGATCTCAGCTCAGTCGTGCAGCCCCTGTTGATGTTGCCGCTCCTCGGAGCGGGCTGTTGGGGACTGGTTCGCTTTGCACTCATCCCGCTTATCAGTCGTTTTGACCGCTACCACGAGTACATTTTTTTGCTGTCAGTCGGATGGTGTCTGGGCATAGCTGAGATCGCCCTACTGCTCGGCCTCAGCGCTGAAATTGGTGCGTTCATGGCCGGTGTTGCCGTCGCCACCAGCCCTATTGCTCAGTACATCGCCGTGAGCCTGAAGCCCCTCAGAGATTTTTTCTTGGTGATCTTTTTCTTCGCCGTGGGCGCGCAGTTCAATCTGTCTACGCTACCTACGGTGATTGTGCCGGCACTTGTCATCGCTGCAGCACTTTTGCTGCTCAAACCGGTGATTTATCACGCGCTGTTAAGGGGCGTAAGCGAATCGCACAAACTCGCCTGGAATTTGGGCTTCCGACTGGGGCAGTGCTCCGAGTTCGCTTTGCTCATCGGCATGGTAGCGCTTGAAAGAGGCCTCTTGACCATCACGGGCGCCACGCTTATCCAAGCCGCTACAATTGTGACGTTGCTAGCCTCAAGCTATCTCGTGGTGTTCAATTTCCCGACGCCCATTGCGATAAAAGACGAACTGCGGCGCGATTGACCCGTCAACTTAGAGGTCATAGCCCCTCAGAGGTCATAGCCCCTCAGAGGTCATAGCCCCGCTCATCGTGCAGTACCAGATCGAGACCAATGGTCTCTTCTTCCTCTCCTACGCGCAGGCCCACAACAGAATCAACAACCTTGAGCACAATCCAGCTGGCGATCGCCGTGTAGACAAAGGTTGCAACAACCGCAACCCCCTGAATCGCCATCTGCCCGCCAATCGAGGTAACGCCATCGGAGAATCCATTGCCGCTAAACAAGCCGAGGTTGGGCGCGCAGAAAACCCCAGCCAACATCATACCGAGCATGCCTCCCACACCATGGACTGGAAACACATCAAGACTGTCATCAATCTTGAGCCGGTTTTTGAGGGTAATCGTCGCGAAGTAACAAATCACACCGGCCGAGAGCCCAATCACAACAGCGGCGGCAGGTCCTACAGAACCCGATGCGGGAGTAATGGTGCCTAGACCGGCAACCATCCCTGTGACAATACCGAGCACTGAGGGTTTCCCGTGTCGCAGCCATTCCATCGTCATCCACGCAAGCGAGCCGCACGCCGCTGAAAGATGTGTAACCAGCATGGCCATCGCTGCGCTCTGGTCCGCGGCGACGGCAGAGCCCGCGTTAAAGCCGAACCATCCGACCCAAAGCATGCCGGCTCCGGTAACTGTCATGGTCAGGTTGTGAGGGGGCATAGCAACACTGCCGAACCCACGTCGCGGTCCCATCATCGTTGCCGCCATCAGCGCTGCCACCGCCGCGGTAATATGCACGACCGTCCCTCCGGCAAAGTCCTGAACACCCATAGCGCCCAGCCAACCACCGCCCCACACCCAGTGACAAATAGGGGCATAGACCAAGAGCAACCACGCCGTGCTGAACAGCAACATCGCCGAAAAACGCATGCGCTCTGCAAAGCCGCCAACAATCAGTGCCGGCGTGATGATGGCAAATGTCATCTGGAACATCACAAACAAGGTATCGGGAATCGATCCGTTGACGCCATCCATCGTGATCTGCGCCAAAAACAGATTGCCGAAATCACCAATCCAAGGGCCCTGCTCAACTCCGGCTGAACCGAAGGCAATCGTGTAGCCCGCCACAAACCAAACCACAGACATCAGCGCAGTCAGCGCAAAGCACTGCATCAAGACCGACAAAACATTGCGAACCCTGACTAGTCCCGCATAGAACAGTGATAGACCGGGGATAGTCATAAACAACACCAACGCCGTCGCAGTAAGCAACCACGCGGTGTCTGCAGAAGAAATTTCAGCGGCGGCTGCCGGCAACGGCGCCAAGGCCAACAGTGGAAGGACGGCCTTCAGGGGTGTTTGGGTTATTAGCTTACGAAACATGGCTGCGGACTACCTCTCACTGGATCAATAATGGCTCCCGCCGCCGACACTGGCGTCACGGGCACGGTTACATTGAGAACTTAAGTGTGCCACATCCTTGCGCATTTCGCAGGTCGCTTCTATGCTTCGCAGCTCTTCCCGGACCCATGTCGTCACCCTTATTCGACCAAGGTATGTCTATGTTGCGCTGTCTTTCTTTAGCATTCATTTTCATCTGCTCCGCATACTCCTTCGCAGAAACAGCTGATTCGAGCACTGTCGGGCCAAGATCGGTTATCTTGCTGATTGGCGACGGATTTGACGACCAGCACGTGACCATGGGGCGTAACTATCTCGTGGGACCTGACGGCACATTACTGCTCGATTCTCTGCCCATTCGTGGAGCCGTGCAGGTCCAGACGGTAGCGCCCGAGGGTGGGTGGTCCTATGTCGCGGACTCGGCGAATACCGCGACATCACTCGCCACAGGCGTGATTACAAATATTGGCCGAGTTGGTACAGGCCCCGAGGACCAAGACCTCAAAACTATTCTGGAAATGGCCGCCTCGGCGGGGTACCGAACCGGAGCTGTCAGCACCTCCTCGGTCACTGACGCAACCCCGGCGAGCTTTATGGCTCACGTCAGCCAGCGGGTTTGTGAAGGGCCTGAGACCATCCTCGGCGGCGAAAAATACGGTCTCCCTTTCGAGGGTTGTCCACTCGATGCTCGAGGCGCCGGTGGGCCGGGCTCCATCGCAGAGCAAATCATGGCTTCCCCCGTCGACGTAGTCCTAGGGGGCGGTCTTCTGTATTTCTCGGAAACTCTCCCGGGAACGGCGACCCGCGTACTCGACACCGCGGCCGCCCACAACGCACAAGTCATCACGGCGGCCGAACAGCTGCGCCAACCTCTCCCAAGCGACGCTCGGCTCATCGGTCTGTTTGCACCTGAGCACCTGCCCGTGCGACTGCAGGGCGAGAACAAGCGCATTGCCGAGCAGCCCAACCCCTCCTGGTTAAACTACCTGGACTGGCGACTGGGCAGCGTCGAGCAACCCCTCCCCATGACATGCGAGCCCAATACCGATTATGGCGCGACCCCCTCGCTGGCCGAACTAACCCGCGTCGCTATCGAGCGGCTAAGGGAAGGCGGGGACAAAGGGTTCTTTCTAATCATCGAATCCGCCTCGATCGATAAACAAAGTCACTCCAGGAACCCCTGCGGATCAATAGGCGAAATCGAACAATTAGAGGAAGCGTTGGCCGTCGCCTTGGCCCACGCAGCGCGCTACGAAAATACCATGGTACTGGTCACCGCCGATCATGCCCAAGCGGCGCAAATCATTCCTGAGCCGAGCCTCTTTGATGACATTCCCGTACCCGTGTACTCGCCTGGCCATGTGGCTCGGATTACCTTGGACGATGGGTCAATCATGGCTATTAATTACGCGACCAACAGTTTTAAGAGCGAGGAGCATACGGGCGCCAACGTGCCTTTGTTTGCCAATGAAGCGGCGAGGGACTATGTCTCTGCCTATATGCGCCAGCAGGATATTTTTCGGGCAATGCAACAGTTCTTGGGTCTTGAAAACGACTGAGAGCCAAGATGGCGCGAGCACTCTGGCAACCCATTATTAAGACACAAGAACGGAAACCATGTGATGAGTTTATCGACAATCAACGGACAGCAAGTATCGAAAATCTGCTTGGGCACAATGACCTGGGGGCAACAAAACACTGAAGCTGAAGCCCATGACCAGATAAGCTTTGCGCTCGATCACGGCATTAATTTCATGGATGCCGCCGAAATGTACCCAGTACCGCCTCGTGCGGAAACTCAGGGCCTCACGGAAACCTACATCGGTAGCTGGTTCGCGAAAACCGGTCAACGCGACAAGTGGACCCTCGCAACGAAAGCAACAGGCCCGCGGGAAGAGTTTGGATTTTTACGAAATGGACCCAACTTTTCCAAAGCCCATCTCACCGAAGCGGTTGAAGGGAGTCTGCGTCGCCTCCAAACAGAAACCATAGACCTATACCAACTGCACTGGCCGGAACGACCCACTAACTGCTTTGGGTATCGCGGCTACAGCCACATGGAGTACGACCAGTGGACGCCGCTGGAAGATGTCCTCCAGACGATAGATGAACTGATAAAAAGCGGGAAAATTCGTGGCTTTGGCCTGTCTAACGAGACGCCTTGGGGAGTCATGAAGTTTCTTCAAATTGCCGAGCAGGAGGGTCTCCCCAAGATTCAGTCTATTCAAAACCCCTACAGCCTGTTGAATCGATCCTTCGAAGTTGGGTTGGCTGAGGTAGCCCACCGAGAAGATGTGGGCTTGCTGGCCTATTCGCCACTGGCGATGGGCCTACTCAGCGGCAAGTATCGCAACGGCGCCAAACCCGAGGGATCTCGGCTTAGCCTCTTCGAACGATTTGATCGCTACAGCAGTGCCACAACATGGGAGGCCACCGAGAAGTATTGTGCCCTCGCCGAAGCACATGACCTGAATCCCGCCCAGATGGCACTAGCATTCGTCAATACAAGACCTTTTGTGCTGAGCAATATTATCGGCGCCACTAGCCTAGCGCAGCTGAAGCAAAACTTGGAAAGCATGCAGGTCGCGTTGTCCCGTGAGGTTCTGTCGGGGATCAAGGAGATTCACAAAGCACTCCCCGACCCCGCTCCCTAAAGGTTGATCCAACTGTTCAGCGAACGCAGTCGAAAGTCGGTCTCTCGCCACCTCAACACCACGCTATCCGGAAGTATCTCGATGACGACGAGGCCGTCAACTCGTTGCCCTGCCTGGATCCGCTGGCCATTCAATACCACCGCCGGTTGCTCTGCCTGCCAGTCGTGCTGGCTGTATAAAATACTGGGGATCTGATCCTTTTGCTGCTGGGACAGATTTTCAAGTAGCGGCACCGGATGGTCTATCAGCGTCTTCTCGCCCAGTGCGCGCTGGGCTCGCTCAAGGACCGCCTCAATATCGATGGGCTGCTCCCGAGCAAATGATGCATCGAGAGCTTCTTCCGCCCCCGGTTTAGTCTGGGTCGCCGCCGCGCTCTCCCCCTGGTCTGTGCGCACCAATTTGGATGCATCCTCGGTCTGTTCGCTCTGACCAGGAACCTTTGCTACTTGATCCGAAGTACTTGCCCTGCGATACAGTGCGGCGATATCGGCCCCATCACCGCTACCTCGTTCGGGTTTAGCGGCCAGTTGTGGGTCGGCCAAAAAGACTGACGATGCCCCAGACCCCCTAATTGCAGGATCGGGTGATAACTCGATCGGGGCTTTGACGAGGGCCGCGGCTGCCGACTTGGGCCGGTCGACATCAGCATCCCCCGTCCACAGCTTTCCCGCAAGCGCGCCACCCAAGGCTACCCCAAACACAATGCCAACCAAGACCAGCGCGCCCATTAACCTCGTTCTGGACCGGAGGATGCCGGTCGCTGCTGGCTGCTCGTTTGTCCGCCCATCCGGCGTCATCCGGTCGGCCTGTGGGCCCTCTATGCCCTCGGCCTTCTTTAGCGCGTCAAGTATGATCGACATTACTCAAGGTCTCGAAGCCGTTCGGCGCGTTGTAGCCGATCCACCGGCAACAAGGTGTCGCCGAGAGCCTCACTCAAAGCCAAAAGTGTCTCCTCACCTACAACCCCATCAGCGAGCAGGCCACGGGCTTGCTGAAACAGCTTCACTCGCTCCTCCAACAGCGGCGTAAATGAATCAAAGGCTATGGGTTCCTCCTGCCCATCGAGTAGCGCAAAGAGTTTTGCAACCTCGGCAACGGCACCGCCGCTGTCCCCTCGCTGCAACGGTTGGTTCCATCCGCGGGGTGCCCGCCACAGAAAGCGATAGCCACCCGTCCAGTGGTCTGCCAGTACCATGAGGGGGATTTCCCGCAAGCCTTGCGCGGTCATGACCCAGGCAGATCTGTCAGTAAATGCCACCACCAAAATACTGGCTGAAAATTTATCAGCGGTTCGCGCCTCAAGAGCGACGGCACGATTTAAGGTAATGAGTGCATCCCAGGTGTCGCTGTTCTCCCGTGAGCACTTTATTGGCAGCGATGCCTCAGCCCGACAGACTGCCGGATCAACCGGCTCATCAAGCAAAAGACGCCACAGCCACCGATTCGCTAAGTCGTTGGCGACGAGGAATTCTCCCCCTGTGGTGGCGAAACCAGTGTCTTTTCCTGCCGTCGTCGTTGCCGATGCATCCGTCGGCGGAGGACTCACGCCGTCAGCAGGCTGTTGGTAGAAATGCGACAGGAGGAAGCCCAGCGATGCCGCAAAGGCTATTGAAGCAATCACGCCAAGCGCCACTTTTGCAGGACTCGAGCCGCTGCGCCCCTCGGCCTTCGTAAGCCCCAGCACCTCATTCGCCGCCGACTTCACCAATTGCCGATTGATTCGGCGCTGCTCCTTGCCGTAAGCGCCCAGCAAAACGCGCTCACAGACAAGATTTATAAGACGCGGCACGCCACCGGTTTGCCTGTGTACTTCACCGACAGCAGCAGGCGCAAACAGTTCATAGCCCTCGGGCAAGCCGGCAATCGACAGGCGGTGCTTGATATAGGCGCCCGTCTCCTGACGGCTGAGTGGCTCTAGATTGTAGCGCGCCGTGATCCGCTGATTGAGCTGCCGCAATTCTGGACGCGCGAGTTTTTCCGCTAATTCTGGCTGCCCGATGAGAATAATCTGCAGCAGTTTTTCCTCATCGGTCTCCAAATTCGTCAGCAGACGGATTTGCTCGAGCACGTCAAAGCCAAGGTGCTGCGCCTCGTCAATCATTAGCACCGTTTTCCGCCCGCGGGCGAAGTTTGCCAACAAAAATTGGTGCAATGCATCAGTCAAGGTCTTAAGGCTTGCACTATCGCCGGGATAGTCGATGGCAAACTCGTCACATACCGTGGCCAACAGCTCGACGGCACTCAGCGCAGGGTTGAGCACAATGGCGAGATCCGCATTGTCGGGAAGCTGTGTGAGCAGGGCGCGATTGATTGTAGTCTTGCCAGTGCCCACCTCACCGGTAAGCAAGATAAAACCACCACCACTACCCACCCCGTACAACAAATGCGCGAGCGCATCACGATGCCGGGCACTCATGAACAAAAAACGGGGATTGACCGAAATCGAAAATGGCGATTCCTTGAGGCCAAAATAATTCTTATACATCTCGGACAATAAGGCGCTTAGGCAAACAAGACCGTGGAGAGCTTGTCACAGAACCCGCCGAGCAGGAAACATACTTGAAAGGACAAAAAACATACTGTAAGTTCAAATCTGCCTGAGCCAAACCCTCGTAACCGGAGCTCGTTCACCAAAAACCCCACCTGGAGACACCACATCATGGCCCTGCCACCCATACTGCAACAGCTCCGACTCCCGATCGTGGGCTCACCGCTTTTCATTATCTCCAACCCCGATTTAGTGATCGCACAGTGCAAGGCCGGGATTGTAGGATCCTTTCCTGCGCTCAACGCAAGGCCAGAACCGGTACTGGAGGAATGGTTACTGCGTATTACGGAAGAGCTCGACCGGCATAATCAGGAAAATCCCGATTCGCCTGCAGCGCCATTTGCGGTCAATCAAATTGTTCACGGGTCAAATTCCCGTCTCGAGTATGACGTGGAAATGTGCGTCAAATATAAAGTCCCGATCATGATCACGTCGCTGGGCGCGAAAGAGTGGGTGAATGACGCAGCACACAGCTACGGGGGCATTACCCTCCACGACATCATCAACAATCGTTTCGCAAGAAAAGCCATTGAGAAAGGCGCTGATGGCCTCATCGCGGTAGCCACGGGGGCCGGAGGGCACGCGGGCACCCAATCACCCTTTGCTCTTGTTCAAGAAATTCGGGAATGGTTCGATGGGCCACTGCTATTGTCTGGGTCAATTGCTACTGGAGACGCCGTGCTCGCCGCCCAGGCTATGGGCGCGGACTTGGCGTACATTGGCTCGGCTTTTATCGCCACTGACGAAGCCAACGCCGACGAGGCCTACAAGAAAGCCATTGTGGACTGTGGCGCCGACGATATCGTGTACAGCAACCTGTTCACCGGCGTGTGGGGCAACTACCTGCGACCTTCTATCGAATCGGCGGGGCTGGACCCCGACAATCTTCCGGTTAGTGATCCGGCAGCGATGAACTTCGGCTCGGGCGGCAACACCGACGCAAAAGCCTGGAAAGATATCTGGGGATCAGGACAGGGCATTGGAGCCATCAAAACAAAAGGACCGGCGGCCGACTACGTCGATAATCTCTATCGCGAGTATCAGGCCGCTCGCGCACGAGTGCTAGCCGCATGACCGACAGTAACAAGATCCCGCGCGACCCCGAGGATGACTTTTGCGACGAAATCGTCAAAGCACGTCAAGCGTTTATCGAAGAACAGACGGGGGCCACTCTCAATCATTCAAAAGCGTATTCCTATGATCCGCATGTGATGGCGGGCAACATAGAAAACCTGTGGGGAGTCGCGCAAATACCCATTGGTGTTGCCGGGCCGCTGTTAATTGATGGCGAGCACGCCCATGGGGAGTTTTATGTGCCGATGGCGACCGTCGAGGGCACGATGTTGGCCAGCTACAACCGGGGCATGAAAGTCATTCGTGAAGCTGGCGGCGTCAAGACGACCGTTTCCGCGGAGTCAATGCAGCGGGCGCCGATCTTCATTTTTTCTGACGCCCGCGAAGCGCGAGATTTTCAGCTATGGCTGCGGGCCAACTTCGATGCCATCAAGGAACAGGCAGAGAAAACTACGTCGATTGGAAAGTTGTTGGAAATTGAGAATTACCATTTCCATAACTACATCGCGACTCGCTTTGACTACTCCACAGGTGATGCCGCCGGGCAGAATATGACCAGTCGGGCTACCTTTTTCGCCTGTGAATGGATCAGAGAAAATTACCCAGGGAGCATGCGTAATTACATGCTGTCTGGGAATTTTGATACCGAAAAGAAAACCTCTGCGGTCAATATGTTGAAGGGAAGAGGCAGACGAGTCACTGCGGAGATCACCATCCCACGACAGGTCCTGATGGAGAACCTGCGCATAGCCCCCGAGCCCATGGTTTACGGCTATCAAATTTCAACATTGGCCTCTTTTGTAGCAAACAGCTCAAGCAACGCAAGCCACCCCGCGAACGGCCTTGCGGCACTTTACCTTGCTACGGGGCAGGATATCGCCAATATCGGCGAGTCCAATCAGTGCACGACCTATCAGCGGGTCACACGCGAGGGAGACCTGTATTTTTCGATCACCCTACCCTCCATTATTCTCGCCAGCTACGGTGGTGGCACCAACCTCCCGACCCAGCGGGAGTGTCTTGAAATGATGGACTGTTACGGACAGGGAAAGGCACTCAAACTTTGCGAAATAGCGGCTGGATTGGTAGTCGCCGGGGAATTATCCCTCGGTGCGGCGACCCGCATCGACAAGGCGACGCGCACCAACGAGTGGGTAGATGCCCACGAGCGGCTTGGACGCAATCGCTGAGACACATCGCTCTGACGCCGCCACACTCGACTGAGCACCACCACTAAAATGTCGCTTGGGCCCTTTCACTCTCTGCTATAGTCAATGCCAGAGGTGATCTATGAAATTCAAGCGATCCGCCATAGGTGGATTATTAGCTCTGCTCTTGCTTGCGGCCCCAGCGGTTGGAGAGGACTTAGGCGTCATGGCGCCCGGTTTTTCACTCCCGGCCATCGCCAATGCCACAGGCACCATCGACTTGGACGCCTTGCGTGGAGACGTTGTTTATGTCGACTTCTGGGCATCCTGGTGCGGCCCCTGTAGGCTCTCACTTCCAGCGCTGGATGGGCTCTATCAAGAGCTAAAAGACCAAGGTCTTCGGGTTGTTGCGGTGAGTGTAGATGTCGTCGAGGAGGATTCTCTGGACTTTCTCGAGCGCTATCCTGTGACCTACCCCGTCGCGATAGATACCACTGGCGATACCGCTCGATCCTTCGCGGTCAATGGCATGCCCTCCGGCTATCTCATTGACCGCTCTGGCGCGGTGCATTCTGTGCACGTGGGTTTCAAGCGAGGCGATGAAGAACCATTACGCCTTGAAATCTTGGAGCTTCTTGCACCGTGAAAACCGTTGTACTCAACATAGCGCTTTTCATGTTGCCCCTTTGGCTTCACGGCTGTACCGCCATAGAACCGGTATCTGCTTGGGAACGAGGCTACCTCGCTGACCCCGCGATGCAGTGGGACCGGGGTAAACGTGAGGCTAAATTTGCAGGGCATGTCTACACGAGCAAAGAAGCCTCATCGGGGGGAGCCGGAGCCGCCGGTGGTGGTTGCGGCTGTAACTGAGAGATCGGTATGAGCAAGCTGATCATGTTGCGCACAGACTCGAGGCTCGTTAGATCACTCGGCGCAACCTTGACTGCACTACCTGCCTATCAGTCAGCGCTTGCCGATGCGCCGCCTGCCTTCACCGAGGTTGGCCTGCGCTACAGTCACTACAGCGAAGACAGCCTGCCCGAGGAACGCGTCATCTTTGGGTCCCCGTCTCGCTACGACATAGATGTTACCCAGCTCTGGATCGAAGCGCCGGTCGGCGGTGCTTGGTCGATCGCTCTTGACGTGCAAAACGATGCGATGAGTGGTGCCTCACCGTGGTTTGTCGGCTTGGGCCTCGACGGCGAGCCGGGCGTGATCATGAGCGGCGCAAGTATTGAAGATAATCGTGTGGAAGTCGGCGTAACCACTCGCTACTTTTGGGCTGACGGCAATGCCGGACTTGCGATTTCGCACTCCGAAGAGGATGACTACGAGGCCCTCTCCTTTGCTTTTGACGTGGCGTGGAACAGCGCCGACAACTCGAGAACATGGACCGCGAGTGCAAGTAGCTCAAATGACAACGTCAGCCCGGTAAAAGAGAGGATCCCGGTTTTTATTGATGAGGAATCTCTGAACACTCAGTCAATGTATTTTGGGGTGAGTCAAATTCTCTCCCAAACCAAGATAGTCCGCATTGGCCTTAGCTATACCCAAAGCGAAGGTTATCTTACAGACCCCTATAAATTTGCTGACCGCCGTCCCGACACCCACGACAAATGGACCCTGTCGGCGGGCTACCGGCAGTTTATGGTCAATATGGATGCCGCTTTGCAAGCGGACTACCGCTACTATCATGACGATTGGGGAACCGACTCGCATACAATCGAAATTGGCTGGCATCAAAATCTCGGGAAGCACGTTTTGGCGCCCTATTTACGCT
>Ga0181574_10001038_pt1 | contig 25953 bp, 25 predicted proteins | sample 101ome_24_FD_145600 | JGI IMG/M metagenome (GOLD analysis project Ga0181574, IMG submission 145600) | Coastal salt marsh microbial communities from the Groves Creek Marsh, Skidaway Island, Georgia - 101410AT metaG (spades assembly) | ecosystem: Environmental > Aquatic > Marine > Intertidal zone... | reverse complement strand
CCGGATTTTTCGGACGGATCAAGGGTACAATCACTGATTTCGGGAATGTCAGATAGCGCAGCAGATCAACTTCGATCACCGCTTTGACATTTGGGGCCGCGGCCACCGCTGCGGCCGCCTTTTGTGGGATATCGGTTTTTGGAAACGCCTTTAGCGTCACGACAACCTTGGCATTCGTTTCGCGCAAAATGGCGGCAATCTGATCTGCATCCAGCAACGGGTTGATGGGGTTTACAATCCCTGCAACAGCCCCACCCAAAACGGACAGTACCGTTTCCGTGGCATTTGGTAGGATATAGGCCACCACATCATTTGGCCCTACGCCCAAGGCGCGGAACATGTTGGCCGTTTGCGTGGTTTTTTGATGTAACTCATTCCAAGATAGCGTTTCGGCCTTATCCTTGGGTCCTGATGTCAGCTGATAGCTAATGGCAGGGCGCGATCCAAAATTATCCTTGGTCCGCGTCAACAGCTCATAAAGTGTGACAGGCACATCGCGTTCCGCCCATGTGCACTCTTCTTCCAAGGCCCGTGTGTCTTCTAATGACGCCCACTGCATTTGGCCATTCCTCCCTGTTTTTTTAGCTTTGTACAATGATGTAGAAAGGGGTGGAAAATCAAGCCAAATTTAAGTCGCCGTAAGGTTAACTTGGGTCAAATCCTGCTGTAAATTGCAACTTGGCCAAACGGGCATAAAGTCCCTGTTCCGCAATTAGACTGTCGTGCGTGCCTTGGGCGACGATTTTGCCCTGATCCATGACCAGAATGCGATCCGCCTTTTTCACGGTTGCCAAACGGTGCGCGATTACCAAGGTCGTGCGATCCGCCGATAGGTTTTCAACAGCCGCCTGAACCAAACGTTCGCTTTCTGCGTCCAAGGCGCTGGTTGCTTCATCCAGCAGCAGGATGGGTGCATCCCGCAGGATTGCGCGCGCAATGGCTATGCGTTGTTTTTGACCGCCCGACAACATCACACCGCGTTCCCCAACATAGGTGTCGTACCCATCAGGCAAGGCAGAGATGAAATCATGTGCCGCTGCGGCCTTGGCCGCGGCGATGACATCCGCGTCACTGGCCTCTGGACGACCAAAGCGGATGTTTTCCATGGCAGATACTGCAAAGATCGCTGAATCCTGTGGAACCAAGGCGATGTGTTGGCGAAAATCATGACGCGCCAGATCGCGCAAATTAACGCCATCAATGGTGATGCCCCCAAACTCTGGATCATAAAATCGCAACAGCATTTGCATAATGGTCGATTTCCCGGCACCAGAAGGACCGACAATCGCAACGGTTTCCCCTGCTCCCACATGAAACGCGACATCGTCCAGCGCAACGGTATTGGGGCGCTGTGGATAATGAAAAGTCACCGCGTCAAATGTAATGGCACCAGAAACAGGCGTAGAGAGGGTTTGGGGTGCAGTTGGGTCCTGAACCGTATCCTCGATCGAGAGCAATTCAACCAAACGTTCGGTTGCACCCGCGGCCCGTTGCAATTCCCCCCAGATTTCAGAGAGGGCCGCAACACCACCCGCGACCATTATGGAATAAATCAAAAACTGCACCAATGTGCCTGTGGTCATTTGATCGGTCCGCACATCATTTGCACCAATCCACAAAATACCCACTATACCTGTAAAGACCAAAAAGATCACAATCGCCGTCATCCATGCGCGTGCGGTGATCCGACGACGCGCCACGACAAAGCTTTTTTCAGATACATCATCAAAGGATTTGCGTGTCAGCGCCTCATGCGTGAAGGCCTGAACCGTTTGCACAGCCCCAAGGTATTCAGAGGCATTGCCCGAACTGTTTGCAATCCAATCTTGGTTTTCCTTGCTCAGCTTCCGCAAGCGACGTCCCAAGGTCAGAATTGGAATAATGACGGCGGGCACAATCAATAAAACCAAACCTGTCAGTTTTGCCGAGGTCAGCAACATCATACCCAACCCACCGACAAAGATTAGGAGATTGCGCAGTGCAATCGAAACCGATGATCCAATCACAGAAAGGATCAGTGTCGTATCCGTTGTAATGCGGCTAAGGACCTCGCCCGTTAGGATCGTTTCATAAAAACTTGGCCCCATTCCGATGACACGACCAAAGACGGCCTTGCGAATATCAGTCACAACCCGTTCGCCCAAACGCGTGACCAAAGAATAACGCACCGCTGTTCCCAGCGCCAAAAGGGCCGCAATCGCTATGGCTGCAACAAAATACTGATCCAGCAATCCAACCTGTTCCACATTAAAGGTGTCGATCACGCGGCGCACCGCCAATGGAAAGACCAGCGAAATCGAAGCCGTCAGAACCAAGGCAAGCAAGGCTGCAACCATTAGGCCGCGATAGGGCCGCAAAAACGGCCATAATGCGCGCAAGCTAGAAAGATTTTTGGATGTCGCGCGGTCGGCCGTATCGCTCATGTCTGCTCCGTAAATTCGTGTGGCCCTTAAACGCGAACGCCCCTTCAAGGTCAAGCGACGCGATCAGACTAGCGTCGAAATGCGCCGACTCACTTTCGTAATCAACACATCGAAATTTATTCCGTTGGGATAAAGAAGCACCCCTACGGATATAAATTTAAACTCACATTATTATCATTATGAACTTTATAGACCGAAGAATTAATTTTTCTCATTTTCAAGAATTAATATCCTTTTGAATGCTTCAAACTTTTGTGACCGAGGCACGAAGCGAGAGTTAGAAGGCGCAAAAAGCGACTAACTTTGCCCCTATATTGGGACAAAATCCAAAAATATTTGAATGTGTATGCGTTCTTGCTAATCTCACCTGCATGAAAACCTAGGAAAAGAAGCATCATGAAAACACTTTCAGTTTCGTTTTTCACGCTGATACTTTCGACATCATTTGCAATTTCAGACGGATGTGGCAGCCATGGAAAAGACACTGCAATGCAGTGTGAAGTGGGCCAAGTTTGGGATGACACCCTAAATGCCTGCGTAAACACAAGCGCATAAAGTACGACCGAAATACATTAAAACGGGCGCAAAACACACAATTACGACCTGCCACTGTCATGAAATGAACCTTGGAGCGGGTAGCGGGAATCGAACCCGCACCTTAAGCTTGGAAGGCTCTTATGATACCATTTCACCATACCCGCTCACCATTTACGTGGTGTAGTTCAGAGATTTTTGAACGTCAATAGAGCAACCCCAACAAAACCCTGAAAAATTGAAAATTTCGCGAAGGCCGAATTGCACGTTTTGAGCGATATCCTTGCAGCTCACACAATCTTAACCATATATTTAACATGATATTTAGTTATTAGTGTGTAAAATTACACATTTTAAAAATACATATAGAGGGAGTATTGTATGCTAGTACGGATTGGCGCAGTTGTTGCAACAACTCTTGGTCATGGAATACGCGAAACGATTGGATTATGCTCGCGCGATCCAACAATAAACAAAATCTGGACCCAGGGGCCCATTTTTCTGGTCACGCCCTGTTTTTCGGCCTAAGGCGCAGATATGCTAAATATGATCGAACATGGACAAGAACGGGCAAATCCGCCCCTATTGATTGTACACGGTCTTTATGGCTCTGCGCGCAACTGGGGCGTTATTGCAAAACGCTTGTCTGATCAGCACCACGTGATCGCCGTGGACCAACGCAATCACGGCGATAGCCCATGGTTTGACACACATTCTTACATCGACATGGCCAATGATCTGATCACGGTTGCGCAGCATCTTGGCCGCCCGTTGAACGTGGTTGGCCATTCCATGGGGGGCAAGGCCGCGATGGTTATGGCGCTGATGCGCCCAGATTTGGTTAATCGCCTTTTGGTGGCGGACATAGCGCCCATCGCCTACGGGCACGATCAGTCCCAATATATTCAGGCCATGCAAGCGGTGGATTTAACGCGTGTGCACAAACGATCAGACGCCTTTGAACAACTGGCCGAAACAGTTGAGGACACAACGCTACAATCGTTTTTTGCCCAATCATTGGATGTTGCAGCAAAACGGTGGAAATTGAATTTGGATGTCTTGGGGCGCGATATGCACCACATTTTGGGCTTCCCCGACATTCAGGGATCATTTGATGGCCCTGCCCTCTTCCTAAGTGGCAGTGAAAGCCCCTATGTCAAAGAGGACGGCAAAGCACGCGCAAAACACTATTTCTCAAACGCACGGTTTGCGAAATTAAAGGGGGCTGGCCACTGGCTTCACGCGGAAAAACCGCGCGAATTCGAGGCGGGCGTGCGCCATTATTTTGCGGTGGAACGATAACCGCGCAGCACGACTTTTACTCTAGGAACAAAAGGCCCGAGCCAATTCGCCAAATTGCGAATATCGCTCCATGAAACTTGCCTGATTGCGTCGTTTTGATGATTTTATTTCGGTGACATTATTGGAATTGCGAATGATTGCTGCGGCCATTAATTGGCCTTTGAAACCCAATGTTGCATCCGCCGCACTTTGGATACAGCGATAAACGCGGTAATTTGCCTTGCTTGTTCCCGCACTTAAACAGACCAGTTGAACAGACCAGAAAAAGCAGTTTGTCCGGAAAAATAAACAGCGCGGCGCATGCGCCAGCCAGAGTGTGTTTAATAATGTGCCTCAATTTAACGGGCATATTTGCTTACCCTCTGTTCTCAGAACAATACAAATTTACAATCCGTCAAAGGCGAGGCTGACAGGGGCATATCTTTTGTAAACGAAATCCCGAAAACTTTCCCAGAAACCTAATTCGTTTTCACGATCAAAGCTTGACGATTTCACAAATTCAAATCATATGCTGCGCTATGACAGAGCTTAGCAAAATCCGTAACTTTTCTATTGTTGCCCACATCGATCACGGGAAATCCACCTTGGCCGATCGTTTGATCCAATCAACGAATACCGTGGCCGATCGCGATATGAAGGAACAGCTGCTAGACAGCATGGACATCGAACGCGAACGCGGCATTACGATCAAGGCAAACACAGTGCGGATCGACTATATCGCCGATGACGGTGAATCCTATGTTCTGAACCTGATCGACACACCCGGTCACGTCGATTTCGCATATGAGGTATCGCGGTCCATGCGCGCCGTTGAAGGCTCCCTACTGGTGGTAGACAGCACCCAAGGGGTTGAGGCGCAGACATTGGCAAATGTCTATCAGGCGATTGATGCGGATCATGAAATTGTGCCCGTTTTGAACAAAATTGACCTGCCTGCTGCCGATTGTGATCGTGTCGCTGAACAAATCGAAGATGTGATTGGCATTGATGCCTCAGACGCCCTCATGGTGTCGGCGAAAACGGGCATCGGAATCAAAGAAACACTTGAGGCGATTGTTCAACGCCTGCCCGCCCCAACGGGTGAACGAGATGCACCGCTAAAGGCGATGTTGGTGGATAGTTGGTATGACGCCTATTTGGGCGTTGTCGTATTGGTACGCGTCATGGACGGCGTCTTGAAAAAAGGCGAACGCATTAAAATGCTGTCCAACCATTCAACCCACCATGTGGACCGTTTGGGCGTCTTCCGTCCAAAGATGCAGGACATTGACGAATTGGGCCCGGGTGAAATGGGCTTTATCACAGCGTCCATTAAACAAGTGCGCGACACCCGTGTGGGGGACACAATCACCCATGAGAAAAAGGGCACCGACATCGCCCTGCCCGGGTTTAAACCCTCACAACCTGTTGTGTTCTGTGGTTTGTTTCCTGTGGACAGCGCCCAGTTTGAAGACCTGCGGGACGCGATTGAAAAATTGGCCCTGAACGATGCGTCGTTTAGTTTTGAAATGGAAACCTCGGCTGCGTTGGGGTTTGGGTTCCGCTGCGGTTTCTTGGGTCTTTTGCACCTAGAGGTTATCCGCGATCGGATCGAACGCGAATATGATATCGAGTTGATCACAACGGCACCTTCGGTGATTTATCACGTCTATATGAAAGACGGGGAAATGATCGAATTGCACAACCCTGCAGATATGCCCGATCTGTCCAAGGTCGATCACCTTGAGGAACCGCGCATCAAGGCGACCATCATGGTGCCAGATGATTATCTGGGTGATGTTTTGAAACTGTGCCAAGATCGCCGTGGACTGCAAGAGGATCTGACATACGCAGGATCGCGCGCAATGGCGGTTTATGACCTGCCCTTGAACGAGGTTGTGTTCGATTTCTATGACCGTTTGAAATCAGTGACTAAGGGCTATGCATCATTCGATTATCAAATGACGGGGTATCGTCAGGATAATTTGGTGAAAATGGCAATCCTGGTGAACGAAGAACCCGTTGATGCCCTGTCTGTTATGGTGCACCGCGATCGCGCAGAACAGCGTGGGCGCGCTATGTGCGAAAAGCTAAAGGAATTAATCCCGCGCCATATGTTCAAAATTCCTATTCAGGCGGCAATCGGTGGCAAAGTGATTGCGCGTGAAACGTTGGCGGCCTTGCGCAAGGATGTGACCGCGAAATGTTATGGCGGGGATGCATCACGCAAACGCAAGCTTTTAGATAAACAAAAAGCTGGTAAGAAAAAGATGCGCCAATTCGGCAAAGTCGACATCCCGCAGGATGCGTTTATCTCGGCCCTGAAAATGGACAACTAATTACGGCGAAATCGCCGCGATTGCGTCAAACTTTTGTCAACTTTAGGTGGCACCCCTTTGGACAACGTTAAACCGAAAGGTGTTTTCATATGTGAAATAGCCAACCCGCGTCCCTGAAATTTTGGCGCGATACGAATGTAATGATGGTACCGCCTCCCCGGCTCGAACGGGGGACCTCTGGATCCACAATCCAGCGCTCTAACCAACTGAGCTAAGGCGGCCTGAAGTGCGATTTAACTTTGCCCTGCGCGGATTGCAACCCTTATTCGCGGATTTTCAAAGGCAAGTGTTGATTTTCCACGGGCACGCTCCTCTTGCATTGGTCCTGAACTCCAGCTAACCCAGTACCAATCGATAGGAGCGTGAAATATGGGCATCAATTCGGAATCTGACATAGAAGCAAACCTACAAATCGGGCCAACCGATCAGGGCATGGTGCGGATTTATGTATTTGCGGGTCAATTGGAAATTCCGATGGATTTTGAACCCGAAGAAGCCCAAGAAATTGCCGAAGAAATCCTTGCCGCGGCCAAGGCTGCCGAAACATTGGGCCAGAAACGCAAACGCTAAAGCCGCGCGTCAGGATCGCGAAAGCGCTGCAGGCGTAACGCGGCATTTTCTGCAAACTTCCGAACCACCTTTTTACGACGCGCAGGCGCAAGTTTGTCCAAGGGCGCCTCATTCACAATGGCGGCGTCATAGGCATCTGCAATGATTAACCCGTGCCCCTGAGGCAGCAATTCTAGCGGAAAATCCCGATCCACCGCCCAATAAAACCGATCGCACCATTCCAAATAATAGTGCCATTTGTTGTCGGACATATAATCCGCCTTTGATGATTTGCATTCAACAATCCAAAGCTCTTCTTTTGGACCCAAAACCATCAAATCGACACGCAAGCCCCGCGTTGGAACGAATTCTTCTAAACTGGGAAAGCCCAGCAATCGCAGATGCCGGGCCGTACCACGCGCCAGCAATTGACCGGGTTGTAAAATGTCAAAATCATCCATGTAATAAATGTGAACAATGCATGAACATTTTGCAAGGTCGCAAACAGAACAGAATCCAAGAATTTTACCATCATGTTGACCCCAATGGAGGAGCGACATGGCACGCAGACAACGCAAAACCCCGATGGTTCGCAAAACAAACTATGGGCAATTACATCATGCACTTGGCCCGCAATCGGTGCTGAGTGAGGATAATGTTGCACAGATACACGAAAATGCGCTGCACGTTTTGCAGGAATTAGGCATTTCCGTTCTGCTCCCAGAGGCGCGAGAATTGTTAAAATCCGCAGGCGCACAGGTTCAAGATCACATGGTATTTTTCCCCTGTGAAATGGTTGAAAATGCTTTGGAAACCGCCCCAAAACGCTACTTCATGCGGGCCCCTGATTCAGCAAAAGATCAGGACATATTTTTGGGACGCCAACTTTTTGCATCCTCTGGCGGATGTCCAAATGCGTTTGATCGTATTCGTGGGCGTCGCCCCGGGGATTTGGAAAGCTATCGTGAGGCGATCCAACTGCAACAAAGCTTTGATATCATTCACAAACTCAGCCCCGCACCCGAACCACAGGATGTCCCCATTCATCTGCGTCATTTGGCAATGGTGGAAACCCAAATCGCAAACGCGGATAAGGCATTGGCCATCTACGCACGAGGACGGGCGCAAGTGGATCAGATGTTTGAATTGATCCAATCCGCCTTGGGGTTAAGTGATGATGAATTCCATGCAGCCCCCTATTGTTCGACGGTGATTAATACCAATTCCCCCCGCCTAATTGATAATCCAATGGCCCAAGGGTTGATTGATTTCGCTCGTGCAGGTCAGCTGACGATTGTAACGCCATTTTGTTTGGCGGGCGCAATGGCACCCATCACTGTGGCGGGCGCACTAACCCTGCAACATGCCGAGGCGCTGGCAGGCATCACACTGGCCCAAACCGCGTCGGCTGGGGCGCCTGTGATGTATGGTGGGTTTGGATCAAACGTGGACATGAAATCAGGGGCGCCTGCCTTTGGCACACCAACGCACATGCAAATGACATTGGGGTCAGGCCAATTGGCCCGCCACATTGGCCTGCCATGGCGTTCGGCCGCGGGCTCTGCATCAAACACGCATGATATGCAAGCCGCTTCCGAAAACACCATGGCCATCTTGGCAACTGCGATGGCACAGGCCACCCTGACCTTGCATACCGCAGGTTGGTTAGAGGGGGGCCTGACCTTTGGCTACGAAAAATTCATCAATGATATCGAGGTTTTACAAACCCTTGGGCATTTTTCAAAAGGGGTTGATCAAAGCGCCGCTGCGATGAACCTTGATCCGATAACCGAGGTGATGCCGGGTGGACATTTCTTTGAAACGGGTCAAACGATGAAACGCTATGGCAGTGAATTTTACGATCCACTAGTGGCGGATTTGTCAAACTTCGGCACATGGGAAGCCGCAGGTTCCGTACCCTCACAAGAACGCGCAACATCCATGTGGCAGGCGCGGTTGGCGGAGTTTACGCCGCCCGCGGACTGCGCAGAACGTTTGGGGCGCATCGCCGCGCGTTTGGCGCAAATGCGCAAAGCGGGGGGCGCGCCGATTTTGGATTGATGTGATGCATCCCCTTTCGCTATGCTCAAAGATGAAGACTTGTTTTTCCCGCGCCTGCAGCCTATTTACCACTCGGCGGGTGCTGTTCCTCGCGTCAGACGGTAACATTCCGGTGGCCTTAAGCAAATCCGAGGGAGCTGGCTCTGTCGTTGCCCTGGCTTCGTTACCTGGCGCCCACCTGAATATCAGGTCCTCGGGAATGCGTTTACCAGACGGTTGCTACGGGCCCGCCACACATCTTACCGATTGACGTGACCAAGCCCATATTATGCATGCGCAGGAGTGCGTTTTGAACGTTATGCGTGGTAATGGATTTATTTCATTCACCTGGATCAAGCGCGGTTTTAGCGTAGCGAAGACAAATCAGGCCATTTGAGATATCAGGGTAGCGCCTGCCTGGGTTGGCGCAAAAGATGTTGGCGCAAAATGCGAATGCTCAGGACAACAGGCCAACGTTTCAAAGTGTGGATAGGTTAAAAGCGCCTGCCGAGGGGCAGGCAGGCGCTACCAGGCGGTGCCGCTGGGTGGGACATGATTGTTGGGTTTTCGCGTTATGCAGAGGTATTTAATCGCATATGATCCAGCACACGCCCGTCCCGTCAAACCATTCGTTTGATTTCGGCGCGGTCAGTTTCTCGCGTCAGGCAAAAGCAAACCGTCAAAAAGCATCAGAAGTCGAGGCTCGCCAATTTTTCGGTTGGTAAAGTTTCTTAAAACGCCTCGGGCTGGGCCTCACGGGCCATATGATCCAAAACGGCATTGCAGAACTTGGACTCTTTCCCGTCTGGGTAAAAGGCCACGGCCAGATCAACGTATTCAACGATCACCACCTTGGGCGGGATATCTGATTGCGTCAATTCCGCACCTGCGGCACGAAACAGGGACCGCAATGTTGGATCAATCCGTGCAATCGGCCATTTGGCCACCAATGCGCGATCAGTCATTTGGTCGATCAGCGCCTGATGGTTCACCGCATCATTAACGATCTTTTCAAATAAGTCTGGATCGCCCTCTTGCATCTCGCCTTCATCATAGATCGCACCAAAACGGTGATCCAAAAATTCACGCGCCACAACATCGCTGGCCTGCCCTGAATGTTCCATCTGAAATAAGGCCTGCACCGCATAAAGGCGGCTTGCCGTACGCATTTTGCGTTTTTGGTTACCAGAGAGTTCAGGACGAGTGGTCATAATGTCGTTTAATCCGATGCAAGTTGATACGCGTCATCTGAGGGGCGGAACCCCACACCTTTGCGCGGAGCGCCCCATTTACGGGTCAATGCAATCAGATGCAAGGCCGCAGCGGCCGCGCCGCCCCCTTTATTTTGCCCATTCGCTTCGGAACGCACAGTTGCCTGATCCATATTTTCTACGGTCAGGATACCGTTCCCAATGCACAAGCCCTGCAGCCCCAACATGGTCAATGCGCGCGAACTGTCATTGCAGACCGTTTCGTAATGCGTTGTTTCCCCCCGCACCACGCAACCCAACGCCACATAGCCATCAAAATTGCTAAGGCGTTCGGAAATGCCGATGGCGGTGGGAATTTCCAACGCGCCTGGCACCTCGATCAGATCCCACGTGCCCCCTGCTGCCTCAATTTCGGACTTGGCCCCTATGACCAGTTGATCGGCAATTTGTTTGTAATAGGGCGACACCACGATCAGCAATTTGACAGGTTTATCAAAACTTGGGCGGTCCAGAACATAGTGCGTTTCATTTGATGCCATTATCCCAGCTCCGAAATTTTTTGTGTGCCAGTAATTTCCAATCCATAGGCCTCAAGCCCGACAACCTTGGGCGTTGGCGAATTGGTCAGTAGTGTGAGTTTTGACAGACCCAGCGCCGACAAAATCTGTGCGCCAAGCCCATATTGACGCAGTGTTTTGGGACTACTGTCCTCGGCCTCTTCAAACTTCATGGATGTATCGCGCAACAGAACCACAACACCGCGGCCGGCTTGCGCGACGGTATCCATGGCATCGCCAAATTCATTTGTCCGCCCTTTTGGTCCCGCGCCGATAATGTCCAACATCGGGTCCATGGCATGCATACGCACCAAAACGGGAGCATCCCCACTGATGTCCCCCTTGATCAGGGCCACGTGTTGATCGCCGTGCGTTTCATCCTCAAACACGCGCATCTGCCAATCGCCACCAAATTCAGATGTGACCGTGTTTTCGCTTTTCACGCTAACCAAATTGTCGTGGCGTCGCCGATAGGCGATTAAATCACTGATCGTACCAATTTTCAGGCCATGTTTTTGTGCAAATGAAATCAGGTCAGGCAGGCGAGCCATTGATCCATCTTCGTTCATAATTTCACAAATCACACCTGATGGGTTTAATCCTGCGAGGCGGCTGATATCAACGGCGGCCTCGGTATGTCCTGCACGGACCAACACGCCGCCCTTGCGCGCGCGCAGCGGAAATACATGACCGGGTGAAGCCAAATCTGCCGGTCCTTTTGATGCGTCAATCGCCACCGAAACAGTGCGTGCGCGGTCATGGGCAGAAATACCCGTTGTCACGCCTTCACGCGCCTCAATCGACACTGTGAACGCGGTTTCATGACGGGAGGAGTTATTCGTGCGCATCAAATCCAAACCCAGATCATCCACCCGATCCGATGTCATCGCCAAACAAATCAATCCGCGTCCATGGGTTGCCATAAAATTGATCGCATCAGGGGTCGCCATTTGCGCAGGGATCACCAAATCGCCTTCGTTTTCGCGATCTTCGTGATCGACCAGAATGAACATTTTGCCGTTGCGTGCGGCATCCAAAATATCTTCGATTGGGGCGATGATGTCGCTATGCGTCGCCTCGACCAAACCTGGTTCATCATAATTCATGGGCAGCTCCTGATCAGATTGCCTACCCCTATACACGATTTCCGCAGGTGTTCCAGCGTAACTGCGCTGCACACACACAGAAATGCGTCAATCTAAGACTTCATCGAACACATCTTCGATCACATCAAAGGCTGCTGTCATGAAACTGAAGCTTTTCTTTTCCTTGGGTTTCTTTTGGGGTTTAATCTTTTTTGGCGGGCTTTTGGGAAACAGGATGCCCAGGATCAACGGGGCATTTTTTAGGCGTTTTGGCACGCGGTTCAACAGGCAGACGTTTCAGATCGTGGGAAGGGTATCGCCTGACCTTTGTGTTTGAGGCGATTGGACTTATGGCGTTTGGCCTTGCATGGTTGGTTAAAGGGCAATTTGCCCCTTGATTGATCCCCTAACGCGTGACGGCATAAAGCGCGACCGCAGCCGCGTTTGATACGTTCAGCGATCCAAATTCACCTGCGAATTCGATGCGCACCAATTGATCCACGGTTTCCTTGGTCCGCTGGCGCAGCCCCGGCCCCTCTGCCCCAAGAACCAACGCGATGGCACGATCCTGATGCGCGGCATAGACTGTGTCGATTGTCTTTGTCGCCTCTCCGTCAAGACCCAGCACCAAATATCCCAATTTTTGCAGCTCTTGAATAGAGTCGGCCAAATTGCGCAGCCGCAAATACGGTTGGCGTTCCAATGCCCCGCTGGCAGTTTTGGCCAATGCGCCAGTTTCAGGTGCGCTATGGCGCTGTGTGCCGATCACGGCACTTGCCCCGAACACCTCGGCAGACCGTAAAATGGCGCCAACGTTGTGGGGGTCTGTCACCCGATCCAATAGAATCAAACGTGGGTGTCCTACCCCCGGGGCCAATGCAACATCCTCAAGACTGCCCCATTTCAACGGTTTCGTTTCCAAGGCCACACCCTGATGCACGGACGCAGGATCAAGCGGGGCTGCAAACTTGCGCGGATCACAGATTTCAGGCTCGACACCTGCCTGCTGAACCGCATCGGCCAGTTTGTCCGCCGCATTTTTCGTGAGGATCAAACGCAGATGCTGTCGATTTGGGTTTAACAGCGCATCGCGCACCGCGTGCAAACCAAAAAGCCACACCGTTTCCTGAGCTGCCGCCTTTTTCGCTTGTTCTTTTTCAACAACCCACTTTGGCTTTTTCATCGCAAATTACGCCTTTTTTTCTTTGTTTTGCCTTCTGCGCCAGAATGAGTTCGAATTTCAAGGGATTTTCTAGTTGACGATACTTTTTAACAAGGCTAATCACCCCGTCATTCAAGTGTACAACACTTGGCAAGTGGGCGACAGGCCGCAAGGTGTGGCAGGGGACTGTAACTCCCTCGCGGAGACGCACGCTAGGTTCGATTCCTAGGTCGCCCACCACTTACTCTCTAAAAAAATATCGATCACCTCGTACCGTGGCACTCTGGCTGTGGATTTCAGGGAATGCCCCACAATAATTTGGGGCAAGTCCAATGGGGAGAAATAAGTTGATGCGTAATGTAAGGAGGGACATGCCAAAACATATATACGACTGCACACCGCTTCTTCAAAATTAAAATAAATAATCACATATATCTCTATTTTCTGACTATGCATTGCTAACCTGTGTTACGTTTCGGATTGTGCTATGCGTTTTCTGCATTGCGGCAATTCCAACTTGGATGAGGTAAGTTAGCGACAACACTGCTATCTAATCCTTATAGCAAGAAAGGAACAAAAAATGCTAAGAACACTCTACCGTGCAATGGTTATTAGCCGCGCCAAAAGCGCAGCATATCAAACACTTGCCATGCTTTCTGATCGCGAGCTTGCGGATATCGGATATTCACGTGCATCCTTTGTTGACGCCTATATCGCAAATATCGTTGCGGAATTTGATGCAAACGATGCAGCCGCAGCATCACCTGTAAACGCAAACTTGGTTGGGGCCGTTTAATCCACCCCACCCTCATATTTTATTTTGCGCCCTGTCGCTTAGTACGGCAACCCGACATAGTTTTTCGCCAAGACCCGCTGCGCTTCGACATTGTCGCGCAAATGCGCAATTTCAGCGGCCTGAATATGATGATCAAAATCGCTTTGCTCTGGGAAATGATGCAATAGCGTTGTCATCCACCACGAAAAGCGCTGCGTTTTCCACACACGGGCCAAGGCGCGCGGTCCGTATTGATCCATCGCAGATGCATCATGATCCAGATAATGGGCCCGCATCGCCTCGAATAAATAATGGATATCGGATGCCGCTGTGTTTAACCCCTTTGCCCCTGTTGGGGGGACAATATGCGCGGCATCGCCACATAAAAACAAACGTCCCCACTGCATCGGTTCACAAACGAATGATCGCAGCGGAGCGATTGATTTTTCAATCGAGGGTCCCGTTACCATCTGCTCCGCAGTTTCGGATGGAACACGACGGCGCAATTCGTCCCAAAATGCATCATCACTCCAATCCTCAACCCGATCTGTCATGGGGCATTGGATGTAATAGCGGCTAAGTTCCGCATTGCGCATGGAACACAGGGCGAAACCCCGTGATGAATTGGCGTAAATCAACTCTTCATCCGCGGGTGGGGTTCGTGACAATATGCCCAGCCAACCGAAGGGATATTCCTTTTCAAACTCTTTTCTTTTGTCTTTTGGAATGCGTTGGCGCGACACACCATGAAATCCATCACAGCCCGCAACAAAATCGCAATCAATACGATGCGTCACGCCGTCTTGGCCAAAGGTAACATAGGGGGCGTGCCCCTCAACATCGTGAATCTCAACACTTTCAACACTGTGGAAGGTTTTGGCCCCAATTTCAGCGCGCGCGGCGTATAAATCGCGGGTGACTTCGGTTTGACCATAGACCATGACCGAGGTGCCCGTTAATGTACTAAAATCAATACGGACGCGTTCATCGTTATAAGTGATAAGGGTGCCTTTGTGCACATGTCCTTCACGGTCCATTCGCGCGCCCACGCCCGCCTGACGCATCAGGTTTTGAAACCCCACTTCCAAGACCCCTGCCCGAATACGACTTAGGACATACTCCTGTGTCTTACGTTCTAATACAACCGCGTCGACACCGATACTGTGCAGCAACTGCCCCAACAACAAACCAGAGGGCCCGCCCCCGATAATACAAACTTGTGTTTTCATTTATCAAAACTCCCGATACGCAAGTTAGCACAGGGTTTTCAAAAGAAAATAGAGGTGCCGCGACATGTAGCGAAAGAAAGTCACGTTTTTCGCTTGCAGCGGGCGAAAGTTATTTATAAAAAGCATCCACCCAAGGACGCGGGCGTAGCTCAGGGGTAGAGCGTTACCTTGCCAAGGTAAATGTCGTGAGTTCGAATCTCATCGCCCGCTCCAAAATTTCCCAAATTTGGTTATAAATCTTGCCAGGTGATCCATGTGCGTTAGTTCATGCAGACGGAGGAATTGACGATGTTTTCACCCACCCTTTTGTCGAAAATCCATGAGCTAACCAATAATTCGAGCGTTGAAACATTTGTCATAGTGGGCGCACAGGCGGACAGCACTCTTTTGATGTTGGTTTCGGTCAGTACGCGATTTGACAGTGGACTGATGTTTAAAGAACTGGGAAGCTATGCCACCAGTGTCGCCGCCATGCAGGCCGCAGCGTCCGTCGCAAGTGCGCTTGAGATTTATGAGGAGGTTCAGATTGTAAGTGTCAGTCTGGATACCTAATCCAGACCCTCCTCTGACGCGTCCCAACCGTGTCGGTTCACCAATTCATGGGTCAGTCGTTTTTTATACCGCCGCTGTCGCCGCCGGGCCTTGCTATTTGTTTGCCGCCATCCCTCACGCTTATCGTGCACGATGTCATCCAGATCATCGACCGTTTCCACATATTGCGCATCGGACTCATAGGTACGTTTCGCCATAACCGTAAAATTAGGGGCCAAGTGTCAAAGGTCACGAAATGCTTGAAATGAAATGCGAATGGGATACTGAATATCGGGACAGTTAGGCGGGTGTGATGGATCACAAAGGTTTTCTAAAAACTCTAAACGCCAAGGATAAGGCGCGGTTGAATGCCCGTTCTGACGCGCATGGATTGCGCCATCTGATGCTGTATTGCACAGTGCTGGGTATGACGGGTTCGTGGATCTTTTTCGCCCTACCCCTGTGGCAGATTATGATGATCCCGCATGGTATCCTGATCGCGTTTTTGTTCACATTGCAACATGAATGCACCCACAATACGCCGTTCCGATCCCTGTGGTTAAATAGCGTTGTTGGACATTTGATTGCGTTTCTGTTGTTACAACCCTTTCTATGGTTTCGCTATTTTCACCTGGCACATCACAAATACACCAATATCGCAGGCAAAGACCCCGAATTGGATGGCCATGAAAAACCAGACACTTGGGGTGCATTTTTACGCCACCTCAGCACCGTGGATTATTGGTGGGCCAAGGTCACAACCTTAATCGGGAACAGCCTTGGGCCGCTTAGTGCATCTTATATCCCACCGCGCAAACGGTGGGCCCTGCGTGCAGAAGCGATGCTGTTGATTGTGGCCTATGCCGTTGTTTTTGCGATTGCGCCTACCGCCCTGCTGTGGCTGTGGATTGTGCCACTGATCCTCGGGTTTCCTGTACTGCGCCTTTATCTGCTTGCTGAGCACGGACGCTGCCCCGAGGTGGAGGACATGTTTTTAAACACACGCACCACGCTTACAAGACGTATTGTGCGGTTTGTGGCGTGGAACATGCCCTATCATGCGGAACATCATGCGATGCCATCGGTTCCGTTTCATAAATTGCCAATACTACATGACATGACCGCCACACATCTGGGTCAGGTCAGTGACGGGTATTCAGATTTCAGCAAAGCCTATGTTTCATCGTTTCGGGGTTAACCGATGATCCACAACACACCTAATCCTGTGATGATGGTGAAAATTACGGATCGCGTCAAAATCGCAGTTATGGCCGCAATCAAACCGGCCAGCAAGGTGGTGTTCCACATCTGAATTTCACCTGCCTCATCCAGAAACAATGCCGCTGCGATAATCGCCGATAGGACGGCGGTGGGCACATAACGCAGGTACCGTTCGGCCCAGTCGGGTAATGTGCTGGCGCGCAGGCCCGAAAACATGGAAAAGCGCACCGCAAAATTCGCCAGTCCCGTTAAAATCATAACGATCCAAATCATGCACGATCCTCCCAATGGGACAGAATGCCACCCACGGTTATTCCAACTACGGCCGCCGCAACGATCCATGCATTCCACGGCAGTGCCTGACCAAATAGTGCCACCAATGCGGCCGATGTGGCCGCGGCAATATCCGACACACGGCGCAAATTCGGCAATACCAAGGCCATGAATGTCAGCGGTATTGCAAAGCCCAAATTCAGCTCATCTGGAATTGTGGCGCCAGCCAAAACACCAAAGATAGTGGCGATTTGCCAACACACCCACAACGTCAACCCAGATCCAAAAAGGTGATAATGCGCAAATTCGGGACGATCCGTTGTTTCAAAACGCTTGATCGAAATGGCAAATGCCTCATCAGTTAAAAGGTATCCCAAAACAATGCGCCAACGCAGGGATAAGGGGCGCAAATACTTTGCAACCGCCGCACTATACAGCATGTGGCGCAAATTGATGACCGCAACAGAAGAACCAACGATCAGGGGCGATGCACCCGTGGCCCAAAGTTGCGCAAAAACCACCTGAGAGGCACCACCAAAGACGATCGCAGACATCAAGATCGTTTGCAAGGGGCTTAGCCCGCTTGCAATGCCCAAGACCCCAAAGACCAAGCCAAAGGGAACCACCCCCAATTGCAGGGGAAGTTGATCGCCGATACCACGAAGAAATTCGCGCATGTTATCGGATGTCATCACGCACCTCTGATCCATTCATCAGGTGCAAGTAATGGGACCTCCGCAGCCAAAGTGCAAATGCATTTCACGCAGGCTTTGGCCTGCCCGCGATATTTCCCGTCGTGCATTGCTTGACACAATCCATGTTGTGCCAGAGGATGCGCGCAAACCAACATGAAAGGATCAAAAATGGGACGCATTGCCGATTTCAAAACACTTGTAAAATCTGGAAAACCACTTAGCGGCACATTTTTGAAAACCCCTCACCACAATATGATCGAGGTGATGGCGCAAAGCGGGTTGGATTTTGTGTGCCTTGATGCGGAACATGCACCCTTTGATCGCGCGGCGATTGATGCCTGCATGGCCGTATCACGCGCACTTGATTATCCGGTTTTGGTCCGTGTTGGGGACTCGAGTCCGCGCGAAATTTTATGGGCCTTAGATTACGGTGCCGCGGGCATCGTTGTGCCCCATGTCGATTCTGTTGAGCTTGCAGATGAAATTGCACGCACAGCTCGGTTTGGCAAAGGCGGCCGTGGATTTGCGGGCACGCCGCGTTGGGGTGGATTTGGAACTGAAAAAATGGCCGATCTTTTGGAACGGTCGCAACAAGAAACCGTTGTGTTCGCCCAAATCGAAGAAGAGTATGCCGTTCCCCTATCCGATCAAATTGCCGCAATTGACGGCATTGATGCGCTTTTTGCGGGTCCCTCTGATCTTACGGTCAGCATGGGCCATACGGCGGTGACGGATGATTTGATTGGCGATGCAATGACAACAATCGGCAAGGCCACCAAGGCGCATGGAAAAGGCTACGCCAGCTATATCGGTACCGCCGAAGCCGCCACCGCGTGGCACGAAAAATTTGGCGTTCACATCTTCTTTGTGGCCTCGGAACACAACTGGATGCGCAGCGTTGCCAATGCAACAGCAGCCACAATTTCGAAGCTATAAGGCAACGCCCGGTATCAGATTTCGCAATTACTCAGATATCCAAATGCGATCTCTTCAAACCTCAGCCACTTAAATCTTGAGTGAGTGACCCCGTATCTGAGTCATCGGTGCTAGATAAGACTGTATTCTCCGTCCCTACTACTTCTTTCGGGATGATATCCTTTCCTAATTCGTATGGTTAAAAAAAATGTGTTTCAGCTCGAGGTCGATTGGAAAAATATTTCTATAAAGCTCCGAAGTTTGCACATTTGCTTATTGCGCCTTGTTTGGTCTATTCGTACTTTCAAACCTAAATCTTTTAACAGGAGCCTCCATATGAGCAACGGACCAACATACGGTTTTGATACATTACAAATTCATGCAGGCGCGCGCCCCGATCCCGCAACGGGAGCACGTCAAACGCCAATTTATCAATCAACGGCCTACGTGTTCCGCGATGCAGATCACGCAGCTGCCCTATTCAACCTACAAGAAGTTGGGTTCATATATTCCCGCCTAACAAACCCAACGGTTGCTGTTTTGCAGGAACGCATCGCAACATTAGAAGGCGGTGTTGGAGCGGTGTGCTGTTCATCAGGTCACGCGGCGCAATTGATGGCTCTGTTTCCATTGATGGCACCTGGAAAAAACATCGTGGCCTCAACCCGCCTATATGGGGGCACCGTCACGCAGTTTAGCCAAACAATCAAACGCTTTGGTTGGTCCGCGACATTCGTGGATTTTGATGATCTAGATGCAGTCAAGGCCGCAATCAACGACGATACACAGGCTATTTTCTGTGAGGCTATTGCAAACCCAGGCGGTTACATCACCGATTTGGACGCTGTTTCCGCCATTGCAGATGATGCGGGTATGCCTTTGATCGTGGATAATACAACGGCCACCCCTTATCTTTGCCGCCCCATTGAACACGGTGCCACATTGGTTGTGCATTCCACAACGAAATACATGACGGGTAATGGCACTGTCACAGGCGGCTGTGTTGTGGACAGCGGTAAATTTGATTGGAGCGCATCTGGCCGTTATCCATCCTTGGCTGACCCAGAGCCCGCCTATCACGGGCTGCGTTTCCATGAAACATTTGGCCCATTGGCCTTTACCTTCCATTCCATTGCCATCGGTCTGCGCGATTTGGGCATGACAATGAACCCACAGGGGGCGCATTACACATTGATGGGTTTGGAAACGCTATCGTTGCGGATGGAACGCCATGTGCAAAACGCGATGCGTATCGCAACATGGCTTGAGGGACATGAAGCAGTTGATTACGTCACCTATGCTGGCCTGAAATCATCGCCCTACAGCGATCGTGTTGAACGCATCTGTCCCAAGGGTGCAGGTGGTCTGTTCACAGTTGCGCTAAAGGGTGGGTATGATGCATGTATCAAATTCGTGGATAACCTAGAAATCTTTAGCCATGTGGCAAACTTGGGCGATGCACGTTCATTGGTAATCCATTCGGCGTCCACAACCCACCGTCAGCTAACCAAAGAACAACAAGAGGCCGCAGGCGCCAGCCCGAATGTTGTGCGTATTTCAATCGGGATCGAAGATGCCGATGATTTGATCGCAGACCTTGATCGCGCCTTGGCCGCGGCCTCCTCAAAATAATGGGATTGGCGCGGTAACTGGGCCGCGCCATCCACCAATTCAATTTCCAAGGTAATCGTTTTTGAAATCGTAACGTCTTCGGTTGCGATATATATCTTTACCCTTGGTGCAGCCGATATTTCCTTTCGCGCCTTCACAACACACCCGACCAATCCATTTTCGCGAATTTCCTGAATGGTTTCAGGGCTTTGCTCCTAGGCCGGGGCAATCAATTCTGCCTTGTGCAGGGCTGCCTTAACCGCGCGGGTGAGTGCCAATTCATAATCCGCTTGGGTCGGATCATACCGGAAACGAAAATCTGATAGGCCGTCTACATCAAGCGCGGATGCCACGTCCAGGACAGTCGCAAGTTTACTTAGATCATCGTGACGAATACGCAATGACGTGCTGGCGATCTAGTCATGCGGCGCACGCTGTTTCTGATCATAATCGGAATCCAAACGCACATCTAACCGCTGGGTCGCGATGTGTTTTTCGTCAATTCCATTTTGCTTTAACGCGTTGATCACTCCGTCCACGCGCGCGCAAATTCAAATGGATCGTATCCGCATCACGCCCCATGTTCACGCAAGGACACTTTGATCACCGCATGATCTGTGGCACGGCTCACCTGACCTTCCCCTTTCAACAATCAGGGGCCCTACAACAAGTGCGGGCGCGGATAATACACAGAACAAAATCGCAAAACATAGACGCATTTTTAAAATGCCTCCTGCAAACAAGACGTAAACTATGCGCAGTTAGTCTTTGAAAACAGGGCGGATTTTTGCCATAGGCGGGGTTTTGCTTCCCCTCCTTAAAAACCTGAGGTAGATTAATACGGGAAACGGGATGTTATGATCAATGCATACATCAAATGCACAAAGCCCAAGATTTGCTTTGTCGCTGTCCTTTGAAGGCATCGGCCTCGAAGAGTATGCCAAAGGCGCATCTTCAAAAATTGCAGAGGCGATATGGGGTAAGGATGATTTTGATCAACGCATGTCCGAACTCTCGCGCAAGGCCGAGGCCATGTCAGGCGATTGTCTGCGTGTCGCCCTGATCCTGCCAAATGAACAGATCAAGTTTGTTTCGGTTGCCTGTCCAGATGATGCCGATCCAATTACGATCAATGAACATATCCTACGCACGATGGATGGGGCGACCCCCTATTCCGTGGATAAATTACGATTTGATCACCACTTGGCGAATGGCACACTTTATGTGGCTGCGGTCGCGCTGGAAACCTTGAACGAGGCTGAAGAATTCGCAAAGAATTATGGGTTTTCACCGCTGGCCTGCATTGCGCGCCCGGATGCACATACCTTTCCAACCGAGGTGTTTTTCGGGTTAAGCGATGCGCCATTGGGATTGATGCCGCGCCTGTCCACAGAAGAGCCACAAGAAGAAGTTGAGGAAATCGCACCGCCTATCATCGCATTTGCGCAACTTGGCACGTCAGAGGATACGACAATCATCGCCTCAACAGCACCCCTTCCTGTTGAGGCGCGTGACAGCCTTACCCCCGAAATTGCCACACCAACGGCAAAGCCGATTGCAGCAACCAATGATGCGATCATTGCACAACAAAGCAAGCTGGGCGCGAAAATTGCGGCGCGGATTGCTGAAAACAATGTGGGGCAACCCTGGCGTGCACCCGCGCTTATGCTTCTGTCGATTGCGCTAATTGGAGGGGCCACTTGGGCCTATCTGCGCGAAGAGCCTAACATCGCCCAACCCGAGATTGAGCTGTTGGCGCCAAAGGCCCAACAAACTGCAGGAGCAACTGATCCTGCGCCAACTGCGCCCGCACCATCACCTGAGACAGAGGATGTCCTGCGCGCGCCCGTAACCGGGATGGCGCCGCCCAATCCCGATGTCATTTCAACAGTCGAAACAGATAGCGCAGTTTTAGATCCAGTGGGTGAGTTGTTGACCCCAGAACGACAACAAATAGCAAGCGCAATCGATACAACGCCAACTGCGCCTACCCCAACACTTGATACAGAAAATGCCCCGCGCGCGCCGTTGATCAATATGGCGCGTCCCAATCCCAATGTCATTTCATCAGTCGAAATAGACAGCGCAGTTTGGGATCCAGAGGGTGAGCGAGAATTTAAATTTGAAAACCAAGGTCCCGCGGGTTCTTCGAACTACGCAGATTTGGTCCTGCCCTTCCTGACAGACCCGAAGGTGATTTCCAACGACAAGCTCAAAAGGATTTATTTTACATCAGGTGTATGGGCACTAGAGCCGGTCGCGCCTAGTCTGCCAGACCAAGTAGCGCTAGGCGATATATATCTTGCCTCTATCGATCCAAGCTTCGAACAACAGGATGCGATTGCTTTAGGTGTGATCATTAATCCGTTTGCAGATCAATTTTTTCTTTCGCCCCCATCACCTGCTCCAGAAGGGACGGTGTTTATGTTGGACGAACGCGGCTTGGTAGCCCCTTCAGCAGAGGGCACCTTATCGCCCAATGGGCACCGCGTATTTGCCGGCCTACCAAGCTTCCGCCCACCACAGAGGCCAAATCTGATTGACGGACCCGCGCCTGTAGCCATCCGTCTGACGAACACCGGTTTGCCCATAAACGAATTGAAACCCCGCCTACCCCCTCTGTTGAAGGAAGGCCCCGTTGTTGTCTCGGCAGCGGCGGGTATTCGCCCACGTCTGCGACCAGATGATCTGGCGACACCTGCAACAATCGCAGAGGCGATCGCAAATGCGCAGGCCACTGCAAGGTCGGCTTCGGTCAAGCCGAGGCTGCGCCCCAAAGATTTGAAAATTCCTGTTCAGACTGCGTTAACACCCGCAACGCGCAATCGCCCATCGGATGAAACGGTGATCCGTCAGAATTCATCAAGCTTTGTAGTCGCAAATGCCACCCTAGAGGATGCCATTAATCTGCGTAAAATAAACGTAATTGGAATTTATGGTAGCAGTTCTAAACGCCGCGCGTTGGTTCGCATGATAACAGGGCGGCGCGTTATGGTGGAGGTTGGCGATCGCCTAGATGGCGGACGTGTGGCTGCCATCACTGATAGTGAGTTGCGCTATGTAAAAGGAGGTCGGAACGTTGTTTTGAAAATCCCCAAAGGCTAGGGATTATCACAAGCCGATTTCGCTATTTTCAATTTTTTCACGCTCAATCGTTTCAAAAAAGGCTTTGAAATTGCCTTCCCCAAATCCATCATCCCCCTTGCACTGAATAAATTCAAAAAACTTCGGGCCAATCACGGTTTTGGAAAACGTAGGGCTGAGCGAATACGAAGCGCACGAAGCGGAAAAAGCATTCTATAAACATGATCGACACGCAATGTGAAAGGTCCGTTGTGGGATCCAGAAAAACCCATCTATGAAAATGAGGCCTTCGTCGCCCGCGCCAAAAAATTGGAGCAAGAACTGGAGTCAAGTATGCTCTGCACCCGAGCAGGTGATGCTTTGGATGACGGTGAGGCAAAAATTGAAGAAGGCAAAGCAGAGGGTTAACCCTCTGCAACACCTGCCTCTGCAAAGGTGGCCATGCCCGAGTGGCAGGCCACAGCAGCTTTCACAATACCCAGCGCTGTGGCGGCACCTGATCCTTCGCCAAGGCGCATATTCATTTGAATGATGGCGTCCTTATTCAGATGACCCAACATACGCTGATGCGCTTGTTCCGCGCTTGCGTGGCCCGCAATCACATGGTCCAAGGCCGCAGGGTCCATCGCATGTAGTGTCGCGCATGCTGCTGTACAGATGAACCCATCCATAATCACGGGAATGTTTAACGTACGCGCACGCACCACGGCGCCTGCCATGGCCGCCAATTCACGTCCCCCCAAACAGCGCAGCGCCTCGATCCCAGATGTTGCATCTGGGTTCGCGGCAAGTCCGCGCGTTACAGCGTCTGCCTTGCGCGCCAGTCCCTCATCATCAACGCCTGTGCCGCGTCCAACCCAATCGTCAGCCGATCCACCAAACAGGGCCGCGGCAATTGCCGCGGCTGCGGTCGTATTACCAATGCCCATCTCACCTGTGATCAAAATATCGGCATTTTCATCAACCGCGTCCCATCCCGTTTGCAGAGCAGCAACTAATTCTGCTTCGCTCATCGCGGGACCCGCCGTGAAATCCGCGGTTGGGGTATCCAAATCCAGCGCGATTACATCCAATTTCGCGCCAAAGCATTTGGACAATTGGTTAATCGCGGCGCCACCTGCCTGAAAATTATACACCATCTGTTGGGTGACTTCGGATGGAAAGGCGGACACACCCTGTGCACAAACACCGTGATTGCCCGCAAAAATCACAACTTGGGGCGCCTCGATCGCAGGCCGCGCATTTCCGCGCCATGCCGCATACCAAAGAGCGATATCCTCAAGCTTGCCCAAAGACCCCGCAGGTTTTGTCAGCTGTGCATTTCGATCAGCTGCACCAGATGCCGCCTCTTGATCCGCCGCAGACAGTTCTTTAACTAGGTTTACAAATTCGGCGAGCGATGAAAAGCGGTTCGTCATTGGGGCCTCTTGGGTTAGATGGTGGTGGCTTATTGCCTGTGTCCACCGAAAGCTCAAGTCCCAAACTGACAGGATGGAGACCAAAGACGACATGCACGCGTTCATTCATTCCCCGATCATTCGCGATATTTTTATTTGCATCAGTCTACTGACCCGCCTGCCCGTTCAACTAGATGAACGCGCCTATGAACATCGTAGTGCTGCGGGTTGGGCCTTTCCCTTGGTGGGCGTCGTTGTTGGAACCGCGAGTGCCCTGATTGGCATGTTGTGCATGATTTTGGGGTTCGGGCCAAACATCAGCGCAGGCTGTGTTGTGATGACATCGCTGATCATCACAGGGGCGATGCATGCAGATGGGTTAGCCGACTGCGCGGATGGATTTTGGGGCGGCTGGACGATTGAGCGACGCCTTGCGATTATGAAGGACAGCCATATCGGCGCCTATGGCGTAATCGCATTGATCCTAATCATTGGCCTGCAATGGCAGATCATCGCTGCACTAATGCAGGCGGAAATTGCATTTATCGCCCTGATCTCGGCGGCGGTGTTATCGCGTGCCCCCCTACCCCTGATTATGGTGCGTATTCCCAATGCACGGGGGGCGGGCCTGTCGCATCAAACGGCCATGTCGGATCAAAATGCCGCCTATGGTGCACTGGTACTGGCCGCAATTTTCGCGTTGATCATGATGGGCATTCCGGGCGCGTGGGTGATTGGCTGCGCAGCGGGACTCGCCGTTGCCGCGACCGCACTTGCCAGATGGAAAATCGGGGGACACACGGGCGACACCCTGGGGGCAACACAGATGTTGGGCGAAACATTCACATTGCTGGCTGCCCTTCAATTTTTGGCATAAAAAAACCCGCGTTGCCGCGGGTTTTCCTTAAACTATCTAACCCGAATTAGGCGGCGCGGGATACCAAAACCTCATCCACACGCTTGGCCGCGGCGGTTTCATCGCCATCTGCGACGGCGGCCACTTCGCGTGTCAAACGCTCTAGTGCAGCTTCATACAACTGA
>Ga0181574_10001030_pt1 | contig 26078 bp, 27 predicted proteins | sample 101ome_24_FD_145600 | JGI IMG/M metagenome (GOLD analysis project Ga0181574, IMG submission 145600) | Coastal salt marsh microbial communities from the Groves Creek Marsh, Skidaway Island, Georgia - 101410AT metaG (spades assembly) | ecosystem: Environmental > Aquatic > Marine > Intertidal zone... | reverse complement strand
CAGGCGCATATCGACACCATACTGAAGGCCCTGGCAGGCGAAGGCGATTACTACGCGGCACCTCTAGAGGTCGCATCGCTCAAAAAAGAGCATCAGGATGCCTTGATCCCTGAATATCTCGAGATGTTCAAACGGGTTCGAGGCTACATCCGTGAAGGCATTGATCGGGGCACAATACGTTCATGTCACTCGACATCAACCACGCGAGCGCTGATAGGCGCCCTCGACTGGTCGTTTTATTGGCTGTACGAAATGCCTGCAGAAATTACGGCGCAGGCAAGTCAAGCCGTGCAGGACATTGTCAGTCATGGCCTATTGAAAAAACCTTATCAATACCGGCCCGGGGAGGCATCACTTCCAACAGAGACAGGAATCAGTGCGCGAGGATTCGATCGTGAGGCGCAAAATCGGCTGAAACAGGAAGCCTTTTTTAAGGCTGGTACACGCTTTTTTAACAAGAAAGGGTTCAATGGCACATCGCTGGATGAAATCGCCGAATACCTTCAGGTATCCAAAGGCGCCTTCTACTATCACTTCACGAATAAAGAATCCTTACTCACCCAGTGCTACGACTTCTCCCTGGATCAGCTCGAGGCGCTGTCGGAAGAGATCATTACAAAAGATATCTCACCTGCGGCAAAGCTTGACGAAGCTTGCAGGCGCATCTTTGGCATTCAGAATTCGGATCTCGGACCACTCATTCGATACAACACCATTACCGCCCTGCCTCCCCCTATTCGCAGACGGATTTTGGCGCGGACTGAGACTGCTAACAGCTTTATTAACCGCTTTATTACGGAAGGCCAACAACAGGGCACCATGCGCAGCGTCAATGTTGAAGTAACTCAAAACATGATTCAGGGCGCTATTAACGCCTCGATGGACATTGAGAGCTGGCGGCGAATCGATGATATGGATACCGCTGCCATCGACTATTTCGACGTATTCTTCTTTGGCCTCGCTAAGTAGCGTCACGGCCCTTTTTGGAGACCTCTTTTTTGCAAAGCTTCCAAGATGTAATTGATCTGATTCAGCCCGAGCAGGTCGGGCGATGCTGGTTCCGCGGTCAGAGCCCCCAGCCCCAAGGAAGAATTTTTGGCGGTCAGGTTCTGGCGCAGTGTTTGTTGGCGGCAAATGCAACCGTTGAATGCCCGCTGTTAGCCCATTCAATGCACGCCTACTTTCTCCGCGGGGGCGACCCCACGATTCCTATCGAATTCGATGTTGATCCCATTCGAGACGGCAGATCCTTCGCGACACGTCGTGTCGTGGCTCGCCAGAGCGGGGCGGCCATCTTCAATACATCTATCAGCTATCAGATTACCGAAGCAGGGTTTACTCATAGTCAGCCAATCCCCGACGTGCCGTTCCCCGAGGACCTGGACGAGAGTATGAGAGTCTCTAAGTATCCCGCCTTTAGCGACATGTATCAGATCGAACGGGTAAGAGTCACCCAACGCAGCAGCGAACCACAGGAAAAGCAGCAAAATTGGTTCAAAGTGCGCGGCGATCTGGTCAGCGACGTCCGCATCCATCAGGCAGGACTCGCTCTCATTACCGATTGTGCGCTGCTTGGCACCAGCTTTTATCCGCAGGGTTTGGAAGACTGGGATATCAACCACGTTGTGGCGAGCCTCGACCATGCCATCTGGTTCCATGAGGTACCCGATATCACGGACTTCATCTTGTATGAGTGCGACAGCCCCTGGGCGGGAAATGCCCGAGGATTTAATCGTGGCCAGCTTTGGAACCGCGATGGCAAACTGCTCGCCTCCACAGCACAAGAGGCGCTGGTGCGTCCGAAGACCCGCTGACTATCCGACGATAGTCGTCATTTCTCGACCGAGCTCCAAGGCTCTTATCTCACCTGCCTCCAGCGCCAAGTGGTGGACGGAGCCATTGTCGGGCCACAATTGAACGGTTCGTTCATCGCTCCTAATGTGCGCAAGCACCGTATTGATAACCAGAAAATGGGTAAAGATCACCGTCGGCTGATTCAGTCGCGATAGCTGTTCGATCAAGTCATTGCGCCAGCACCAGATGGGCTCACTCTGCTCAGTCCAGCACTGGGTCATAAAGGATCGCAACCAATCCTGCCGTTGGTCTAGAGGAACCGGTGCTTGAATTTCGATAAACGACGGATCGATGCCCACAGGTAAGTTAAGACGCTGCTTGAGGGGCTCAGCCGTTTCTATAGCTCGCGCCTTAGGACTACTCAGCAGTTGTACACTGCTCGGAATGATGGCCTGCAATTCATCCGCCGCTTTCTCTGCTTGCTGACGACCAAGATCACTCAACCCAGGATCCGGGTGCTCCGCCCACTTGGCTGCAGCCTCCCCATGCCGAACGAGCCAAATCGGGATCATCGATAAGTCACCAGTGATTCCGACAGCTGAGCACCAAGAAGCTCCAGATGCGCCGTATCGTTAAAGTTGGAGAGTGATATGCGAGCCCCTGAATAAATGAAACGTGTAATTGAGCAATTCATGACCGGCTCATAAAACTGGTAGAAACCGGCGGGCCCTACCCCCGTTACGAGACCAACCGCGGTCGCTATAGTGCCCCCCGATGTAAAAACAGCCGTATTCTTGCCACTTCCTACTGATCGGATGATGTTCGCGATCCCGTCGCGCACCCCGTCACGATAGGTAGACCACGGCGTTATATCCGACGCCTCACAATCCGGATCGACCCAGGCGTTGAACACCGCTGCGATTATTTTTTGATAATCCTTGCTGGACTTCATTCCCCGACTTGCAATGTCTGCCAGGGATTCATTCTGAGCTGTAAGCTTCGGCAGTAGCGCCTTCACCTGCTCGTCGTTGTTGATTTCATTAAAGCGCTCATCGGTCTCGATCTTCCCTTGGAAATCTAGCCCGGCCATAACCCGCTGAGCAGTCTCTTGCTGTCGCCACAGACTGCCACTGTAGGCGGCGTCTATCGACAATCCGATGGTCTGAAGATACTGCCCGGTGACATCGGCCTGACGCTGACCTAGCGCTGACAATTGATCATAGTTCTCCGCGCCAAAAGACGCCTGGCCGTGACGAATGAGATAGATCGACGCCACTAGCAGGCCTCCGCGGTTGGTGAATGAGAAAAGCGTATGCGCTTTGGGTACGGAAAAAAATCTTCGACATGGCCCGACTCTATTCGCGCCTGCAAGCCGGTCCAAAAGTCTGCGTCATAGATGTCACTGTGCAGTGCATCAAAAGCCTTCCTTGCTCGCTGATTGCCAGAAAAGAACAATCTAAACTCCTCAGGAAACACATCGTTGGGTCCAACCGAATACCAGGGCTGACCCGACATCTCCTCGAATTCATCTCGGGGCGGCGGGATCCGCCGGAACTTGCATTCGAGAAGCGGCTGGATCTCATCGTAGTCGTAAAACACCACGCGCCCGTGACGAGTAACCCCGAAGTTCTTAAGCAGCATATCCCCGGGGAATATATTGGCCGCAGCAAGCTCTTTTATCGCCTTACCGTAATCGTCCATGACCGCTTCCACCTCTTCGTCCGTAGCCTCTTGAAGATAGAGATTGAGCGGCGTCATGCGTCGTTCCACATAACAGTGTTTGATGATGAGTGCCGTACCGCTAATATGGACCTGGGAGGGGCAGGTATTCAATAACTCAGTCATCAGCTCCTCGGAGAACCGCGCACGATCAAATACGAGATTGGAGAACTCCTGCGTATCCGCCATTCGCCCGGCACGATCCCAGCGCTTTACCAGATCATATTTGCTCTTTACCGCCTCGTGGGTCATGTCTTTTGGGGGCGTAAACCGATCTTTAATAATCTTAAAAACGAACTCGTAAGATGGAAGCGTGAATACCGTCATCACCATCCCCTTAATCCCGGGCGCGACAATAAACTCGTCCTCGGTGGCCCGCATGTGGCGATAAGCCGTGCGGTAGTAAAACGTTTTTCCGTGCCGGTGATGGCCAATCGCACTATATATTTCCGAGGTATCTTTTTTGGGCATTAACTGCTGCAGGAACAGCACGTATTGAGAGGGTATTGAGGCGTCGACCATGAAGTACGTTCGGGTAAAACTAAACAACAGACTGACACGATCGGAGCCAAATAGAATGGTATCGATATATACCGCCGGCGAAGCGTCGTCATTATTGTGTAGTAGGGGCAACACAATGGGCATCTGATTTCGCCCAGAGACAATTCTCCCGACGATATACACCGCCTTATTTCGATAAAAGTGATGCTCAAGCATCTGAATCTCAAGAGAGGGATTGGCGAGGTCAAGATCGTTGCTCAACTGCTTTTCCACCGCCGTTACGATATTGGCTACGTCACGGGCTTTATCTTCATAGGGGATAGAAAGTTGGTAATAGGAAAGCAGGTCTTCAAACGCCCCGGCCAAGCCGCGCCTGCGGGTAAAACGCACAACGACCTTGCTGACATCAACCGGGGGCATATCGCCCTGGGGTGAAAACACAAAAGCATGCTCATCGCGAATACGTCGATGACCAAATACTGCATTGTAAATAGAGTTGTAGAACGTCTCGGCAATCTCAAAGTTGGTCATGCCGCGGACCAGATCAGCATATACCGCGCGAGTCTGGGTCCAGAAATCGAAGTTCGTTAATTCATCGCCAGCGATATACGTTGCAAACTCAAGTGTCTCGAGCACCTTTTCTTTGTAGAGGGCTATGCGACGAGTGGAAGCGACATGCATGAGCTGCCACTCGGCATTTTCAAAGCGTGTGCGGGCAGCAAGCGTGATATTTTCAAACTCGGCAAAATAGGCCGCAAAGCCATTCAGAATGGTTCTGGCTAGTCGCGTCTGCTTATCCACTACTTTCACTCATGGTTGCGTGCTTGGCGAGTATCCGAGTTAAACGGGGGGCAAGTTTATCCCACACCGGCCGCGGTTGACATCGAGCAAAAAAAACCCGCCACGTGGCGGGTCTCTACAAGTCGAGGGGTCGTTATGCGGCGTAGGCTTTGGCCGCATATTGGGCGCGATGATACGTCGCATCACCAAAGCTCGTGATAATCATCATCAGCCGCTTGGCGTAGTGACCGATATCGAGCTCGTCGGTAATACCCATGCCACCGTGCATCTGGATCGCCTCACCGTAAACCTTCTTACCATTCCGATCGATCAACACTTTAAGGGCATTGATCGTCAGATCGGCACTGGCGGGGTCTTCCTTGAACTCGCAGACTGCCTTGAACAGCAGCGATTTGGCTTGCTCGTAAGCAATCATGGTATCGACCATGCGATGCTGGAGTGACTGAAAGGAACCGATCGCCGTGCCAAATTGTTCGCGGGTCTTGGTGTATTCCAAGGTCTTGGCATTGAGGGTCCCCATGCAACCAACGGCCTCGGCGCATAGCGCAATAATGGCCTCGCGCACAAGACACTCAACTGTCTCCATAGCACCACCTTCGGTACCTAGCCGCATGTCGGCTGATACCTTGACGTTGTTGAATCGAATATTCGCGCAGCGCTGACCGTCCATCATGGGCACTTCAATACGCGAGACCCCTTCAGCATCGGCATCCACGACAAACAAGGAAAGCCCGTCACGATCGCTCTGGGGTCCCGAGGTTCTGGCCAACACCGCGATCTTGTTGGCGTTCATACCATTGAAGACCACTGTTTTTTCGCCATTGATGGTGTAGCTATCGCCCTCGGCGGTCGCTGTGGTCAGGCAGTCCGCCATTTCAAAACGGCTCTGACGCTCAAGGTAAGCAAATGCCCCCAAAACGCTACCATCAATAATGCCGGGAATAAGCGCACTGCGCTGGGCTTCGTTCCCTGCGCGCTTTAATAGACCGCCCAGCAAAACCACCGTCGGAAAATAGGGCTCAACAATTAGGCCTTTTCCGATCTCCTCCATGATCACCATGGTGTCGACGATATTGCCGCCAAAACCACCGTCCTCCTCGGAGAAGGGAATGGAGAGCCAGCCAAGCTCTGCGAACGTTGACCAAGCCTTCTCGCTCATACCGCTATCAGAGGCGGCGATCGCTCGCCGAGTATCCCAGTCGTAATCGTCCTGAACAAAACGGGCGATAGAGTCCCGAATCATTTGCTGTTCTTCAGTGAGATCAAAATTCATGGTGTTCTGTCCCGTCTCTTACTCTAGGCCAAGCACATACTTGGCAATAATGTTTCGCTGAACTTCGTTCGAGCCGCCGTAAATGGTGGATGCACGGCCATACATGTATGACACACGCGCCTCCGGACCAAAACTATGGCCAAGGTCTTCTTCACTCATATACTTCGGCAGTACGCCCTGATAGTAGGCAGCGAGTTCCATTCGTAATTCTTGAGTTGCCTGCTGGAGCTCTGTCCCTTTGATCTTCAACATGGAAGATTCGGGCCCTGGAAAGCCGCCCGCAGCCATCGCAGCGATGGTCCGCAGATCGGTAAATTCCAGCGCCATGATCTCAATTTCGAGATCCGCGATGCGAGCCTGAAAGCCAGGATCCTCGATCAGGGGTCTGCCCCCATTGATCTCCTTGGCCGCGGCTTCCTTGATCAATCGGATGTTGCGCTTGGACTGTGCCACGTCGGCAATGCCGGTCCGCTCGTGAGCAAGCAATGCTTTGGCTACCGTCCAGCCCTTGTTGACCTCGCCGACAACGTTCTCGGCGGGTACACGAACGTTGTTGAACTCAACTTCATTGAGGTTGTGCTCGTTGTCGATGCCGATGATGGGATTCACCTTAATTCCCTCGGAATTCATGTCCACCAAGATGAAGGTGATGCCTTCCTGCTTCTTACCTTCATTACTGGTTCGCACCAGAACAAAAATCCAATCCGCATACTGCGCATAGGAGGTCCAGATCTTTGCGCCATTGATTACGTAGTGGTCGCCGTCCAACTCGGCCTTGGTCTTGAGTGACGCAAGATCGGACCCCGCCCCGGGCTCGGAATAACCCTGACACCACCATACTTCGCTGTTGAGAATGCCTGGCAGGAATTTCTCCTTCTGCTCCGGCGTGCCGAACTGATAAATCATCGGCCCAACCATGCCTATGCCAAAGGGAATCACCCCGGGAATGCCGCGGGCGGACCGCTCTGATTCATAAATATATTTTTGTGTAGGCGTCCAGCCCGTACCGCCGTATTCCACCGGCCAGTTGGCCGCTATCCAGCCCTTTCGGTAAAGGCGCTGCTGCCAGTCAACAATAGCTTCCTTAAAATTCTCCGACCGGAGGCGCGATACCAGCTCATCGTCGAACTGCTCATCAAAAAACGCTCGCACCTCATCACGAAAGGCCAAGTCTTCCTGTGCAAAAGAAATATCCATAGCAACCTCGATTTCTCTGGAGCCGTCATCTGCGCATGACGACCGTTTTTGAACCTTGAGTATGTTTTTCTACGCTACGGAATGTAGGGAAGTTGGCGGCGGTTTGCAAGTGCCTTTAAGGACACAAGTATAAAGTGGCGCTACATTGAGCAAAAAATCCCCGGGGACAGGCCGAATATCGCGAAATACGGAGATGAGGGGTCAGTAAAGCAGGGAAAAGAGCTTTCGCTGATATTCCGCAGAAACGGGGTCGCCCTTGCCAATCGTGGCCAGCATGTCCAGATAAAGCCGTTTCGCCTCTCCGTTATTCCAGTCACGGTCGGCTTTTAGCACTACCAGCAGGTGTTCCAGGGCGTCCCGGTACTGGCCGTGGGTGCCCAACTGCACCGCAAGCTTTGAACGGACCTCATGGCTATCAGGATTAGAGGCCAGCTCAGCTTCAAGTGCCTCTACCTCGGGGGAACGCGCAGCTTCTCGCTTTAACTCAATCTGTGCCATTAGCTGCTCATAGAGCGCATCCTGATCAACCATTCGGACTTCACCGAGGACTGCCTCGGCGGCGTCAAGACGATTGGCCTCTATCAGCGCGCCGGCATAGGCAAGGGTCACCTCAGCAAGCTTGTTCGACTCCTCCCACACCCCTCGCAGCAACGCCACAGCACCATTAGCATCGTCGTTATCGAGCATCGCGGTTGCCTCCGCGATCTTGGCGTCCCAGGGTGAGGGCAAGTGCTTTTGAAGCACCTCTCTCACCGCAGATTCCGGCTGAGCACCGGCAAAACCATCAATGGGCTGACCGTCTTTAATGACCATTACCGTGGGCAGGCTACGAACGCCAAGTTGTGACGCCAGCATTTGCTGCTCATCCGCGTTGACCTTGGCTAATAAAAACGCCCCCGCGTACTCCTTCGCCAATTTTTCCAACACGGGCATCAACTGCTTGCAGGGCTCACACCAATCTGCCCAGAAATCCACAACGACAGGTCGATTAAAGGACTCATCGATCAGTAACTGCTGAGCATTCGCCTCTGTAATTTCAACGATGTGCGCTGGTGCATCCATGTCTAACCCTCTCTAAAGCCAAGGACATCCTGCATGTCGTAACAGCCCGCGTCTTTGCCTGCGAGCCACTGGGCTGCGCGCACAGCACCGCGGGCGAATGCCATTCTTGAACTGGCCTTGTGACTGATTTCCAGGCGCTCACCCTCCGCGGCAAAGATCACGGTGTGATCACCGACTACGTCACCGGCACGAATCGTGGCAAAGCCTATAGTCGATCGGTCGCGGGCTCCTGTTTGCCCTTCACGTCCATAGACGGCGACCTGCTCCAGATTGCGGTCGAGGGCTTTTGCCACGACCTCACCCATACTCAGCGCGGTCCCAGAGGGTGCATCCACCTTGTGCCGGTGATGGGCCTCGACGATTTCGATATCGACCTCGTCCCCTAGCACCGTTGCGGCCTGAGCCAACAATTTAAACGCCAAGTTTACGCCGGTAGAAAAATTTGATGCCCGGCATAGGGCAATGGTGTCAGCTGCCGAATTGAGCTCCTCGCTCTGGGCAGATGTGAGTCCTGTCGTTCCAACGACCATGGCGACATGATGTTGCGCACAGATGAGGGCATTGGCCAACGTCGCTTCAGGCTTAGTGAAGTCAATCAAGACATCAAGATGGTCAATGACCGCCGCAAGGTCGTCGACTACATGAATGCCCGACGGGAACCTTCCAATCAGTTCACCGGTATCTGCGCCCACCAGGGAGCTGCCAGACCGCTCAATCGCGGCGACTAACGAGACATCAGCCTCGCTATCTGCAATGGCCTCGATGAGCATTTTGCCCATGCGCCCCGCCGCCCCGGTAATCCCTAGTCGTGCGCTCACGACTTGGTCATCCCGTCAAAGAATGACTTTACCCCTTCAAACCAGCTGGACTGCCGCGGAGACTGGGAATCCCCGCCCTCACTGAGGGTATCCCTGAATTCCTCAAGCAACTGCTTTTGTTGCGCACTCAAATTAACCGGCGTCTCAACGACCGCGCGACACATCAAATCCCCTACGGGGCCACCCCGCACGGGTTGCACGCCTTTACCACGCAATCGAAACATCTTGCCGGTCTGGGTCTCAGCAGGGATTTTCAATTTCACCTTGCCATCGAGGGTAGGCACCTCGAGCTCACCACCAAGGGCCGCGTCGACGAAGTTAATAGGCACCTCACAATACAAGTGGCGTCCGTCACGCTCAAAAAGCGCGTGCTGACGCACCGCTATTTGCACAAATAGGTCACCATTGGGACCGCCTGAAGGCCCTGCTTCGCCCTCACCGCTCAACCGAATACGATCCCCGGTATCAACTCCCGGCGGGACTTTTACGGACAGGGTCTTGGTCTTTTCAACGAGGCCTTGCCCACGACAATCCCGGCATGGATCCGAAATGGTCTTACCGAGACCGCGGCACTTGGGGCAGGTTTGCTGAACCTGAAAAAAACCTTGCTGCATGCGGACCTGACCCGCACCACCACAGCTCCCACAGGTAACCGGACTGGTACCTGGCTTAGCACCGCTGCCATCACAAGTGTCGCAGTGTTGCAGTGTTGGAACACGAATTTCCTTGGTCGCGCCGCGCACCGCTTCTTCGAGGGACACCTCCATGGTGTAGCGCAAATCAGAACCACGCTGGGGACCCTGTTGGCGACCGCCTCCGCCACCGAATATATCCCCAAAAACGTCGCCGAAAATATCGCTGAAACTACCGCCGCCCTGAAAGCCGCCCCCCATCTGAGAGTCAACACCGGCATGACCAAACTGATCATAAGCCGACCGCTTCTCTTTATTCATCAAGACGTCGTAGGCTTCGGTTGCCTCTTTGAACTTGGCATCCGCGTCGGCGTCATCAGGATTACGATCCGGGTGGTACTTCATCGCGATGCGCCGATATGCCTTTTTGATATCGGCCTCCGACGTTGATCGCTCGACTCCGAGCACCTCGTAGTAATCGCGCTTGGACATGGTTCTCCAGCCTGTTTGGGACGAAAGACGTCCTTAAAAAAATACGCGGGCCTCTTGAGCCCGCGCTGAACTTAACACGTTACACCCGGACCCGGGTGGTGAATAAGTGGTCCACAGGATCCCCATGGACCCAACCATCATGGCTTCGCGTCGTCTTTGACTTCCTCGAATTCCGCATCCACGACATCCCCATCGTCGGCCTCTGCTTGGGCATCCGGAGCACCGGCACCTGCTGCATCAGCACCTGACGCCTCCTGAGCTGCGTACATCTTTTGCGCTACCGGACCTGTGGCCTCCGTGATTTTGGCAGTCGCAGCCTCGATGGCGTCCTTGTCTTCACCTTTCATGGCTTCCTCTGCCTCGCTGATGGCCGCCTCGATAGCAGCGCGCTCATCGACAGTCGAGTGCTCGCCAGCCTCTTCGAGGGTCTTCTTTGCAGCGTGGATCATCCCATCGCAGGTGTTACGCACGGTGATGAGCTCTTCGAACTTCTTGTCCGCCTCGGCGTTTGCCTCAGCATCGCGAACCATGTTGTCGATCTCTTCCTCAGACAAACCGCCAGAAGCGGTGATACGAATCGACTGCTCCTTGCCTGTGGCTTTGTCCTTAGCGGAGACATTCAAGATACCGTTGGCATCAAGGTCAAAAGTCACCTCGACTTGAGGCACGCCTCGAGGTGCGGGCGGAATATCAGCCAGATCGAATCGACCCAGCGATTTGTTCTGTCCCGCCTGCTTACGCTCTCCTTGAACCACGTGAATCGTTACCGCAGTCTGGTTATCCTCTGCCGTTGAGAACACTTGAGATTTCTTGGTAGGAATCGTGGTGTTCTTCTCAATCAGTGGCGTGGCGACGCCTCCCATGGTTTCGATACCCAGGGTCAACGGCGTGACATCCAGCAGCAACACGTCTTTGACGTCGCCCGACAGAACAGCACCCTGAATCGACGCACCCATGGCAACCGCCTCATCCGGGTTGACGTCCTTGCGTGGCTCCTTGCCAAAGAAATCAGCAACGGCCTTCTGCACCAGTGGCATCCGGGTTTGTCCGCCCACCAGAATAACGTCCTGAATTTCAGACGGTGACAATCCAGAGTCCGCGAGCGCAGTCTTGACTGGCTCAAGTGATCGCTTCACCAGATCTTCCACCAAAGACTCCAGCTTGGAGCGAGATAGCTTCACGACCAGGTGCTTTGGACCCGTCGCGTCAGCCGTGATGTAAGGCAGATTGACCTCGGTCTGCTGAGAGCTTGAGAGCTCGATCTTGGCTTTTTCTGCAGCTTCTTTCAGTCGCTGCAGCGCCAGCGGATCGTTGTGCAGATCAATGCCATTCTCTTTCTTGAATTCATCGGCTAAAAACTCAATGAGGCGCAGGTCAAAATCTTCTCCACCGAGGAACGTATCCCCGTTGGTTGCAAGAACTTCAAACTGATGCTCTCCATCGACTTCCGCGATCTCGATCACCGAGATGTCGAAGGTACCGCCACCAAGGTCGTAAACCGCCACGGTGCGATCACCCTGCGCCTTATCCATTCCATAGGCCAGTGCCGCCGCAGTCGGCTCGTTGATGATTCGCTTCACCTCGAGGCCTGCGATCTTGCCGGCGTCTTTGGTCGCCTGGCGCTGTGAATCATTGAAGTAGGCAGGAACGGTGATTACCGCCTCAGTGACCGGCTCACCCAGAAACTCTTCTGCGGTTTTCTTCATCTTGCGAAGGACTTCTGCAGAGACCTGCGGGGGCGCCATCGAGTTGTCTTTTACCTTAACCCAGGCGTCGCCATTGTCTGCTTTGACGATGCTGTAGGGCACCATTTTGATGTCCTTCTGCACAACGTCATCCTCGAATCGTCGGCCAATCAAACGCTTCACCGCAAACAGGGTGTTGGTTGGATTGGTTACCGCCTGACGCTTGGCAGATTGACCCACTAGAACTTCGCCATCATCCGTATAGGCGACGATAGACGGCGTGGTGCGACCACCTTCCGAATTTTCAATGACCCGAGCTTTTCCACCCTCGAGTACCGAGACACAGGAATTCGTCGTTCCCAAGTCGATTCCAATAATCTTACCCATGATGTTCTCCTTTCACCGGCATCCTGGCCTGGTGTATGTGCTTGATTTTTTAAATGGGGTTTTCAAAACCTATTTCAAGGCTTTTTGTAGGGTTTTTATTCCGCTGCCTTGCTCACCATAACCATCGCTGGCCGCACCAAACGCCCGTTTAAGGTGTACCCTTTTTGCATTACCGCGATAACCGTATTGGGTTCCACATCGGGGTTCTCCACCATGCTCATTGCTTGAGCAAGTTGCGGATCAAAAGGCTCCCCTTGAGGATCTACGATTTCAACGCCACTCTTTTTCAAGGCGTCCATGAAACTCTTCAGAGTCAACTCAAGACCTTCGATAATTGATGCCTCAGCACCACTGTCGGTCGCCGCCGACAGGGCCCGCTCCATGTTGTCCACCACAGGGAGAAGCTCACCGACGAAACGGTCCAGAGCAAATTTCCGCGCCTTGTCTATCTCCTGCTCGGCACGTCGCTGAACGTTAGCGGCGTCCGCCTGAGCTCTGAGAGCTGAATCCTGTGCATCGGCGACATCGGCTTCTAATTTGGCCACCATCTCTTCAAGACTCAGCTCTTCCTCGGGGGAATCGGTTCCCTCGGCGCTAACTTCGTCAATGTCCACCTCACCGCCCGCAGCGGTTTCAAGCTCATCGCTCTCAAGATCTTGGTTGTTTTCTGGCTTTGGATCGGCCATCCCGTCATCCTCATCGGTAGCAATAAAAATAGACCGGTCAGCACGAATGGGCTGCCAAATCACGTCTTTGACGGGGAATTGGGGGCTGGAAAGGTGTTTTTCAACCCGATCGGGAGATAAAGCGGTGTTTTAGCGAGAGAGTGCAGCGCTCAGCATACGGGCCGTGACATCGACCATGGGTATGACTCGTTCGTAGGCCATGCGCGTAGGCCCAATGACACCCAACACCCCCAGGGTTCGACTCCCCTGAGCGTAGGGGGCGGTGACAACGGAATAGTCTCCAAAGACGTCATAGCCCGCCTCTTCCCCAATGAATATTTGGACGCCTTGGGCCCGGTAGGATCGCTCCAAAAGCTCCAATAAATCGCGCTTTCGCTCGAACGCGTCGAACAGCTCGCGAAGCTTGCTCATATCTTCGGGACCGGCCTGACCAAGGAGGAAATTTTCCCCAGCGACCACGTACTCCTCGCTATCACCCTCCTCTTCAAGGGCCCGATTGGCCAAATCCAGGGCCGCTGCCATATATTCGTCGATACGCGCCCTGGCCTCGGCCATCTCCTGTACCAATCGCGCCTTTACGTCGCCGAGATCCGCTCCCGCGTAGCGCTGATTGATGAGATCTGCTGCCGCTTTTAGCTGTGCCTCGGTCAACGGACGCTGCAGCTCGATCACCCTGTTTTGAACTTCCCGTTCATTGACCACAAGAATCACTAAAACGCGGTTTTCCGACAGAGGCAAAAATTCGACCTGTCGCAGCTGATTAAGCGCCGGACGAGGCACGGTGACAATGCCCGCCTGGGAGGTGATTTGAGCGAGCAGAGACGAGGCGGAATGAACCAAATCCTTGGCACTGCGATTAGGATTCAACTCTTCCCTGAGAGCCAAAACAGCCTGCTCCTCGATCGGCTGGACCTGCAGCAGCGAGTCGACAAAAAATCGGTAGCCTTGCGCGGTCGGGATGCGTCCCGCAGAGGTATGGGGTGATGCGAGAAAACCTCGGTCCTCAAGATCAGCCATGATGTTACGGATGGTAGCCGGACTCACGGCGAGCTCGGTTTGGGCATGCAGGGTCTTGGATCCAACGGGCTGGCCATCCCGAATATGCATTTCTACAAGGGTTCCCAGGAGATCCGTGGCGCGAGTTGAGAGCTTGTCGTTGGTCATAGTGGCCCTGCTAGTGTTGAAGCTCCATTATTACCACAGCCTGCAGAGCGGACAAAGAATTGCTTAAGATCTTTCCCCGACTAGATGGAGTACGCTATAAAACAGAAAAGTCTCCGGAAGACCCATGCTCAAACAGATCGTCATTCGCGATTACGCCATTGTTGAGTCCCTCGACCTCGATCTGGAGGCCGGGATGACCGCTATTACAGGGGAAACCGGGGCTGGTAAATCGATCATGTTGGACGCTCTTGGGCTCTGCGTTGGGGACCGCGCTGATGCTCGGGCAGTCCGGCCCGGGGCGAAACGTGCCGATATCAGTGCTACCTTTGATCTTGAACAAATCCCGGACGCAAAAGTATGGCTAGAGGAGAGAGAGCTCGACGCAGGCACTCCTGATTGCTTGCTGCGCCGCGTAATAGGGTCCGACGGCCGCTCGAAAGCGTTCATCAACGGCACGCCGGCCACGCTGGCAGACTGTGCGCAACTGGGCCAACTGCTGGTAGATATTCACTCTCAACATGCCCACCAGTCACTTTTGCGCAAAGAAAGCCAGCGAACGCTCCTTGACAACTATGCGGCAGGAACAGGTCTTGCGGCCGGCGTCGCAGCCCACGCCAGAAACTATCTTGAGCTCAGTGCCAAACTTGCCCGCCTGAAAAATCGTAGCGCGGAAGACAACGCCAAACGAGAGCTCCTGCTTTATCAGGTGGGTGAGTTGGAAGAGCTAAGCTTGGGCGACAGCGAACTCCTTGAACTAGAGACCGAGCAGCGTCAGCTGAGCAATGCCGGTTTCTTACTGGAAAGTGCAGGAGCCTGTTCAGAGGGCTGTGAATCCCTTGGGGAACAGCTATCAAAACTCAAGCAACTGATGAGTGATGACCGCCACGAAGGGGCGCAGGTCAACAATATCCGTGACATGCTTGCGAGTGCCGACATTCAGCTGAACGAGGCCAGACTCGAGCTCGATCGGTACACCGACAAGCTCGAGCTCGATCCGAGCCGCTTGAACGAGGTAAACAGTCGCCTCGATCATGTTTATGATCTCGCGCGAAAGCACCGGGTCATGCCTGAGCAGCTTCACGATCTGCTTCCCCGCCTGAGCGCCGAACTGGAGGAACTTCAAGCCGACGATACGCAGCTTGAATCCCTTGAAACGGCCATCAGCGAGGCACTCTCCGCCTATCGCACTGCCAGCAAAAAACTATCCTCAGCGCGCAAAAAGGCGGCTACAAGCCTCGCTAAACGGGTGATGTCGGTTCTTGATTCGCTGGCTATGGAACGCTGCCAGTTCGTCATCGATCTGGACTCTCGGGGATCTGAAGTTCACCCAAGCGGCGCCGAATCGGTGCAGTTTCTGATCAGCACCAATCCGGGTAGCAGTCCCGGTCCCCTCGCAAAAATCGCCTCTGGCGGCGAGCTATCGCGCATCAGTCTCGCCCTGCAGGTGGCAGCGGCTGACAGCGCGACCGCACCTACCATGATCTTTGATGAAGTCGATGTGGGTATTGGTGGTGCTGTTGCCGAAGTTGTGGGCGGGCTTTTAAAAACCCTTTCTGAGCGCGTACAGGTGCTGTGTGTGACCCACTTGCCTCAAGTCGCGGCGAAGGGACATCAGCAGCTTCGGGTGAGCAAGTCCGGGGACGATAAGAGTGTTGCTACATCACTGCAGACGCTGAGCGCGGAGGACCGTGTGGAGGAAATTGCCCGCATGCTGGGGGGGCTAAAAATAACCGACAACACGCGAAGCCACGCAAAAGAGATTTTAGAGGCGTCCTAGGGAATTGCTTGGTTGCGCCTAGCGCACGGCCTTTGTAAAGACACGGTCGAGATACAACCTCTTCCGGAACTCAGTCCGGGCCCTAGTCCTTTTTTCTGACGTATAGCACCAGCGAGTGGTCGATGATCTCAAAGCCTTGCTCTTCAGCGATTTCATGCTGCCGCTTCTCGATCACCTCATCATAGAACTCAATCACATCATTGGTGTCGACATCGACCATGTGATCGTGGTGGTCGTCTGAGGCAAGTTCGAATACCGAGTGTCCACCCTCAAAATTGTGCCGAGTCACTAGCTCTGCGGTCTCAAACTGCGTCAGGACCCGGTATACCGTTGCCAAGCCCACATCTTCTCCCATGTCTCGGAGGCGCTGATACACATCCTCTGCACTCAAATGCTCTGCACTCGCTGCGGTAGATTCCAGAATCTGCAAGATCTTGATTCTGGGCAGCGTGACTTTGAGGCCTGCACGGCGTAATTCAACATTTTCACTGGGCATGGGCGGCTCTCGCTCGGGAACAATCTGGGGTATGATGCCAGCCTTCGTGTAGCTGTGGAACCCAAGGCCCATGCCCTTTCGCCGTTTTCCTCTTGTTGCGTCCCTTCTCTGGCTGTCGCTCGCTCTCGCTGGCTGTGGCAATTTTGGTTTCCCCGGGGTCTACAAGATTGATGTTGAACAAGGGAATATCGTGACTCCCGAGATGGTGGAACAGCTAAAACCCGGCATGACGCGGCGGCAGGTGCGCTTTGTGATGGGCACACCGCTTATCGAGGACACGTTTAACGAGAACCGCTGGGACTACCGCTACCTCAACCGCAATGGCGCCAAAACACTCGCTGAGAGCCAACTCACTGTCATCTTCGAAGGGGATGCCCTAATCCGCGTGGAAGGGCCCGACGCTCCCGACTGGGGTGCCACGGACCCCGATGAGAAGTCAGATAAGGATGAGGCAGAAAGCGAGGAAGCCTAGGATCCTCCTTCTGTAGCTCGACGCTCCTTTGCCTCCGCTGCTCGGCGTTTTCTGACCTCTTTTGGATCCACCTGCAGGGGCCGGTAGATCTCCACCCGCTCCCCTGCTTGAAGTGACTGGTCGGCCTTAACTGCCTTACCAAAAATGCCGAGCTGCAAAGGCTGATCAAGAGACAACTCTTCGAACTCGTGATCAATGCCAGACAACCTTACCGCTTCCATCACGCTCGTACCCGTAGGGACTTCGAGGCTCTTTATCAGTTGTTTATCGGGCAGTGCGTAGGCAACTTCTACAGGGATGAGCTCACTCATACTGATCCTTTTCCGTAAATCACTTCTGCCCGCGCCACGACTGCATCGACCAAATCCAGCGCGACACGATCGAACAATCGCCCCGCCGCGGCGCCTATTAAACCACTGCGCAGGGTAAAGGCCAAAGACAGGGATACCTTGCAGGCATCGGGTGCGAGGGCCGTAAAATTCCAGCGGCCGGCGAATTTTTCAAAGGGACCATCAACCAGTGTCAATTCAATCTTCTCATAGGGCGTCATGACATTTTCTGTCACGAAGCTTTGGCTGAAGCCAGCGCGAGATAGCGACAGGCTGGCGGTGACCGTAGCTTCACTCCGAGCGAGTATTTCCGACCCAACACAACCATTTAAAAAATGAGGATAAGCCTCGATGTCAGCAACGAGGTCGTAGAGTCTCTCCGCACTGTGAGGCAATAACGCGCTGCGATCAATCACTGTCATATCAAGAGTCTACCTCAAGAAAGCCGAATGCCTTCACCAGACTCAGACGGTAAAGATATGGATGCAAAGGATGACTGTTAGCACAGGGGGCACGACAAATCGCAGCAAATACCACCACACAACAAATAGCCAGGGAGGCTCCCGATACATCTCTCCCCGAACCACCGGCCTCGGAAGCTGCCAACCCACAAAAAGCCCAAGCAACAACATTATGACTAAGACACCAGAATCAATTAATCGACTGACAAGGTCTGTCACTGATTCAAACAAGGGCAACATCCAAATCACAAGAAAAACGAGGCAGCCGGTCAAGAGCGAGGCTATTGCTCTCGAGAGATTCAGCTCCCGCCGCAAGATCATGATGATGGGCTCCATCAGCGCCACCATCGTGGCAAAACATGCAAGTGCAGCAACGCCAAAAAAGATCGGTCCATAGACCTCGCCGAGAGGGAGATTGGCGAAGGCATAGGGCACACCAATAAAGAGAAAACCAAGCCCTTGGTCTGGCAGGACGTTGGCAGTCTCTAATAAAGGAATCAGCGCAATCGCCACGAGAATGACCCCCGCCGTATCAAGAACCAATGCGGCAATAACCGATCGGAGAAACGGCAAATTCCGGGGCGCGTGGGCACCGAAGCAGCTACCAATGCCCAACCCCGCGCCGGCAGTTAACAAGCCACTGAAGACCCCGAGAAAAACCCCGGTTTGCTCGACATTTTCGTAGTCGGCTGCAAACAAATAGTTGCCCGCCGCCGCAAGATCACCAGCGCCCACGGCGTACTGCACCACGCTCAGAAGACCAACCACCATAACAGGAAGTACCAGCCACCCGATGACCGCCATCGCATACTGGGGCCCGAGGGCGGCGGCGATAACCGCCGCGGCCAACACGGGCCATTGGAGGCTTGGATGGCCCATTTGAGTTAACTGTCCGAAGTATTCAGCGACTTCCAGACCACTCGCAGCCGAGAGCTCCAGCCGATTAAGCGCGACAGCGACGTCAATCATCCAACTCGCGAGCAGCGCCAATAAAACAAGCAGTGCTAGCGCTAAAAACGCCTGGCCTACGCCCAGCAACGACCAGTGATGGGATCGACCCGCCTGATCACTTGCCCAACGAATTGCTCCGATAGGCGACCCCCTGCCATGACTCCCCAGCATGACCTCTGCGGCGAGCAACGGAGCTGCCACCAAGAAGACAGTAGCGACATAGGCAAGAAAAAACGGCGCGCCCCCATGTTCCCCCATTAAAAAAGGCAATCTCAGAATATTTCCCAGCCCCATTGCCGCTGCCGCGAGCGCGAACACCAGCGTTGTCTGGCCCTGCCAGGGCTTGGGTACGTTGTCATCCAGCACAAAAATACATCCTTAGCTGCCTCGACCCGTATAATGCACCTTATGAGCAAATCTAAAAAGAAAGCGTCGGACAACACCATCGCGCAGAATAAGCGCGCCAGGTTCGATTATCACATTCTGGATACTTATGAGGCCGGCATTTCGCTCTCAGGCTGGGAAGTAAAAGCGTTGCGCGCAGGACGTGCGCAACTCACTGATTCCTATGTGTTTATGAAAAACGGCGAAGCGTTCTTGCTAAACGCGCAAATTACCCCACTGGAAACCGTGTCCACCCACTTTGTTACTGAGCCCACGCGATCAAGAAAGCTTCTTCTCAACAAACGAGAGCTGGCAAAGCTCAATGAAGCTGTTTCCCAAAAAGGCCAAACCTGTGTCTGTCTGGCGCTGTACTGGAAGGGACATCTGGTCAAGGCATCTATCGGTATCGCGGCAGGAAAGAAACAGCACGACAAACGGGATACCGAAAAGGCGAGAGATTGGGAGCGTCAAAAAGCGCGTATTGTGAGGGCCAACGTAAAGCAATAGTGCTTCTACACAGTAACCCTTAGACAGTGGCCGAAAACCAGATCGCTTTCACGATTAATCCAACCCCAATCGCCATCGACACAACGAACGCGACTGGGCGGTAAGCGGCCCCACCGACCCGATGAAACAGCCAGGCGCCGACTCGATCACCGATCATCATCACGGGCATAGCGACCACTAATAGGATCAACGGCGTGGGCGTCACCACGCCGGCATTCAGGAACATGCCGAAGGCAATAGCATTAGATGCAAAAAAGAACGCCATGAGAAACGCGCGGCTCCTAACGGGCTCAGGGATGCAAACCATCGCATAGGCAATGACAGGGGGGCCCGGTATAGCAAAGGCGCCGTTCATCAATCCTGAGGCCGCGCCAGTTGCGGAAGGCAAGAAGCGTATGTTGCTACCGGCACCCGGTTTTAGTCGACTGACGAAGAGGCAGGCGAAAACAACAGTGATCCCAATCCACAGCTGGAATTCGGTGGTCGATGCTCTTGTCAGGAACATCACGCCAATTGCGGTTCCAACAACGGACCCTCCGAGCATGGCGATAAACACCCGAATATCAAATTGCCCCCACCAGGCTTTATAGGTCAGCGCACTTACCGAGAGAGTCAGAATAGCGGCGAGCACGACCGCATCGGCAGGCTGCAGAAAAAGGGAGAACACCGGCACCGCCATCATGGCAAAACCAAAACCCGAGAAAGCGCGCATGAGCGCAGCGAAGAGAACGCCCGACATCAGTAAGGTGAGTGTTGCGGGGGTCAGGGTGGACTGAAGTAACTCCATGGGCGCATCTTACGTGAATAGCCCACCGACGGTGGCTTTTTGATGACCGAAATTTGCCAGCCCGGCAGCAGCCGATGTCGGGAGCGAGTCACCTAATTTATCGCGGAGGCATATCAGGCCGCTGGGGTCGATGTGGCTGGTGAGGTCGACCCCGATCCGGCATTAACTGATGCATAACCATTCTGCGCTCTCTGGGTGATAGAGTCGGTAAAACCTCCAGTGCCAAACGATGCATTTCACGCTGATAAGCCTGAGAGGCCTCCTGCAGCGCCAACAGGGCGCTCTCCAAAGCAGCTGGGTCAACATCCTCCCGTCGCAGCACCTCCCGGAGATCACGCTCTTGCTCTCGCAAGGAGCGGCGAAGCGGTGCTACGGTGGTTTTAGCTTCCTCAAAGACCGGCTGAAGCTTTTGTCGTGTCTCAGGTGGCAAGTCACGCGCGGACCAGGCCATCGGCGCTTCAGGCCGTCGCTCCTGCAGCCATTTGGCAGATAACGCACCCGCAACCATCAAGTTGATGGCCAGGGAACCGATAAGCAACAAGTAAAGCCAGTGACGTTTAGTCATTGTCTATCTCTCCAATATCCAGTGCGTGATAACCGCTGAAAAAAGCCTGTTCTGTTCCTTCCCATTGCTCCTGATCAGCAGGCACTGCAGATCCCAACCAGACACCAACAAAAAGCGGTACCGCTGCAGTAACAGCGCCGCGCCACCAAACCACATCTTTAGAGGGTACTAGCCAGTCGATAAAGCTCTCGAGCCATCCACCTGATGTCGACTGCGCTCGCCTCTCAGTAGCGCCGACCTTGGCAATCACTCCTTCGACCGTCATCGCTGCCGCGGGCCTAAACTCATTTAACCGACCATCAAGGAGCGCCTCTTCCTCCAGTACAGCTCTTAGCTGGGGATAATGATCAATCGCCTGTTGAAGTGTCGCTCTCCATTCCTCGGGCCACTGCGTAGGGGCAGCGCCATAGGCCCGCAGCATGTTTTCGGCTGTCTGTTGAGTCATCAATGTTTCGTCATTCATGAATTCACCTCTACGTGTTTCTTAAGCGTCGCGCGGGCTCGAACAAGCAAAGACTCCAGCGCGCGTACTCCAAGATCCATAATCTCAGCCACTTCCTTATTAGAGAGATCTTGGTAATACGTCAGCACCAGTGCGTTGCGCTGATTGAGCGGCAACTGTGCCAACGCCGTCTTTAACGCGCCGGACTCGTCGATTAAATCGGGCGGTGCCTCAACCTCAATTAAATGGGTGTCATCGACGTATTTGGCCGAGCGGCGGAGCTGGTCAATTGCTACATTGTGGGCGAGCCGATGTAGCCATGTTGTAACCCGCGCCTTCGACGCGTCGTAATCCCTAGCACGCTGCCAGAGCTTTAGCATGACCTCTTGCGTAATGTCTTGAGCGCTGCTGCGATCACCCGTAAATCGCAAGGCGTAAACCTCGATTGCAGGCAGGTGACGCCTCACGAGCACCTCAAAGGCCTGGACATCCCCAGCACTTACCGCCGCCATCAGCTCTGCTTCATCAGTCACGATACGGCAGGGCCTGCTCGTTAACCTTTCGGCGGGGGTCGATGGTGGTCTCTCCTAGCCCGATGTGCGGCCTCCAGCTCATCTCCACTGATATAACCATCGCCGTCAGCGTCCATACGATCAAATCCCGCCCGCTTACGCTCCTCTGCCGACACTACGCCGTCACCATTGAGATCAGCTGCTTCAAAGCGTTCAATCGCTCGCGCGGTCATCTCGTCGATTTGCTTGGCTAACTGCGCTTCCATTTCCTCACGACTCAGGTTGCCATCGCCATCGGTGTCACCGCCCTCAAAACGGTCCCTTCCACGTTGGCGAGGGGGTTCAAACTCCTCGTAGCTGATGAGATTGTCGCCATCGGTATCGAGCTGCTCGATTACACGCTCGGGGTTGGGCTGAGCGACAGACAGCTCAGGCAGCAACAGGGCGAGAGCCGCCACCACGTGAAGACCTTTGGGGTAATGGATTTGCTTCATATCTCTTTCCTCATTATTAAGCGCCACAAAGCGCTCTTAGCTAGGGCTTTTACGCCCAAGGCAGAAGGTACCCGTCGGGCTTGAGAAAGTTTTTGATGCTTAGGCTCGGGGCCACAGGACAGGGGACTTATAAGGTCCATCGTCTGCTTCGGAGAAGATGAGATTTATGAGGTCTTCGTGGAGGCCATATTTCAACCCCGCCAATTGCTCCCTAGGCTTACCGAGCATGGGGGACGCCACCTGGAGCCCGAGAGCCTCCAGATCAGCCTCTTCTCCAACGGCATCAACAATATCAAGACGTCTCGCTTGCTCACCGGTGAGCCTACCACCCGTCAGCAAGGTCTCGCGCAAAGCACGTTGGGATAGCCGTGCTTTTACCAAGGCATTCATCCGTACGGTCAAGGTCATGCCAATATCAATCTCTGGTAAACAGAAAAAACCCCGGTCGCTACGCATCACGGCGTAGTCTGAGGACAACACAATCATGGCTCCAAGACCAAAGGCATGCCCGTTTACCAGAGAGACGATCGGCATGGGAAATGCCAGCATGCGACCGGCCAGATGCATGGTATCGGTAACAAACTGGCTGAATATCTCCTGATTGGCTGACAGATACTCAAGATCCAGCCCCTGAGAAAAGTTTTTTCCCTCCCCTCGCAGAAAAACCGCCTGCGTTGTCTCGTTATCAAGGGCTGCATCCAAATCACGGTGTGCTGCCGCTAAGGTGTCGGGGTTAAAAACCCCCGTGCCGTGGAAGTGGATAGTGCGAATAGAATCCGGTGAGGTCATGGGGTAAATCCTTTCTGCTCAAGTATCACTTTCAATGGTAATGGGATCACCCAAGCGAATTGGGCCTTCCTCCAAAATTCGGGCGCATAGCCCTCCATGCCCAATCATGGCGGCAACACCACCCTTCCCCAAGGCCTCCTCCATTCTCGCGCAGGGGTGGCATAGCTGGGTCGCTTCAAACAGCGCCTCTCCAACCCTGAAGCGCTGGCGTCTGAGTGCATTTAGGTTGATTCCCTCAACCACAATGTTGCGTCTGAGAATGGCTGGATCAATGGATGTGATACCCGTAAACGCCGATATCTGTTCGATAAATTCTTTAGATATCACCGTCACCTGTCGCCCAGAACCGGGAGTTTTTTTCATCCGGTGGTCACCCTCGAGCCCCATACCAGCCACCGCCAACGCGCTTTCGACGGGCTGCAGGGGCTCACGACGCTTTGGTCGAAGCCCTATCCAGAGCACTCTGCCGGGGGGGAGGTCCTTGGCGTATCGATCGAGTGGATTCACGCGCTTGGTAGATGACATGTCGGCTTGCTCGTTTCACTCCGGATCCTGAACACTAAGGGTCTTTAGCCGCTGTAGCAAACGGGTTGGGATCTTGTGAGCCCGTGTTCTTAGCTACTCATATGCTCAACCGCCCTGCACCATCCATCATGGATCGCTCCCTGCGTTATGATACTGGCATTACCGCAAAGCAGCCGAGAAGAGAGCATCTCCCATGGGAGCCGAAACTAGTCGATACCAAAAGCCCTCACGTCGATGGCTGCCTAGCCTGCTGCTTGTCAGCGCTTACGCTGTCGCTGAGCTGCCCGAAGGCCCCGGGAAAGGCCTGACCGAAATGGTGTGTAGCGAGTGCCATTCAACAACATACATAGAGCGCGGACAGGGCTATGACTCTCCCGAGGCCTGGCGCTACCTGATCGCCTCCATGGTGGAGCTGCCGGCCCCTCAGGCGGACACCATTAGCCGCTACCTAGCTACTCACTTTCCATCGCGACCTGAGAAGCATCCCACCCTCGTGCCTGGCGACTTTGATATTGAAATCACCGAATGGCTGGTGCCAACCCTTGGGCAGCGGTCGAGAGATCCGATTGAATCCCCTGATGGCAGCATCTGGTGGACCGGCATGTGGGCCTCACTCGCAGGCCGACTTGATCCCGAGACCGGCAAAATGGAAGAGTTCCAGCTGCCTGCCGACGCCAGACCTCACTCAATTCTCCCCGACGATGATGGCAACATCTGGTACATGGGCAATAGCAACAGCACCATCGGCCGGCTTGATCCGGTTGGCGGCGACATTGCTATTTTTCCGACAACCGCGAAGGATCCCCACACCGGCGTGTTTCACCCCAACGGCATGCTGTACTTCACTGCTCAACATGCGGGCATGATTGGCAGGCTTAATCCTGCAACAGGTGAGCTCCTGGAGGTAACAACGCGCGCTCGTCCCTATGGCATAAAGGTGGGCCAAAACGGACTTTTATATGTGGCACACAACGGCACCAACGCCATCGCCGAGATTGATCCCGATTCTCTCGCCATACGCTATTTTGAAATCCCCGATGAGCGCACCCGGATTCGCCGACTCGATATCGCCAGCAACGGGTCGATCTGGTTCGTCAACTCTACACTGGGAAAAATTGGCCGCTTGGATCCGGTAACGGGAAAGGTTACCCAGTGGGATTCCCCGAGTGGGGCGTCATCCCACCCTTACGCCGTCGCCGTTATTGACGATGTGGTCTGGTACAATGAATCGGGTATGCGGCCCGATGCCCTGGTGCGCTTTGATCCCGCCACGGAAAGTTTTCAAAGCTGGGCCATTCCATCGGGGATCGGCATCGTGCGCCATGTGTGGGTGACAGCCGATAAGAATCTGCTGATTCATCAGAGCAGTAGTAACAGAATTGGCTTGGTAAAGATTCCCCGCTAATCCTTAGCGCGCAGCAGATCGCGCAACAGCCAAAAAGCGTTCGATGTCCTGCTCTTTTGTTGCAAAACTCGTAACCAAACGCTTCATCCCCTCCATGACGGGCCACGGATAATAAACAAAGCCCGCCTCCACCAATGCACCGTCAACATCCTCGGGCAGTACCGGAAATACCTCATTCGCTTGGGTCGGCCAGGGAAGCGCAACACCAGAAATCTCAATTAAGCCAGCCGCAAGCTTGTGCGCCATATCATTGGCATGGCGCGCATTTTGTAGCCACAAATCATCATTCAGAAAGCCATCGAACTGCGCTGCGAGAAAGCGGTGCTTGGACCAGAGGTGTCCAGCCCGCTTTCTCCGGTACCCAAAATCATCACTGAATCGTTGATTAAAGAAGACAACTGCCTCCGCTGCTAGAGCACCATTCTTGGTTGCACCGAAAGTCAAGGCATCGACCCCAGCACGCCAAGTGAGATCTGCAGGGCTGGCCCCGGCCCCCACCACCGCATTGGAAAAGCGCGCGCCGTCTATGTGCAATCCAAGATCATGGGACTTGGCCAACTCGGCATACCTGGCAATTTCATCGGGCGTAAATACTGTTCCCTGCTCAGTTGCATTAGTCAGGCTTATCGCTGAGGGCTTAATGTTGTGCACTCCGTGAAGTTCCGCCGCCAGTATTTGCGCCTTGATAGCGTCGATGTCAGGTTTGCCAAGGTCACCCGCGACCGGGATCTGTCGAGCCCCTCCGGTATAGAACTCGGGCGCAGTATTTTCGTCATTAGCAATGTGTGCTCCTTCATGACTAAAGACCGCACCCCACGGGGGACACATGGCGCTTAACACCAACGAATTTGCAGCCGTTCCGGTAGCCACCAGAAAGACCTCACATTCTGTCTCAAATAAGTTGTTGAAACTGTCAGCGACTCGCTCCGAAAGAGCATCTTCGCCATAAGCGGGGACGAACTCCTCAGCCG
>Ga0181574_10001024_pt1 | contig 26158 bp, 28 predicted proteins | sample 101ome_24_FD_145600 | JGI IMG/M metagenome (GOLD analysis project Ga0181574, IMG submission 145600) | Coastal salt marsh microbial communities from the Groves Creek Marsh, Skidaway Island, Georgia - 101410AT metaG (spades assembly) | ecosystem: Environmental > Aquatic > Marine > Intertidal zone... | reverse complement strand
TCACATTGAGCGCATCCACATCAGTATCCAGAATATCAATATCGCTCACCGCATAAACAATGGGCAGTACCACGAAGAATTGCTGCCACCCCATAGCCAGGGTGGTGCCCACTGACCAGTTGGTCCCATCGTAGTTTGGCTTAGCAGTGCCAGAGAGTTCGCGCTCGCAAAGATCGGGCGTCGCGACAGGTCTGTCACACTGTTCTGGGATGAGATCGCTGCCAAGCACCGTCAGGGGAATCGTCGCGCGCCCATCCACGTGACCCACGGTCGCGAACACATTCATAAAGGGGAATAGCCAGGCATCAAACTTCAGTTGAAGAGCTGTGTTGCGCACCGAGGGATTTTGGAAATCCACCGCCTCGATGGGACGATCCGCCTCACCCTGTAAACCCAGCTTGAGGTCACGCAAGACCAGATCTTGTTCAAAAGTGGCCGGCACAACGCTGATCCCAAACGGCAAAGGTAATTCAAAGCCCAAATCGGTCACCGCCTGCCCGAAGAAAGGCAGCGGGTGATCCCAAATAACAGCCTCACCCCTCTCGTCGAGATTAGGTTCTCCCAGCTCGCGATCTTCGAGATGGGGGACCACCACAAATAAATCCAAATCATCGTCTTCAGGTTCTTCGGATGATGGCTGGGAGACATCAGAGCAAGCAGGCGTTTTCGAAGCTGCGTCTTCGTCACAGCCATCGGTCTCGGCCCACGCGTTCAAAGCTAGGAGTGCCAGACACAATATCAGCCACCCAGTAGCGATGAGCGGTTTATAAACGACACTAGGTCGCTGAAGCACCAACAGGCTCCGCATCGGCAACACTGACCCCCACTCTCAAAGCGTTGTCACAACGCTAACAAACAAAAGTTATTTGAGTGAAGGCGAACACGGATTCAGGAGAGAAACTGTCGTTATATGAGATTGGAGCTGGCGAGAGGAATCGAACCCCCGACCGGCTGATTACAAATCAGCTGCTCTACCTACTGAGCTACGCCAGCGCCGGGATCAAAAGCACGGCCGTGCTTTTGAGGAGCGCGATTGTCCCGATATCTGCTACCGAGGTCAAGTTGTGGTCTCTATTTCCCCAGCGGTGAGTTGAAGACCTTCGAGGACCAGGTGCGGTCGCCACTCTGCGACAATGCCTAGATCAATCAAGGCCTGCCCGTCGCCCCCAGTCAGAATCGAGCGATGATCCGGGTAACGCTGTTGTAATGCGCTGATCGCCCCAACCAGCGCCATCCAGATCCCCGAGGAAACGCAAGTCGCCGTCGTAGTGCCTGCATCAAGCGTCACCGGCTGGCTGTCGTCATAACGGATCCGCTGGGTATCCCGACGCAGTGCCAGCTCCATTAGCTGAGTGCCGGGGATAATAAAGCCCCCTATATGCTGGCCGTTCGCGGCAATAACATCACAGGTAAGTGCCGTGCCCGCATCAAACACCAGCAACGCCTCGGGACAGGAGGACCATGCGGCGATCAACGCCATCCAACGATCCACCCCCATCCGGTGGGGTTGGTCATAGCTATTTATGACGCCGAATCCGGCGGAGGGTGTCTCACAAAAGTGAAGCTCGCAATCAAAGCGCTCAGCAACAAGAGCCGATAACTCGTCATTAAAGGTCTCATCTGCCACGCTTGCGACAAAAATCTGCAAATTGCGGGACGTTACCGTCTGGGCCCCATGCTCGATGCATAGTGTTTGAGCGCTATTCACAATAGCGGATGGCTCTCTGTCACACCGCGCAACAACGTCGAATCCGGAACCAGCCAGACCAAGCTTTGCCGAGGAATTGCCGATATCGACCAACACAGTCAGCATGAATTTTTGTTCCTGCGCACGGAGGTTTCGCCTGAGAAGACTGCTTGCATACCCTGTTCGGTCCTGATCAGAAGAGCGCCCGCTTCATCAACTCCACTGGCAATGCCTGCCAAGCCCTCACCACCCGTCACGGTTATTGGCTCACCTTTCAACATATCTCGCGCGCACCACTTGTCTCGCCAGCCATTAAAGCCGCTGGCAGGCCAATCGGCCAGTAGGCTAACCAACCCGTTAATAACGCTAGCCGCGACGTCGTTCCGTGAGAGATCCCGGTCGAGATGAGACGCCAGGTCTGTCGCCGGCTGATCAATCTCTAAATCCCCGGGCAGGACATTGAGTCCGACCCCGATCATGAGATTCGACCGCAGATCACCATCGATAAAGGTCTCCACCAGAATGCCGCCACATTTTCGACCATCCATGTACAGATCGTTGGGCCATTTAAGCTCCATAGAGAGATCGAACGTCTCTTGCACGGCGTCCGCAATCGCCGCACCTGCGGCGAGGCTCATTCCTGCCAGCCTACTGATATCGGGATCACAAGCCCACGCGATCGTAAGCGCAAGGTTACGGCCCGAGGGGGTATGCCAGACCCGCCCCTGTCTGCCCTTACCACAGGTTTGCCTCTCCGCGAGTAATACCAACCCCTCAACATTCTGCTGCCTGGCGCGGTCTCGAACAACGTCATTGGTAGACGTCACCTCCTCTAACACCTCTACAACAACACTATTGGTTACCGAGTCCCAAAGGCGTGACGTGATGTGGGCGGGCTTGAGAGGCTCATTACTGATAGACATGGGCTGATGCTAGCACTCCCCGGCTTCGGCCGATATCCACCAGTGGCTAGCCCACAATCCCAAAAGACCTGCAAACCAGCAGAAAAATTATCCGGGAAATGAAAGAGTTGTTGAAAACAAACGCTGACGGCCGGCACACATCAGTCTAAGCTTCACGCTATGGTTGAGCAAAAGCCCAATGCAAATCCGATCGAGCTTCAACGAGGCTCGCCGCTGCAACACAAAAGTCGGCTTGCAGCAATGGGCGCAGCTTTAATCGTGGGCATGCTACATGTGTCAGGTCTGTGGTACACGGCTATCGACTCGAGCGTATTGCTTGACGCCGGTAGGGGAATGGTTTTCATTTTGCTGAGTCTGGGACTTATGGGAACCGCACGCCTCAGTCTTGTGCTGTCCGTACTGCTAGCCCTGACAGGCGTCATTGCTCTCGTCGCCAATCCCTCGGAAGCTCGACTAGTAAACTGGCTGGAACTGTTTCTTCTGATTTCAGCTGCGAGTGCGCTAACGTTGCAGCTAACGCGGTCCCAGTAGTCATGGCGCTTTTTTCAGAACCTCTTATTTTATTCACGGCCTTGCTGTGTGGCATGGCAAGCAGAGCAATCGGATTTCCGGCGCTCATCGGTTATCTCGCCGCCGGCTTCGTGTTACACGAGCTGAATCTTGAGGTCGGCCCCGTTCTTCTTACCCTCGCCGATATTGGCATCACCCTACTTCTTTTTACGATTGGCCTGAAACTCGAGCCACGCAAGCTACTGGCGACCCAAGTCTGGGGGTCAACCCTTTTACATATGTTGGTCACTCAGCTGGTCATTTTCCTGATTCTCCTGGGTGTTGCGAAAGCCCTGCCCGGGCTGGAACTGACGATGTCGAGCGTCGCGCTAATCGCATTCGCTCTAACGTTTTCAAGTACAGTTTTTGTTATTCAGACAACCCAGGAACGGGGTGAGCTGCAGTCTGACTACGCGGTTTTGGCGATTGGCATATTGATTATTCAAGATCTGGTGGCGGTGGGCTTTCTTGCGTTATCGGCAGGCAAGACACCCCACTGGTATGTGCTTGGCATACTGCTGATCATTCCGCTGCGCCCCCTCATCCTGCGTCTGCTCACCATCGCCGGCTACGGGGAACTGCTGACGCTCTCGGGTTTGGCGATCGCCATTGGCTCGGCCCAGCTGGCAGATGCGGTTGGGCTGAAAGGTGATCTGGGAGCGCTCATTGTTGGGGCCATGTTGGCGGGCCACCCAAAAACAAAAGCCCTTGCCCATAATCTCATCCAACTCAAGGATTTGTTTCTCGTTGGATTTTTCCTGTCGATTGGCCTTAGCGGATGGCCCTCAACGGAGCTAATTGGCGTCGCCGTGCTGCTAGGGTTACTCGCGGCCGCTAAACCCTTCCTCTACTTTCCGCTGATGACTCGTTTTCACACAACACCACGAACCGCGGTGCTCGCGTCGGGGGCACTCGCCAATCACAGCGAATTTGGTCTTATCGTCATCTCAGTCGCGGCCGGGCTGGGCTGGGTTCACACCGACTGGACTGGCGCCCTGTCGATAGCCATCGCTGTCAGCTTCGTGGTGGCTTCCCCTATTAGTCGCTCCACTCACGAGTTCTATCGTCGCCACCGCCAGCGATTATTAAAATGGCGCTCCGGTAAGCTGGTGGACAGTTACGAACCCACCGATAAGGCCAACGTCATTATTCTTGGGATGGGTCGAGTCGGCACCGGCGCCTATGAAGCGCTGGCTCCTGAGTACGGACGCGGCGTCATGGGTGTTGAGGCGTCTCGTGAGCGAACTGCCACCCATAAAGACGCCCAGCGACGGGTCATCTGCGCTGACGCCTCCGACCCGGACTTTTGGGTCAGAATCAGGTTTGCAGATATTACCCTCGTGATGCTTGCGCTCACCAATCACTCTGAGAACTGCCTAGTCGCGGAATTACTGCGCAGCATGGGGTATCGAGGAAAAATAGCGGCGGTCGTCCGTCACGAAGAGCATGCAGACGACCTTGCCGAGTTGGGGATTTCCGCTTTCAACCTTTACGGGCAAGCCGGCACTGGTTTTGCCGCTCACGTATCCGACTTATTGGTCGACACCCAAGAAGATGCCGTGGCCGACGCTGGACAATGAGCAGATTACAAAGCCTCCCCTCACTCCACTGATCGTGTTTGGATAAGTCGATGAAAGTTACAATTCCTTACCAAAGTCCCTTCGGCACGCTGGAGATAGAGGCGTCAGCCGAGGGGATCTCAGCAATTAGGTGGCACTGGTCGTCGGCGACCAATCAACAGGACCGCCTCACTATCGACCCAGCCGGGAGTTCCGTGGAGCCTTTGCTCGAGACAACAAGGGCACAGCTTGATGAGTATTTTGAGGGAGCACGAGAGGCCTTTGACCTGCCTCTCTCTCTGATGGGAACCCCCTTTCAGCGGCTCGTATGGAATGCCCTCAAGGCGATACCCTATGGCACAACAGAGAGTTACAGCGCTATTGCAAACCTCATTGGTCGCCCCAGAGCGGTGCGGGCCGTCGGTCGGGCGATCGGCAGCAACCCTATTCCGCTTATCATCCCATGCCATCGAGTGATCGGCGCGGGAGGAAAACTCACCGGGTTCTCGGGGGGACTGGATCGAAAGCGCTGGCTGCTCAAGCGGGAGAATGTCCTCCTGGTGCACCCATAAAGTAGCTGCAAAAGGTCCAATTAAGTACGGCTAGGCGTTCAGATCCGGGATCATGTCATCACGCAGGCGCTCTATCATGTCTTTGAGCCGCAATTTTTCTTTCTTGAGGCGCTGTATTAACAGCTGGTTTTGGTAGGGCTGACTCTGCAGATCAAGTATTTTCTCATCGAGACTGCGGTGGCGGGCTTGCAAAGTCATAAGACGCATCGCGGGAGTCATCTCGTGATTTGCCGCGTCCCCCTGTTTGCCATCTCGCATAGTCGTATCTCTGATTGGTCTCGAGAAACGCTACTCGTTACCAGTGTGTTCCACAAGCTTTTCTACTTACAAATCGTGCTCCATCGCCAATAGTAACGGCAAGTATTTTTCACCACCACGACTGGTGGCAATGAAGCGGCGCACCAGCAGAGACTCCCGACTATTGTACTGAATCGGATTTCCCCAGAGGTCCACAACGAATCCGCCGGCAGCCCACACTAGAGCATCTCCGGCAGCGACATCCCACTCATAGCACGGCGAGGTCCTAGGATAAACATCCGCCTTTCCCTCCAGCAGGGCGCAAAACTTCAGTGCTGAACCAGCATTATGCCGGCTGACCACCTTACCCGTAGTTTCCAGATGCGCCCTCACGGCGGCGACTCGATCCGGATGATGGCGCTCGCTGGCAAGGAATCGAATACCTTGATCAGACAGGGGGTGGCTCTCTAACTGTTCTAGGCGCTCATACCCGGGGCCACTGCAACGCCACAAACCGACGCTGGGAAGGCCCAGATAGCATAGGCCTTCAAGGGGTACGGCAATCAATCCAAGCACCGGGCGGCTATCGCGAACAAGCGCGACGTTAATGGTGAATTCCCCGGTCCGACCAATAAATTCCTTTGTGCCATCGAGGGGATCCACCACCCAGCAGGCGCCCCATTGTCGCCTATCCGCAATCTCTGTTTCCAACGACTCCTCGGATAACACAGGAATATGTGGACTCAACTGGCTGAGGCCCTTGCTGAGCTGCGCGTGGGCGGCCCGATCTGCGATTGTCACGGGACTTTTATCAGCTTTGCGATCGACCTGAATCTTTTCTCTCTTGGTATAGTGGCCGATGATGGTCTCGCTGGTGTCCGCCATGAGGGTCAGTAGCGATCTGAGGGAGCCGGGCTTCAGGTCTAGATCGGCCGAGTAGACGGCTGCTTCAGGATCAGTAAGAAAATTAACGACAGACATACCATGAGGGTAACACCGGCAATGGCCCTAGCGATTGACGAGAATCAAAAAATTCAGTCCATAGACTGGGCACAGATAGACACCGTGTTGCTCGATATGGACGGAACCTTGCTCGACCTGCATTTTGACAACACATTCTGGTTACACGCTGTCCCGCAGCACTACGCGGCGCTTAATCAAGTCTCCAGCGAGGAAGCTAAACGCTCACTCGCCCCTATCTTTGAACGTGAGACGGGCACGCTCAATTGGTACTGCCTGGATTTCTGGTCCGATACGCTGGGCATCGATATTGCAACGCTTAAGCGAGAAGAAGCCGCCGGCATCGGATGGCGGCCTCACGCCGAGAGTTTCCTCAAAAAATTACGCGCCAGTCATTGCGAAGCGATCCTCATTACCAACGCGCATCCCACCACTCTTGAAATTAAATTGGAAAAACTGACCTTCGCGCCACTGCTGGACAAGCTCTACACCTCTCATGAATTCGGCGCCCCCAAAGAGTCTCCTGCCTTCTGGGAACACTTACAGAAGGCCCAGCCCTTCGATCCCAAACGAACCCTGTTTGTTGATGACTCCGAGCATGTCCTGGTCGCGGCGGCAGACTATGGCGTTGAATATCTCGTGACGCTGCGACAGCCCGACAGCCAACAGGAACCGCGAATGACTACCCGCTTCCCCTCGATTCACCACTTCGATGAGATCTTCGCGGGACTACCCGACCATGACAGCTGACACACCAATGACAAAGGTCAGGGCCGATAAATGGTTGTGGGCAGCACGATTTTTCAAAACCAGAAGCCTTGCCAAGGCCGCGATTGAGGGCGGCAAGGTTCATCTGGAGGGCCAGCGCATCAAAGTCAGCAAAGAACTTTGTGTTGGCGATCGATTATCCATCAGGCAAGGATGGGACGAAAAAGAGGTCGTTGTCTTAGCCCTCAGTGCCGATCGTCGATCGGCGCAAATCGCACAAACTTTGTATGAGGAGACTCCCAAGAGTGTGGAGAAGAGGGTGCGTGAACACGCTGCTCGCAAAGCCGCGGGCAGCATGGCCCGGCCAGATCACAGACCCGACAAGTATGCGCGCCGACAGTTAAATCGTCTTCGGCGCCAGAGGTATCTCGACGGTGAATTAGATTGAGCGTTTTAGCGGTATGACGACCTGGTAGCGGGCGGGTTTTTATACCGGTGGACTTCCAAGAGTAGCCCGGTTTCGGCCGTTGCCTTTGCTCTCGTAGAGCGCTTTGTCCGCTGCCTCAATCATCTCGTCGATTGTCGTCTTGATGTCGGGCACACATGAAACCACGCCCAAGGAGACGGTAACGTGGGGTGCCACCGCGGAACTGGCGTGTGCAATAGCCGCGGCCCCGAGCCGCTGCTTTACCAGCATGGCAATCTCCATGGCTTCCACCTCTGCTGTCCCGGGGGACAATAATAAAAACTCCTCGCCACCCATGCGCACTGCCACATCGCCTGCTCGCCCGGTAACTGACACCAGAACCTCAGCGACCTGCTGCAAGACTTTATCTCCCGACGGATGACCGTAGGTATCGTTGTATTGCTTGAAACAATCTACATCGATCGCAATCACTGCCAGGGGCGCGCCAGCTCGTTTCGCGCGGCTAAGCTCATCCTCGAGCATCTGATTGCCACCCCGTCTATTCCGAAGTCCAGTTAGCTCATCGATAGTGGCAATATCAGCAAGCTGATCCCTTAGCTGCTCAAGTTGAAAGTTTCGCACCCTGAGATTTTCGCTGAGCGTCGCAAACTCCTCACTCATCGATTGACGCTCGAAACTCGACTTGGTCATATCCATAAATGATTGACTCAACCAGGCACCCACCAACAACAGCAATGCGCACAACCCAAGAAGTGAGAGAGACATCAGCATATTGTAAGGACGATCATCGACATGCCAGGCAAGTAAACACGATATTGGAATCAGCGTTGAGAGTATCCAAGTCTGATAAACAATACGGACAACCGAGATGACCGCGGTGGCGGTAACCACCATCACTGTGACCAGCAATAAAAGAAAGTAGAATGTCATATCGGGCAAGCGAGGCTCTAACCAAATGACGCTCAACACCCAAGCAGCACCTGTTGAAGCTGCTCCCAGTATCAACATCATCAGCAATCGCACAGGCTCATCGATAAAAGCCTTTTTGGAAGCAGATCGCCACATATAAGAGGAGTGAATCAGGCCAAGCAAGACCATCGCCCCTGCCCAGCGAATCACCAAGCTCGATTCAACCTGATACCAAATCAGGCTCGCCACCGCGGAAATAAAAAGTACCTGCACACCGAGCAAACCAAATCGACCATGCCGTAGATGCTCGGAAAGCAGCGAGATCTGAAGGTCTTTTTGACTTATTTTTTGTTGGTATAACATTTGGACACCCTTCCTCCTCGGCAGGATACCATTCTGGCTGGTATGCTTACCAAGGACCTACCGAAATTTGCAGACGAGGTGATACTCTATGCCCACAGAACGGCGTGAACACTGGTCAATTGGCGCCATCGGTCTTTCCCTCATATTGACTCTCCCTCTGGCCACATTAACCGTTAGGTTCTTCGCGACTTACAGCAATAATGTCGCTGCCACAGCCGATTGCGAGCCACTAACCCAAGCGATGGAGCGTCAAGATGAAAATCAATCCTTTGAAGAGCGCTCTGTCCTTCTTCTAGGAAGACGTACGCTTGACCAGTGGCAAGGTAGCGCCCACTGGCACAACCAGAAGCCGCTTATCGTAAGGTATTCAACCCTGTTTACAGCGGAGGCCTTGGGGTCTTGCTTTCAGCGTGCCATCGCGCATTATCGTCCCACCACCACACTACTTATCCTGGAACCCACGGACATCACCGATCATGGGATCGAAACCTTAGCGGCAATCCAGGAGCTCATGGTACAGCGTGACTACTGGGCAACCTCCCCTCGACTAATAGTTATACTCCCCTTCAGAGGGCCTCGATTCAAAGACGACCTGCAGTTATGGCAAGACTATGAGACGGCGCTGCGAAAAATGATCGAATTCCGAGGCTTCTCCCTGATCGACCCGAACGGAGCCCTCATAGATAGTACCGGCAACGCAAATCCCAATTGGTTTTGGCCCGATGGCACTACCCCAACCCCAGATGGCTTTGGTCGCGCCTTCTCCGTTTTGCAGCAATCCATAGGCCTAGGTGGGCTCGAAACCTGATATCGATTCCGGCAATTAATGCTGTATGATCACCCCATGATCGAGACGTTTCCTAATAATAAGCCAATAACCCCGCTGCTCGATAAGGTACAAACTGATCTCGCGGTGTTGCGCTCGCTGGCAGAAGATGACCTACTTCGTCTCGCGGACGAAATTCGCCAATTCATGTTGTACTCGGTTAGCCAAACAGGGGGTCACTTTGGCGCCGGTCTTGGCGTGGTCGAGCTGACCGTCGCCCTTCATCATGTTCTCAACACACCAGAAGACCGAATCGTTTGGGATGTCGGCCATCAGACCTACCCCCATAAAATTATTACCGGTCGCGCCGATCGCATGCATACCATCCGTCAGGCGGGGGGCCTATCGGGATTTCCAAAACGAAGCGAAAGTGAATTCGACACCTTTGGAGTCGGGCATAGCTCTACCAGTATCTCTGCCGCGATGGGCATGGCAGTCGCAGCCGGAAAATTAGCGCCCGACAGAAAAGTTGTCGCGGTGATTGGCGATGGCGCCATCACGGGCGGTATGGCTTTTGAGGCCCTCGCGCACGCCGGTCATGTCCGTCCAAATCTGCTGGTCATCCTCAATGACAATCAGATGTCCATTGGACACAACACGGGTGGCTTGGCGACCTACTTTGCAAAAATCTGGGCGAGTCCGACCTACATTTCGTTCCGGGAAGGATCCAAGCGAATACTGGAGCATGTCCGCACTGCGTGGGATATCGTCAAGAAAACCGAAGAGCAAATGAAAAGTCTGGTAGCCCCCGGCATGATGTTCGAAGAATTGGGCTTCAACTACATTGGCCCACTCGACGGCCACAATCTGCCTCTCATGGTGCAGACACTGGAAGCCATGCTGCAGCTTCAGGGCCCTCAACTCCTGCACGTTCGTACCGTTAAGGGTAAAGGCTTCGGGCCCGCAGAAAGCGACCCTGTTGGCTATCATGCGATTAACAAAATTGAAGCCAAGCCTTCTGCCCCGGCAGATACCCGGCCCAAGCCACCGAAGTATCAGGATGTGTTTGGACGATGGTTGTGTGACCTTGCGGCGCAGGACCAGCGACTCATCGGCATCACCCCTGCCATGTGTGAAGGGTCGGGCATGGTGAAATACTCGCAAGAATTCCCTGACCGATATCATGACGTGGCCATTGCAGAACAGCATGCCGTCACACTGGCCGCGGGCATGGCCTGTGATGGTTTAAAACCTGTAGTGGCCATCTACTCGACCTTCCTGCAAAGGGCGTACGACCAGTTGATTCATGACGTGGCGTTGCAGAATCTCGATGTCACCTTCGCGCTCGATCGTGCAGGCCTCGTGGGTCAGGATGGCGCAACTCACCATGGCGCCTTCGATCTCAGCTACTTGCGCTGCATTCCAAATATGATCATCGCCTGTCCATCGGATGAGAACGAATGCCGGCAACTGCTCTACACCGCTTATCAGTACGACGGACCCGCTGCCGTTCGCTATCCACGGGGCGAGGGAACCGGCGCGCTGGTAGAAGAAGAAATGACCGCCTTTCAGATAGGGAAGGCAGTGACCCTACGAAAGGGCACCTCAGTAGCCATCCTGAATTTCGGCGTATTGCTGCCCGAGGCAAAAGCCGCGGCGGAAGCACTCGACGCGACACTCATCGACATGCGGTGGGTCAAGCCTCTGGATGAAGATGTCGTCGAATCGATCGCAAGACAGCACGACAGGATCATTACCGTGGAAGAAAATGCATTGGCGGGGGGTGCAGGAAGCGCCGTCGCTGAGCTACTGGCAAGCAAGCAGCTTCATTGCGAAGTCAGGCATATAGCCATTCCCGACAACTTCATTCACCACGGCTCCCAGCAGCAAACCCGCGATGCAGCCGGTCTGACTGTCGAGAATATCATTCAGCAGGGTCAGCGTGATGCGGCGCCTATGCATGCCGCTGCAAGCCTGAGTTAAATCGTACAAGCCAACTTTTTTCGGAGTCAGCCGTGAGCAAGGCTAAAAGCCCGACCCTTAAAACCCAAATGGATGAACTGGCAGCGGTGATCGAGAAGCTTGAGGATCCAGAAGTGTCCTTAGAAGATTCGCTGGTTCTTTATGAACGGGGCATGGCTCTGGTGGGAGCTGCCACCAAGGCGCTCGAAGCGGCGGAGCAGCGGGTCGCCGTCATCAACGAAAAGGATGAGGTTCAAGCACTGGACTCATGAGCGCCAAGACCCCCGACGCCGCAGCGTTGCGGTGTGCTGATCCAAAGCTAGCTGAGGCCACCGCCTATGTGCTCTCAAATCCAGGGAAGCAACTCCGCTCTCGTTTAACACTGGAATCCTGCGAGCTCATTGCCGGCGAAACACTACCTACCGCCATATGTATCGGCACTGCCATTGAGTGGCTGCATGCCTATTCACTTGTCCACGATGATCTTCCCGCCATGGATGACGATCCGATGCGGCGGGGCAAACCGACAGTCCACGTTGCCTATGATGAAGCCACGGCGATTCTGGTGGGAGATGGCTTGCAAGCGGCTGCCTTCAACCTCATCGCGGGCGAAGAAACCCTGACGGCAGAAACCAAAGTCGACATCATCGCGCTGATCAGCGAGGCGATTGGTTTTGGCGGGATGGTAGGAGGTCAGGCGCTTGATATGGCAGCGGAACATCAAACCCTTGGGGTGGAGCAACTCCGTGAAATTCACCTACAAAAAACCGGCGCTCTTATCAAAGCCGCTATTTTGGCGGGTGCCCGGTGTGCAAACGCCGATAAGGAGGCGATCCATCGGCTTGGGGAATTCGCCGACCATATTGGTCTCGCCTTTCAGGTAGCGGATGATGTGCTGGATGTGACACAAACGACGGAAGCTCTGGGCAAAACCGCGGGCAAAGATCAGTCGGCAGAGAAATCAACCTATGTAAAATGTCTGGGACTTGCTGGCGCCAGAGAAGAGGCCGAGCGTCTTCTCCGTCACGGCCTGTCTTGCCTTGATTATTTTGGCGATGCGGCCGACCCGCTCAGGGCAACTGCTAACGCCATGGTAATTCGGGGACGTTAAGTCACAATTCTCTTCAAAGGGTGATAACGATTCCGGCGAGTAGTAATGCCGCCGACACTCCACCCGCGTAAAGGCCGGCAGCCACATCATCGAGCATGACACCCATGCCGGTCTTCATATGACGATCAATGAGACTCACGGGCCAGGGCTTTGCAATATCAAAGCACCGGAAAGTCATGAAGGACACAGCTACGACCGTTGGCAAGTCGGCCCACTGCCCAAGCAAATAAAAGGGAATCGATACTGCCAGAATCATGCCCACTACTTCATCGATCACGATGGAACCGTGATCCACCTTGCCCCAGGCTCGCCCTGCCACCCCCGCGGCCCATGTGCCCGCGAGGAAAAGGAAAATCGTGACGACTGCTACGAGCCACAGAGGACTGAAATAAAGTAGCGGCCAAATAAGCGGGAGTGCTGCGAGACTTCCCACGGTACCCGGCGCTTTGGGGGCAAAGCCTGAGCCAAACCAGCTTGCGATCAAAATCGCTATTCGGTACCCGACTGTCCCGTCAGTATTTTCTGTCATATCCAGTCCACTTTATTCTCGGTAATGTCAGCTCACTCCTGGCCAGCGCCTGATCTGACAGCCCTCAAGAAAAATGATCGAACCCCAATTCACTCACGTTCATACCGATACACTGCAACCCCGTAGTCTCGGTGAACTCGCCCACAGCTGTCATGCCATCAGGAATCTCGCACGTGTGGGGCACCGCAATCGCGAGTTCATAATCATCGCCCCCGGTCAGCGCCCATTGCACGGCCCGCTCCTCCCCCTGCCGGCGAATACTAGGGGATAAAGGCAGAGCATCGGGATTGATGCAGACACCAACACCTGAGGCCTCTGCTATGCGCTTCGCATCCATCAGCAGACCATCGGAAATATCGATACCCGCGTGAGCATGCTGACGAAGCCAATCGAGCCATTCAAACCTCGGGCTTGGTCTGTAAAATCGCGCGTTGAAAAAGTCCTCATCAGTCTCACTGCAACTGGCGCGCTCCGGTAGCTGCCCCTCAAACATGGCGAGAGCACACGCGGCGTCACCTAGGGTGCCGGTAACAACAAGCAAATCCCCTGCGACCGCGCCGTCACGACGTAACAACTCCTCAGTGGGGACAGATCCCATGACGGTTACGGAAATAGTGAGAGGTCCGCGGGTTAGGTCTCCCCCAACGAGAGGGAGATCAAAGGCCGTGGCGGCGTCACCGACACCCTGAGAAAAACTGTGGAGCCACAGTTCATCAATCTCGGGCAGTGTCAGAGCCAGGGTCATTCCTAGAGGGGTCGCCGCCATCGCAGCGAGATCGCTCGCCGCCGCGGCAATCACGCGGTAACCGATATCCTCAGGCAGCACATCGGCAAAAAAATGACTGCCAGCCACCTGAGTATCAGTGGATACCACCAGCTCGTGTCCCGGCGGGATATGGAGCGCCGCTCCATCGTCACCAACACCAAGAGTGACTCCATCACCTCGGCCAAAAGATGAAAAATAGCGCTGTATTATTTGAGATTCGGAGATCACTGGCTCTTATCCATGGGAAGACTTGCTAGCACATCCGGGAATTAAGCGAGGGCCTGAGTCAGGGCTGCGCGCGCTCGGCGTTAATTTCAAGCTGGCGCAAATCATGAGCCACCTTATCAAGGACGCCATTGACGTAGCGAAAACTGTCAGTAGCACCAAACTTTTTAGCCAGAGCCACCGCCTCGTTAAGCACTACTTTATAGGGCACATCGATACGATCACGGAGCTCATACACACCCATGCGAAGCAGGCTGTGTTCGACAGGATCAAGATCATCGATAGCGCGATCAAGTTTGTTGCGCATGGCCTCGTCCAGTTCATCGGCATGACGCGCAACACCGGTTAACAGATCGCGGTAGTACTCTCCGTCAACATGGGTAAAGTCGTTGTCGACCCGAAACTCTGCTTCAATCTCCGCAAGAGCTGCTCCCGTCATTGACCACTGATAAAGGCCCTGAAGGGCAAAATGACGCGCGCGCCGCCGCTGTGCAGCAAGCGCGTTAACTTCACTCATTTGCCGCCAAGCGCTGCCATCAAATTGACCATTTCCAGAGCGCTCAAGGCCGCCTCGGCGCCTTTGTTACCGGCCTTGGTTCCGGATCGCTCAACAGCCTGCTCGATAGAATCCACCGTCAAAACACCAAAGGCGATGGGTTTGCCGGTATCCATTTGAACCTGCGCGATGCCTTTGGTGCACTCGCCAGCGACATGCTCAAAATGCGGGGTACCTCCGCGAATGACGGCGCCCAAGGCGATGATGGCGTCGCACTCCGTTGTTGCCGCTACCTGCTTGCACACCAGAGGTATCTCAAAAGCCCCGGGTACGCGAACAATATGGAGTTGATCGTCGCCAATGCCATGCCGCTTCAGAGTATCGATCGCGCCGGACAACAGGTGCTCGACGACAAAACTGTTCCATCGAGCCACTACCAATACATAACGGCCGCCATTGGCGCTTAACGCGCCTTCTGTTGTCGTAATTCCTTCAGTACTCATGATGATCTCCTTGCTTCGATGGCAACTAATCGCTTGCGGCGATGAAATCCACCACTTCCAAGCCAAATCCTGAGAGCGCATTGTACTTCAGCGGCGCTCCCAGCAGTTCGATTTTTCCAATACCTAAATCATTCAATATTTGTGCTCCCAGGCCAATCGACGCGTAGCTGCTGGTTTGTTCACCTGTCTCTGTTGGCGGATTGCCAAGCAATCGATCGATGCCGGCAAGCAAGTCGCCGGGGGTCTCAGGGCGATCAATCAGCACCATGGCTCCCCTCTCAGCAGAAGCAATCTCGGCGAGGCTTTGCTCAAATCGCCAGCTGACTCGATCTTCAAGTGTTGTGCCGACTAAGTCGCGCAGGATGGATGTTACGTGGACCCTCACCTTGGTCGGCAGGTCCGGATCAAAAACTCCCTGCGTCAAGGCAAGGTGAATCTGACCCGTATTCACATCGCGATAGGCGTGTAGTTGAAGGTCTCCGTGAGGGGTGGATATCGCTCCTGAGCGGATACGATCAACCGTTCGCTCGTTCGCGAGACGATAGTCCACCAGATCCGATACCCGACCTACCGGGAGCTGATGTTGTTCAGCAAAGGCTCTCAGGGCAGCGCCCTCAGCCATGTTGCCTTCATGATCAAGCACGTCCGTAAACACGGCGGCGGGAAACAAGCCCGCCATTCGAGCCAGATCCGTCGTGGCTTCCGCTCGGTCTGCGCGGGTCAAGAGGCCACCATCAGCGGCCGCAATGGGGAAAATATGACCGGGTTGAACCAGATCCGCCGCGACGGTCTCGGGAGCGACTGCCACCCTGACTGTTTTAGCGCGATCCGCAGCAGAGATCCCGGTTTCTATGCCCTCAGCCGCTTCTATCGACAAGGTAAAGGGCGCAGAGTCAGTGCGACCCTCTACCATCATCGGCAGGTTTAAAAAATCACAGCGCGATCGCGTTAAACCGAGACACACAAGACCCCTCGCCTGTCTCGCCATAAAGGTGACGTGCTCCGCTTCACAGAGTTCTGCGGCAAGAGTAACAATCCCCGTCTCGGTACCCGCGCTATTGTCGAGCAGCAGCAACACCATCCTGCCGTGACGAAGTTCGCTAATGAGCGCGTCAGGCTCGAAATAAGTCCAGTCTTCACTCATCGATGTATCCCGACTCACGCAAGTGCTCAAGGGTTAACCCCGCACCGGTTGCAGCGTGATCTCCTTGCAACAGTCGTTCCAGATAGCGAGCAATAACATCAACTTCGAGATTGACCCGGCGTCCCACCTGATAATCAGAGAAGGTGGTTTCTTCAAAGGTCTGGGGAATGATATTCAAATCAAAGTCAGCACCACTTACGGCATTGACTGTCAAGCTCGTGCCATCAACCGTAATGCTCCCCTTATGAGCGATGTACTTGGCCAGTGAGGGCGGCACGGTCACTACGTAACGCCAGGAGCGCCCTTCCCGGCCTATCTCCTTGATAGTACCCACGCCGTCTACATGACCACTGACAATATGGCCTCCCATACTGGAGCCGGGGGTCAGTGACTTCTCTAAATTCACCCTATCACCGGGGGAGCGGTCCCCAAGAGTGGTAAGTTTTAAAGACTCATTGGACACGTCCGCCCAGTAACCATCGCCGGGTAACTCAGTCACTGTCAGGCAGACACCACTGGTCGCGATGCTGTCTCCCAACTGAACATCCGCGAGGGGTAATGAGCCGGTTTTTATGCGCAGCCGGAGATCACCGCCGCTGGGCTCCATAGCCGCAATGTGGCCCACTGCCTGTATGATTCCTGTAAACACAACTCAGTCCTTTGCCTGAAGGGTGGCCATAATACGCAGATCAGGGCCAACCTGACGCACATCTTGATAGGCCAATCGGACGCCCTGAGCCAGGGATTCAATGTCCAGATCCACCAGGGGGCGAGCCGTCTTACCAAGCAGCAGTGGGGCTTGATAAATGACCACCTCATCCGCCAACGACGCGCGAAGCAGCGCCGCGGCAAGGGTTGGACCGCATTCCACCAGAATTTCATTCATGCCTTCTTTGCCCAATCTCAAAAGCACCGACTTCAAATCAAGAGCACCATCCGAGTCTGTAGGCATGTGAATCACTTTCGCGGGTGAAGGCACCGAATTGCCCTCGGCGGTCATAATCCATAAAGGTGCGTTGTCTTGAAGGCATCGGGCCTGACCGGGAAGTCGAGCCTTGGTATCGAGGACAACCCGGGTGGGTTCGCGCGCCGTGGCGCGCTCGAGGACGTCGCCCTCCAATGATAACTGATCTCGCCTGACCGTCAGGGAACAGTCATCAGCCAACACAGTGCCGATACCCGTCACAATGCACGAACTTGTGGCTCGAAGCTCCTGCACATCGGATCGAGCCTCGGCACTGGTAATCCACTGGCTTTCACCTGAGGCCATGGCAGTGCGGCCGTCCAATGAAGTAGCAAGCTTCAGGCGTACCCGTCCCCAACCCCGCGACATGCGAAACAAAAAACCCGCCAGCTCGACACTGATGGCATCGGCGCAGGGGCCGACGGTTACTGAAATACCCGCCTCGCGAAGCGCGCGGACACCCGCCCCGCTAACCAGAGGGTTGGGATCCTCAATTCCAATAACGACCTCAGCAACCCCAGCAGCGATAAGGGCCTCAACACAAGGGCCCGTCCTGCCGGCGTGGGCACAGGGCTCTAGCGTAACGTACGCCGTGGCGCCTTTGGCCTGATCGCCCGCCGCCACCAGTGCCTCGACCTCCGCGTGATTGCCGCCAGCGGGCTGGGTAAACCCCTCAGAGATAACACGACCATCAACCACCAAAACGCAACCAACGTGGGGATTGGGGGAGGCCCAGTAACGGCCAGCCCGAGATACATTCAGGGCTCTGCTCATTAACTCGCTATGGAGATCGGCGCTATCGCCGGTAGTCGCAGATACCAGTGACTCGCCGCCTGATGAAATGGTTGGCACGAGAATCAGTCCTTTTCGACAGGCTCGGCTTCAAGCCGCTCAATGGCATCGCGGAATTCTGACAAGTCCTGGAAACTTCTGTACACCGACGCAAATCGGACAAAAGCCACTTGATCGAGAGCCTTGAGTGCAACCATCACCATTTCACCCACCTCTCTCGAAGGAATTTCCCGCTCTCCGGTGGCACGCAATCGATGCATAATCTGGCTGATCTGTTGCTCAATCGCCTCCAAAGATACTGGCCGCTTCTCCAATGCCCGGCGCAATCCCCCTCGAAGTTTCTCTTCATCGAAGGGCTCGCGGCTTCCGTTCTGCTTGATGATGCGGGGCATCACCAGCTCGGCAAGCTCGTAAGTGGTGAAGCGCTCTTTGCAACTGATGCACTCACGCCGCCGTCGCACCTGCCCTCCATCGGCGACAAGACGCGAGTCGATCACCTTGGTCTCATCCTGAGAACAAAACGGGCAGTGCACGGCAGATAATTCCTAGCGCTGGTAAACAGGCAGACGCTTACAAACAGTTAGCACCTGCTCTCGAACGGCGGGGATGACGGTATCGCGGTCGCCGTTTTCCAAAGACGCGAGCACATCACAAATCCAATGGGTCAAGGCCGTCGTCTCCGCCTCTTTAAATCCACGGGTAGTAATGGCGGGCGTACCCAAGCGCAAACCAGAAGTCACAAAAGGCGAACGCGGGTCATTGGGCACCGAGTTTTTGTTCACGGTAATAAAAGCTTCTCCAAGTGCAGCGTCAGCATCCTTGCCCGTATAGTCCTTACCAATCAGGTCGAGCAGCATCAAGTGATTGTCGGTGCCTCCAGAAACAATCCGGTGGCCTCGCTCTATAAACGCAGCTGCCATGGCCTGCGCATTGGCGACCACCTGCTTTTGATAGGCCACAAACGAAGGCTCCATCGCTTCTTTAAAAGCAACTGCCTTCGCAGCAATCACGTGCATCAGCGGACCACCTTGAGCGCCGGGGAAAATCGCGGAATTAAATTTCTTGTGGAAGTCCTCGTTTTCTTGCGCGAGAATGATGCCACTGCGAGGACCCCGCAAGGTCTTGTGGGTTGTGGAGGTGACGACATCTGCATAAGGAATGGGCGACGGGTAAACTCCAGCAGCCACCAAGCCGGCAACATGGGCCATGTCCACCAGCAGGTAAGCACCTACGGCATCTGCTATCTCACGAAACTTTGACCAGTCCATTGTGCGGCTGTAGGCCGAGAAGCCACCGATAATCAGCTTTGGTTTGTGTTCTTGCGCCATCGCCATCAGCGCGTCGTAGTCAATCAATCCGGTATCGTGATCGATGCCGTATTGAACAGCGTTATAAAACTTGCCCGAAAAGCTGACCGATGCCCCATGGGTCAGATGGCCTCCGTCCGCCAGACTCATTCCCATAACTGTATCGCCAGGCTGCAAAAGCGCGTGATAAACGGCTATGTTTGCGCTCGAACCCGAGTGCGGCTGCACATTCGCGTAAGCCGCCCCAAACAGCTCTTTTGCGCGCTCAATAGCCAACTGCTCCGCGATATCGACGTATTCACAGCCTCCGTAGTAGCGCTTGCCCGGATAACCTTCGGCGTACTTATTGGTGAGAACTGAGCCTTGCGCCTCCAGAACTCGCGGGCTGGCATAGTTTTCCGAGGCGATAAGCTCAATATGCTCTTCCTGCCGCTGGTTCTCGGCTTTCATCGCCGACCAGAGCTCCTCGTCAAATTGCGCGATGGTCTGTGCCTCAGGGTCAAGATAATCGGAAGGCAAGTTGGCAGCTTGATTCATAATGGGTTTCCCAATAATTGGAGGTAACGGAGAAGCCACCCTGGGATCAGGGACTACTGGCGCCGGAGGGGGGCTATTCTATCGCAATGTGCCCGCGGGAGTTAGTGCCTGGGGAGCCCCATAAATCGCGGATATTTCTGTTTTATACTCCCCTCGCCCCGGCGTATGGGGGCAGACAAAACCTTGATGCTTTGGAAGCGACCAGCCTGAGGATGGGTTAAATGAAGACTGAAGAAGTGTTGGGTTGGCGCGAGTGGGTGTCCCTGCCCGAGCTGGGCATAACCTGGATCAAGGCAAAAGTTGACACAGGAGCCCGCACCAGCGCACTCCACGCGTTTGAACTCGAGCCGTTTCAGCGCGGGGGTAAAGACTGGGTTCGCTTCTCGGTGCATCCGCTGCAGGGTGAAAGCGATACGGTCATCCAGTGTGAGTCACCAGTCTTGGAGCGTCGCGACGTAACCGACTCAGGGGGGCACCTCGAAAATCGGCCAGTCATTGAGACTGAGCTGGTGCTGGGATCCTTGAGCAAGCGAATTGAGCTCACTCTCACCGATAGGGACACCATGCGTTTCAAAATGCTCCTCGGCAGGACGGCAATGCGGCCCAATCTACTTGTATATCCCTCTCAATCATTCAAACTCGGCGGGTCTGCATCCCTGCCCCCGGAGACTCAGTGAAAATCGCCGTTTTATCCCGCAACCCAAAGCTTTACAGCACCTCCAGACTTGTCGAAGAAGCCAAAAATGCTGGCCATGAGGCCCGTGTTATCGACACCCTGAAATGCTACATGGACATCACCTCGGCCAAGCCAGCTGTCTGGTACCGCGGGGAAAAACTCGAGCAACAAGACGCGGTCATTCCGCGCATTGGTGCATCCATTACCAACTATGGCACCGCTGTCATTCGACAATTCGAAATGATGGATACCTACTCGCTGGTGGGTTCAATTCCGCTAAACCGTTCGCGATCAAAGCTTCGGGCACTGCAACTCTTGTCCCGAAAAGGTGTCGGTTTGCCCGTTACCGGGTTTGCTCATGACGTGCACAACACGCGCCAACTGATCCAGCTCGTCGGCGGCGCACCGGTGGTCGTCAAATTACTGGAGGGCACTCAGGGCCGCGGCGTTGTTTTGGCAGAAACGGTGAAGGCCGCTGAATCGGTGATTGACGCGTTTATCGAACTAAAAGCAGATTTTCTGGTGCAGGAATTCATAAAGGAAGCTGGAGGCAGCGATGTCCGATGCTTCGTGATCGGAAAACGCGTCGTGGCCGCCATGGAACGCAAGTCGGCGCCAGGAGAGTTTCGATCAAACCTTCACCGCGGAGGTACCGCCGTCTTGACCAAATTGACCCCACTTGAACGCCGCACTGCAGTGAAGGCCGCCCAAACGATGGGTCTTAACGTCGCAGGCGTCGATATTCTGCGATCCTCCAGGGGGCCACTGGTCATGGAGGTGAACTCATCGCCCGGCCTGAGGGGGATCGAGGAATCAACCGGGGTCAATGTGGCAGCAAAAATTATCAAGTTCATCGAAGAAAACGCCCATACCGGCCGATCCAAAAAACAGGTAAAGGGCTAGCCGCGCCCCTCATACAGAGTCCCTAACGTGAGCAAACGCTACAACGAACCCTTGGCCATTGGTGGCATTGACGTCTATCCAGGTGAACGTCGTACTGTCGATATCCATGTCGCCCCAACCTTTAGTAACGACGACCTTTCTATCGAAATACAGGTAGTACGCGGTATGAAGCCGGGGCCCGTGTTGTTCGTCTGCGCGGCGATTCACGGGGATGAAATCAACGGCGTGGAGATCATTCGGCGGGTTCTTAAGACCGTCGATCAGAAACGGATGGCTGGTACGTTACTAGCCATCCCTATCGTCAATGTGTACGGGTTCAACACTCACTCCCGTTACTTGCCCGACGGCCGGGATCTGAACCGATCCTTTCCCGGTTCCGCCGGAGGATCCTTGACTGGCCGTCTTGCAGATACGTTTCTTACCGAAGTAGTAGCCAAGTCAACCCACGGCATAGACCTACATACGGGCGGTCGCCATCGTTCCAACTTTCCTCAAATCAGGGCGGTTCTGCGGGATCCCGCGGTCCGTGAAATGGCGGAGGCGTTCGGTGCGCCCATCATCATCGACTCAAGTATCCGGGATGGCTCGTTGCGTGAATGCGCCACTGACATGGGCGTCCCTGTCATCCTGTATGAGAGCTGTGAGGCACTTCGCTTCGATGAGGTATATATCCGCGCGGGGGTCAAAGGTGTCATCAACACCATGCGTCACATAGGCATGCTGCGAAAGTCACGTTCCAAAAAAATCACAAAGCCCATAGCAAGCAAGTCCACCCAATGGGTCAGATCTCCCACCAGCGGCGTGCACCGGGTTCTGGTTGCGCTGGGGGCTCAAGTCGAGAAAGATCAGGTGCTCGGTATCGTTGCCGATCCGCTGGGAGATGCTGAGACGGAAGTGAGATCGCCTCTTTCAGGAATTGTCATCGGGCGGTCCAATCTCCCAACCGTTTATGAGGGGGACGCGCTGTTCCACATCGCCAAAGTCTCTGCTCAAACCGAATTTGAGTATGAGGAATTTCACGAAGAGCTCCTGCCCTCCGATTACTCCCATAAGGACGACGATCCAGGAACCGCACCTATCGCCGGCTGATCGGATTAGACCCGTTCACATCTCGCGCGGCTGTTAATAAAACCTAACAGTAAAAACTTAACTCGGGCCGGTCGTCTTCTGCTTCGGAAAGCAAAGACGCAGCATGGCGATAAAGAAACCAACCGAGATAATCAGCGTGGTGCCTAACAGCGTCACGAGGAAGTCATCATCAGGATTAATAGCCTCACCTAACGACGCCTCAACTCTCCAGGCCCAGGCACGATAGTGAAGGCAACAGGTAAATCCCCACGCACCACAGAGCACGCCACGGGCCTCCCAATCTCTGAGCGCTACAACACTGCCTGCCAGCAGCAAGCCCACCGCCACTACGTCAGGTAAATAGCCCAACGCTGTCTGATCGTAGCGGAGGGTATAAAACGTCTCCCCCACAAGGTGAAAGACGGCAAGCAAAATCGTGCAAAAGGCGATACGCCTCAGCTTTCTCTTGCGGTTATCCGCTGTGCTAGCAGTCTTCATTCAACTCCCTAACTTCATCCGATGGCGCGGCAAGCGCACGCCGCGAGTGTGGCGCCACCTGCACACCAGTTGGCGTGGGCCGCACAGAATTGCAGTAACAGAATCTCTACGCTTTGCCGAAACCATAACAGGTTAATCGGAGAAAACGACATCATGAAAATTAAACTACTCACCGCAGCAGTCGCTGCAACTATCATCGCTGCCGAAGTCTCGGCACATGGCTATGTTTCCATGCCTGAGGGCCGCTCGTATGCCTGTAAAACCGGCCTGAACGTGGAATGCGGCGCGGTACAGTGGGAACCTCAATCGGTGGAAGGTCCCGATGGGGATCCCAGATTTCCGATCGGTGGTCCCGCTGATGGCACCATCGCTGCAGCCGGATCTCCCGCCTGGGCAGAGCTCAACGCCCAATCACCCTCTCGCTGGTACAAACATGACTTCGCTTCTGGTTATCAAACCTTCGAGTGGACCTTTACAGCCAACCACGTCTCACGAGACTGGAGATACTTTATTACCAAAGCGGATTGGAACCCTGCCGAGATGCTGACTCGAGGTCAATTTGATCTGGAGCCCTTTTGTGCATACGACGGGGCAATGGTACGCCCACCCATGGTGATCCAGCATAACTGCTACGTACCAGAGCGCGAGGGTTACCACGTTGTCCTCGCGGTATGGGATGTCGGTGATACCGCTGCTTCTTTCTACAACATGATCGATCTGAACTTCGCCGGCGAGAACCCGGTGAGCCCGGAGCCCGAAGTCGACCCCATCGCAGAAGTCGGCCTGATATCGGGTGCCATTGCGTTGAACACGGGTGACACGATCTCCACTATCGTTTACGACCAGTACGGTGAGCTGCCGGAGCTCTCAGTAAGCTATGAGGCAACCGGTTCGGTATCTGGTTCAGTTGCTTCGTTTGAGCTGGCCAAGCTGATCAACGAAACGGGAATCTACTATGCGGGTCAACGCAACGGCGAGGTCATATCTGCCGTAACCGGAGCCAACACAATTTACGCAAAAGCACCGATCGTCAACGTGGAGACTCGAGTCGAGTTTGCGCCGGAGCCCGAAGCTGAATTCGCAGCCGATGTCACCGGCTTGCCATCGTTGATTGAATTCGAGGGTATGCTTGATATCCCCTTTATTGTCTCGGTAACTGCCAACGCCACAGTCTCTGCCACCCTGTATGACGCCAACCAAAACGTCGTCATCGGTGACGACTGGTCTCTAGGCGGCTCTGCCGATCTCAAACTGCACGTCCATATGCCGCGAGAGGAGACCTACACGCTGGTCGTGGTTGCCACTGAAATCGATAGCAATGGCGTGGTTCAACTGAGCGAGGCGATCACGCTGGTTGACGCCAGCGTTGAGCCCGAGGTTGAAGTGGAGGTCTGCGAGGCCGTAGATTCCCTAGCTCAGGCTTATCCAGCCTTTGATGCATCCGCGACGTACAAAGGTGGCGAGCTGGTTTCATACAATGGTTTGGTCTATCGGGCAAAGTGGTGGACTCAGGGCGCCGCACCAGACGCCACGGATGCCTTTGAGCTGGTATCTGATGTTGTACTTCCCTACTCGGATACAACTGTCTACAACGGCGGTGATCAGGCTACCTTTGCAGGTGGCTTGTATGAAGCAAAGTGGTGGACCCGTGGGAATGACCCGCTGACAGGCCCCTGGATCCGCATCGGGGACGCACCCTCCTGCTAAGCCAGACCCCAACTCTCCTTACAGTGCCCTTCGGGGCACTTTTTTTGTCTTTTTAAAGCCGCCTCATGTCACACCCCGAAATTTTCCGGAGGCGTGTGGGAGCGCTGTCCCGATAGCATGTCTAATGTATCTGAAGCTCCTCTTGATCACACCCTATCGAACACTCGATAAGTCATGCGTGGCCCAAGTGAGGCCTCACGCGCTGCAACAGAAAAACTATCGACCGAGGACCGGACGTTTCAGTACACTAGCCGGCCCGGAACCGGTCTGCATAGCGTCGCCCTCACAGAATGGCAATTGACCCGACGCATTAAAAGCGCCCTTACCCGGATAAACATTCTCTACAGGTATTTTTCAGATGGCGCAGTACGTCTACACAATGAATCGAGTTGGGAAAATTGTTCCTCCCAAACGCGAAATTCTTAAGGATATTTCCCTGTCATTTTTTCCCGGCGCGAAGATCGGGGTTCTCGGCCTCAACGGTGCGGGCAAATCAACCCTGCTGAAAATCATGGCGGGTATCGACACAGACATTCTCGGGGAAGCCAGGCCCCAGCCCGATATTAATATTGGCTATCTCCCCCAGGAGCCGCAGCTCAACCCGGATAAGGATGTGCGCGGCAACGTAGAGGAAGGGGTGCAGGATGCTATCGATGCATTGCAGGGTCTGGAGGCGGTCTACGCCGCTTATGCGGAACCCGATGCAGACTTTGATGAGCTCGCGAAACAACAGGCTCGATTTGAAGATGTCATTCAGGCGATGGATGCTCATAACCTGGATACCCGCCTCGAGATCGCCGCCGATGCGCTGCGTTTGCCCCCGTGGGATGCGGATGTAACCACTCTTTCGGGTGGAGAACGTCGTCGCGTGGCGCTGTGTCGACTGCTCCTGTCTGAACCTGACATGCTGCTGCTCGACGAACCAACCAACCACCTCGATGCAGAATCCGTTGCCTGGCTGGAGCGTTTTTTAGAGAGCTTTAGCGGTACTGTGGTGGCCATCACTCACGATCGCTATTTTCTGGATAACGCAGCGGGCTGGATTTTGGAACTCGACCGCGGCCGTGGCATTCCTTATGAGGGCAATTATTCCACTTGGTTGGAAGCAAAAGAAAAACGCCTCGAGCAAGAACAGCGCACCGAAGCCGCGCACCAGAAAGCGATAAAAGCGGAACTCGAATGGGTTCGCTCCAACCCCAAAGGGCGACAGGCAAAAAGCAAGGCGCGCCTGGCTCGTTTTGAGGAGCTAAATTCTCAGGAATTCCAGACTCGAAATGAAACCAATGAAATCTATATCCCCGGGCCAACGG
>Ga0181574_10001023_pt1 | contig 26181 bp, 21 predicted proteins | sample 101ome_24_FD_145600 | JGI IMG/M metagenome (GOLD analysis project Ga0181574, IMG submission 145600) | Coastal salt marsh microbial communities from the Groves Creek Marsh, Skidaway Island, Georgia - 101410AT metaG (spades assembly) | ecosystem: Environmental > Aquatic > Marine > Intertidal zone... | reverse complement strand
TTGCGGTCGGAACCGAGTTACATTATGCCGACGAATTAACGCTTGGCAGATCGATACAGCAACGACTTCCATTTGAAACGACATTTAATAGATAGCATGTTTCAACAAAAGATTATACTTGGTTCAGGTTCTCCACGAAGAAAAGAGCTGCTTTCTTCATTAGGTTTTTCATTTACTGTAAAAACCAAACCAACGGACGAGTCGTTTCCTTCGAGCCTACCACCGAGCGAAGTTCCTGTTTTTCTCGCTAGGAAAAAAGCTGCTGCTCTCTTACCCGATTTAGCCACAAACGAAATGCTCTTAACAGCAGATACAATTGTGGTATTAAAAGGTAAGATTCTCGGTAAACCGTCTTCACTTGAAGAAGCAAAGAATATGTTGCAGGAGCTTTCTGGAAAAAAACACGAAGTAATCAGCGGAGTGTATATAACATCTGCGAACAACGAACAAGACATTACCGTATCTACTGATGTGTATTTCAAAAAACTGTCTATAGAAGAAGTCGAATACTATGTCAATACCTATTCCCCCCTTGATAAAGCTGGATCCTATGGTATTCAAGAATGGATAGGTCAAATTGGGGTTGAAAAAATCCATGGTTCCTATTACAATGTAGTGGGACTTCCTACAGAAGCGGTTTGGGAAGTGTTGAAGAATTGGAAATGATATTTCGTAAAATTGAATTCCAATCTGACTGGATTATTAACTCTCTACTTTAATTTGATTTACGCTACACAATGACTAAATTTGTAAAAATTCAAAATTTACAATTATGTCAAACGCATTCTTTGCTGTTCCAAAAGCAATAAACGAACCTATTAAATCCTATGCTCCTGGATCTCCTGAGAGAGAATCGCTTCTAGCAAAATACAATGAACTGTACAATCAAGCGCCCATTGATGTACCGATGTATATTGGGAATCAACAAGTGAGAACAGACAACAAAAAAACACTGAATCCACCACACGATCACAAAAAAGTGTTGGGTCACTTTTCATACGGAACAGAAGACCATGTGAAACAAGCAATCGATGCTGCCCTTGCAGCAAAAAAAGATTGGGCGAATTTGCCTTGGGAAGACCGCGCTAGTATTTTCTTAAAAGCAGCTGATTTATTAGCGGGACCGTTCCGTGACAAAATGAATGCAGCTTCCATGCTTGCACAATCGAAAAATGTATTTCAAGCAGAAATAGATGCTGCATGTGAAATGATTGACTTTTTCCGTTTCAATGTGCAGTACATGACACAAATTTATAAGGAACAACCAGAATCATTACCAGGGTTGTGGAACAGACTTCAGTACCGACCATTGGAAGGATTTATATTTGCCATTACTCCTTTTAATTTCACGTCAATCGCAGCAAATCTCTGCGCGGCTCCGGCTATGATGGGGAATGTTTTAGTTTGGAAACCTGCTGATACGCAAGTATATTCAGCGCAAGTGATCATGGAGCTTTTTCAGGCGGCCGGACTTCCGGATGGCGTAATTAATATGATTACCGTGGATGGACCAACGGCAGGAGATGTTGTATTTAACCACCCTGACTTCGCAGGCTTGCATTTCACAGGTTCGACAGGAGTTTTCAGACACTTATGGAGGGAAATTGGAATGAACATCGATAAGTATAAAACCTATCCACGTATTGTTGGAGAAACTGGAGGAAAAGACTTCGTTATGATGCATAAATCTGCAGATCCAAAAGAAGTAGCAACTGCGATGGCGCGAGGTGCTTTTGAATTCCAAGGACAAAAATGTTCAGCTGCATCAAGAGCTTACGTTCCTACGTGTTGTGCACAAGAAGTGAAAGAAGAATTGGTGAAACAAGTGAGCTCTTTCAAAATGGGCTCAACAGCGGATCCATCGAACTTTGTCAATGCAGTGATTGATGAAAAAGCATTTGATAAAATCGCTGGATACGTTGATTTCATAAAGGAACAAGACGATGCTGAAATAGTTGTCGGTGGAAATTATGACAAATCTGTTGGTTACTTTATCGAACCTACCGTTGTCTTCACATCCAACCCGAAGTTCCGAACCATGTGTGAGGAAATCTTTGGGCCCGTTCTGACAGTTTACACGTACGACGAGAACAAATATGAAGAAACACTAGAATTACTTGACTCAACTTCAGAATACGCGCTTACAGGTTGTGTCATGGCGAAAGACCGTTATGCGATTAATACGGCCGTGAAGTTATTAGAGAACAGTGCGGGTAATTTCTACATCAATGATAAACCAACAGGAGCTGTTGTAGGTCAACAACCATTTGGAGGAGGACGTGCTTCTGGTACAAATGACAAAGCAGGTGCTGCAATGAACTTATTGCGTTGGGTTTCTGCACGTACTATCAAAGAAACATTCGTTCCACCAACTGACTATCGTTACCCATTCTTAGGGTAATCAACCCTAAGTTCTAAATTCCGAACTCAATAAGTGGATTTACGTTTCGAAAATAAAAGAAAAGCAAAAAAGGGTCGTGTGTTAATCGCCGACCCTTTTTCTGACGACCAATACTTTGGTCGCTCGGTCGTTTTTCTTTGTGAACATAATCAAGAAGGCAGTTTTGGCTTTGTATTAACAAACTACATCGACTTAGACTTACAGGAGGTGGCGAAAAATTTCCCTAAGTTCAACACAAAAGTGAGTATTGGTGGCCCTGTGCATACGGAGAATATCTATTTCATCCATACCCTAGGAGAACTCATACCAGAGAGTCAGCTCGTAGAAGACGGAATTTATTTAGGGGGAGATTACGATACGCTTCTTCAACTCATCGATGACAATAAGGTCCAGCCAAATCAAGTGCGTTTCTTTTTGGGCTACTCTGGCTGGTCCAAAGGTCAATTGGAGACTGAAATCAAAGAACACGCCTGGATTGTGGGATCTGTTTTGAATAACGGCGAAATTATGGATGTGACCATCGAAGATTTATGGACGCACTATATGCGCCGTCAAGGGAAGAAATATGACATCCTGTCAAAATTCCCGAAAGATATTAATGCGAATTAATGGATAAGGGTTTCAGGGACTTCGACCATCAAAGATTCCAGGTTTTACCTGTCCTCAAATAACTTTCTAACTTTTTCATCATTCGAAGTGATAACGGAGCAGTTCGACTTTCCGACTAAAAAACTACTCAACAACTTCATACAATTTTTTCGCGGTATCCCTTGAATGCGCATTGAAGTGCCACCATTCCGTTTGGATAACCCAAAATCCTCCTTGGCGCATTGCTTTTCTGAGCAATTGTCGATTCGCATATTGTTCGGAAGTTAATTCACCTGTTGATAGAAAATGACGTTCGAATTCAGGATACGCAATTTTGCGCATGTCATCATAACCTGCGCCCATGTCAACAGGACCACTCCGCTCTTTCCAAAGGGTTACGTCAACCGCGCAGCCATAACTATGTAAACTTCCATTTTTTGGATTACTTACAAATTTTGACCGTTGATGAACAGGTATAGAGTCGAGCAACTCCCACATGAATTGTTGAACCGAATTCGGACGAACAGCATCATAAATGAGCAGCGAATATGCAGGATGATTTTCGGAAAGATAGTCCTGTACTTTCCCCAAACGCTCAGCAACTTCAGGTTGCAAGTACGCATCCTTAAAACCTCCGTAAACATTGGTATTCATAAAATTATCCGTTGTAGCATATTTCAACTCCACACGAATAGCAGGATTTATGGTTTGTACGTTAACCAATCCTCCCGCAATTAACATAGGACTAATCGTATCCAAGCGTTCGAGTGGATTCATGGTTAAACTATCTTCCACCATGACATATGGAGGTTTAGGTGTGTCGCTTTGATCCAATACAGCCATCTCTTCCGTGCAACCGGATAGAAATGCGATCAAGACAGGCATGAATATCCAATTTACGTTGAGCATAAAATGAGCTACTTTAAAAATGCTGAACAACATACCGTAAAATTAACGATATTCGCTCAAACAAAATCGTAATGCAAAATCCAAACTCTATTTACATTCTTTCTCCCCTTCATTTTGGTTGCAATGCAGAGACGGCGAAAAACAACCATTTTCAACACACGCTTCCTAATAGTAAGCACCTTGAACAGATGGGTGCAAAAGAACACTACCTTTTCAGAGAACTGCTTCAAGCCTTCGATATACACACTTTCACGTTGCAAGACGACGAGGAAATTTTGAACTCCGACGCCGTTTTTCTCAATAATTGGTTCAGTGTAATGCCGGATAAAACACTCGTTATTTATCCCATGTGGGCAAAGAATAGACGGACTGAAGTTCGGGAAGTCACCATTAACTTCATAAAAAATCGCTCAGGTATTAGAAAGGTAAGGGATTATCGCTCATTTTTGGACGCCAATCAATTCGTAGAAGGGACTGGCTCTATTGTCTTCGATTTCGTACACAAAAAAGCCTATGCGTGTATTTCGGAACGTACCGATATCCGATTGTTTGAAAAGATTTGTACGGACCTCGGTTACACGCCGATTTCATTTATCGCAGAAGATCTTCGCGGCGATTCCATTTATCACACCAACGTAATGTTGTCAATTGGAGAAAATATAATCGTCATCTGCTCGGAAGCTATTAGTGACACCATCGAACGTCAAATTGTACTTAAAAACCTGACGCAAACCAATCGATGCTTAATGGATATCAGTTTTGAACAGATGAATCAATTTGCAGGTAACGTTTTTGAAGTCACCAATTCTAAAAATGAAGCGATTCTCTGCATGAGCTCATCTGCAAAAAAAGCATTTACGGAGGCTCAACTTGAAACACTTCAACAACACTGCAGAATTATGGCCGCTCCCATTCCAACCATCGAGAAAGCAGGTGGTGGTAGCGTTCGCTGTATGATTGCAGCCAATTATTAATTGTTGAACTCATTTTTTATAGTATTTTATTAGGACAGAACCCGCAAGATATGGAAGAACAAATAGAAGAAATCACGTTAAAATTATTAACGCTAGATGATTACAAGGAATTAAAAGAGGTGATGATCAACTCTTACCAGTCCATGCCAGACTCCTATTGGAAGGAGGCACAAATCAAAAAATTATTAGAAGTTTTCCCGGATGGACAAGTGGTGATTCTGGTGAATGGAAATATCGCAGGTTGTGCGCTCAGCATAGTCATTGACTCCAATAAGCTTAGTGAGCAACATACATACAAGCAAATCACAGGGAATTACACGTTCAAAACCCACACCGACGAAGGCGATACACTGTATGGAATTGATGTTTTTGTAAAACCAGATTTTCGTGGACTTCGACTTGGTCGCAGACTGTATGAATTCAGAAAGCAATTGTGTGAACGTTTGAACTTAAAAGGAATTTATTTTGGTGGGCGCATCCCTAATTATCACGAGTACTCTGATACGTTAACTCCTGCTCAGTACATCGAAAAAGTTAAAACAAGGGAAATTCATGATTCAGTTTTAAACTTTCACTTATCCAATGACTTCATCCCAGTTAAAGTATTAAGAGGCTATTTGGAAGATGATACCGCGTCAAAAGAATATGCTGTGCTCTTAAAATGGCATAACATATATTACGAGAAAGATGTCGTGAAAGCAAATTACATCAAGAAGATTGTGCGCTTAGGTCTTGTTCAATGGCAAATGCGTCCCTATAATGACTTGGATAGTCTGATGCAACAAGTGGAATATTTCGTGGACGCATTGAGTGCATACAAATCGGATTTCGCGTTATTTCCTGAATTTTTCAATGCGCCATTGATGGCTCAATACAACCACCTCAGTGAGCCAGAAGCAATTCGTAAACTTGCTGAATACACTGAGCAAATTGTGCAACGATTTTCTGCGTTGTCTGTATCCTATAACATTAACATCATTACGGGAAGTATGCCTGAAGTCCTTGACAATAAAGTCTACAACGTAGGTTATCTTTGTCACCGTAGCGGTAATACAGAACGTTTCGAAAAATTACATGTCACTCCAGATGAGAAGAAATGTTGGGGAATGACAGGAGGAAACGAATTGAAGACATTTGATACCGACTGTGGAAAAATAGGGGTGTTGATTTGTTACGATGTGGAGTTCCCTGAATTGCCGCGTTTAATGGCCGATGATGGAATGAATATATTATTTGTTCCCTTCTTAACCGATACACAAAATGGATATTCAAGAGTGCGCTACTGTGCGCAAGCGAGAGCCATTGAAAACGAATGTTATGTGGCAATCGCCGGAAGTGTAGGTAACTTACCAAATGTACACAACATGGATATTCAATACGCTGCTTCAATGGTGTTTACCCCATGTGACTTCTCCTTTCCAACCAATGGAATCAAATCAGAAGCAACTCCGAATACAGAAATGATTCTTATTGCAGATGTAGACATTGACTTAATTAATGAGTTACACAATTACGGAGCTGTAAAAAATCTCAAAGACAGAAGAAAGGATCTATTTGAGTTGAAATTGAAACGGAAAAAATAGTTTCAATATGCCAATCATACAAATTGTCAATTGGCACTTTAATTAGCTAACTCCTCACCTAACTCATCGTAGTTGATTCCATCAAAATTCCCAGAACTCATCATTAGCAGCACCTTGTTTTTCCAGTCAAAAGAATGAATGAATTTTAGCACATCTTCTGTCGAATTAGAAACTACAACTCCGCCTCCAAAACCCGCTAAAACTTCCTGCGTCGAGATGGGGGCTAACTTTTTATGCTGAACGACTTCTGGATGAAAATACACTAATGCATGATCCGCAGCGACCATCGCATTTTTATATTGAGGTAAGAATTCCTTTTTTAAAGACGAAAACGTATGCAACTCCATGCACGCCACCACTTCCCTATCTGGATATTGCTCTTTTACGGCCGAAGTTGTTGCTTTTAATTTGGAAGGTGAATGTGCAAAATCTTTGTACATGACAAAATCGTCTGATTCTACCACTTTTTCCAAACGCTTTCCTGCGCCCGTGAAAGTAGATGAGGCCGTTAAAAAATCGTGGTGACTAATGCCTATCGCTTCGCATACATACATCGCGCCCATCAAATTTTGCAGGTTGTGGTGTCCAAAAATTTTAAGCGAATACGAATTGCCATTATGTGTTAGCAGCGTCCCTTCGTTTTTTACTTCGTATTTGGGTGTTTGATAGGATTGACAATTCACGGAAGAACTGGCCAATTGAGCTACTTTCTTTACTTCTGGATCTTCCTCATTATAAACGAGCTTCCCATCTTCTTCAATTAACGAAACAAATATCGAGAATTGTTCCACATAATTATCAAACGTAGGAAAGACATTAATATGATCCCAAGCAATTCCGCTGATTAATGCTACATTCGGTTTGTACAAATGGAATTTAGGTCGACGATCAATGGGTGAACTTAAATACTCATCCCCTTCCAAAATCATGACGTCATTCTCTTCCGTAATTTTTACCATACAATCATACCCCTCCAATTGCGCACCAACCATATAATCGACTGATTTGCCCAATACATTACACGCATGCAAAATCATGGAAGTAATGGTTGTTTTGCCGTGTGAACCGCCAATAACAACACGCGTTTTATTTTTAGATTGCTCGTACAAATATTCTGGATAGGAAAAAATCGAAATGTTTAGTGCTTTTGCTTTCAACAATTCAGGATTATCTTCACGCGCATGCATTCCTAGAATCACCGCATCTAATCCATTGTGAATTCTATGATCATCCCAACCAATTGAAGAAGGTAATATCCCTTCACGCTTTAAACGACCTTTAGAAGGCTCAAATATTTCGTCATCTGAACCGGTAACATTGTATCCTTTCCGCGAAAGTGCTATGGCTAAATTATGCATTGCACTTCCTCCAATCGCTATAAAATGTACATTCATGAGTATTTCCTTTAGAACTCAAAAATAATCAAAGCAATAGTCTCTGATTTTGGATGACAACAAAACATTTCACAGCGGAGTATGGATAACGCAGAGTTTGGGTATGGCTATTACCGTAACTTAGAATTTAAAACTCTGTGGCCAACCCCAATTCATCCTAGCAAATTCATCATTTATCGAAATCTGTTCAATAAGGCTACAGAAACTCAAGAATTCATTAACATTAATCCAATGAAAATGATAAATTTGTGTGTCGCGAAAAAAAGAACGTCTAAAATCTACTTAAGACTGTCCTGATTCGCAGTTTAGATAAATTAAACAAGCATGAAATAAGCTAATAAGAAAATCAATAAAAACGGTTGAACGTAATTTGACGATTCCTTATGACCATTAAAAACCAATAAACACATATGAAAAAACAAGTACTTGCAATCGCTTTCATAGCGACATTTTTAACGCCCTCATTTCTTAGGGCCGATGAAGGGATGTGGTTACCATTTTTGTTAGGAAGAAATTATGAGGATATGAAAAAAATGGGCCTCAACTTAACCGCAAAAGAGATTTACAGCATTAACAATTCTTCGATTAAAGATGCCATTGTTTCATTTGGTGGGTTTTGTACTGCTGAGGTAATTTCTAAAAAAGGACTTTTATTGACCAATCATCACTGTGGATACGATGCAATTGCAAGTTCATCGACAACAGAGAACAATTACTTAGAAGATGGTTTCTGGGCGCTGAACCATAAGATGGAAATTCCTATTCCAGGTTTAACGGCTACGTTTGTGATTTCTATCGATGATGTCACTGAACAAATTGTAAAAAACTTAACCGATGAAATGTCCGAAGAAGAGCGCAATGCTAAAATTCGTGAAATTTCTAAGACGTTGACAGATGAAGCTACAAAAGGAACTGGTTACAAAGCATATGTGCGTGACTTTTTCGAAGGAAATGAATTCTACATTTTCGTTACGAATACGTACGAAGATGTTCGTTTAGCAGGAACTCCTCCTGAATCGATTGGTAAATTTGGTCATGATACAGATAACTGGATGTACCCACGTCACACGGGAGATTTCTCCATGTTTAGAATCTATGCAGGTGCTGATAACAACCCTGCGGCCTACTCTCCAGAGAACAAACCATATTCTCCAAAACATGCATTGCCAGTTTCTATTAAAGGTATTCAAGAAGGTGATTTTACAATGGTATTTGGTTTCCCTGGAAGCACGGATAGATACCTTTCTTCTTTCGGAATCGAACAAGCCATTTCTAAAGAACAGCCAAAACGAGTTGAAATTCGTAGAAAGAAGTTAGACATCATGAAAAAGTACATGGATACTGACAAAGAAGTACGTTTGAAATATGCATCTAAACATGCACAAGTAGCGAACTATTGGAAATACTTTATAGGTCAAACAGAGCAATTAAAAAACAACAATGTAGCTGAAAAGAAACGCGAAATCGAACGTCACTTCAACGATTTTGCAACTACTAATCCGCGTTATGCATCTGTTTTTGGGAACATCGAAGCAGCCTATAAAGTGAAAGACGAATACGTATACACTAACGTTTACCAATCTGAATTCATTTACACCGTAGATTTAAACGTTAACATTTTCCGTTTTTCATTTATGGAGCAAGCATTTGAACGCAATGGTGAAGAAGGAATGAATGGTGTTTTGAACATCCTAAAAGGGTTAATGGAAGAGTTTTATAAGAATGCGAACCTAGATATTGAGTTTGAAACGTTAACCGAAGTGTTGAAGATGTACGCTCAAGACGTACCTCAGCACCTACAACCAGAACTTGTTAAACAACTTGCTGCGAAAAATGCATTCGACAAATACGTCGCAAAAGCCCGTAAAAAATCGTTTTTTGCATCCGCTGAAAAACTCAATGCATTTGCTGCGAAACCGTCGCTTAAAAAATTGAAAAAAGATCCATTGTATGCATTGATTAAGTCGATTAGCGACAAGCATACTGAAGCAAATAATGTTCCTGCACACAAAGAGGCTAAAGAAAAGCTCACTGTTGCAAATCGTTTGTTCGTTGAAGGTTACCGTTTAATGGAACCAACAAAACAATTCTACCCAAATGCGAACAGCACATTGAGATTGACTTACGGACGTGTGCTACCTTACTCACCAAGTTCCACCAAGAAGTTTGAATACTACACCACGCTAGAAGGAGTATTTGAAAAAGAAGACCCAAACAATCCTGAATTTCATGTATCTGAAAAGTTGCGTGAATTGTATAAAGCAAAAGACTTTGGAAAGTACACTAATGAAAAAGGAGAAATGCCTGTGAACTTCATATCAAACAATGACATTACAGGAGGAAACTCTGGTTCACCGGTATTAAATGCAGATGGTCACTTGATTGGAACTGCGTTTGACGGAAACTGGGAAGCAATGTCTGGAGATATTTTCTTCGAACGTGACATCCAACGCACGATTTCCTGTGACATTCGATATGTCCTCTTCATCATCGAAAAACTGGGAGGCGCTAAAAACCTTATTGATGAAATGGAACTTGTGAAGTAATCAAACACTACTCTTTTTAATAAATCCTCAGCATCAAGTGAAGCTGGGGATTTTTTTTGACCCTATCCCGACAATATGTCACTTGATTTTTTTAGGAACAATTTATGTCCACAATATTTAACCGAAAGAATTGACATTTTTTAGGGCATTTTGGTTGAATTTATTAAACACAAGAGGTTCTTACTTCGCGGATTTCCGTTATTTTTGAATCTCAAAATTATACACACCCATGATTGGAGGAATTTTAAAAAAGATATTAGGTGATAAGTCCAATAAGGACCGAAAAGAATACCAACCCATAATAGATAAGGTAAACGAGTATTTCTCTGCTTATGCTTCTCTCTCAGATGATGAACTACGCCAGAAAACGGCAAGTTTTCGTTTGAAAATCAAAGATGAAACTGCTTCAATTGAGAAAGAAATTCAAGAACTAGAAGCTACTTCCAATGACCCTTCTACTCCAGTGGACTCAAAAGAAGCCCTTTTTGAAAAAATCGACAAGCTGAAATTGAAATTGGATGAGAAAATTGAAGAAATACTAGCAGAGATTCTTCCGGAAGCATTCGCAGTGGTAAAAGAAACGGCTAGAAGATGGGCTGAAAATGGTGAGTTAAAAGTTACCGCTACTGATTTTGATAAAGAACTCGCTGCGAAAAAAGACGGGATTGAAATAAATGGTGACAAAGCCATTTGGAAAAATAAATGGACAGCTGCCGGCACTGAGGTAGAATGGGTGATGGTTCACTACGATGTGCAAATCATGGGAGGTGCAGTATTGCATCGAGGAAATATTGCAGAAATGCAAACAGGAGAAGGGAAAACGTTAGTTGCTACCCTCCCTGTTTATCTAAATGCCTTATCGGGAAAAGGTGTACATGTGGTAACTGTGAATGACTACCTTGCTCGTCGTGACAGTGAGTGGATGGGACCGTTGTACCAATTCCATGGACTTACTGTAGATTGTATTGATAACCACCGTCCGAACTCAGAAGGTAGAAAAAAAGCGTACCGCTCAGATATCACATTCGGTACGAACAATGAATTTGGTTTTGATTACCTACGTGACAATATGTCCAGTGATGTCGACAGCCTCGTTCAACAGAAGCACCACTATGCCATCATAGATGAGGTCGATTCGGTGTTAATTGATGATGCCCGTACGCCATTAATCATTTCTGGTCCTACACCACGTGGTGATGAACAAGAGTATGTCGGTCTAAAGCCAAAGGTAGAGCGTGTTGTAGAAGCTCAGCGCAAGTTGATCAATCAAGTTCTTGCGGAAGCGAAGAAAGACCTTGCCGTGCTCAATGAACCCATTGACGACAAAAAGGAACAAAAGCGTCGCTTAGAAGAAGGAGGGATAAAATTATTACGTGCCTACAGAGGTTTACCAAAAAACAAGGCATTGATAAAATTCTTATCGGAACCAGGGGTAAAAGCGCATCTTCAAAAAACGGAGAACTTTTACATGGCGGAGCAAAATAAGCAAATGCCAATCATTGATAAAGAATTATTCTTTGTCATTGACGAAAAAAATAACACCATCGACCTTACTGACCGCGGAATCGACTTGATGTCTGGAAATGAAGATCCCACGTTCTATATTTTACCGGACATCGGAACCGTGTTAGCGACTTTAGAGAAGGATACAGCCAACAAAGAAGAATTGGCTCAAAAGAAAAGTGAATTGATTCGCGATTACTCCATAAAATCGGAACGTATTCATAGCGTCAATCAACTTTTAAAGGCCTATACCCTATTCGAAAAAGAAGTAGAATATGTACTGGTGGATGGAAAAGTAAAAATCGTGGATGAATCCACTGGTCGTATAATGGAGGGCCGTCGTTATTCTGATGGTCTTCACCAAGCAATTGAGGCGAAAGAAAACGTAAAAGTAGAAGATGCTACGCAAACGTATGCGACAGTTTCCTTACAAAATTACTTCCGTATGTACCACAAGTTGTCAGGTATGACTGGTACGGCAGAAACAGAAGCGAAAGAATTCTGGGACATCTACGAATTAGACGTGGTTGTCATCCCTACGAATAAGCCAATTGCACGGAAAGATTTGGACGATTTAGTGTACAAAACAGCACGTGAAAAGTACAATGCCGTTATCGTTGAAATTGAACGTTTGGTTAAAGAAGGCCGACCTGTACTTGTTGGTACTACTACGGTAGAAATTTCTGAATTATTGAGCAGAATGCTACAGATTAAAGGAATTAAACACAATGTATTGAATGCCAAGCACCATCAGCGTGAATCTGAAATTGTTGCCGAAGCTGGTCAAGCTGGAGCTGTAACGATTGCTACAAACATGGCAGGACGTGGAACGGATATTAAATTACGCGCCGGAGTAAAGGAATCAGGAGGTTTAGCCATTGTTGGTACTGAGCGCCACGACTCACGACGCGTTGATCGTCAGTTAAGAGGTCGAGCTGGACGTCAAGGAGATCCCGGTTCTTCTCAGTTCTTTGTTTCTCTAGAGGATGATTTAATGCGTAAATTCGGTTCCGAGCGCATAGCTAAGTTAATGGACCGAATGGGATTGAAAGAGGGAGAGGTGATTCAACATGGAATGATTTCTAAGTCTATCGAACGTGCACAGAAAAAAGTAGAAGAAAACAACTTCGGAAATCGTAAACATTTGTTGGAATACGATGACGTAATGAATGCACAACGCAAAGCAGTGTATAGAAAACGTAAAAACGCGTTATACGGAGACCGATTAGACTTGGATGTTGCAAATATGTTTTATGATACAGCGGAGGTAGTTTGTAATCAATTTAGTGGTAAAGATGACTTCGAAGATTTCGAATTGGAACTCATTAAAATACTTGGAATACAATCTCCAATATCGAAGGAAGACTATTCATCTACTTCTCCGGCTCAGCTCGTAGATCAGGTATACAACAAAGCGATGGAACGTTATGAAGCCAAGAATGAAGCTATTGCAGCAATGATTTTCAAGGACGTTACGCGTCATTACGCAAATCCTGAAAACAGAACACGACACATACGCGCTCCTTTCACTGATGGAATAAGAGGGTTAGAAGTTTCAACGACCATTCAAGACGCCTATGATACTGAAGGAAAGTCAATGATTAAAGCGTTTGAGAAAGCGATTGTTCTTGGATTAATTGACAACGAATGGAAGGAACACTTGCGTGAAATGGACGACTTGAAGCAATCCGTTCAACAAGCACGACATGAGCAAAAAGACCCTTTATTGGTTTACAAATTGGAATCGTACAACTTGTTCCGCGACATGTTGGATCGTTTGAATAAAGAAACAGTTGAATTCCTGGTAAAAGGAGTTGTTCCTGTTCAAGAAGCGCCTCAATCCGTTGCGAATCAAGCCGCGAAACAACAAGATAGTTATGCGCAAGCGCGAGTGAATCAGACAGCATCAAAAAGTAGCACTCCTCCCTCTCAATTTAGAGGGAGTCAAGGATACGACCAAGCGATGGCTAATTCAGAACAGCAAAGTATACCTAAACCACAACCGGTTGTTGCTGACAAGAAAATCAATCGAAATGATCCTTGTCCGTGTGGAAGTGGTAAAAAGTACAAGCAATGTCACGGCTAAGCTAAACGAAAGGTATGAAAGCCATTGTTATTGGTGCCGGTATTGGAGGACTCGGGGCTGCCATTCGACTTGCGAAAGAAGGCTATGAAGTTACAGTTTTCGAAGCCAACAATCACGTTGGTGGAAAAATGAACAACCTTCAACTAGGTGAATGGCGTTTTGATATGGGGCCTTCCGTATTTACGGGACCTGAATATATTCGTGAACTATTTGAATTATGCGGAGAAGATTTTTCAACTTTCCAGTATGAGAAACTTGATGAATCATTCACCTATTTTTTTCCAGATGGTCAACATTTTAGTCTTCCAGCAAATGAAAAAGACTTAATAGCAACGTTCGCACGAGAGCTTGGTGAGGACCCTAAAGTTGTTCGGAAATACCTCAAGAAATCTGGAGATAATTATAAGGCCATTGCCCCTCTTTTCATTGAAACATCGTTACACCGTTGGAAAGGATTATTGAATAAGAGATTGCTAAAAGCACTTTCTAGACTTCCGAAGTACAAGCTCAATAGCACCATGAATGAGGAAAATATCCATACATTCTCCAACCCGAAAACCATCCAGATTTTCAATAGATACGCAACGTATAATGGAAGTGACCCATTCAAAGCTCCCGCTATGCTCAACATGATTCAGCATTTGGAAATGAATGAGGGCGTATATCTACCAAAAAAAGGGATGGTAAATATTGCGAACACATTGAAAGAACTTGCAGAACGTCAAAGTGTAACTTTTCGATTTCAAGAAAAAGTTGAAAAAATTCATCTAGATAAAAATGTAGTCGTTGGTGTTCAAACCGCACAGGGACGATATGATGCTGAAGTCGTCCTGAGTAATATGGACGTTGCCTTTACCTATGAAACGCTCATGCCAGAAGCTGATCGGCCAATGAAAATATTAAATCAGGAAAAGTCAAGTTCTGCGATGGTATTTTATTGGGGAATCCGAAAGCAATTCTCAGAGTTGGGTGTCCATAACATGATCTTCTCATCAGATTATAACAAGGAATTCAAAGCGCTTTTTGATGATTTCACACTCCAAGAGGATCCTTCTATATACATCAACATTACTTCAAAAGAGATACCGTCTGATGCCCCAATTGATGGTGAAAATTGGTTTGTTATGATAAATGTAACCATCAACAGAGGACAAGATTGGGACGCCTATCAGTCTTCAGCACGAAAAAAAGTGATTGAAGTCATAAATAAAACTCTGAACACATCCATTGAAGCTTATATCGAGGAAGAATTTGTAATGGACCCTGTTTTTATTGAAAATACGTACTCAGGGAAATTGGGTTCAATCTATGGGAATTCATCGAATAACACCTATGCCGCTTTTTACAGACACCCCAATTTTAGTGAAAAAATAAAAGGACTATACTTTGCCGGAGTTACTGTTCACCCAGGTGGAGGTATTCCATTAGCCTTAAACAGCGCAAAAATTGCGATAGAATGTTTGCGACAAGACAAGCGCTAAGATCAGTTACTCGATTCTGACTTACTTTGGAAATCATACAAGTGATTCCCTGGATAGGTCAACAACTTCAGTTCACCTTCCTCAAGAACCGCATACGTGCGGTATTTAATCCAATCTCCAAGGTTAACATAACGTGAATCTTCACCCACGCGTAGATCAATGGGTAGATGACGGTGACCAAAAACAAAATAATCGAAATGCTCTTTTTGGAGTTGTTCTTTGGAATAGGCTACTAACCACTCTTTATCCTCGCCAAGAAATACTTCGTCAACATCACCCGTTGCAGCGCGACTTTTTCTAGAAAAATAATTCGCGATACCGATTCCAAAATTGGGATGAAGTCGCGCAAAGCACCATTGAAAAAAACAGTTAGAGAAAATTTTCTTAATGAATTTATAACCTTTATCACCAGGTCCAAGTCCATCACCGTGACCAATCAATAGTTTCTTACCTCCTACTTCAACTTGGATGGGTTCGCGATGCAGGAAAACGCCAAGTTCTTTCGGAAAATAATCAAACATCCACATATCATGATTTCCGATGAAAAAATGGATTTCAATACCTTTATCTGATAACTCTGCAATTTTACCTTGAAAGCGCACAAAACCCTTAGGAACAGCATGCTTATACTCATACCAGAAATCAAAAATATCCCCTACAATGTATATGGCATCCGCATCTTTACTCACCTCTTCTAACCATTGCACCACTAATTTCTCGCGTTCCAAGCTTTTTTCATAAGATGGAACACCGAGGTGAAAGTCAGATGCAAAATAGAATTTAGGTGTATTCATTACGCTTAATGTCCAAAAATGCTTTTTAACGTTTGCTCGAGTTGATATCCGCGAAGCTTCGTAGCGATAATATTCCCTTCTCGATCAATCAGCACCGTATGAGGAATACTGCTCACTTGATACAACTTAGCAGCTGCACTTTGCCAGAACATCAAGTCTGAAACGTGCCCATTCCATACCAAGTTATCCTTAGCGATGGCACCTATCCATTTCTCACGGTCTTTATCCAAGGACACAGAAAACACTTCAAATCCATCTTCGTGATACGTTTCATACAAATGTACAACATGTGGATTTTCTTTGCGACAAGGACCACACCAAGACGCCCAAAAATCCAACAACACCACTTTACCTTTGTAATCTGACAATTTCATCATTTCTCCTGCTGGATTTGGCAACTCAAAATCAGGAGCCGCAGAACCAGGCTGAAATGGTTTATTCTTCTCTGCGAGTAACTTATTCTGCTCGTATTCCTTGTAGACACGTTGTACTGTAGGACTTTCACCAAAGCCACTATATAATTGCTTCACGACCGTCTCGTACGACAGAAACTCTTGTTCTAAACTAAACGTGTAAACTGTTGCCAACAAAGCAGGAGAGCTGTTATTATTGGCAATAAAGCGTTGTCTGTATCCCTTGAACTGATCAAAAACTGGCTTAAACGATTGGTTAACCACCTGTTCTTGACCAGGATTGTTTTTCAAATATAATTTTGCCGAATCTAATTTTGCCGAATAGAATTGATTATACCTTAGGAATTCATTGAGTTGTGTGGAAGCCTCTGATCCAATGATATTCGAAAAATTAAACAAATTCTTTCCATCCCCATATACTTTTACAGTATCACCTCCTTTTATGACGAGGTTGATGTATTGTCCATCTCCCAGTTTAAACATGTAATAATCTGGAGCAGGCAATTCACCTTCCAAGCGGAAATTCCCCTTATCATCTGCCTCTGTTGTAAGGACCGTTTCCATCACCTTATTTCCTTTATCTAAAACGAGTTCAATCTTTTTATTGGTTAAATTAAAAACATTACCAGTTACAACGGCATGTATAGTGTTGTCTTGACCGAATATTGAACTTGCACAAAAAAGAAATGAAACGAATGAAAATACTTTATACTTCATAGTAATTGTTTTTTATTTATCCAGAACCTCTTTCAATTTTTGTTCCAATACAGGTCCACGAAGATTGCGTGCAATAATTTTCCCCTCTGGATCTAGCAGAAGTGTATGTGGGATACCTTGAAATTGGTACTGAGAAACAACATCTGACTGCCATCCCGCCAAATCACTGACGTGATTCTCCCAAGATAAGTTGTCTGAAGCGATTGCTTTTACCCATCGGTTTTTATCAGTATCGAGCGAGACACTAAAAATATCAAAACCTTTATCCTTGTATGCATTGTATACACGCACTACATTCGGGTTTTCCATCCGACACGGATTACACCAAGAAGCCCAAAAGTCGATCAACACATATTTCCCTCTCAAATCAGACAAGCGCCGAACTTGTCCATTAGGATCCATTTTCTCAATTTCCGGGGCGATATTCTTTTGAATAAAAGCTACGTGCTCATTATAACTTGCCTCCAACTGGGCAATTTGTGCACCAAAATTCACCGTCATCGGATGACCAGGATATGCTTCTTCATATCCTGTCAATACCTTCTTCAATACATTTAAAAAACTCTCATCCCAGTACTCCCATCCCATATTTGGATAAAGGTTAGTCATCAAAAGAATATTCGCCGGATTAGATGGGTCCTTCTTAATACTTTTCACAGTAAAGTCATCCATAGATTTTTTTTCCTTGAGCATCATATCCATCAATTCCTCTTGTTTGTATTGTTGAGGATTAACAATGCTTTTTTGCCAAGCCACGAACTTCTCCATCTCCTTCATGTAACCATTCAACGCTTCTGCCCAACGCGTATTGGAATATACGGGGTCGACATTAAAGGTTTTGAAATTTACTTGAATAACCACAGAATCATTAATCTCCAAGGTTAACGGAATCACTTTCGGCTCTTGTCCTTGTTGCAAGGACTCTTCGATTCGAAGTTGATATAATCCCATAGCTTCTATTGCGCCTTTAATCTTAAAATCTCCTTTGGCATCCGCAAATGCCTGCGCAATTCTCAAAACACCTTTGGATGTATTTGCTTCGAGCACTAAGGATACATTTCTGCCCTCAGTAATGTTCCCCGTTAACGTTACATTTGGAGGCAAATCAGGCGACTTCATTAAATCACCCACTTGCCCATCGGAAGCATCTACTTCTTCTACTTGTATTTCTTCTGGAGTATTTTCTGAACATGCCGCGAAGGCGAAGAAACTCACCACGACGAATAATATGTACATTAGCTTATTTTGCATTGTCTAACATTTCTCGCATTAATTTATTTGCCGCTTTTGGATCAGCTTTCCCTTTAGAGGCCTTCATTAATTGTCCCATGAAAAAGCCTACCAACTGTTTTTCTCCATTTTGATAACGCAGGACTTCTGAAGCATTCTGTTCAATGACAGTTTGAATAAATTCTTTTATTGAATCTTCATCCGAATCTTGAATCAGATTTAGTTTATTGGCTAGTTCCTCTGGATGTACCTCTGGAAAAGCTATCATTTCAGGGAATAAACCTTGAGAGGCGGCTGAATGAGAGATTTTACCGCTATCAATTAAATTCACTAGCTCTGCAATAGATTTTGGCGCCAACGGAAAATCTTCAATATCTTTCCCTTGTTGATTCAAATATGAACGTACTTCACCAATCATCCAATTGGCTGCTCCTTTATAATTTTTCGTTTGTGCAATAACTTCCTCAAAATACAATGCAAAAGCCTTCGTAATAATCAAAATATTCGCATCATAGTCCGACAGTTTTAACTCAGTCGTATACTTTTCGAACAATTCTTTTGGAAGCACGGGCATTTCCTGCTTAACCGCTTCGATTTGCTCTTGCGAAACAAACAGCGGCGCTAAATCAGGCTCTGGAAAATAGCGATAATCGTTGGCGGCCTCTTTCGTCCGCATTGAACTTGTGGTTCCACTCGCGGCATCGAAGGAGCGTGTTTCTTGAGACAATGCCCCTCCAGTTTCGAGCACCTCTATTTGTCGGTCAATCTCATGACTAATTGCGCGGTGAACATTCCGAATCGAGTTCATATTTTTTACTTCCACCTTCGTACCGAAAGCTTCAGCTCCTTTTTTACGGACAGAAATATTGGCATCACACCTCAAGCTTCCCTCTTCCATATTCCCATCACAAATGTCCAGGTAACGCACCAATTGACGAATTTCAGTTAGATAAGCGTAAGCTTCATCTGCGCTGCGCATATCAGGTTCTGTTACAATCTCTAACAAAGGGGTTCCTGCGCGATTCAAATCTACCAATGTATCATAAACATCTACATCGTGAATACTTTTTCCAGCATCTTCCTCCATGTGAATTCGGGTAATTCCAATACGCTTCACTATCCCATCTTCTAGTTTCACATCCACAAAACCTCCAGTACAGATTGGAGTGGTATCCTGGGTGATCTGATATCCTTTCGGTAAATCAGGGTAAAAATAGTTCTTGCGCGCGAAATGCTGGTGACTGGCAATTTTACAATTCAATGCCAATCCTAATTTGATGGCGAATTCTATTGTCTTTTTGTTCATCTTTGGTAAGGTACCAGGATGACCTAATGTAATTGCACTTACATGTGTATTTGGTCGAGCACCATATTCGTTAATATCACTTGAATATGCTTTCGATTTGGTCAGCATTTGCGCATGGACTTCCAATCCAATCACTGCTTCGTATGAATCTCTTATTGATGTCATTTTATAATTTCAGCTCTTTAAACGTGTTAAACGCGGGCAATTAGTTCTTTAATGATGGTTGTCATCTTAGGCTCTTGTCGGCTCGCTACTTCAATAACATCGGCAACGCTCACTTTTTTGATTTTACCTGGAACACCTAAGTCGGTAATTATAGAAATTGCAAAGCATGGAATTTCCATATGACGTGCAGCGATGATTTCGGGAACAGTGGACATGCCGACAGCGTCAGCGCCCAAAATACGCACCATACGATATTCAGCAGGAGTCTCAAGCGTCGGTCCAGTAAGTCCGAAATAAATACCCGTTGCCACGCGAATATTTTGCTCTTTAGCAATATCTTGTGCAAGTCCAATCATTTCTGCATCATACACATCACTCATATCTGGAAAGCGAGGACCAAGGTCGTCGTAATTCTTACCGATTAAAGGGTTTCCAGGGAAAAAATTAATGTGATCGTTCAATATCATAATCTCTCCAACCTCATAATCTGGATTCACACCGCCAGAAGCATTACTCACGACCAAGCGTTCGATTCCTAATTGACGCATTACACGTACTGGAAAAACAACCTGTTCAAAAGAATACCCTTCATAAAAGTGAAATCTCCCTTGCATTGCTACTACCTCTTTGCCTCCCAGTTTACCAAAAATCAATTTTCCACTGTGACTCTCTACCGTCGAAACAGGAAAATATGGAATATGCTCATAAGACACCTCATCTATCACTTCCATCTCCTTCACTAGTCCTCCAAGTCCAGTTCCAAGAATAATTCCTACTGTCGGACGAATAGTCGTTTGTTTGTTCAAAAAGCCAACTGCCTCATTGATTTTTGTCAACATATTTTACTTTTTATTTCTGTTATCAATTCTTTTTCATTCTCCATATGAATCTGCATGTCTTGGTAGCACCATGGATAGTCCTTAAGCAGAACAGAGAACTCAGCACCCAACAAACGCATGGCATCTTTGGAAGTTGTAATAATCACTTTGTTTTCAGTTGCAAAGATATCAAATATTTGATGAACTCGGCGAACGTCCTCTTGGCTAAAATTATGGTGATCAGGAAAAGCTATATGATTCACGTTGAATTGGGCAGCTAAATAATTTTTCAAAGGAACTGCGTCTGCAATTCCTGTTACCAACAACACATTTTCAATTGGTGATCGAGGAGCTGCGTCAAAACTTATCACTTCACCATACTCAATACTTGAAAAAAATACCTTCTGTTTATCAATTGGTGCTATCATTCGTTTGATAGAATATTGCTCTTCAATTGACAAATTAGGAGGACATTTTGTCACAACAATTACATCTGCTCTCTTTTTACCTGTGCGAAACTCTCTTAATCTTCCTGCAGGTAGAACATAATCCTTCCAAAAAGGGTTATTATAATCCGTCAGCAAGATATTGCAATCACGCGCAATAGCGCGATGTTGATAAGCATCATCAAGAATAATTAAATCAAGGGATGAGTTCGATTCGACCATTTTCGCAACCCCTAAAACCCGTTTTTCACAAACAGCAACGTCGATAGAAGAGCCGTGATTCTTTTTGTATAACAAGGCCTCATCACCAACAGTTTCTCGTTTCGAGTTTTCAGCAACACGTACAAATCCTTTTGAATTCCTACCGTATCCTCTTAGCAAAATACCGATTGAAAGATTCGCTTTCAACTGATCAGCAATCCAGTCCACGTGCGGCGTTTTACCCGTTCCTCCAACCGACAAATTACCAACAGAAATAATGGGTAGTCCAACATGTTGCTGACGAAAGATTCCACAATCAAAAAAGAGATTACGCACACTGAGTATGCCTCCGTAGAGAAGGGAAAAGGGGTAAACTAGAGCCGTTTTTTTAAGCATGGTTAAAAATAATTGAAATCTTACGAATTGCCTATCTCAAATTCAAAAAGATTAGCATACAGTATAGATTTGAATCGTAGGATGATTTTTCTAACGCGAAAAAACTTAAATAATTTGATTTATTCTGCTCAAACAATAATCAAGAAAAACTTTTATGCATAATATTAATGCAAGTATTACAAAAAATGTTCATAACTATTTAAAGTAAAAAACTGAATTAAACGGTTCATAAGTTATTCCGGATTCAAATATCCAGACTCGAAAAAAATTAGAACAGGACTAAACTGGAAATTGCGCAAGGGAATTAAAAAATAGTTGCGAATAAGTAATTAATTAAAATAGTATTAAATTTACCATCGAACTTTAATTATTTTAATTATGAAAAATTTATTTCGAATTTCAGCAGTTGCTGCGTTAACGCTTACGGTTTTGTTTTCCTGTAAAAAAGGAGAAAATGACCCATTTTTATCTCTTAAATCTCGGGATGCGAGAATTACAGGTGTATGGAACCTTACAGAACTAACTCAAATCAATTCAAATACCTTCAGCGGTACAACAGTATCAGAAACATATACAATAATGAACGGTGAGGATTCTGACGGTGATTCTTATTCCATTAAGTGGGAAATTTTGAAGGATGGAACATACATATCGACTACAATTTTAAATGGTGAAGAATCTACTTCCACAGGATATTGGGGTTGGGTAAATAGCAAAAAAGATAAAATCGCTATTGAAATAGGTGGTGATTCATATAGAATTGACAGATTATCGAATAAAGATCTTCATATTTATGAAGAATATTCATCTACATCTCCATCTTCATCCTCGAATAACACATTCAATATGAAGTTCGAAAAAGAGTAATAGATAAATATAGTCGATTTATTCGAACTTATTATGTTCTATTAAACCTCATGAGCAATCTCATGAGGTTTATTGTTTTTTATAGAAATTAGAGATAGAAACTATTTTAAGGCGTCGAATTTTATAACTGATACTTCAATATCAATGAAGCAACACGGGCACTTGCACCGCCTTCGCCTAAAAGCTGTGTAAGCTTGTCATAATCTGCAAGTAATTTTTGGTTTTTGCCTCCACCAGGTAAAATTTTGACTAATTCAGCCTGGATATTCTGCACATTGCATTCACCTTGTATCAATTCTTTCACCGCTTCACGGTCTAAAATAAGATTAACCAGACTAATGAAATCTATTTTCACTAATTGTTTCGCGATAGCAAAAGAAAGAGGAGAACCTTTATAACACACTACTTGAGGAACACGAAACAATGCTGTCTCCAAGGTAGCCGTTCCTGAAGTAACAAGTGCCGCAGTCGACAAAGACAATATATCATATGTAGCGCCGTGTACAATGCGCATATTATCCTGGCCTTTGATAAACGGATTATAGAAATCGGCATCTAACGCTGGAGCACCAGCTATTACCAACTGATACTTATCTCTTTCAGAAATACTTTCAAGCATAATTGGAAGCTTCTTTTTCACCTCTTGAACACGACTTCCTGGCAACAAGGCGATAATTGGTCGCTCATCTAGTCCATGTTTTGTACGAAGATCAACACCATCTAACTGGGCGCGATAATTCTCGATAGCATCAAGCAGCGGATGACCAACAAATTCAACCTCCATTCCAAATTTCGCATAAAATGCTTTCTCAAAAGGAAGAATCACAAACATTTTGTCGACAACCTTCTTGATTTTATGCACACGCTTCTGTTTCCATGCCCAAACCTGTGGTGATATATAATAGTAAACTATAATCCCCTTTGACTTCGCCCATTCTGCAATCCGCAAATTAAAACCTGGATAATCCACAAGAATAAGAGCATCTGGTTGGTAAGACAGGATATCATTCTTACAATGTTTTATATTTCCTAGAATCGTGCGCAAGTTAGCGACCACTTCAGTGAAGCCCATAAAGGCCAATTCTTTAATATGCTTCACTGGTTGACCTGCAACGGACGCCATGTGATCTCCTCCCCAGAAACGAAATTCTGTATCGGTTGCTTCTTTCAGCATTGCCTTCATCAAATTCCCAGCATGCAAATCACCAGACGCCTCTCCCGCTATAATATAATATTTCATGCGTTAAACAATCAGTGTAATCACCACAGGGATAGCTAATAAGATAGTCGTTCCAACTATTCCAGTAGTGAAATTATCCCATCGCCATTGAAAGTTAGTAAAGTAAAAAATGACCAAATTAGGTAGCAATGGAAAAATCATTAAATCATTCCGATTAGCACTGTTCCAGGTCATGTAATCCCATAATTGCTCAGGACTTTTTTCCCCGTATTTAAATTGCCAAAAAAGAAAAAATGAAATAATTGGAAGAATCAACCCCAGTGCAATTCCGATTGAGCGCTTGTCTAATTTCGCTTTTAAATTCACAGTCCCCATTGATTTAATTCGCTTATCGCGTGATAGGCAGTCATATCAAACTGCGTAGGAACGATACTTACATAACCGTTATCCAACGCCCAAATATCGGTGTCTTCACTCCAATCATCTCTATTGAAATCACCTGTCAGCCAATAATAGGGCTTTCCAAACTGATCATACCGCTTATCGAAATTATCTGCCCAATATGCTTTAGCCTGGCGACAAATTTTAATCCCCTTTATTTCCTCAGGCGGAAGCTGCGGAATATTAACATTTAAACAAATTGATTTCGGAAATTGATGACTTAATACTTTTTCCACCACTTTTTTAATGGTTTGTTGAGCACCTCGAAAATCCGCATCCGGATCGAAGTCCAATAAAGAAAAACCAATAGACGGAATTCCCTCCATTGCACCTTCCACGGCAGCTGACATCGTACCTGAGTACAACACATTGGACGCACTATTTTCGCCATGATTCACACCAGAAACCAACAAATCTGGTTTACGATCTAACACTTCTGATATAGCCAATTTAACGCAATCAACTGGTGTTCCAGAACACGTGTACGCTTGCAGCTCTGGATGTAGCGGCGAACGATTCATGCGTAGAACGTCGTTGACTGTAATGGCATGTCCCATTCCAGATTGAGGCTTGTCTGGAGCTACTACCACCACTTCCCCAAAGGGTAAAACAGCTTGTATCAGTGAGCTTATCCCTTTCGCCTGTATGCCGTCGTCATTCGTAACTAAAATTAAAGGTTTCTTATCCAACATACTTTCGTGCTCTTGTGTGCTACGAAATTAAACAAATAACACCGATGACCGACTCAAATCACGTTTTTTTTTGAGTACGAAACCATGGCATCATCGCAAAACTTTTGCTAATTTTACTAATATGTTTATTCTTAGACAAGGCTGGTTTCGTTTTACACTTATCGCTCTCTTGCTCTTTAGTGCCAGCTTACCTGTTTACAAGAAGGAATCGTCAGATTTCGCTCTATTTGAAAAAGGCATTGAAGGTATTACTAGTCAACTCACCGAGGGAGCCTGGAGTTTTGTTCAAGATGCGGCTGAGTCCTTGAAAAACCGACTTTTCGAGGAGGACAAACCAATTCCACTTACACCTCAAGAACGTTTTTGGGACAACCTACGAACTGGCTGGCAATACGGGTTAAGTAGTATTGGTGCAACTGAAAAAGCACTTCATGACTTGCGCTTTAACTTGTTCCATTTACCGTCCGTTCTAATTACTACACTACTCGGAATACTCTTCCTGGAAATTTTCTTTATATTGATGCATCAATATTTAGGAAAGTACTTGGGCGTACTTGGAATGATTGGCATGCTCATGTGCCTGACCATTTTTGGAGAACTTAATAAGGACTTAGAATATAATGTTGTACCAGGAGGTATTGTGATTTTTTCTACCCTACAATTGTTCGTGCTTCTATATTCTATTATTCTAGGACGTCATTCGAACGCTCAATAGGCCTAAGGGTATTATCTGTAATTACGATAATCACCTCCTCTTCGAAAACAGCTTCTTTCAACTCTCTCGCTAGTTGCTGAAGTAAAGCAATTTCCTGTACTTCTAACACTTCTGAATGATAAATATCATCTTCAATCAATTTAACCTCCAACACTCTTGCTTGATTTCGACTGAGTTGAACTACCTGTTCTTTCTCACCAACAAATCCATGATCTCGCCAATACGTAGCAAATGCAATGGCTTTTTGTTGACTCACATCTTCAAGATAATATACCTTCAAGTTTTTCGAATCTACTCGATTCCCCATAGGCATTCCACAACCGATTAAAAAACTC
>Ga0181574_10001018_pt1 | contig 26259 bp, 38 predicted proteins | sample 101ome_24_FD_145600 | JGI IMG/M metagenome (GOLD analysis project Ga0181574, IMG submission 145600) | Coastal salt marsh microbial communities from the Groves Creek Marsh, Skidaway Island, Georgia - 101410AT metaG (spades assembly) | ecosystem: Environmental > Aquatic > Marine > Intertidal zone... | reverse complement strand
CCCTAGTCTTTTTTGACTTATTCTTTTTTGTTCCCGGTATAAAACCACCGAAGTAAGCACCTACAGATGAACTCGAACAACAACATGCTACTAAAACAAGTAATGCCGCTGACATTTATAGTAACTACTTATTTTTTTCCTGTTCCATCTGATTTATCATGTACATAATAGGTATCATCTGGTAAATTTTTTTCCAATCACTTTTGGATTCCTCGTAATACTTTTTGGGGTCTTTAAGCCCTTCTCTTATAATTTCGTTTATCTTTTCTGTGTAGAACTTGATTTCTTCTAAACAGAAATTGTAATACGGATCGTTGTTCATTATGTGTATTAAAGACTTATCTTTTAAGCTTATCGTTAATGTTTTGAAAAAGTTCGGGTGTGTTTCGTTTTTTAATTGCAAAGTTTTTAAGCATGTTACTCAAACTGTTGAAATTTACTCCCTGACGCAGTGGATTTTTTCTCGCCTTCGATTTTGTTTTATTTTTTGGTTTTGGTGATTTTGGAGAATTTGGCATTTATTATTAACCTTGATTTTTTTTTAAATCGTCGGTATATACTCCCATTTGAGATCTTTACATATTTTCTTCCAAATGACGTCTTGTTGGTATAACTTTTCTTTTGATTTTAAAAGTGGGAAATATTTAAGGTACGTATCTTCACTCAAAAGTTCACAGAACTTATACAAAACGTAAGAGTAACTCAAAAAGTTTTTCCTTTCACTCGGGCAATTATCATCGAACGGTTTCTGAATGTCCTTGAACATTATACGCAAACGTTCCTCGAGTTCTTGAGGCATTTTAGGGGGTGATATACCACTCAGAATGTTCGTGATATACGGAACGTGTTCGTAATATTTGTTTAGTTTGAGTTTTTTGAGTAAATTCCGAACGCGCGCGTGTGTAATTTCTTCGACTGTTTTTATTTTTATCTTTTTCAATTCGTTTCTTAACTGGTCTATAACTTCGGGTGGTATGTTCGTGGTTTCTTGTGCTTGAAACTGTGATAACCATTCGTTAAAATGGTTTTCGCGTTTATACGAATAGTTTACTATTTTCTCAGACGTTTCTTGTTCCTCTCTATATGTGAGTTCTTCACTAATAAGTGTCGCGAGTATCGTACCACAATTGTCACACACGAGATCACTTGTATCTGAAAAGTGATAAATATTACTTTCGGGGCAGTTCGGACACTCCTCTTTCTTTTTTTCTATAGGTCTATCTATGTTGTTTACTTTTTCTACTTCTATGAGATAATCATCAAATATATCTTTCTTTTTTAAACCCGTCGTCTCTTTACAATTAAATATATTGTTCGTGCTTACTTCTTGTTCGAGATCATCAGTGTACTGTTTCATATATGGCATACACTTTATTATATAATCCGACATTTCGGATTCATAAATAGATTTACATTTGGGGTCGTCTTCTATTAGTTTTTCCCACGCCTTAATTTTATTATTATACCTACTTAAAAAATTACCTTCCATATAATAATTATATATAATGCTCGTCAATCTTTTAACCAACGTTATGTTATGGGTATACGGTACTTTAAAATATATAACGTCCAGACCGGATTATAAAATTGCGGATACGTCCATGGAATATTTTTTGGATACTACTAAAACACCAATAGACCTCGATGAATTTTGGGAAGAAGAGCGTGAAGAGTGGGACGGGGAAACGGAATCCTATTTTAAAACCTTAAACTTTACCGAATACAAAAATACATCCGTACCCGAAAACGTGACGAAGACATTGGTTCGTATTAAATATTGGTACAACGATACAATGTACAAATACTTAACGTGTAACATGAATCACGAATGGCCACCTAAACGTACCCAAGGAATAGTATTTAATGTTCCTATAGTTTTGGCACAATTACTCGATTCGGACGATAAACCCGTTAAAGATCTACTCAATAAAATAAAAAGGTACGCGGGACCAAGAGGTGATTTTCATAACGAAAAAGTAAAAATAAGCGATATGTTATATTACGATATGGAAACGCTCGAGACAGAATATCCCAAAATAAAATTAAAAAATGCACTCGGTATGACGAAAATCGTGAGTACCATAGATGGTTACGTTACTGATCTTCGGGTACCTTAGTGGCTAAGTAAAATTTCAAATCTCCCAAATTTGCGACGTTATATTTCAATATTAAAAATCGATTCTGTTCTTCTTGTAAAATCTGTACAGTGGAACACATACTCGTTGCTTTCGTAAATATATTCATGTATCGAAGGGAATATTCACCGGATATTTTCGGACTTTCTTCCGTACACTGGATCATTGTTTCCTGATTTGCAAAATCACCTCGACAATACAATTTTAATTCTTTACCCTCGCGCGTTATTTCTATAGTGTTACCTATGTTATACATGTCTCGACATATTCTTTGAAAATCGGCCGAGGCCATCGGTGTAATAGTTGTCATGTTTACATCGGGAACTTCAATTTGACTTTCGTTTATGTCCAGTAATTTCAAGGCAAATTTAGTGCACGTCTTTTTCGCTTCACTATGTATTTCGATGTTCATAAATTCTTTACAATCTATGCTTACGGTAAGTACGTCGTTATTTGTTATGGATTTTAAAAGTTTAAACGTGTTCGCGACATTTATACCTGCCACTACGTCGGTATCACACGTGTACTCTTCGAAGTTGTCCGAGGATAAAAACATATCGACGAGGGATGTTCGCGCCGTGTCGAGTGTTACTATGTACATACCATTTGGTTTAAAATAGATATTAACGTCGTTGAGTATATCTTTAAGTACTTCAAATGTCGATTTTATAGCCGAAGCCTGTATGGTGGCTAATTTCATAACTATTTTAAGATAAAACTAATTCTTTATATTCTTATTGTATGCGTCCGAAACACTCTGATTTATTTTCTGTTCGAGTTCGGGTGTCATGGCTGGTTGTAAAGACCTACCGTAATCGTCTAAACCAAATAATTCGTTTGATCCTTCACCTTCAAGTGTTGTCATTGAACACCCACTAAAACCACACATTTCAAGTTCTTGTACTGGTAACAGAGACTCGAGCCAATTTCGTATTTCGTTACCTACCAAAAATTTACCGTTTTTCGTAAGCATGGTAGGAACACGCGTAATTTTGTGTTTATATTGCGGTGGTATACCCAATTTGTTTATGTTATGGTACTGAACAATTTGTTTAAGTTGTGGGTGTTTGTTAATATAATCAATGACATCTAAACTATGGTTACACTGTGGACTATAAATTAAAAGAGACATCTTAAAAATAAAAGTTAAAATATTTTTATCGAAAAAACACAGATATATAAAACGTACAGTAAAAAAATAAAATGTCCGTCAAAAAAAGTCCCGACCACTTGAAAAAAATAATTATATATTTGAATTCCAAAAAGTGAAAAGTGAATGAAATAAAATTATTTTTTGTAAGTAGTTGGTACTTTTATTGACAGACATTTTTTAAAAACTCTCTATGTTTTAGGTATACTTTTATTTTTAAAACATTTTATACACAAATTAAACAGTAAAAAAATAAAATGTCCGTCAAAAAAAGTCCCGACCACTTGAAAAAAATAATTATATATTCGAATTCCAAAAAGTGAAAAGTGAATGAAATAAAATTATTTTTTGTAAGTAGTTGGTACTTTTATTGACAGACATTTTTTAAAAACTCTCTATGTTTTAGGTATACTTTTTTTGTATAATATTATTTAATAATTAATAAAAAAATAACCTTTAATATTAAATAATGAAGCTTGTATTGATATTATTACTACTTATTGTACTCATAAGCATGTCCAGGACAGAAAAATTCACTGAATCCTTTGGATTATCTGGATACACCAAACCTATAGGACCTATAGTAATAAAAGATACGACTGTTGATTTAACCGAATATATTGAATACGATAAAGATGTTGAAGTCACGAATGATCTCATGCAAGAAATGGTATTCGCGACAAATAAAGAAATATCAAAAAGAACGGGTCTTTGTACGTACATTATAGAAACTACCTTAGTAAAAAAATACGTACACAAAGAAACAAACCAGGAACTATACAGATGTATGTTCATAGCGGTTAAACATAAGGGGTTTGCTTTAGGGTTTGCTGTTACGTCGGATATACGAATTATTGACGGCAAGGCGACCGTTTTAAGTTTGGCGACACAGCCTATAGATTACAGTCCACCATCGGACCCAAGTATTTATCAAACGTCTATAAAAGGAAGAGAGTTTGAAGATTACACGAATGTCAGACAAAGTGAAATAGATATCATAAAAAGTAAAAATTTTATAGAAAAGGTTATACCAGAACCACAAAGTATGTACGGTAAAATTCGTATTTAAAAGTTCTCAATAAAATGTAATGATCAGTATTGATGAAATATCACGTATAACTGAAAAAAGGAATCGATTAAAAAAAGAGACGTATGTCAAAATATACGAACAGGTATCAAAAAAGATAAGACAATCCGTTGAATTAGGACACAAATACTTGTTTTGTCAGATTCCTTCGTTTGTCATGGGACACCCACACTTTAACAGAGTAAAGGCGTTACAGTATATAAAACGTCAATTTGAAATAGGTGGGTTTACTGTACAACAAATAGGTGAATACGAACTCTGTATTTCATGGAAACCCAAAAAATCTATTAAAAATGTTCAGCACGAAGATACAGAAGATTTAGGAGAATTCCCATCTTTTGTAAACCTTAAAAAGGCCGCGAATAAATACAGGCGAAACGCGTGATACGAGTTTATAAAAAAACCCAATTAATCACAAATATGAGTGATCCATTAAATATATTAGTAGAAGCGCGACGCGAATACGTTGGTCAATTGTGTTTACTCATGTGCCCAGTCATGATTGAAACCTTCGAGAACTTATACGAAGAAGCGTATAAACTTTCTAAAGGTCGCAAAGTTCTTGTCATGTATCAAAAACTTTTAAAAGAAGTTCCAAATTGGAGTGATGCTATGTCAAAACAGCACACGGATAATATAACGAACCGGTGTGCGTGGTTTAATGACTTATTAGCCGCGGTATTCGTAAGTTGTGTTAAAATTTTATCAGCTGTTCGTTTGAACAAAGATAATAAGAAAATTTCACTCAAACTTCCCACGAACGAAGTGTTTATTCAGACGTGTTATAACAACGTCGCTAAAGATTTGTACCAGGATCCGTACATTTATCACGAAAACCAAAACGAACACGCGAGAAATGATAAATTATACGAAAGGTTTTCCGCGTGTATAGAAACTTCCATAAAGGAACTCATACCTGTTCAACAAATTTTACAAACATACATGTCTCAGACACAAGAAGGTCAAGATTTGGATGTAGGTGAAGCCGAAGTTGGCGATTCGGAAGATCCGGACATTCTCGAAGAAGGTGAAGAAGGTATGGAAGAAACTTCAGAAGAACCGTTCGAACAGCCAATGGAGGGAGAAGAAGAACCACAACAACCAATGGAAGAAGAACCACAACCACAACCAATGGGAGAAGAACCACAACAACCACGAACGTCACCTTTAGATAACGAGTTCAGGACTATAAATACCGCTCCACCTCCAGTACAAGAAAGAGAGGAAGAAGGGGTTTTGTTTCCAGACGCATCTGAAACTCGTGCAAAAAAAGTTGGCTACTATTAGATAAATGGAGTTTGAAGACTATTTGAGAGATCCCGCGTGGGCCGGTATAATTGCCGCTTTACTAACAGCTGGGTACATACACTTTAAAGCGAGATTAAATAACGAAGGTAAGCTTCCCGTGAGTGCATACGCGAAACCAGCCGCACTCAACGCAATTTTAGTATTTTTTATTGTTACGAATGGTTTAGGTAAGAAGGAAACTATATCAACTGAACCTTTTTAATTTTATTTACTTAAAGATATAATACACACTTACAGTATAAAAATGACATCTGTATCTGCATTTAACGAAATGATGGGCCAATTTCTTGTGGAATTACACAAGACATTTCCAGAAGAAAAAGGCTTGAAGAAATGCTTATCGGCTTTCGATTTAATGAAAGAGACGAACCCCCGGTTAGTAGTTGATGGATTTATGGCAAGCGTTACGCCGTTCGCGGATAAAATTTCCGCTAAAGACGATACCTTTTTCATAAACGAATCTAAAAACTTGGATTTCATGAAAGATGTAAATCTCGAAAAGCACTGGTCCTCGTGTTCACAAAACACAAAAGATGCTATTTGGCAGTATGTTCAAACTTTGTACATGCTCGGTACAACTATCAGTTCTATTCCAGAAGACACACTTTCCATGATTGAAAATGTAGCTAAACAGTGCGCAGACAAAATGAAAGACGACGGTTCGGAATTAGATGAAAGTGCACTCATGAAAACCATGCAAGGCATGTTAGGTGGTATGTTGAAAAAATAAAGTCAATATATATAAATGACATCTTGGTTTGAAGATCCAAAACAATTGATTCGTACAGATAAAGTCCTTGAATTTTGGCCGTCAAAAACACAATCTTCAGCAGAACGTGTTAATGCATCGGCACGTTTTATCATTTATGCGACATGTATAGTCTATCTCATAAACAGAGATCCTCGTATTTTCGTTTTGGGTGCTACTGCACTCGGTGTTCTTTATATAATGGAAAAATCCAATATGGTAAAGGATAATTCTATTAGACCAACTACGGCATATAATAACATTGGTAAAGAGTGTCTCGTTCCTACGAGAGATAATCCAATGGGTAACGTGCTCATGTCAGACTACGTAGACAGACCAGATAGGCCACAATCGTGTTATTACCCTACCGTGAGAAAGCCCGTGAATGATTACATAACTGAAGGTATAAACTATGGTCCAGCGCGTTCTCGTTCGTCTATGCCAGAATACCAGAAAAATGCCTTATCTAGACAATTCATAAGTATGCCAGATACTTCTATTGGTAATACCCCTTATTACGAGTTTATTCACGGTAAGAGACAAAACACGTGTAGACAAGACCCAAGATTATGTGATCCAGATGCAAGAGGCGTACAACTCGAAGCCTTTTCCGGTTTAGCACCAAACGGGGACGTGAGAAACTAAATCATATAAATTAAATAAAGTAAAGTAGATACTCGATTTGCTTAAACAAAATATTTTGTAATAATAAATGGCGTATCAACTCCAACCAGGCATGAAAGTTGTACAAGATCACGCGGTTCCACCCGTGTGTGCAACTGAAGAAGTTTTTGTGTATCCCCAGCCCAGTACCCTGAATTACGGTTCAAGTCGCCCAAACACGATGTTGTATGGAACTGCGCCGTACATGGCGGGTAAAGGTGCACCAGCGCAATACATAGAAACTTCCGATCAACTCAGACCCCAATCCACGTCCCGATTTAACAAGGTCTTGGCAAAAACGTACGAAAGAAATTTCCACCCACTCCAAAACGTCGAATGTAAAGTTCCACTTCGAACACAAACATACGAACCCATGAGTACACGAGCAGAAACACAAAATGGTTTGTTTCAGCAAAGATACCTCAATAAAAATCTTAATAAGAAATAAGAATGGCTGATCCCATCTCAATATTGGCTATAGCCGGTTTAGTTTATGCTGGTCGAAAATTAAGTCGTCCAAATGAAATGTATACAGTAGAAGGTAACCCTATTCAAGAACAGGAAGTCTCTTCCGAATTTGCAAACAGAGATATCACCATAGAATCTGATTATTTAGGTCCTTTATCACCATTGGTTGAACCATCGTATACGTCCAAGGAAGAAATGGGTTCGTTTGCTGAAATTGCACCACAACGTAGATCTTCCGGAGGTGAAATACTGGATATGCGAAACCGAATGTACGACGCGGGTAGAATGAATAATCTTTCACCAGTTGAGAAACAACTCGTTGGTCCAGGTTTAGGTGTTGGTCCGGATGTACCTGCATTTGGTGGTCATCAACAGCTGTTCCGTGTTAACCCAGAAAATGTCGGTGCATACCGTTTAACAACTTTGCCGGGTAGATCTGGTCCAGCTTACGATTCCAAAGGTGGTCGACGAGGTATTATTGGTGAAGTTTCACACAACAGACCGGAAAAGACCGCTTTTCTTCAAGGTAGACTTCCACCAGTACCAGGTAGAGCACAAGGTATGGGTGGTAGAACACCAAGAGCTGAACACGAGCGAACGAAGAGAACTACGAATAGATCCGAAACCGGGTTACGTACAGATACTTTGGGGTACGCGAGTGCAAAGAGGACGGTTTCTGCGCTTACACGCGCACAAGAACCGACGCGTAACAAGAAGGATGGTAACTTGGAGCAGTATCAGTACAATAACCAACCTGCACCGGGTATAAGTAGTTTTGTTGGTGGGTATTTGAGTTCACCAGCGAGCAAAATTGGTGAGAAGAGGACGTATGGTACGCAACACACCGTTGAAGAACTCATGAAATATGGGTTCAGACCAGATGACCGTCGTGGTAAAGCGAACCGTATGGCTGGTCCAGGGAGAATGAATGTTCGCGCCGATGCTCTTAACCAAGGTGGTATGGTCACGAGTGTTCGTTCGGATACAACACGAATTGACGGAAGAGTAAACGCCGCGGATGGTGCATGGACGCAACAATATAGAAACAATGATTACCATAAATTAAATGCATACAAGGGTCACTATAATCCAAATGCATCGAGTACAAGCTTAGATGTGGCTAAAAGACAGCTCGCAAATAATCCACTGGTTCACAGTCTCTCGTAATTAAATAAATAGTTGTTGAATCGTGATATACACTCATTAAAATATTGTTCATATATTTTAATGAAGGTACATACCTTAGATATAGACAGTAGCGAACGCGATCCTGTTCTGTACCCAAACCCAGGTGATTACGTCGTCCACTTAAAAAATCCCATTTATGACGTGACAAAAATATCGCTCATTTCTGCACGTATACACAATAGTCAGTACCTCATACACGATAGAAATAACCAGTTTGATATAAATGGTACACCAGTCACCATACCAATAGGAAACTATAGTGGTCAAGATTTGGCACAAGCTATTGTATCGGCTTCATCTGATATTACATCTGCTATATTTGATAAGGAAACGAATGCCATAACGTTTACGGGTAGTGCACCTTTTACGTTTGAGTTTTACGGGGGTACGAATGGGTACGCGACTGGCTCGAGTGGGTACACGACACCACACGATATTTTAGGTTTACCAGCAAGTAACGTAGCCTCCTCTGGAACAACGCTCGAAACGGGGAGCATTAATTTACAAGGTGCGGATGCGATTATTGTTAAACTGAGTAGTGGCTCCGACGAATTTAACAAAACCGTGTTTTCTGAAATACCTTTTTATACAGGACGTATACTTTTGTGCGGTGACGTGATCAATTATTCGGGTGTCGATGATACGGTTGAACACAATTTTGATTCTGGGTCACAAAAAACGATATCGAGTTTAAGGGTACAGTTTTATTATAGTAGCAATAACCGATTAATACCCTATGATTTTAGAAACGCGAACCATATACTTAAACTTGCTGTAACGTGTTCTACTGATAAACTCGAGAACGTGACTAATTTGGAAAGAGACTTTTCTCTTCCACCACCTATGAGTATCCCCGAATTAGAGGATCCGCATAGATGGGATGCGTTTATATCTATATTCATGATAGTCGCAACCGGATTATTTTTATTACTGGTTATGAAAAAACCAAAGCTTATCGAGTAACCGCGAAGATTGGTTGCGCTGGCTTTTGGACACGCGTGGAAACACGAGAGATACCGACGTAGACCAAGATAGACAAGAGAGTCGTGAACAAAGCAGTGAGCGTGTAGTTCATACCACCGTTCTTGTTAACCTTTACAACTTGGTTAACCAACCATCTTACCAAATCCATCCACGAAAGGGCGGCCGCGAATGAAAAACCGGCGACGATCGCGTTCAGGGATTGCGACTCGAGTTCGCGCGTGACGAGTGTAACAGTTTCAGCAGCAGTAGACATTTTTATATAGTATCCTGAGATTTTAATCTGGGAGTAATTCTTCTTCGACTAAAATCTTTTTGTAGTATTGTGGTTTTAGATACCCCTTGAGCATACCAACATTTATAGATTCTATATCCGATTCCGTATCCGATTCCGTATCTGTTTCGGAATTAGAACTTTCATCACCGTATATTTTAAAATATTCAGAAGTCGTCGTCCATCCCTCTGGATCTGATGTGTTCATTACTATCTATGGCATTTTTTAACATCCGTTCTGACGGATTTTTGGGTTCCCATGTATTCCAATTATCATATGCCATGTTCATTTTAACGAATTTGTATTCTCTACCTGAATATCGCGTAAAAGGAACGTCTTCGTCATCTTCGAATTCTTCATCTGAATATTCTTCTTCGTCTATGTCCGGGAAATGTGATCCCATTTTCTTACCAACTTCGTTCATGGCACAATATTTCATGGCATATTCCATATCTTCTGCGAGTACAATAGTACGTCCACACGCTTTTGCGTATTCTGCTGCAAGTATCATGGACTTTTCGAATACGGGTTGGATAATGTTAATAGCAGATTCCTGTATTTGTTCTATTAAGTTTATGTTTGCGTCTTTTTCTTGTTGATTCATTATGCATTAAACAGTGTTTTAGCGATACCGTTTTCAACACGGAGTATATTATAACTAAGTGCCAAAACTCTAAGTTCCCTTTCCGATTCTTCTTCGCTATTCATAGTAACTTTGAGTATTTGTTCTTTTACTAAGCTAAAGTTTCTTTGGCCTGTAGGGTACCACCGTTCGGGTTCGAGTGCAAAACTATACGAGTAGTATCTTCTGAACAATTGCGTTCTTGAATGATGTATACCACTTTGTACCGCGCGTAAGTTAATAATACTACCCGTTTTGTCGTTTAATATTTCTAAATCGTCAAGTTTAAGTTCTACACTTTTAAGATGTTCGTGTGATAAATATATTGAATCTAGTATTTGGTTAGAATTATCATAGTCAAAAGGTGTTGTAAAAAAACTATTGACACCTTTTCTTTTGCTTTGTATTAAAAAATAGAGTTCTTTTATAGGATTTTTTAGATTTAATTTATAACTATAACTTACGGGATTCGTGTCTGTACTTTGTTCAATTTGAAAATTATTTTCCTGTAATTGTGTTATTATATAGTCTATTTTCTGGTTATTTAACTTTTGTTTTTCCTCTTCATCCAAAGAAACCATTTCCAGTGTGATTTTAGCACTTTTTATTAAGTTTTTTGGTTTGAGACCTGTATACATAACATATGAAGAATCTGATCTTACCGAATGAATGCATTTATCGACGTCTCTTAATTTAATAACAATTTCAATTTCTTGTTGTGTTATGGCACAGAGTGGTATCGCGAGTTCAGGATTATTGTAAAAGTAAAAGGGTATATCGATAAAATATTTAGTATCTGAAGTTGCGTTTCCTAAATAATGCCCTATAGTTGTTGTCATGGCTTCTGTACCTGACAACTCTAAAGGTGGTTTACCCACGAGTTTGGCTAAATTATGTTGTTTCGTCTGCGTGACGTAGTTATCCGAATAAATCGCTAAGAAATCACTCGGTACGCGTTGTATAACTTCACCACCTATGACGAGTTCGACGTATTCAATCATGGCGTGACCTATCGATTCGTTGTATCCTATACCAGTTGTATTTTGGTGTAATGAGTTAATTAAATTTTGATCTATAGCGCTTAATTCAACTTTCAAACTCACGGTTTTCAGAAGGTCGCCTTGATTTTGGGGAATGGTACACTTTATGGTGTTTCCAAATTCAATTTCACCATCAACATCTAAATCAACAAAGAATGGTGCAAAGTTTGTATGTTTTTGAAAATTCTTTATAAAATACGTGTACTCTGGATTATCCGTAAAAAAAGCGTCCTGTGGTCCGGATGTTTGTAACTGAACACGTCCAGCCATTACTAGTATAAGGCACTAAAATTTTAAACCCCCGAGACCGCTATTTATTCGTAACACGTTATAGTTTACTGCATATACATATACTTTGTGTCCAAAATTAGCGTCTGGTGAATCGAGTTCAATTTCAATAAGATTATGAGCTATTCGACTCATGTTTACCTGTCCAGTTGGATGATATGTTTCAGGTTTAAGTGAAAAGCTATACACACCAAAGTTGTTTTCGGTAACGCCCGTATAATATTTCAAAGGTTGTTCGTAACTTAACATTAAATTATCGGCGTCTATTATCGTGTTATTGTTAAATTTCATGGTAACGTGTTTTATTGGGTTGAGTTTATGAACGTCGTCACTCACTGCCAAGAAGAACAGTTCCCTGACAGGATTTTTAAAATTGAGCATACCCGCTTTTTTAGTTTCACCTGCTTTAAACTTAAACTGTGACATTTGGAGTTGTGTGATGACATATTCTATAGGACGGGTAAGTAAGAAGTTCTTTTCATCTTCCGTAACGAAAAAGAAATCAGTGACGAGTGATACTTTTTTAATAGAAGAAGAAACATCAGTGGGTGGATCGATGATATCCGTATCGGTTTTATACTGAATAACAACGTCTTCGAGTTTCTTAAACTTTATGCGTACTTCGACGAGTTGTTTCGTAAGTGCACATACGGGTATAGCTAAACTTGGGTGTCTGAAAAAATAAAACGGTAAAAGGACGTTATAATCCCAATCGTATGAAACCGCTATATAATTATCATGCCCCGTTAAGAAATAAAGTGTTTGGTCTATATCATCTTTGTTGTTATGTATTTGATCATACATGTAGATATAATCACCCGTTATACGTTCAATAGTTTGACCACCAATCAAAAGGTCTGCATACTCTATGATTTGAGCACCTATAGATTTCCTGTATCTTATATCGTATCCAGACGATGCCGTACCGGATGGTTGTGGTAAAGTGAATTTAAGCATCATACTTCGTACGAGATCCCCTTTATTTTTGGGAATACGACACTCTACGGTTGCGTCGTAATCGACATCACCATCAAACGGTGTTTCTATAGCCTCTATTGAAAATTTCGTGTGTCGTTTAAAATTCATCAGGAAATACGAAAATTCGGGATCACCAGTAAGCCATTGGTCCTGAATACCCGTGACAGCAAGGTTTATTCGACCAGCCATTCTTACTTTACGTGAGTAAAATTTTATGAAATAAAACGAGACAGTACTGTAGAATGAACCTTCAACTGAAGAAATTCAGACCCGAAAAAATGACAGACGATCGGGTGTGTGTGTTTATTGGTAAACGTAACACGGGTAAATCTACATTGGTCAAGGATATCATGTATTACAAAAAGCATATACCAGCGGGTGTTGTACTTTCTGGTACGGAAGAAGGTAACCATTTTTACGGTGAATTTATACCAGATTTATTCGTATACGGTGATTACGATAGAGATGCTATAGAGCGAGTTATTTCGAGACAGAGAAAACTAGTTGGTACAAAAGGTAAAAGTAGAAATAACGGTACATTCATGCTTTTAGATGACTGTATGTACGATAGTAAATTTTTGAAAGATACGTGTATTCGCCAATGTTTTATGAACGGGCGACACTATAACATATTTTTCATGCTTACCATGCAATACGTCATGGATTTACCACCAGCACTCAGGGCAAACGTCGATTACGTGTTTGTTTTGAGAGAAAACATCATTCAGAATAGAGAAAAAATATATAAATCATTTTTTGGTATTTTTCCGAGTTTTGATATGTTTAATAAAGTTATGGATGCGTGTACGGAAAACTACGAATGTTTAGTGTTAGATAATACGTCGAAGAGTAATAAAATAGAGGATTGTGTATTCTGGTACAAAGCCACACTTAGGAAAAATTTTAAAGTTGGTAGCCCTGATCTATGGAAACTTCATAAAAAGATGTACAATCCCAAATATTTAGATCAAAAGGAAGCAGATGCTAAAAATGCAACAAAGAAAACAAAGCTTAAAATTACAAAAACAAAGTAATATAATAAATAATGAACTTTATCAGAAGAATATGCAGTTCGAGAATGGTCTATCCATACGCAAAATTTAACGAACTTTCATCAGGTGGTGGTTACTATATGTACATAAATGTATGCCACGATTCCAAACGTATATATTTTAACGATTCTATACCCGAATGTGAAAAAAAGGATGTTTTACCTAGGGTTTTAAATACATTTTTGGGTATGTACCCGAGATATGTTTTACACTCAGGCGAATAATGCGTCAATGACATATCTCAAAAACCTATGACTACATAAATGACGGACGTTAGAACTATGAATTTATCTGACACTGGTGACGGTATGGTATCGTTAAATAATAATCAGTCGACACACTTTGTGCCGAATAATCCACCCGAAAAAAATATTGAAAATAAACAAACGATGGACTCGACTCCAATTTCAGATGTTATGGGACACGCTGAAGACCCACTGGAACCACCAATGATGTCTCAAGACCCACGCATGACGCAAATGCAAATGCAAACGCCGATGATGATGGCACAACAACCGGTTACGCAACAAACCCAAGAAAAGAAACAAGCGGAATCTAAAAATCCATTCAACCTTACTGACGACCAGTTCGAAGCACTCATCGTTGCGGTGTGTGCTGCGGCGGCAATTAGTAAGCCAGTTCAGGAAAAACTTGCAAACTTCGTCCCATCGTTTTTGAACGACCAAGGACACCGAAGTGCCGTTGGTTTAGCCTCAACTGGTTTAGTCGCGGCTATTGCTTTTTATATAGCAAGAAGATACGCTTAAATAGCATTATAGTGTTTATACATTCTCTTTCCGAATAAGAAGTACGAAATGAGAAATCCGAACAGTAATCCAACTGCGCGAAGTCCTAGAACAGTACCAGTACTCTTCGTAGTTTTACCGTAATCTTTAAAATCTTTTTCGATGCGTTCGTTTATTTGAGAAATACCCGCAACTATACCCATACCTACTAAAGTTGAAACTACTAAGAATGGTGCGTCTAGAGCTAAACGTCCAAATAGATTACCGCCTCTCGGTAACGCACACAAAATTGATGGTAGTATAACGACGAGCAAACCCATGTTTACCCACTGATTATTCGTTAAAAGAGGCGCACTTATTGTTGCGAGTAAACAGTTAAGCAAAACATACATTTTCATTAAATCGGAGACTGATTCCATTTTATTAATAATAAATATTATTTATTTATCCTGAATATGTTTACCACAGAATTCGGTTCGTTGTGGTATTTCCTGGTAGATTCCAATAGAAACGCATATCGATCTAAGTTTATCGAACTTATCCCAAAACTCTTTACTATGTGAATACTCGACGACGGTACAGTGCGCGAGTTCGTGTAAAAGTACGTGAAATATTTCGTTAGGTTCACCGTCTATACATATACCTATATCGTTACCCTTATTCACGTTATACCCAATAGACCCGTTTAACCGGTGATGCGCGGTGATCGGAATTTCTTTACACAACATTTTGAAATCTTCGTTATTGGTTTTTTCTATGTGTTCCCTGAGTATTCTATACTTTTCGCGAACCTCTGTGAGTTTTTCGGGTTCGCGTGTATTGATAAACAAAAACGCGTTTATTAGTACGAGGAGTATTACGAGTAACATCCTATATTACTTACTTACCATAGAGGAACAAAAAAAAATTGGGTAAAGGTATATGAGTAATAACAATAACGTCCCCAATTCTCTCAGGGCACTCGGTGTCAGAAGATTAGACATTGTAATTCTTGATTTGAGTAGGAATAGATTAACATCTTTACCACCAGAAATCGGTAAACTTAAAAAATTAAAGGAACTTAGATTGGATCGTAATAATTTAACATCTTTACCACCAGAAATCGGTAACCTTAAAAACTTAAATAATCTTGATTTGTGGTATAATAACTTAACATCTTTACCACCAGAAATCGTTAACCTTAAAAACTTAAAGAGAGTTGATTTGAGTAATAATAGATTAACATCTTTACCAGAATCAATAGGTAACCTTAAAGAGTTAGAGTATCTTTCTTTGTGTGAGAATAAATTAACATCTTTACCAGAATCAATAGGTAACCTTAAAAACTTAAAGAGAGTTGATTTGTATTATAATAACTTAACATCTTTACCACCAGAAATCGGTAACCTTAAAAACTTAAAGGAACTTAATTTGAGTTATAATAACTTAACATCTTTACCAGAATCAATAGGTAACCTTAAAAAATTAGAGTACCTTAGTTTGTATCATAGTAAATTAACATCTTTACCAGAATCAATAGGTAACCTTACAAAATTAATGGTACTTAGATTAAATGATAATAACTTAACATCTTTACCATCACAAATCGGTAACCTTACAAAATTAATGGAACTTGATTTGACTAATAATAAATTAACATCTTTACCAGAATCAATCGGTAACCTTAAAAAGTTAGATGAACTTAAATTGGAAAATAACCCAAACCTTAAATATATAAACAGGAGTCTTTATCGCGAAGGTTTAGTTATTACAAAGAATTTTAGTACTAAACTTTATCCACCGATTCAAATAATAAGAAAAAACGTACCCCTAAACACTAAACGTAAAGATCCTATATCTGGGTATAATTTCAGTGTCGGTAATAATGCCTTAAACCTCGGATACAATAAGTACTTAACTGAAAATTCACTTCTAAACTGGATAAAAGCGAAAAACCCATATACTAATATCACTAATATTATCACTTTATACAGTCTTAGTCCAAACACAAAAATCGTTTCAGATCCATTTACACAACAACCATTATTTAGAAAAAACTTAACGTTCGTCAAGTTTGTAAAACCAAAATCACCAAACAGTCTCTCGAAGACTAAAATAAATAACATAACAAACAAATTAAACAAGACTAAAATAAATAACAACAAACCACCTACTAAAAAGCAAAAAACGGGTAACGCCGCTCAGAGTAGACGTACTAATAGAAATAATAACAACAAACCACCTACTAAAAAGCAAAAAACGGGTAACGCTGCTCAGAGTAGACGTACTAATAGAAATAATAATAACAGGTAAAGGTATATGAGTAGTAACAGTAACGTCCCCAATTCTCTCAGGGCACTAGGTGTCACTAGATTAGATATTCGAGAACTTAATTTGAGTGTTAATAATTTAACATCTTTACCACCAGAAATCAGTAACCTTAAAAACTTAGAGACACTTTTTTTGGCTAATAATAAATTAGAACAGTTACCACCACAAATCGGTAAACTTACAAACTTAAAGTATCTTTATTTGGGGTATAATAAATTAACATCTTTACCAGAATCAATCGGTAAACTTACAAACTTAAATGATCTTGGTTTGGGCGATAATAAGTTAACATCTTTACCAGAATCAATCGGTAACCTTAAAAACTTAAAGTATCTTTATTTGGGGTATAATAAATTAACATCTTTACCAGAATCAATCGGTAACCTTAAAAAGTTAGAGTATCTTTCTTTGAGACGTAATAATTTAACATCGTTACCAGAATCAATCGGTAACCTTAAAAAGTTAGAGTATCTTTATTTGGAAAATAACCCAAACCTTAAATATATAAACAGTAGTCTTTATCGTAGCGGTTTAAAAATTTTTAAGAATTCAAGTACTAAAATTCTAATTCCAAGAAAAAACGTACCCCTAAACACTAAACGTAACGATCCTATATCTGGGTATAATTTCAGTGTCGGTAATAATGCCTTAAACCTCGGATACAATAAGTACTTAACTGAAAAATCACTTCTAAACTGGATAAAAACGAAAAACCCATCTACTAATATCACTAATATTAAGACTTTATACAGTCTTAGTCCAAACACAAAAATCGTTTCAAATCCATTTACACGACAACCATTATTTAGAAGAAATTTAACGTTCGTCAAGTTTGTAAAACCAAAAACACCAAACAAGCCAAAAACACCAAACAAGCCAAAAACACCAAACAGTCTCTCGAAGACTAAAATAAATAACACAAACACAAATACTATACGAAAAAAAGTGGGTAATGCTGCTCAGAGTAGACGTACTAATAGAAACTAATCATTTCCTAAACACGAAACAAAATTTACTATACAGATCCGAAACCGGGTTTCCTTTAAGATCTTCCCATAGTGTTAAAGTAAACCCCAAATCTTCCATGCGTGTAAATAACATGTCTTTGTGTGCAATGGGCTCAACCTTTGGTCCGTCGGCATAATACGGTGTATCGGCTAAGTGGACGTATAACTTTTCGCCAAAGTTCCCCGAACTCGTTTCTTTCGTTAAAAAGTAGTTCCCGAGATCGTCTCTTACGGGTGTTTTCATGATAATCTTATCGGAATTCGGTACTATTCCTATGAACCGACCCCCGGGTTTAATTCTATTCTTGATGGCTAAGAGTGACGTTTCGAATAACTGTTTCGTTTCGAAAATGTAGTGTAACGCAAAGTTATAACATACGACGTCGTATTTTCTTTGGGGACACGCGAATATATCACCCTCGTAAAAGTTGACGCGTATTTTCATGTTCTTAGCGCGCGACTTAGCCTCCTTGAGTGATTCGGGGTTGGGTTCACACATGCTTATGTTTGCCCCGACGTGTCGCCACTTTTGAAGATCGCCACCGAAACCACATCCTACATCCAAAATACTGTCGCCTTCGCGGGTAGCCGATTGGATGAGGAGACGCTTGGCCTCGTTATGGTACTTGCGTATCTCCTCCATTTATTTATATAGACGTTCTTCTTTTTTAAATGGAGTTACTTCACTAAGGTTCCCTTTTATCTTCACAAATAACAATATTTTGAACTGTTTTCAGAAACTTTTCGATATTTGTTCGTAAACGTATCCCAATGATTCCTCCAATTCTTCGATTTTTTTATTTGTTTTTTTCAATTTTTTAACATAATAAGTATCATTTTTCATATACATCTTTTTTTCCTCGTACAATTTTCGTAATTTTTGTTTACACCTGATTTTATCCTTGTCAAATTCTCTTATGTAAGTATCTTGTCCGATTTGATATAATGGATCTATTTTTGTCCATCCTTCCAATTTCATTTGGTCTTCGTTCAATATCAAATTATACGGGTATTGAGAACACACTTGATACTTTATACCATCTTTACCTATATATTCTTCTCTGTGGTCCATCCCATATGCACGTTGTTCGTAATAATTTTCATCATATTCGAAATCACTACGGTTTCGACCAGATTTCATAGTATTACCAAAGGTATTACGGTTTAGTATAATTTCCGAATCTGGTAATTGTCTACCCCCTCTAATAGGAAAAATGCCCCAATATGTATTTTTGAATATATTAAACCATTTTGTACATGATGCAAAATTTTTATGTTTTATACACTCGTTTTCGTATTCAAGTCTGTTTGATTTTTCTATTTTTTTTATAATAATATCGACCACGTCCCTGTTTAAATGATCTTCTAATTCGCGAACCGCCTTGATTTCGTCGTTCTTTTTAATGTAAGATTCGGGTACCATTTTTAATTAACTTCGTGTTTTAAATAATAACAAACCCGATATTCTTAGGTTGTATTTCTTCACTTATTTTCCAATTCCAAAGGTAATAGTGATTGTGTCCCGTACCTTCCATGAACTTGTGTTTGCGAAGTTCTTCTTCGTCTACGCCTACGTTTAGACAATTGTAAACGTCAAAACCTCGATTACGTGCCATGATTACGGCATCTTTTAAACAGTTCCCAACGTTGTAAAACGTGTACGCCTGTTTTATGGTTTCACCACTTGGTTTGTGTATGTAATCCAAACTATAAAACGTGGCAAATTGATCTTTTTCGTCGTTTAGGTACGTATATACGGTATCTTTACGAGGGAGAATCCAGTGTTTGACGTACGATTCGTCTATGTCGAGTGAAAGTTTAAACTGGTTTAAATGATCGCGTAACATTTTCGTGACGCGAGGTATATCGCGTTCGGTCATTTCCCTAAACTGCGATGTACCTAAAATACGGTACGCCTGTTCCCGTGCGTTGGAAAACCCTACTCGGTTTAGTTTCTTGACGTTTATGAGTCTGTGCCAATATTTGACTTTAGCGATGGGTGTAGGTATTCGTTTAACAATGGTAGATATACCTGACCATATGTTATTTATATTCATACGCCGAACTTGTTCGGAAATAATAGTGGGTGTAAACTTTACATCCCTGATATTTTTGGATACGCATAGAAAGTTTGCTTGTAACATTTTAATATTTTTTTCGTTGATACGAACGTTCACGGGTACCCCTGAATTGAAAACGACGATTTCTCCTGTATCCGATTTACGTATAGTTATATTACACTCTTTTATATGATCCGGTGGTTGTGTTGCCCATTCGATGAGTTCTTTCGAATAGTGAAACTCAAAAAATTCGTCGCGAATATAGTTTTCTTTAAGAAATTCGTAGAGTTCGTCTACAGTACACGAACTCCATTCGTACCCTTCGGGTAAAGGGTTTTTTTCGTACCTAAGTTTTCTAGATGAATCTATTTCACCATCTTTTTCATAAACAACTTTATCTTGAGGAACAGGTTGTTTATTCCAGAACTCGTGCATTGTTATGTATAATAGACTTAAAGTTTTTAAGCATACTTAGAATATAAATAATGTCTCTCGAACAAGATTACACAACCGTTCCTGGTCAACTTTACGCGTGTCTTTCCATTGTAGGACCGGAAGCACCACAAAAAAACGATAAGTTTGGTATTAAAATTAGGGGTACATTTGCGACTCGTGATGAAGCGGCTTCACACGCGAAGCGTCTTCAAAAAGAAGATGCGACGTTTGATATTTATGTTGTCGACATGTATAAATGGCTGTTAATTCCTCCAGACCCGGCGAAGATCGAGGACGTTCACTATACGAACGAAAAGCTCGAGGAACTCATGACGGGATACAAAGAAAATCAGGCCTTGGCCGCAAAGATGTTTGCTGAACGTAAACGTGACATGATGGAAAATGGAACCAATACGTTCATTAAACCGGGTGATGAAAACTCAAAGTATTATACGAAACCCGATGAACCACCAATTAGTCACCCAGCTGAAGTGCTTGAGCGCCTTCAAAAAGAGAAACCAGATACGCCAATGGAAGAACTTGTTAAAGAAGCGGACGCGATTGTCGCTGAAGAAATTGAAGAAAGAAGGAAGAAACGTGAATCCGAAGCAAAGGAAGATTCCACGGAAGCCCAGGATACGAAAGGTGAAGGTGAAGTTGAGGAAGGTGAAGAAGTAGAATCTAAATAATTAATTAATTTTGTTATATAAATGTAAGTATGTTGAGTATTATATTGAACATAATCACCATTCTTATTGTTCTATTCATGTTTGGTTTATTTTTACGATTATACGAAGATCGAAAAAGTAAATCAGGTACAGAAAACGTGAGTGCGTCCGATGTCGCAAAGGATATACTAAAGGACCCACTCGTTGTGAGTCGCGCATATTTTACAGAACCTAAACTTGGTCCAATCGGTGATTTTGAAGGGCAACAAACGTCGTCCGAACACTTATGGATACGCGGTAAACCTATCCAGGTCGAAGAATAACGGGTTGCATGGTTTTACCCATGAAAAATCCTAATAAAAATGCAACAAAAATAATAATGTACCCCGTTTTATCTAAATTTGAAAATATATCAACTTTTTCCGGTAAAGGTGGTTGATCGTAATAATGGTTTTGCGGAGGCGGAAAATAATACTGATCGTTATTTTCCGGCTCTTCTTCTTTTTGGTCTTTTACGAATTCGTCTGGATTATATTCTATGGGAGTACCAACTTCAGCTTCCATTTATAAAAAATAAAACTATTTTTTTAAGCTTATTATTCCTCATCTTCATCTTCGTCGTCGTCAACAACAAATCCTTTCAAATTGCCATTTTCATCCACATCGCTATCGTCATCTTCGAAATCGTCTTCGTCGTCTGTTTCGAGAAGATCTACATCATCTTCACTATCGATATCAGATTCGGTTTCGTAATCGTCGTCTGAGTAATCGTCTTCTGGTATATCTTCGATTGGATCTAAACGTTCCGGAACTTTGGAAATGCGTCCAGAACGCGTGCGTGTTCCTTGATTTATTGTCATTATAATTAATGTATATGACTATTCTTTTAAATACGTTATTTTTTATTAAGAGTTTCATTTATTAAAACGAGTTCAAATTCGGCGTTTATTTGGTTTGCCAACGTATCTATTTCTTCTATAACGCTCGTATCACTCGAAACCGTGTAAAGAGCGAGTTCGCGTAAATTTTTGAGTGCGCGGTCGAGTAACTTTTCTGAAATTTCTACGTGTGTCTTATATTCTATAGCCATGTTCATATTTGCTAAGAATTCCCTGTATAAAACTTGGTTTAATCCTGAATAAGGGAGGGTTTTGCGTATGAGTTCGGTTATATGGTCGGTTCCTGTATCTTTTTTAATTAAAGACGATGCTAAATATACCATAAAAACAACTAGTAATACAGCCAACATTCTATAAAGTACGTACAATTTTATCTGTGAGAATATGTGCACGACAATTACACTTACACGTTTGTTGTATTTGATTTTTTATAATGTTAAAAGATACGATTTCTTTACACGTATTACACTCGTGGTTCGTGTTTACGGTGTATTTCTTAACACCCACTTTTTTGATAGAATCGATATGAAATGTTTCTTTTTGTACAACATACTTTTTTATAAACTTTTCGATAAGTTCATCCGGGTTGTGTACTTGACTTGTCTCCGGACTTTTCTTTTTGGGTACATACGCCTGAACTTTACCATCCTCGTAGAGAACGTCCGTTATCTTTTTGGGTAATTGGTGTCGTCTTCCTGAAAAATCTTTACAAAACCCGTAAAAACGGCCTTTCATGGTTTCACAATTACAAAAACATTTTTGAGCTATGGTATCACCTATTATATGAAACCATACGTGGTTTGAACTGTGTGCGCGCCGTAAATTTTCACAATACTTAGATGTTGTTGAAACAAGAAATTGATTTTTGTGTTTGAACATTTTTGTAACGGATGCAGTACTCTGTCCTTCGAGATGTTTTCTTACAAAAGTTTCTACGAGTAGAAGAGCTTCTTGATTTTTAAATTCATTTTTAGTTTGTATATTCGTAAAAGAGCCTTCATTTTTCCTTGTAGTTCCTTCTACTGTAACTGGATCTGTACTCTGTGTACGTAAAGTTGCCATGTGTAACATATCAACAGAGGGTTTTTGATCTGTTTTCTGTAACATTGACAAAGGTCCGTGTTTATATACAAAAATGGGTAAATATTCACTCTGTGTTTCTTTACCTGAATTATTGCACGCGTCGCATCCCTGACCAGAACATGCTTCGTGTTTTGCTTTTTTGTGTGACCACGGCATACGAAATCCACTTCCCTTTGTATTACGCGAAGAGTTTCCATAGACTGAAATATCAACAATATCTTTCCAATCGCGCGATCCGTACGCTAAGTTTAGTGTGTTTATGACGTGTTCCCTTAGAGCCAAAGCCGACGATCTGTTCACTACGAACCCGTGCCAATTGATGTGTATTCCGGTTTTAATGAAGTGACCAATTGGTTTTGGTTCGGCGACGGATACTAAAGCGTCTTTACCCCCGAATTTGGAAACTTTATCACATATGACTTTACATATATCCTTAATTTGATCTAAGGTTAGTTCATCGTCGTCCTTATAATCGAGGTCCATGAAAAAGTTATAGTTTTCGGTTTTTTGTTCGACAATAAATATTTGTTCACCGGAATTGTATGCTTCTACACATTTAGTATAAAATTCATTCAATCTATCAAATGGCACAGAAAGGACGCCACCGTCCATGAGCACATGTGATAGATCGGAGCTATGTGCAAAACCTTGGTTTTTACACCAAAGTTTAAACATGTTTACTTACCAATCTTACGTTTTAATTTTTTATGTTCCTTATTCATCATCGTATTCGTGATGCCAAATGGATCGTCTATACGATACTTCTGGAAACTCCTGTTCTTCTGTTAAAGATTTTTTTAGAACGAGGAGCTCGTAGACTTTATCTTCCCTGTGTAATTCCAAATAACGATCTGCGCGTTCTGGAGTATATGCGTGTCTTTCAATGAGAAGGTCGCGTATTTGGGATAAAATGTAGGTTTTAGACTTCATTATTTAATAGAGAAGGTTTTTCTATCGAGAGAAGTCACACACGCGTAAAACTCTGGGTTGTTTAGTACGTTTTTAACTATGCGATCCCATTGTTTTTTGGTACTAAACTCCGCGAGTGTTTCGAAATTCATAAAATCGTTTTCGTCGTGTGTTCTTTTGATAGGTTGTTTTTGAACCTTGCGAAGGTTCATTTTTTGTTTTTCTTCGTTGAATTTTCGTATGAGTTCAACTTGGTCCTGTATGGTATAGTTTACGAAAAATATGAATACGTTGTATTCTAATTCAATACCCGGAGCTTCTTTTACTGTAAATTTAAAATCCGTGTATTCCCCTCTTTTCAGGGAAATAACACCTCTGGTTTCTTCTTCGAGTTCTCTCAAAGCCGTTCTTAATGGATTTGGTATTTCTCTTCGCCTGCACCCTCCGGTGACGAAAATCCAATCTTTGAACCTTCGATCCCGGACGGTGAGAAAACGTGGTTTATCACCTATAAATGTAACTGGTATAGCTATTGCTTTGTATTTCTTCATTGCTCATTAGCAAGTTATAATTGAATAAGATGATTATTCTGAAGATTCTTCTTCGGATTTGTCATCTTGGGTTTCTAAAATCTCCTCATTTTGTGGTTGATCTTCGGATAAATTTTTTGGTGTGCGTGGTCTGGATAAGTGTGCCATGAGATTTCCGTAAAATCCCTTGACACCTTCCATTTCGGTTTTTGTTTTATTAAGTTCTCTGTACATGTATACTGTGGCAACAATACACATGAGCACGGCAACTATAGTAGCGGTATCGCGGTCGAATGTAAACATTATATATAAAATACGAGCTAAGTTTTTAAGTTCTTATAATCGCACCCATGTGCGTTCTTTTTTCCTGTGGACACTCGTATCCCATTTGGGCAAACTGAATTTCCTGGTAATGACCTTCTTTACACTCCGCGTTTTGTGGAGGTGGTTTTTGGTCACTTACCAAGTGGTTTAGCGTACCCGATTTTGGATCATACGTTAAAATAAAAACGAAAGCTAGGAGAAACACTAATTGCCAAAACATTTATAATAAGTGGCTAAATTAAATTGCTTAGTTGGAATACATCAAACCACCCATACCATTTTCGATACGGAGGATGTTATAGTTGACGGCATATATATCGTCGTCGGAGTTCGCGGTATCGTTAACAAGTCTCGCGGAATCGAGTCTACTGAAGTTGAGGGATCCGGTTGGTTGGAGTTTGGACGTATCGAGGCAGAATGGGTACAAGAAGAATTTGTCGTTTTCACCTGAACTACCTTCGTCTTTCGAGGATGGAGTATGGTAATACGAAGTGATCGCCGTGTAATGTGGATCAACATATTTGAAATCGGTAACATCCGTACCGTTAATTTGGAGTTTCATTTTGTTCGTGTCCCCCGCAATAGTAAGTGCACTACCATCGGCGGTGGCTAAACACTTGATTGGGTGATTAAAGTTCAATTCTTGAATTTTAGAACCGGAGGCTACCGCTTTTTGTGTTTGGGTAATAACCATGTTTTGTGGTGCAGAAGACAAAACCGTTCTCTCGTCCGTGTCGAGGTGAATGAACTGAGTGTAGACTTCATATTTGGCACTTTGGAGATCACTTCCCCACGTGATTCTCAATTCGACGTCGTGGTATTGGAGTGCAATCAATGGCAAAGCCGATTGTGCGTTTTCGCAAAACGAAAACCTGAGTGGGTAAAACTTACTTTCAGCTACCTCCGCAAACCCAGAAGTAGACTTCGTGAGATTTTGTGCTAAAATGTTTGGTGCAATGTACTGAGAAAATGTGGACGTTTGTTCGTCAATGACTTGGCCACCAATTAACAATTCTACCTTAGAAATGGCAGTTGTCCAGTCAGATGGTGAAAATTTAACCGCTTTGGTACCATCATTTGGTGAAATGTACACGTACCCAACCATATCCCCTTTTCTTTCGAAACGAACAGTAGATATACCACCTACAGCTGGGTTGCCCTGGATAACTTGCCTTTCAACAGTTTGGGCGAAATTCGTGTGACGTTTATAGTTAGATCTAAAGAAGGAAACTTCGGGTTGACCGACAAGGTGCGCGTCTTGTGCGCCTACAGCAACGAGTTGAGCAATACCTCCAGACATGTTTT